>Ga0265760_10000018_pt1 | contig 84268 bp, 75 predicted proteins | sample NZIome_2_FD_200831 | JGI IMG/M metagenome (GOLD analysis project Ga0265760, IMG submission 200831) | Metatranscriptome of rhizosphere microbial communities from Maridalen valley, Oslo, Norway - NZI1 (Metagenome Metatranscriptome) | ecosystem: Host-associated > Plants > Roots > Rhizosphere >...
ATTGCTGAAGTCGAACTGGTTGTTAAAATCCACGCCATTCCAGGCAATGTTCTTGGCATAGGTATAAGAGAACTGCGTCGAAAGGCCGTGCGACATTCGATGCTGGAGCTGTACAAAAAACGAGTTGTAATCGTTTTGGCCCGGGCTGATTAACTCATTGATTTGCCCGAGGTTGGGACTGATTCTTCCTTCCGTGAGCAGGCCGCTATCCATGGTTGGCAAAGTGATCGACGGGCCCGTGCAGGGTCCGGCAACAGTACCGGGAGGGCACACGACATAAGTCAGCAGTGTCATCGCCGATGGCCATGCCTTTGCATAACGCCAGGCAAGCTTCGGCCCACTCCCTGGCAGTTTCGTACTTCTCTTTCGCGGCAGCTTCCAAATCCTGCTTGGCCAGCGAATCGCCCCAGTCCCTTTGGATCACGGCGATATTGAAATAGATCGCCTGGAAGCCGTAGAAGTAATCGGCTAGCAGCCACGCATTGAGCGCTTCAAGGTAATACGCCATCGCCTCGGGATAGTGGCCCCTGTTCTTTTCAATTCCCGCAAGACCGTTATGGACCTGACCCAGGACGTCGAGCAACCCATGGTCCTGAATCATCGCCAAAACTTTCAGATAAGCCGTTTCCGCCACATCCAAGCGGCCCTCGCGATAATCGCTCCACGCCGCCAGCGCAGCATTCTTAGCTTCTGCCCATAGATGGTATCGTCCCGCTTCTTTTAGCCGCTTCGATCCTTCCAGGCGCAGTTTGCGGGCTTCCTCAGCATCCCCGCGCCGCTCAAGGATCTGCTGGATATGGAACGACGACGCAAGCCAGTGATGGGGCGACACCGCCCCATCCAGGGCGGAGCGGAATTGCCGTAGCGCTTTTGATAACTGGCCGTCATTGAAATTGCTCACACCGCGCCAGTACTGCTCCGTAAAAGATCGCGCTGCCTTGGGCTCCCAGTCACCGGTCTTGGCCTTCCCCAGCGGCGGCAGTGAGAAGTGCTTTAGGACAATTTCAGTTGGGACATCCATCTTGATTCGCGACCCAGGCAATGCCAGCCGGAACGGACCGCCAACCTTCTGCTCTGACTCGATGAGATTGCATTTCGCTGTCTTCATTTTGAGCACATGGCGGCTGATCTGTTTGCCCACACTGGCCGATGTGTTGCGAGTCCATGCCTGAAGGTTGTGGATTTGCTCGCAACTGGTATAGCCACCGTCTCCAACCGGGTCGCTCAAACGCATCACCGCCAGATAGCAGTAGAGGTTGAAAAACCTCTTGGTGAGACGCAGGCACCGGCCATCCAACGAGATCTGGCGGTTCCGGAAACTGATTGAAAGCGCTGGTTTTGGCTTAGCCATGTGCTGATTTGTGAAGAAACGTGAAATCCAATGCTTGCCCAGAATACCAGCAAGCGGCGAATCTGTGCGGGTATTACGACAGAGAGATGAACTTGGAACTGATTTTCACACTTATGAACACCGTCCTAGATCACATTGTCGCAAACACTTGGAACAGGATGTCGCGCCTCGGCCAGCGCGATCTTACCGGTGGCCTGCTCCTTGGAAATCTGGTGATCGACGGACGTGTTTCCAAAAAGCCCTTTTATATCCCGCAACGTACCCGCGCCGAGCATATGGTCATCCAGGGCAAGACCGGGACCGGAAAATCATTCCTTCTGCGGCATATGTGCTTGGCGGATATCCGATCAGGCCGTGGCTTTCTGTTTTTTGACCATCACGGCGACACCACTCCCTTTCTGCTTTCAGCGATTGCCGCAGAAGAACAGCGGGCAGGCAAAGACCTTTCCGACCGGTTGATAGTGATTGACCCCGCGAATTCGGATTGGTCCGTAGGGATCAATGTCCTGGACGGAGCAAGCGACCAGAACGCCTTCGTCCGCGTTATAGGCTTGGTTTCCATCCTGAAAGAACGCTGGGGACTTGAGCACTTTGGCGCTCCGACCGAAGAACTTCTCCGCAATTCTTTACATGTCCTGGCGGAGAACCAGCTATCGCTCTTGGAACTTGCGCCACTGCTGACTCATGCCTCGTTCCGAGCGCAGTGCCTCAAGACCGTCCAGAACGCGGATGTGCGGGCATATTTTGAAGGCCGGTTTGAGCCGATGAGTGAACCCATGAAAGCCATCCGCCGCGACCCGGTGCTCAATAAAACCTCGGAGTTCACCTCCGATCCCCACTTCAAGTACATCGTCGGGCAACGGCGTTCAACCTTCTCGATGGCCGGGGCGCTCGATCACGGCGCATGGATTCTGGTCGACCTTAACAAAGGCCGGCTCGGAAAACATGCCGCCACACTGGGAAGCCTGATTCTGGCGCAGGCTGTAAGCGGAATCTTCCGGCGACGGCGGCGTGAGATTGCGACGCTCTACTGCGACGAGATCCAGAACCTGCTGACTCGCGACAGTGAAATCGATGTCCTACTGGCCGAAGCCAGGAAGTTTGCAGTTTCGATTGTCTCCGCCAATCAGTTCAGCGAGCAGTTTCCACCAGCCTTGCGTGCTGCGGTTCAAGCCGTGGGGACCCGGATTTATTTCCAGGTCAGCGCTGCTGATGCTAAGGAAGCAGCCATAGTGCTTGATGGCGGCAAGGAACTGACAGAAATTACGAAAAACCTTCCTAAACGAAACTTCGTAGTCAAAACCGGCCATTACCCCTGGCAACAAGCACAAGTTCCGAACGTTTCTATTCCTAAGACTGACCATTCCAACCTGCTGCGCCGTTCGCGAGAGCGTTTTGCCCGCCATCGTCAGGACATCGAGTGCGACATTGAAGCTCGCATTCCGAAACCGGCGGCAAGCACCAAGGAGGCGCTTGATGCCTGGGACTAATACAAAGGGATTGCTGTTGACGGAGCGCGACAGGCGCTTATTTGGTGAATTGGCCATCGCCGGAGTCGCCGACCGCGTTCAGGCCGCCATATTCGCAGGGTTTCTATCCATTTCGGTAGCCAATGCCCGCCTGCATAAACTCGTTGCCTCTGGATTCCTCAATCGCTTTTTCTTCGGAACCCGTGCGGGTGGACGTAAGGCGCTCTACACGCTGACAAGCAAGGCAGCAGCCCTGGTTGAAATGCCGGTCAAAATCCTCCAGCGAAAGCGCGACAGCTTGCTTGCGGCGGATCAATTCACCCAACACCGCCTAGCCATCAATGACATTCGCATCCAAGCGCAGTTTCGTACGATTCCCCAACCTGGTTTCCTCTTCGCGCGTTGGCTGGTGTTTCCTGCCTTTCTTTCAAATTCCATTCCACTTGTACCTGACGGGTATTTCGAAATTGAAAGCCCGGAAGGAACGCTCGCGATGTTTTGCGAGGTCGATCGCGGCATGGAATCGCAAAAGGTTTGGAAGCAAAAAACTGAGCTATATCTTCGCCTGGCTACCAGCGGTGAGTTTGAAAAACTCTTTGGAAAGCAGCGTTTCCGGGTGCTGGTGGTCACGACATCTCCCGGCCGACTCCAATCGCTTCGCGTGACCATCGCCGCGCTGACCGAAAAAATCTTCAGGTTTGCAGACCTTGAAACCATTAACCGCAACGGCCTGTTCTCCCCCTGCTGGCTTCGGACTCGGGGTGAAGAACGCCATTCGCTGCTGTGAGACACGCTATGCGCTATTGCCACAACTGCCACAGATTGACCGAGGGAAAGCCGCAATTCTGCAATTCCTGCGGATGTTCCTACAACACCAAGTTCTGTCCGCGAATGCACGCAAATCCTCGGGCTGCCAAAGCGTGTTCGGAATGCGGCTCCAGGGAATTGAGCAGCCCACAGCCACGGATTTCCCTGTTGATGTTGCCTGTCGCTTTTCTTGTGGGAGTCGGTCCGGCATATCTGCTTCTGGCAGGTTTGGTTGTGTACCTGGTTTTCTACATCCATCGTCTGCTGACCAATCCCTGTGGCCTGCTCGAACTAATGCTCATTGGGTTCGGACTGGGCCTTTGCCTCCATCTTTGGATGCGGTTGCACAAACGGTTCAAACGGAAGAGCCCTGTTCGCAGGCATGAATAAGGAAAGAATTCATAGGTAGTCGGACTAGACCATTATGCAAAAGAGATTGAATTCATTGACGCTTAGCAGCAATTCACCTACGGCAGAATTGCCTGACCATCTGCTTGAGGCAAGGCCTGCTCGAATACCTGACCCAGAACCGCCGGTTCTCGGCCAGCCCCTTGGTATCCGTGAAGTTGCTCATCTGATCGGCTGCTCGGTTTGGAGCGTAAGGCAGACCCTCATTCCTAAAGGGCTTCCGCACTTCCGCTCCGGATCGAGCGGCAAGCTGATCTTCTATCGAAATCAGGTTGTCCGCTGGATTCTCGACCAACAAAAGAAAGGAGGAACCATAAAGCCGTGTCCCTTCATAAGCGCGGCAGGAAATGGTGGAGCTACGTCTGGATCGAAGGCGTGCGCCACATGAAGTCCACTGGCACTGCCAATCGCAGGCTGGCCGGAAACATCGACGGCCAGTTCAAAGAGGAACTCAACCTGCGGCGTCACCAGATGCCGCAACTCAACCCCGAGATGACTTTCGGAGAGCTGTTCGTCCGATGTCTCCCGAATTCACGGGCAAAAGCGTGGCACGTTGACCGCGCCAAGCTGCTACTCCCATATTTCGCGGACATTCCCATTGGCCGCATTACCAAGAACATGGCCTGGGAGTACCGCATCTATCGCCACAAACAAAAGCAGGTCAGCGACGCCACCATTAACCGGGACATTGGGTGCCTGAAGCACTTCCTGTTCATGGCTTTGGAGGAAGGGCTGCTGGCCGCGAACCCTCTGTCTCGCGCACCGATGGTGCGCGAGCGGCGGAAACGACGACCCGTAATGAGCGTGGAAGAAGAGGGGATGCTACTAACATTCGCTCCGCTGCACCTCAAGAGGATCATCATCATCGCACTCGATACCGGCATGCGCCGGGGCGAGATCCTGCAACAGCGGCAGCAGGATATCGATTGGTCGCGCCGCTTATTATTTGTTTCCCACTCAAAGACACCCGAAGGCGAAGCACGGGAAATCCCGCTAACAGAAAGGCTTTTTTACTATCTCTGGGAGATCAGGGAGAACGAAGGCCCGGTCTTTACCTTCCACGGCAAGCCGATCCACGCGTTTAAGACGGCCTGGAAGACGCTTCTCCGCCGTGCCGGTGTTCGCCACTATCGCTTCCATGATCTGCGGCACACGTTCAACACGCGGCTTATGGAAGCAGGTGTCATGCAGGAAGTTCGCAAAGCGCTTATGGGCCACTCAAGCGGCGAAGACGTGCACTCGAGATACACGCACGTCGAGCTGCCGCTCAAGCGCGAAGCGATCTGCAAACTTGAAGCTTGGCTTACGTCTCGGATCGAGACGCGCCCCCTAGACACATTTCTACCTCCGGGTGATTTGCCTCGTCCGCAGACAGAGTAGGTGAGAAATCACCGCACAACTACAACGAAAGGAGTGAACCGTAAATATGTCCAGCAACCTGAAACTCGTGATCCTCTACAACGCGACAGCCAATACTTACGCAATTTTCGACCACAACCTCGCACCTGAGGATGCTGAAAAGCACGTGGCGGAATTGCGCGAGAAGCAGCTGCTCGCGATTGCCGTGAACCAACGAGCGCAGCACATAGTCACCGATGCCCAGGCTTGCAGAACGTGCCGGCGCGATGTCGGCCGTTCCGCAGACCTGCAATCCAAACCGAAGTTCGAAAGGAGGAAAGAAGAATGAACGCTCAGAAACAGGCAACCGATCCGGCGCAGGGCAAACTGCCAACCGAACGGAAAGCCTGGAAGAAGAAGTCGCCCGTCGAGGTCGTGCTTGCCCAACTCGACCGTCTCCGCGATGACGTCGCGAAGAAGGAAGAGGAGTACAAGCAGGCCAAGCGCCAACTTCAGAAACTTGAAGAAGCGCGCAAAGTGCTCGAAGCGAGCTAACCACCACAGGAGTCTGCCATCACGGCAGACTCCTTTCCTTATTAAAGGAGGAAAAACGAATGACAGCTTTTGCGAAGTTCTTGGCTTCAAGATGGAAACAGAGCCGGTTTGGCGATGAACGACGGATCGACAGCGAAGCCTTCTACCAGGGTGCGCATGGCGTCCCTCTGGAGAATGGCATCGCTGAAGTCCAAGCAGGTTATGAAGAAAAGAAGTGTGAACTTAAACAGCAATCGATCGTAAGGCAGAAACAGATCGAAGGAGAATTGGAGCACCTCGAAAGCAACTCGCGCCATGCGTTGAGACTTTGGGCAGCCGTGCAGGAGCGCGCCGGTGACTGCATTCCCACTCTGATTGTGCCGTCGATTGTCGCCATCGTTGGCGCGGGGGCATTGATCTCAGAAGCGCTGCTTTTGGCTCCCGCGATGGATGTGCTGAATGTGACCGACCCCACATGGCAGAAAATCACAGCATTCGGTTTTGCTGCGGGTGCAGCTTCCGCATTTCATTTTGGCTGGGAAAGCTTCACGTCCCAGCAGAGTGAGTCATCTGAGAAACGCATATTTCGAATCATCGCTGCCTTTTTCGCCGCCGGCCTTATCTTCTGGGGCATTTTCCGGGGCCTGCAGGTCGGTTATGCGGCGACACTTAATCGAGATGCCCTCGGTCAGTTCCTCAACGGGCACTCGCTTCTAGCTGGCTGCTTCTATGTTTTCGTGACGCTGGGAATTCCTGTTGTAGCGGCCACTGCTTCGCACTATTCAGCTCACTATCTGCACTTGTGGTGGGAGTGGAAAACAGCAAAGCGGGCAGCAGAAGCGCTCTCGAAGTCGACAATGGGCGCAAGAAAAAATTTGGAGTCCGAGCGTGAATCGCTTACGCATTCGCTGAGGAAGCTTGATGAAGAGTGCAAACGGCACTGTGCCTCCTATCGCCAACACCACCGGCGTGGTGAGCTCCGAAGAGCCAGGCAGGAACCGTTCTGGATGGTTTCAGCGAAGGCGACTCTCGTAGCCCTTACAGCCTGCGTGGCGCTGATTTGGGTATTTCTCTTTCCGATCCTGCTCATTTTTCCGGTTATGACCTGGCTGGCGGTCTTTATTTACTTTTATCGGCAATGGCAGAGTCCCAGCCCAAACCAATACTTTGCCCTGGAAAACGTCCGGTTCGCTGAAGTTGCAGTCAAACCGCAACGTGCAAACTCGCCGTCAAGGGTTTCTCCGATCCGCGCAATTTCGCGGTCCGACCGCAAAATGGCGACGGAGGCCAAATCATGAAAAAGTCCCTGGCCGTGCTGATGGGCCTGTTGGCGATCTTGCCAGGCTGTGGCAGTCACAAAGCCGCGCGGCATTTCACTGTTTTACTTGATACAAGCGCCAGCATTGAACCGAGTTCCCAGGCGAATGCCATCCATGCAACCGGCGCTCTTTCGAACCAGATGCGCCGGGGTGACGCCATCACCGTAATACCCATCACCAGTGACGCCCAAACCGAAGCGCAAGGGAGAATTCTTAGGTTCACCGTTCCTGTGACCCGTGAGGCGTACGACCAGGACTTGCGGCGGTTCAACCTCCAGTTCCATGAGCAACTGCAGCGCCTGCAAGCCGATGCCAAAATGCACCCTGGTACTGGAACCGATATTCTCGGGTCGCTCGATGTCGCTCGGCAGGAAATCTTGGCGGCATCTCCGGGCGAGGAAAACATCATAGCCGTTTTTACCGACGGCATTCAGGAGGATGGCTCGCTCAATTTCAAAACAGATCCCGCCCTCGCGGATGAAACTGGGGCACGAAACTTGGCTGCGGGGTTGGTCAAGAAATATTCGTTCACCTTAAGCGGCGACAAAGTGTTCCTAGGGGGCCTCAAGAGCACGGAACTCGGACAGCTTCCGACAACGCGGAGAGCTGCGATATCGGTGTTTTGGATTGAATATTTCAAATTGGCAGGGGCTCCGACTCGATACGCAACCGACGGACCAGGGCTGCTGCCGGTGTTTGTTGGAAACCTTGGTGCCCATAGTGCTCGGTAGCGCTTGCGCGATATCAGTCGCCTAATCATCGGAAGGTAATTTGCATCTTTCAAATCAATATTAAGTCTTTTCATATATGAATTTTCTCAACACAATCGTAAATTTCATCGCCGGCATGCTCAGCTATGCATTGCCGACGCTTTCGGCGGCCGGTCTCCACAATCTGGCCCTGGTGTCGATTCTGATTATCATTGCCGGCGTAGTGATCGTCTCTCCCGGCATCTTATTCATTCTTGTGCTCATTCTCGCGGTGCTTTACTTTGCGGGCATCGTTAAATAGTGACAGGCGAGAATGGGGAACTGATCCTGTGTGCCGAGCTAGTAAATTGACGCTCTTCAATCTAACTCACTCTCGAATCGAAATAGCCATTCCTGGAAATTTGGTTTTGGTCGATTCGCGTGTACTCCCGAATTGCCTCTAATTTCCCTGCCAATTCCTCTTCGCGGTCGCGCCTCAAGAGCATACATTATGAATTATTTTCGGCGGTAACGTAGATTTCACTTGACAGACATATAACACCGCAGTATAAGTACTCTCGACGGTCGATTTTTGTGGCCGAATCGCTCAACCCCGCGAGCGGCAGACCCGGAAAATCGTGCCAAAAAGGAGCGTTATGCGAATTACTCCACCGGTTCTTCCGATTGTTCTTTCCGTTTTAGCTCTATGTGCTGGCCAATACCTGCTCCACCCTGCTTCGGCCTACGCCCAGAATCCTGATATTACGCTCACCCAGTCTGTTTGCGGCAGCGGCTCGCCGTGCGTCACTACCTCTCACAACGACAGTAGCCGTGACGGTGTAAATCCCAACGAGACAACACTGACCGCCTTAACTGTGTCCGGCGGCTTGACTTGGCAGAAATCCGTTACGACAGACGGTTTGATTTACGCTCAGCCCTTATACATCCATGATCTCATTGGCTCTGAAGGCAGTGTGGGGAGTTGTACGGGCCAACAAAGTGTCGTATTCGTCGCCACGGAAAACGACACTGTTTATACTTTTGATGATACAAACTCCAACGCGAGCCCCTGTTGGAGTGTGTCTCTCCTTCCGTCAGGAGAGTATGCTGCTCCCTACAGTGTTACGGCCGGTGACACTGGCAATGGCTGTACCAATGTTGTCCCGGAGGTGGGAATCACGGGAACGCCGGTAATCGACACGAATATTACACCTCCCTTCATTTATGTAGTGGCAAAAAGTTATGATGGCACGTATATACATGAGAGACTGCATGCCATCAGCGCAACGACCGGCGCTGACCTGAACTCGATCGAGCTTAGTAAGTGTGAGCCTGGTGCTGGGAATACATGCACAGGGTCTTTGGGGGAGAGTTTTAACCCTCAATTTCAATTGCAACGGCCTGGACTGGCGCTGTACTACAACGGTTCGACAGCCCATACCTCAGATATTTATATCTCGTGGGGTTCCTTTTGCGATTCGAACAATTACGCAGGAGGTACAGACAATCCGAATACCACAAATCCATATAACGGTTGGGTAGCGGAAGTCCAGGCTGATTATACGACTTCTTCCTCTTTCCCCACTCTCAGTTTTGTGACCTCGTTTTCAACGGAGCCAACATCACCAGCCAGTATCCACACAGAAGGCGCAATCTGGATGGCTGGCGCAGCTCCCGCGGTGGACGGGACTGGCGATGTTTTTCTTGCCTCGGCAAATTCCTTCGTTGGCAGCTACAGTGGTGGGGTTCAGACCAATTACGGCTGGAATGGCTCCAATGAATGGGGCCAGAGCCTTCTCGAGCTATCTAATGTCGTCACTTCGGGAGTGACGGCCCTAGGCGTGACCGATTTTTACACCCCGAACGACTGGCCTGAATTGAATGGAGGTAATGGAGGTACAAATACCCAGTATGTTTGCCAACTCGAGACGTGCTCAGGTATGGGGGATTACCCACTGGACTCAGATGAAGACTTGGGCTCAGGAGGCGTCCTTCTTTTGTCCTCGACGACCCCATTGGGACTGACGCACCCTGAGATAATAGGTGCAGGAAAGGAGGGAATGATATATACAACGTGGTATAAGCCTAGTAATAGCGTCACTTCGCTAGGAAGTAACTTTAATGAATACATGGGCGGGTTGGATGGGTGCGGCTATCATATGCCATCCGGTACCGGATGCGAGTTCGCATCCCAAGCGTCCGTTCCCTATAATTACGGTTGCACGCCAGGCAGCGGAACCGGTGCTGGGTTACTTGCGGGATGCGTTGAGGGGTTTTTTTATCCGTCAACCTCTGCCTCAGAGAAGTACGGCAGTCGCGGCGTCCCGGCTTTTATTACCACGACTAATTCCCTAGATAACTTTGCTTACACCTGGGGAAGTCAGGATACGCTGAAAGCATTCCTTCTGTCGGTTAGCAGCGGAGTCGGAACTTTCAGCACTGGAACGAGCCATGAGTTTACGGCCGTCGGCTTGCCGACATTGGGTTATCCCGGCACGACGCCTTCTGTCACATGGGATGGCAGCAACTTCTACAACACAGTTGTGTGGGGAATTGATACCTCGGGCTGGGGCACGCTTGGAATGGCGGCCACCCAAGACCTAGTGTACGCCTATAGCGGAGATCCTTACTATGGCACGAACTATTGCAGCAATGCTAACATGTTGTGCCAACTGTGGTGCGATGGCCCGAGCATATCCGGGTGCACGACGCAGAAGGCTCCGGGGGCTGTGAAATTTGTTGTTCCGACCGTTGTGGATGGGTATGTATTCATTGCAGGAGGAAATAATGATCCGTTTTATTGGCCTGGAACTACTGTCACGGTAGGTGTCCTTTCAACTGATTGCAATACGCCGACATCACATACCTCAGGCCCAACAAACTGTGGAATGTTGAGCATCTATTACTGACCTAGAGAAGGGGGAATTGTATGACTTGGACGAATCCGGATTTCGAGCAGATAGACCTAAACTGCGAGATCAATTCGTACGCGAATGCCGAGCTTTGAGTTTGGAGAGGGAAACTCCAATTTAGTTAGTCTCCTGAAGGTTGCCCCATTCGAGTAGTATAACTAAAACGCAACGTGGCGGAATGTCTCTCCACACTAAGCGCCTCGCTCCTTTCGTGCCTCAAGGGGAAACCTCTCCGGCCTGAGTTCCACTGTGCACACAGAATGCGATTTGCAATTGAGAAGGAGAAACAATGAACCGCATGCTGCTGGTTATGCTTTTGCCGGCTGTTTTTTGGGTCTTTGGGATTCCGGGAGCTTCGGTCGTCCCGGCGGCCGGATACGATCTGCCGGAGATGAGCGGAACACCCCAAAACGCAAGCCGAACGCGCGGATTCCGCTCTTCAGCACCACGAAACGCCCCCCAAAAGGGCGCGAGCGCGCGAGCGGGCGCCATGCCCGGCCTTTTCATCGAAGCTCCGACGTTTCCGGCGGGCGTTGCTCCCATTGCGTTGGCGGCGGGCGATTTCAATCGTGACGGCAACCTGGACGTGGTGACGGCTAATGCCTTCGGGAACAACGTCAGCGTGCTCTTAGGCAATGGAGATGGCACATTCCTACCACCGAAAACCTTTGCTACGGAAGACGAGCCGGTGTCGATAGCCGTCGGAGATTTCAACGGCGACGGCATTTTGGATTTGGCAGTGGCCAACGAATGCGGGACTAATCCGAATTGCAGCAGCAAGGGCAGCGTCTCCATTTTGCTCGGAAACGGCGACGGCACCTTCCGGCCGCGGGCGACCTATTCATCGGAGGGCTTGAACCCGGTAGCTGTGGTGGCGGGAGATTTCAATAATGACGGAAAACTCGACCTGGCGGTCGTCAACACCTGCGGAAACGATAACACTTGCGAACGAGGTCCGGGAACAGTAGTGATCTTCACGGGCAACGGCAATGGCACATTCAAGCCGTCGGCGAGATACGCCGCCGGATATTTTCCCATGGGCGCGGCGGTGGGCGATTTCAATGGCGATGGAAATTTGGACCTGGCCTTCGCGGATACCGTGGGCCAAGGTGGCGGATTTGGCCACGTGGGCGTCCGATTGGGGAATGGGAACGGCACGTTCCAGGACCAAAAAGAATATAACGCAGGGTCCTTCGCCTACTTCGTGGCCGTGGGCGATTTCAACGGCGACGGCCATCTGGACCTGGCTGTGGCGGACCAAAACGGCAGCACTAAAGTTCAGAACGGCGGAGTCAGCGTGTTGCCCGGAAACGGCAAGGGCGAGTTTGGGCCAGCCGTTGTTTACCAGACGGGAGCCGGGCCCCGGTGGGTGGCGACTGGTGATTTCAATGGCGACGGCATTCCGGATTTAATTACCGCAAACAACTTCTCCGGATTTTCGGTAAGCGTGTTGCTGGGAGACCGCACCGGCACCTTAGCTTTCCAGCCCAACCAGGACTATGGCGTGGGAACCAGCCCTTCCGCCGTGGTGGTGGGAAATTTCACGGGCAGCGGACACCTGGATGCGGTGGCCGCCAATTTCGGAGACGGAACCATCAGTTTTCTGAAGGGCAACGGCGATGGAACGTTTGTGGCGCGGAGGGATTTTGGCACAGAGATTGCCCCCGTGGGTCTGGCCCTGGGCGATTTCAACGGAGACGGCAAGACCGATGTGGCCACGGCCAATGGTGACCGCGACGCGGTCAGCATCCTCCTGGGCCGAGGGGACGGAACGTTCGCGCCCTACATGGATTACGCCACGGGAGGTGTTTCCTATTCAGTGGCTGTGGGAGATTTTAATGGCGACGGCATTGCGGACCTGGTCACGGCAAACGAACAAGGGAATTCGGTCAGCGTGCTCCTGGGCAATGGCGATGGAACCTTCCAGCCGTATCAGGACTACCCCGTCGGCGTCAATCCCTTCTGGGTGGCTGTGGGTGACTTCAATGGGGACGGCAAGCTTGATCTGGTGACCGCCGACTATGGCGCCAACTCAGTGAGTGTCCTGCTTGGCAATGGTGATGGAACTTTCCAGCCCGCAGTGTCCTATCCCGTGCAATATCTACCCGAATCAGTGGCTGTAGCCGACTTCAATGGAGACGGCAAACTTGACCTTGCCGTGGCCAACTCCTGCACTGATTCCCAGTGCAAAAACCCGGGAACTGTTTCCATCCTGCTGGGCAACGGAGACGGCACATTCCAGCCCGCGACGAATTACAGCACGGGGTATTTCTCGGATGCCATTGCTGTGGGAGATTTGAATGGAGACGGCAAGCTCGATCTGGCGGTGGTCAATCTGTATGGGCTTTGCAGAAAGTGCGATAACAGCACGGTCTCTGTCCTATTGGGAAATGGCGACGGTACATTCCAGCCGCAGACGCAATATTTAACCGGACTGGGAGCTGCCGAGGTGGCAATCGCTGACGTGAATGGGGATGGGAAGCTAGACCTGGCCACCGGCAACTGCGAAGCACAGAACTGTGAGCCGATTTGGGGCAGCGGATCGGCGAGCATCCTTCTGGGCAATGGCGACGGCACGTTTCAGCCGCACATCGAGTATCAGACGGCTGCCGGCACTCACTCTATCGCCGTCGGAGACTTCACCGGAAACGGCGCAGCCGATATAGTGACAGGGAACGAGGGGAGCTTTACCATCAGCGTGCTCTTAAACACCACGCCCGCGCGGATCGCGCTCACCAGTTCACCGAATCCTTTCAAGAAGGGCCAGGCCATAACGTTCACTGCCACTGTGGTGGGTTCGAAGGCTGGGAAGCTTACACCGACCGGGAGTGTCATCTTCGAGATTGGCTCGAAAATGAGCACTGTGAAGCTGAAGAACGGACTCGCGATGCTCACGATGAAGCCTGGCACGTCGGAAAACTTCAAGGTCACCGCGCACTATTCCGGAGACGGTCACTTCGCTCCCATGAGTTCGGACACGATCATTCGAATCGTGAATCCATAGACGAGACGATGGGTTAAGCTAGGACGTCTGCGGTGCGAAAAACCAACTGCGCCATAAATTGAATGCCGATGTTGTGCCTACCAATAATTGCGTCTGCACGGGGAAAAGTAGCCCTGTGCATCGCCATAATGTGACCCTGTGCCTCGCCAAAACTCCGTCCGCCTTTAGAATCAGCAGGATAGCGACCTCTGCATTCTCGCTGGAGAGCAGCTTGGTTTCTCATAATCTAGAACTCGATCCGGTGGCCATTAGAGAGTCTGAACCGAGAATAGCCATAGGAAAACAGCGATCCCGCGTTCTGTGACGCGGAATGTATCTCTCTGACTGTAGTCGAATTTGTAGCTGTCAAAGCACCCAGAATCCACAGGTTTCAACAGCTTGCAATCAGTGACCCCTAACTGGTTCAAAACAAAACAATTAGAAACAGCAGGAATCAACAAGTTTCAATAAACCTTGGAATCTGGTTCGGGAGCAGGAGGCCGGTGGTTCAAATCCACTCGCCCCGACCAATGTTTTCAATAAGATGGCCGCATTTTTGAAATTCGCGAAAACGCGAATGTAGACGATTTTGAGACGGTCAGATCCTCAGAGTTCAACAAGCAGGGACCGACGTGAATTTCTCACACGCACACGACATCATCCCAACTGGAATTAACGCAGTCGGCCTCGTATTTCAGCATAGCTCAAATTGGGAATTGCCCAGTCTGGCTTGGCTCGAACACGCCGTTGTTCCATGAACTCGTATAGCTACCCACGTCAGAATCGCAGACCCAGAATCTTCGGAAATCCCAAAACTTCACCGCGAGCGGTCCGTTCCAATTGCGCCGTCGAGTCGAAAGAATTCTGTCCGAAGGCACGAGGAATCCCTTGCAGTCCCAATAATTCGGTGTGGTGTCGCCGGGCGGGAGCACATACGGCGACGTATCAAAGATTGAACGCTCATCTTCGTGCTTCGGTCCGTATACGACAAAGACGATGCTCACGACTTTGGGTAGCCTGCTCTTTTTGATCGTGGTTTATAATTTTCTGGTTGTGCGTGTAGGTCTTCTGGGCCAACAGCAGAGGGCAACCTACGTAGTTGGTTTTTACCGTCCCGATGAGCCGCTCTGTGGGCCGATGCTCGCCATAGCCTTGACGGAGGTTTGTTTCCGCGCCTTGAAAGCTTAGAATATCTTCTCACGAAACATAGGACTCGATCGTGGCGAAACCAATTCTGCTGAGTGTGGATGACGACTCCGATGTTCTACGAGCAATCGAACGCGACCTTCGATCAAAATACGGCTCTCAATACCGTGTGATAGGAAGTGATTCTCCGGAGGGCGCACTCACGCTTTTGAAGCAATTAAAGGTGCGGAACGACACCGTGGCCCTTCTTCTCGCCGACCAGCGCATGCCTCACATGGATGGTGTAGCGTTTCTCCAGGAAGCAATGAAGATTTTCCCCGATGCAAAGCGTGCGCTGCTTACTGCCTATGCCGATACGAACGCTGCGATCAGCGCTATCAATCAAGTCAACATCAATTATTTTTTCTTGAAGCCGTGGGATCCACCCACTGACCACCTCTACCCGCAATTGGATGATCTGCTCGACGATTGGCAAGCTTCCTACCGGCCGACATTCGATGGTATCCGTGTCTTGGGAACGCGCTGGTCATCCCGGTCTTATGAGTTGCGGGACTTTCTCGCCCGCAATCGTGTCCCCTATCAATGGATTGACGTTGAGCTTTCTGCCAATGACCCGGAAACGAAGCGCCTTCTCGAAGCACTTGGACCGAAGGCTTCCAGCCTCCCGGTGGTCCTTTTCCCGGATGGCACAAAGCTTCTCGATGGCGTACCGTCCGAGGTCGCCCAAAGAGTCGGGTTGCGAACTCGCGCTCAGACCGACTTCTACGATTTGGCAATTGTCGGCGGAGGACCTGCCGGACTGGCTGCGGCTGTCTATGGTGCGTCGGAAGGCCTGCACACGGTAATGATCGAGCGCGAGGCACCCGGCGGACAGGCAGGAATGAGCTCGCGCATTGAGAACTATCTTGGATTTCCAATGGGACTTAGTGGCGGAGATCTCGCCCGGCGCGCAGTAGTGCAGGCCCAACGTTTCGGGGTGGAGATCCTTGCGCCCCAGGAAGCTGTCGGCGTTCGGATGGAAGGCTCCTATCGAATCGTAAAATTTGTGGATGGGAACGAGATCTCATGTCATGCATTGATGATTGCCACGGGAGTTCAGTGGCGCCAGCTTGAAGCACCTGGAATCGATCGGCTGCAAGGAGCAGGGGTCTACTATGGAGGTGGTTCCACGGAGGCTTTTTCCTGCAAGGGCGAGGTTGTTTACGTGATTGGTGGCGCCAATTCAGCGGGTCAGGCAGCTATAAATTTCGCGAAATATGCGCAGCGCGTGATCATTGTCGTGCGCCGGGAGTCCCTCTCAAGCACGATGTCGCAATATTTGATTGACCAAATCAAGGAAACGCCAAACATCGAGCTTTGGCCGAACGCGAGAGTTTCCGAGGCGCACGGCGACACGCATTTGGAGGAAATCTCATTCCTCTGTTCGGATACCGAAAAGATCGAACGCGTGTCTGCGAATGCGATGTTCATCTTCATAGGAGCGCTACCGCGAACTGACTGGCTGGCGGATGTTGTTGAACGCGACGATCGCGGGTTCATTCTTACCGGCCCCGATCTTATACGAGAAGGACTGCGCCCGAAAGGGTGGCTGCTGGATAGAGACCCGTTCCTCCTGGAGACTAATGTCCCCGGCCTTTTTGCGGTCGGCGATGTGCGGCACGGTTCGGTAAAGCGGGTTGCTTCCGGAGTTGGAGAAGGCTCGGTCGCTGTGCAGTTCATTCATCAATATTTGAGCAAGGTATAAATGGTCGAAAACTCCGAGTTGCTTCGCGTGCCGGCGTTCGCTGATCTGCCCGCCGATCAGATCGCATGGTTTCTTAACAATGCCCAGGAACTGCATGTGAAGGCGGGTGACACATACTTTAGCCAGGGCGCTCCAGCGGATGCCATGTATGTCGTGCTTGAAGGGCAGCTACAAGCGCGAGGCGACTTTGGCGGCGAAGCCGTACTGTTTTCGATCGAGCCGGGGTCCGTCACCGGAGTGCTGCCCTTTTCGAGAATGCGGCAGTTCACGGTGGACACGCGTGCGGTCACCGATTCCCGCGTGCTTCGTTTCCCCGCGTCGTTGTTCCCCGAACTTATTCAGAAGATGCCGGAACTGACCCAGCGTCTCGTAGGCCTGATGTCCGACAGAATTCGTGAAACCACACGGATAGAGCAGCAACGCGACCGGTTGGCTTCTTTGGGAAAGCTCTCAGCAGGGTTGGCGCATGAACTCAACAATCCAGCTTCCGCCGCGAAACGTGCCGTAAGTCAGTTGCGCGAGGTCCTGAAGCGGATCAAGGATGCCAGCCATGAATTGGGAAGGCGCGACCTGACGGCCGTCCAAAAATCGGAAATTGAGAAGATGGAGGCTTCCTTCGTCCAATCTGATGAAATTCCTTCCGATACTTTGACCATCAGCGACCTGGAAGAGCAGATCGATTCCCTGTTGCGCAGCCATGGACAAAACGATTTGTCGCAAATGGCCGCGGATCTGGCGCGAAAGAATGTGAAGCCGGAGGCTCTAGAATCTTTATTCGCGATTCTCGATGCAGATACCGGTCGTGCTGCCCTGGTGAGGATTGCGGCTTCCGTGGAGGTCGCCACATTGCTCAATGAAATCGAGAGCGGCACGTCGCGAATTTCGGATTTGGTCCGTGCAATCAAGGAATACACCTACATGGATCAGACGCCCGTGCAGAATGTTGACATCGTAAAAGGCCTGGAAACCACGCTTACGATTCTGAATCACAAGCTGAAACGTGGTGTGGTGGTGCACCGCGATTACGAGCGTGTCCCGCTTCTCGTAAATTCGTTCGGGAGCGAGTTGAATCAGGTTTGGACCAATCTCATCGACAACGCCATTGACGCCATGGGTGCCAATGGTGAGCTTCGAGTGCGAACGTATCGCCAGGATAATTCCGTTGTGGTCGAGATTGCCGATAACGGTCCCGGAATTCCGCCTGCCATTAAGTCGCACATCTTCGAACCCTTTTTCACCACGAAGGGAGTTGGAGAAGGCACGGGGCTGGGCCTCGACACCGCTCAGCGTATCGTCAGGAAGCACAGAGGAACCATTCAAGTAAGCTCAAAGCCCGGCGACACACGGTTTCAAGTGTGGCTTCCGTTGGCGGAAGGCCTGCCCTAAGAGCCGCCCTCACTGGAAATATAGTTAGACAATTAAGAACGCGATTATCACCTGGGTGCGTACTTGGAAGGGCCCGATGGATTGAGTAACGCCATTGTCGTTGTCGCGCTGCATTATTGAGGAATGTTATGCAAATGCATGACCTAAGGAAATTCTCCACGAAGACGTTTGGCCGCACTTTGGCTTTCGCATCTCTCCTGTTGTTGGCCGCCGGTGTGTCTAGCGGCCAACAACCATCCGCGGGCGACGCAAATATCGCCGTAGGCCCGCAGTATGATTCCACGCATGTGCATGGCGAATTGCTAATTTGCCTGCAATTCGGTGAGTTTTGAGCCTTTTGCTATGATGCCGAGATGCGCGATCTCGTAGCCCTTTTCATCCATCTTCTCACCACCATCGCCCTACTTTCCAGGCCCGGCGGCGTGCGTTCCGTCGCTGCTGAGTCCGTCCTCGCTAAACATCAACTGCTGATCCTCAATCGCTCACGGCAGCGGGCTCCCAATCTCCGTCCAACGGACCGCATCATCGCCGGTTTGTGTGCTCTGCTCATCCGCCCGTCCCGTCTGATACGCTCGGCCATCGTTCTGAAGCCATCGACCTTGCTGCACTTTCATCACATTCTGGCCAAACGCAAGTATCGCCTGCTTTTCTCCGCCAAGTCCTGGCGCAAGCCCGGTCCCCAAGGTCCGCCCAAAGAACTCATCGATGCGATTGTCGCTATCAAACAACGCAATCCCTTCTGGGGGCTGCCCGCGAATCGCCCAGCAGATTGCTTTGGCATTCGGCATACACATCGATAGGGACATCGTGCGGCGTGTCCTGGCCAAGCATTTCCTCAAGCCGGACACCGGCGGTCCATCCTGGCTGACGTTCCTCGGCCACATGAAGGACAGCCTCTGGAGCGTGGACCTGTTTCGCTGTGAATCGGCCGTCCTGCGGACTCACTGGATACTGATCGTCATGGACCAGTTCAGTCGCCAGATCATTGGGTTCGACATCCAAGCCGGCACGGTGGATGGTATCGCCCTCTGCCGAATGTTCAACCATGCCATTCGAGGCCACCACTCAATTCCGAAATATCTCAGCACCGACAACGACCCGCTGTATCGCTTTCACCAATGGCAGGCAAATCTGCGAATCCTGGATGTAACTGAGATCAAGGCCGTGCCTTACGTTCCTTTGTCCCATCCATTTGTCGAGCGGTTGGTCGGCACCATCCGCCGCGAGTGTTTGGATCGCATGCTGTTCTGGACAACCGCTGATCTTGAAAGCAAGCTGCTCGATTTCAAGACCTACTTTAATCTCCATCGTACGCATAGCGGACGAGCGGGGCGACCACCGGACGACGCACTGTCTCGGCCCGTGGCAAATCTCCAATCGTATCGATGGAAGCCTCATTGCCGAGGCCTGTATCAAACACCAATCGCTGCCTGATTTTTCCGCAGACTCATGACGTTCAAGTATGTCCTAGAACCTGGCGCACAACCTCGCCTCGGCTGGGATCAACGACACTCGCTCGCTGGTTGGGCCATGCGTCCATGATGCATTTTCGGGAATCGCGGTTTTTCAGTCTCCGCCATCGGCGCTAAAATCGGGTTCAATATCAATTTGCCATGGACACGTTCACGTTCTGCCAACCGCGGGTAGAGGAAAACAATGCCGTGCCGACCAACAATTCCACGACCTGTTTAGGAATTAGCAAGGTCTCCCCGGAATCTCGCCCGGGGGCCAAACGGTGATTTTCTAGAATTGTGTCGTTTCCGTCCCTAGGACAGCGCTCCAGCCATCGCCCGGGTTGTATGCAGCCATGGCTGCGGCGATATCGGTGGTCTTCTCGCCCAAATCTTTTTGGTAGACGATTCCATCTTTGCCAATGATAAACGTCATAATTCCCGAATTCCTGTATTCCGCTGGATAGGCGACTGCCGCAAAACCTCCAGTCATTTTTTCATTTACGATATAGTCCTGCGCGCCGCCGCCGGCTTTATCACCCTGTTTCGTGAGAATGCGGAAGTAGTAGCCATCGAAAGGCTGCGGTTTATCACCCGCGTTGGTGTAGCCGGCAGACTTGGCAAAATCGCGCAGATTCTCAAAAGGACTCGGGGGCTGGCCGGCTTCGGCAGGCCAGTACAGCCCATTTTGCTTACCTTCATCGCTGATGAATTTCTGTGCGTATTGTTTTACTGTGTTGCCATCTCGCACTTTACTGAAATACATCTGCTGTGCGTCGGCGAAGGCGTTGCACACTGCGATTGCAGACAACTCATCTTTGCCGATGCGCCGCGCCAGAACCTCGTCCTTGCCTGCTGCGGTGTCAAAGGACCACTGGCCCGACGGATTCTGCCCCAGAGGAATCGGAAACGGATAATTGTCAGCCCCGATATAAAGCATCTCGCCACCGGCTTTGATCTGGCGCCAGCGATTCATTTGGGTATACGCGGCGACAAAGTCCTGCAATGTGTCTTTATCCTTTACGGCATCTCCCGAGAAGAAAATGTCCCGGGCGTCCGGGCCGAAAATGGCAAGTAGTGCATCCTGATCGCCGGACTTTGCGGCGTTCAGGAACGCGGCTCCTGCATCGGCCGGGGACGCGAAGGTTTCTTGGGCGGCTTTTTCGGCCACGGGCTTTGCCGGCTTGCTGCACGAGATCAGTGCAATGATCAACGCGAACGGCACCATTGACAACAAGAGAGGCGCAGCCAGAATCTTGTAGTTTCGAATGAGGCGCGACATAGGCATTCCTCCAAACCTGGACTTCATCAATTTTCGCGACCAGACCTCAGGGGACCTCAACGCCGGCCGCCCCCATGGAAGCCGCCACCGCCGAACCCGCCTCCGCCTCCGCCAAATCGACCTCCACTGAATCCGCTGGAGTGCATGCTTCCCCAGCCGCGGCTGCTATCGGCCCTCGAGGACCAGCCGCTGCCGCCGGAATCGCCGAATCCACCGGAGTGCCCGCTCATGCCGCTGAACGCGTCTGATTTGCCGCCACTGCTATGTTGCGCCCAGGAATTCGAGGCCGAAGAATGATTGGAATTGAAATTCTGAGCACTTTGCTTGTTGACGTTCACATTGTTAAAGGTGTTGCCGCCGCCTTTATAGGTGTTGCCGCTGTTGGAGTGGTTATAGTTGTTGGAATGGTTGTACGCGTTATTGTAGTTGTTTGAGTGGTTATACGCGTTGTTGTAACCGTAGCCATTGTGGTACCCGCCGTTGTAATACCCGCCGTGCCAGGACGAATTGCCGTAATAGGCCCCGCCGTGATATACAACCGCTGTGCCGTGCCACCCGCAATTCCAGCTGCTGTATCCCCAGCCGCAACACCCGCCGCTCATCATTGCCCCTACCGCAATCCCGGTGCCAAACCCAATCAGACCGGCCGCAACCACGTCGCCCGTTGTATATACCGGGACCACATATCCCGGGACCACGTAGGGCATCCCATAAATAATGGTGGGATTGTACTGCGGAACGTACACAATCTGTGGGTTGGCCGGTTGAATCACAATCACGTCCGGCGATTGTTGCGTCACTTTGATTTGCGTGCTCGATGTCAGGTTGCCTTTGGCTTTCGCCTGCGCACGGCAAGTCTGAATCGCCGTCATTACCTCCGCCTGCTGTCCGTGGTAAGCCTCTCCCAGGGAGGAAGTCCAGCTGAGGTTCTGTGACATGTTGTTAAGCACTGAGGGAAACTCCGTGAGTGCTTTCACGCTAGGATCCCATGTCTGCTTGTCCACCGCCTGCATGAGTGCGGTTCCGGTCAGGTTTTTATTCTGCTGCAGCCAGTAATTGGCAATAGCCACTTGATCCGGAAATGTTGCCGCGGTAAGAACCTGGGCCACCAAGGCATCTGGATACAGCGCGATGGGTGCTACCAATGATTGCAGTTCAGTCGCGCTCTGCGGAGCAACATCTGTGGGATTCCCACTGTCAGTCGCTGGCGCTGAGGTTGGGCTCTGCAATCCATAAAGGCTCGGCGATGAAGCGGTGACCAGAACAAAGGTAAGAGCCAGCGACAGGGCTTTAGCAGCATTTTTTGAGATCATTATGAACACTCCAAGTCTACGTTATTCACCCACGGCCATCGTTGGCCTTCGGTTGATAAATAGGGGCTATTCTCAAATCCTCCGAAGAAACCGAGAATGGGGCGTGCGATTGCGCACACCCCACAAGGTTCGGACCGAGCACCCGGGAAAGGCATTGTGCCTCGCCATAATTCAAGCGCATCTGAGCTAACAAGGTACCCGCGTGAGTCTCGGGCTACTTGCGAGCTGAGGACGTTTGATCGAGCAGGTCAACTAGGGCCTTCGCTGCCGGGACAACAGCTTCGCCGCCTGAAACGATCTCCTTTGCGCTGATCTGCTTGCCATATAGTGCCTTGTTCGCATCGTCGTCCGTGTCCATCGTGGCACCTTCCAGAGAAACGCCGGCAAAGAGTCCCTTGGACCGCGAGTACGTCAGAACGTCCGTTTGCATGGCATCAGCGTTGTAACCAGTTGCCTGAGCACCAGTGGGACCTGCAGCAGCTGCGGCATTACCACCAAGTTTCGTCTTACCGTTTAGAATCTGCTGCGTGCCCTTTTTGTCCATGACTACCAGAACAAAATCCGTCGCCGTGGACCCTAGTTGCACGCCAATGCTTCCCTGGTCGAGCTTGTACATTGCTGGCGCACCCCAAGCGCCATCCATGTTGGCACCCTGCCGGCAAAGGAGAGCTCCACGACCGTAACTGCCGCCGATACCAATAGCCACTTTCTTAACGCTGGGGAAGATGAGGATACAATCGGCCTGGTCCAGGATACTTTTGGGCAGGCCATTGCTGAGGATCGTCTGCATCGCGGTGGCCGCATTGGCGAGTCGCTCATCTTCTTTCTTTTGAGCGAACGATGGCAAAGCGAAAGCCAGGGCTAGCAGGACGACAACAAACTTCGTCTTCATCGATAATCTCCTTTTTGTTTTGGTGAATAGACTTCCGCTTTTAAACAGGATTTCCATGATTAGCCCCCACCAGAGATGGCCATGGGCATGTGGTTCGGATCGAGGGCTGGCACCGGGTTCTCCGGGTGCTGAAGATTCGGAAGCAAATCGTTTGACGCTCCGCCAGGGAAGCGTTTGATGCTGGGGTATTTCATGATCGACTTGTCGAAATCAGTCAACGCCACGCTGAAAACCGCCGCCCCCCAACCGTTATCCTGTCCGGAATACTTTCCGGGTGAGTTCGTGAATGCCCTGTCCGGTGCCGCTCCATTGAAAATCATGTCGTACTTCTCGTAGGGATCCATGGTCAGGTTGTACACCGCCGGGATAGAACCGGTATCGAGGTTTGGTCCCAACCAGGTGTCCTTCGCCGTCCAGACAAACTTCCAGGCAATGTTGACCCAGGGCTCCTTCGGATCACCACCAATGTCAGCACGAATTGCATGGAGATACTCGCCGTTGATAAAGATCCAAGAGTGGCGGGCAGAGTGGGACGATTTTCCAAGGATATAGGCACTGTTATCGATGCTGTCGAAGTAGATGGGCTTGCCGTTGTTGTCCTTCATTTCACCAGTGGGCGGAACTGGGATGCTTGCCATCGCGGACAATGTGGACCAGCAATCGATGTGCGACATCATTTCTCCATACTGCACGCCTGCAGGAATATGTCCGGGCCAAGTCATGATGGCTGGTACTCGCCAGCCGCCTTCATAGGCGGAGCCTTTCTCGCCGCGGAACGGCGTGGTCCCGGCATCAGGGTACGCGTCCAGCCATGCACCGTTGTCAGCCGTCAGGATCACGATGGTGTTGGGTGCGTCGGTACGGATTTCATCCAGGACCTTCCCGATGTCAGCGTCCATTTCCATCAGGGAATCGGAGTAATCGCCCAGGTGCGAACGCCCTTTGAAATCCGGTGCCGCATTCGTCGGATTGTGCATCTTGATCCAGTTCACGTCCATGAAGAACGGCTTGCCGCTGTGCGCGTTTTTCTTGATGTAATCCACTGCGTAGTCGGCCATCCGCTCGTCCATCGTCGCCATATAGTCGTATGTGATCGTGGCCACCCTCGTGGCGGGCTGGCCAGCCATGCCTTCCCACTCGCCCAGGTTCACAACCGAGTCCCACATCTTCTCGAATTCCGCATTGTAGGAGGGGAACCACGGGTGAAACCACTTGTCCGTATCCGGATAGGAATAGACGCCCGCGTAGTACGCGGCAAACTCCTTCATTTCATCGAAGCCGTGCTCGGTCGGATAAGCTTCCGGCTTATCGCCCATATGCCACTTTCCGGAGAAATACGTTGAATAGCCATTCTTCTTGAAATATTCAGCGATCGTCGGCGTTTCCTTGCGCAGAAAATTTTCGTCACCCGGCGCGACTACGATCGATAGCGCTGTGCGGATGGGAATTCGTCCGGTCATGAACGAAGCTCGTCCCGCCGTGCAGCTCGCCTGTCCGTACCAACTCGTAAACACGGCGCCCTCTTTGGCCATATGATCGATGTTTGGCGTCGGATGGCCCAGAGACATCCCACCGCCCGAATAGGCACCAAAATCATTCCATCCGGTGTCGTCGGTCATGAGAATGACAATGTTGGGCTTGCCGTCTTGCCCTGAAGCTTGCGGCGATGCTGCAAAACCCATCGCCGCCAGAAATATTGCCACAACAATAGCTGTTCTTCCGATGCGTTTCATCTGCCGAATCCTCCTCTTCGAATTGACCGTGCCCCATGAAGACCGCCACTGGCCGTACCAAAGTCAACGACATGCTGTCACGACCTCACAGTGGGAGCCCAGAGAGAAGCCCCCACTGTGTTAGGAGTTGGACTACTGGCTCTCGTGACCTTTGATGGTGGCTGCAATCTGGGCCTTGATGGCGTCCAGGTTGAAAGACGCAGGGTCCTGCATCGGCGGGTACTCGATCGCCGACTGCGCCGCCTTCGCCACTACCTGCTGAACGACCACGAAGCGCCAGAACTCACGGGCGAAGAAGTCATTCCCGTACCCGAACGCGCCATTTAGGGGAGTCTCACCTCGAACGTCCGAGGTGCGCTCGAAAGGATCCTGCCTGAGGTTGATAATCGTCGGCATGTCGGTGGTGACCTTCTCGCCCGGCCATCCGTATGGTTGTTGGAGGAACTGGAACTTGAAATCATCGATGCGAAGGGCACCCAACGCGGCGCCACTGAAGTAGAAGAGTTCATGGCGCGCGGATGGGCCCGCGCCCGTCAAGAGAGCCATCTGGTCATAGCCGTCCAGGTGGTTCTTGTAGGTGCGGTCGCCGAGTTTCACGCCCTTCAGAAGCTGGTCGGTGATGTTGGGATTGCCGCCGGCATCCACGAGCGTGGGAAACCAGTCCAGGCCGGAAAAGATGCCATTTTCAACCGTGCCGGGTTTGACGTGACCAGGCCAGCGGATGATTGCGGGGACGCGGAAGCCGCCTTCGAAGGATGTGCCCTTTGTGCCTTTGAACGGCGTCATGCCGCCATCCGGCCAGGTGAAGACTTCAGCGCCGTTATCTGTGGTAAAGATAACAATCGTGTTGTCAGCCTCCCCAATGTCGTCCAGGTGCTTCAGAAGATCGCCAATGCAGTCATCCATCTGAGCCATGCCGGCCTCTTCCAAATTGTAGTTATCTGCGGCATTCATCATCGCCTGGTATTTTGGAGGGAGATAGGTGAAGACGTGCATGCGCGCTGTGTTGTGCCAGATGAAGAACGGCTTGCCGTCCTTCTTGGCCTTGTCCATGGCGTCTGTGGTGCGCCCAACGAGCACGTTGTCAAAGGTCTCCATATCGTACTTGGCCTTGTTGCCCTCTTGCCAATTCTGCATATCTTTCATGTTCGGAAAGGGAGGCAGTGGACCCTCGTCCTCAATTTTCTGTTTTCCGACCTTACCCCATCGAGGCATTACCGTTGAATCATCCGTGTCGGTGGCCCAGCAGTGGGTGATGGTTCGCGGCCCCGTCTTGTCTACCCAGGACTGCGGATAGTCGAACCAATAGGGGTCGGACATGGCGTCGAGATGATAAAGATAGCCGAAGAATTCGTCGAAACCATGGACGCATGGAAGGTATTTATTGAGGTCGCCGAGATGGTTCTTGCCAAACTGATAGGTCTCGTACCCCTGTGCTTTCAAAGCCAATGCGATCGTGGCGGCCTGGTCCGGCATTCCTACGTCCGCGCCGGCCTGTCCCACCGTCGTCAAGCCCGTGCGAATGGGCAATTCGCCGGTGATGAAGTTGGCGCGGCCTGCCGTGCAGCTGGCTTCCGCATAGTAATCCGTGAACATCATTCCTCCCGCGGCGAGCTTGTCAAGATTAGGCGTTTTGCCCGACATCATGCCGCGGTGGTATGCGCCGATATTGAACCAACCAACGTCATCGCCCATGATGACCAGGATGTTGGGCTGCTTCGTCTGCTGTGCCGAAACCGACGGCGAAACCGCCAAACCTACAGCGGCCAGAAACCCTGCAACTACAAAAGCCATGCCCCCCATGTATTTCACGAGTCCCCTCCTAACTTTTTGCTATGCCAAAAGTAACCGGCCGTTGACCGAACGGAAATCTTTCCCCTTGGGAGAAAGACCGATCAGCGGATTTCCATTTTGGCGTCCTGCACGACGCTATTGTACACACCCGGGGGGCGCATGCAACCGTAATCTTACGTCCAATGCCTCATTTGAAGGAGTCTGAATACGGTTCCCCGGTCTCCGGTATGCCCGGGGTGCTAATTGACCCCGGGCGTTCCCTTCCAATCGAGAATGTCCACCAGCTTCCAGGCGTTCTGATTAAGATCGATTTGCAACTGGCCCTGCTTATCGATCGACAGCATGGCGGCGGGGAGCAAGACGCCCGTGCTTTTGCTCCTGTCCTGGTCGTTCAAGTCTATTTCGCCTCCGCTCAAGTCATAACTCTGAGATCGCGAGTCGGTCCAAACTTCGGCCAATCTGATGGGCCTGTTGGTAACAAAGCGGATTTTCCGCCCCGTCGGAGTGGGAATCATCCGCACGTAGCTGACGTCATAGCCGACAGTGCCGATGAGTGAGAGGCGGCCCACGGCTCTCATCTTGCTAAGTGCGTTCACCAAACCCTGGTTTTGAGCTTTCTGAAACGCCTCGGCAAGTATCTGCCTCTCCTCCATGGTGGAGTAATCGCTAATTATCAACCTTATCTCTACGCTCTCTCCGAGCTGGTAGCTCGTACCCATTGCAGCGGCTTCGATCGTCTCCGCCTTTTGGGCAAAAACGGGAGCGCCTCCCGCCGCCATCAGGCCAATAACCAGCAAAGCGCCGACGGCAACCTTGTGAGAAGTTGGAATTACGTCCTTAATTTGCCGCATGTTATCTCCTTTAGTCGTCCATCATCCGCCATTTCCTTGCGAAGTCAAAAAAATTTCCCTCAGTTATTGAAAGCGAAAATACGATTCCAATCGTCTTTCATGCTGATGACGATCCAGCCGTTCTTCTTTGCCTCAGCCATCAGCGCATCAGAAAAAGTCCCCACATGAGTATCCGGGAGACCTCCCGCAGGGCCATAAGCGTATTCCCGTTTTGCGTCGTCGTGGTGGACGAGCATCATTAGCCGCGCGCCACCTCCCGCTTGCGTCCACTCCAGCATCTGGGCATCGCCCGCAGACATGGCCGAATTTCCTGAATTGCCAAAGGCAGCTGTGGGGTGCTTGCCAATGAAAAGGTTGATACCAACGGCCTTCCCGGGCCCGTCATCAATAAAGAAAACCTTTGGCTCGCGCATCAGTACCGGCTTGTCGTCCAAAATTTCGTATTTGGTCACAATGCTTGACCCCACAACCTGCTCCGGAGGCACACCATACACCTGCTCGCTATAGGCGCGGACAAACTCCTGGCCACCGCCCGTGACGATGTAGACCCTGAAGCCATTGGCGCGCAGATACTTCATTACTTCGAGCATGGGCTGGTAGACCAGATCGGTATAAAGCCGGTCGAAGCGCGGGGCCTTGGCCGTTGCGAGCCACTGCTTCGCCAGCGCCTTGAAATCCTCCGTGCTCATACCTGCGTGCGTTGCGGCGAGAATTTCCATCCAGTCCGATTCGGTGAATTTGGCGATCGCCTCATGGTCACCCGCAATTACCGCCTTGAACGGTTGCTTTACCTTCCATTCAGGGTGCTGGGGCGCAAGCTTGCCAATGCGATCAAGCGCAAACATAGCCTGTGTGTACAACGGGTGCTCGGTCCAGAGAGTGCCATCCTGGTCAAAGGTGGCAATGCGGTCCTCCGGCTTCACATATTTGGGACCGGACGTGTCTGTCGTGTCCTTCACGAAGGACAGAATGGCTTGCTTGGCAGGTCCGGCATTCCACGAAGGCAACGAATCGCCCTGAGCGTGGGCACCCATTGCTCCGAGCAGCAGGACGCATAGCGCAGCAACTGTCTTAAGACTCAAACAACGGCGAACCGTGATGGCCTTCATTTTCCCTCCCTGCAGTGAAATTCAACGTCCCTTCGCTGTGTTTCAGACCGCCGGAATCCTACATTCGGCAAATACGAAATTGTGTTCACTCTTGAACATATTGGCATCTTGCGTTTATTGATCCCGCTGCGACGAGAAACCTCACTAGACTGTGCATCGTATTCTTTTCCGCTGAAAACTCAGAAAAACAGGTTTAGCGTAAATGCAACAATCTGGTTTTGAGACCGGGACTCTTCCCAGTGTCGTGTTCGTACTCGAAAAAGGATTGCAACTCCGCGTGTTTGCTCAGAGGGAATGCGCTGCCGACGCTCGCGGTAAAGCATGAGCACAGGAATCATGCATCCCCCATTCCTCATCGGCAAGCAGTCTGGCCGGTGCTTCGGGCCTCAGATGAGTGCCCCGAATGAAACCGCGGGCCCAACAGGACGCTGCAAGAATTCATACGTTTTACGTCAATTCTTCAAATCCCATTCCTTGAGTTTCTTCGCAGCCGTGCCAAATGGCCCGAGGTGATAGACGGCCGCTCCCACTGGCGAAAATGTGAACGGCTCGAAGGGCTCGGCCAGCATCTTGTCGAGGTATGCCTTGGGCGCGACTCCTGTCGAGACGTGTGGATTGAAATTCGCACCGGTTTGCTTCGGCACGAAGGACGCCACATATTCGATTAAGAGTGCGTTCTCGGCCGCAGTGTCTTGGGGAGCGGTAAAGGCGCTGATGGGACCCGTCTTCACGACAAATGGCTTTACGGCGGCTATGATTTCCGTCTGCAGTTTGAGTATTTCCGGCGTGGGCCTAGCGCAAATCCCGGCAATGCCGAAAGCGCCACCCGGAGCGTAATAGTATTTGAAAGCCTCCAGCTTCATGGCGGGAACATTGGCGCCGGCGAAAACCTTGCCGGCAGCCGCATAAACCTTCTCAAGGTCCGCTGTGCGGACGAACCGTTGAACAAGCGTGATGTGCGGCCGGTGCGCCGCATCCAGTTCGTATCCCTTTGGGAATACCTTGAGCAGCCGGGCGTTGTTGGCTTCAGCATGCTGGAGCATGGTGGCGTCCGGTTCCAGGAGGATGTCAATAGCCGTCAAATTGTCTTCTTTGGGGGTACCCGGCGCTTGCTGACCCTTCACCGCCGGTTGCAAGGCTACTGCGCCAGCGACGAACGCAAATACAACCAGACCCTTTAAGAGATTCACTTTCAGTTTCAGCATTGTCTCCTCCCCAATGGTACGACCTGGCGTTAGCTGATCCATTATTTCTCCCAAGCGAAAATGCAGTTGCTTGCCTCTCCTTGAAAAGTCCTTGTGCGTCCACTCACGGGAGCTCGATGAAGACCGGTCATTGTATTTCGGCGAAGAGCGTCTGTGATTTTCTGCGCCCTGTCAAGGGTGTAAACTGTGATGCGCAATAATTCCATCGGACTATGAAAATGCAATTAGCCGATTAGGATGTAAAAGCCGGAAGCCTTGATTGTCCAGGCTGCCATCAGACCCGCGCAACTACTGCGCCTCGCAAGCCTCAGCGGTTATCGAAAGCTGCTAAGCCGCGTGCAGTAAGAATCAGCAGGCGGGTAGTGACGGTTCGGCTGTTTTTGGGTGTACCATGCAGTCTCTTCATACACCGTCGGCCCTTTTCCCCCAATTGCACTTTCATGGAGGCGGCTGGCGGCCTTACACCAGTGCCCGGTGCGCCGCAACAAAAGGGGAGTTCGGCCCGAGGTGCCCACCCATCCCCTTAGCATGGGGAACGCCGCGGAAGCAAGGTCGCTTGGCGGCGGGCACAAGCCCGGAAGATGTCCGGTTATGCGCGAGTTACCGTCCGCTTACGAATCTCCCATCCGGGAACAATCCATCACGGTGCGTACGTCGTGAAAACCATGTCATGGGTTTTATTCTGCTCGTGGCAGGGGAAGCAGGGTTTCATAAACGCCGCATCCACAGGTTTGCCATCGGCGTTGAAATGACCGAATCCCCAGCCTCCCGTCGCAGCGTACTTTTTTGAGTCCTTCACCATAAACTGAACGTTCGTGGGGGCGCCAGGAACGAAAGATTGCGGCTGGCCAAAGATCTTGTCGTTCTCCGCCGACGGAGCGTGAACGTAGTGCAAAGCGGCAATGATTGTGCCGTCAGGAAAGGGGATCGTCCCTGCGCGGTAGGCCTTGATCGCTACGTCGTTGCCCAAAACGGCCCCCAAACTGTTGAGTTTGCCCGCTTCGTGGGCCGAGGAGACCCACTTCCAGTCACGATATCCAGCGGGCTTTTCTTTGACCCACGGCGCGCTCTCCTCATCGGCATTTCCAGGTGCAGGGGCCATCGAGGCTGCCACGCCAATTATCGCCGCAACTGAAACCAGCAGAAAAGCGACCCTTTTCATAGTTGCTCCTTAAAAAATTGATTTTACCGGAATTTCCGATTTGGACCTCTAACTCGCCCACTATACTCTTCGTCTGCTCTTCTACACAACGAATTTGTCGCCAGAGGAGGCCCTTGGGCGCAAGGGCATCATAAACCTAGTTTGCCAGATTCAAATCGGAAATGGGGGTTTAGAGGTCTGTTTGTCTAATCGAGCGTTCCCATCGCTTCTGTGCGAAGGCCCGGACCTTCTCTGGGCGGACGCGCCCAGCTCTGTTCGTCGCGGATGACGGTGAGCAATGCAGAACAGAGAACGAGGCCCGTTTTTCAAAGACCCCAAAGAATTGTGCCCCAACCAGCGTATTTCGTGGTGGGGCGATACTCTCTTTCCAGCAGACACGCCGGACACTCGGAATTTTCGATATCACGTTGAAGAAACAGAGGTAGCTAATTCCACTTAGATTTCGCGGACCAGTATTTTCCACGACCTGGACCTTTCACGAAGCTCGCAAAGTGCAAGGATCACTGGTTCCGGGTGGAACGGCGGTTAAGCGCCGTGCCGAATGAAATTGCCGGAGGTATCGTTGGGCATTATTTGGACCTGCGTGGCCGATCGACCGCGCGCGCTTACCTTATATTCGACGAGCCGTCCCACGAAATCCAGCTTGAACTACATTCCGCCGATACCCTCATACAGGCAAAGGTCTTTTACGGTCAATCCGAGATTGTGTCAGATATCCGCTCGCTCCAAAGTAAGGGTGGAGCCGAACTTCCACTTCGGCTATATCGCTACTGGCCTTGCAGGGACAACTGTTGACGCCGAGCTTAAGGAATATGCGGCCTACTAGTGCCAGCAGATCAAAAACACGCGGATCATGCCTCGCGAAAAATCGGAGCGCAAGGCTGAGCCTCAGCCTACAGACAAAAACATGTTGTCGGGACGCGCAACTGTGTCAGATTCCCGAGCCGCCGGCGCAGCAAGCCTCATTTCGGCGGTGATAAGTTTTGCAACTGCATGATACCCACGGCCGGAGTGGAGCCTGTGCCTACCTCCACAAAGAGCACGGTGTGTGGGCCCGCAACATAGTAGACCTCGCTTAATGGCCCGGTCGGCGTCGAATCCAGCGTGCCGGGGAAGCGCCCGTTTGCGGCCCCCTTGGTAAACGTGCCGGTGAGGGTCACGCCAGCCGTTTCCACGGGACTAGAAACATTCCATTGATTGATATTGCCTGTGCCATTCAAAGTTGTTCCGTCCGTGGCAATCAACTGGCCTGTAAGATCGGTCTCGGTCTGCCAGTCAATGCCCGGGGCAGTGTAGTTTGCGGCGTAATCGCCACTGAAGGAAATGGTCCCGGTTTGCAGGATCCCGGAGCCGCTGCTCAAAGAGCCGGAATCCGTTTCCAGAAATAGCGGGCCTTGGCTAGCTGTGACGTAGACCTCAAACTTCGACACGCCGCCGGTCGTCGGGCTAATCGTGAATGGCCCACGGCCCGTGGACGCAATATCATAAGTGCCGGTAAATGCGCCTCCGCCGGTCACTGTGCCGTTGTTATTTACATCGATGACGCCGCTGCTGAGCGCACCGGCTCCGTTGGCATGGAAGAAGCCTCCTTCCGCCCGCGGCCCGGTACCATTATTTCCCAATCCGGTGAAAACATAATTGCCGGATAGAGAGCCATTGCCGAGACTTGACCCCTGCGCGTAAACGGAACCGCCTGACTCGAACACACCAGTATTAAAATCATTTTCAAGAAACTTGAGCTCACCAGAATTGACAATGTAAAAAATGAAGGTGTAGTTGCCGTTGTCAAAGCCCGCTGTACTCACGCGTCCATATGTGTCCGGCGCGCCGAAACTGCCTGAGCTCGAGGAAAGTGGCGTTGTGACATTGCCATTGTCATTTATATCCTCCGTTACGCCTGTGAAGGTTCCGTTACCGCCGTCGGCCGTAAGCACTCCCCCGAAAGCTGCCGGCAGTAGTGTTGGGAACTGCGTAACGTCAACGCCGGAGAATACGAAGGAATATCCTCCGGAGATGGATCCTTGTGTAAGGTCGGTGGCCGTTTGGATATCCAGGCTGCCGCTGGAGGTGGCGCTGAAATCGAATTCGCTGACCAGAGAACGTGTGGAATCGACGACGGTTATGCTGATAATTTGCTCGTTCGTATAGGGAGGGGGGCAGACCGGAGATTGGCATCCAATGCCGATTTGCGAGGAGTTGTACAGATAGATCGTCCCGACCCCGTCCGGCCCTATCTGATACACCCCGGACAGCCCCGTCGCGTAAGTAGTGTAATGGTAGTAGTCCAGGAAATCCTCCTCACCCCCCGTGATGTTTCCGTTGCCGTCGAAGATGAGGCTTCCGGCGACGGCATAGTAACCATTGGTATCGGTACCCGTGAAGAACATTGCGTATTGCCCTTTGAGCAGGGAATTGGCAGAGGCCACAATGGTGATTTGGATTTGAGCGGTGGTGTTCACCTTGGGATCGGCCACGGAGGTGGCAACTATTGTCACGTTAATGCCCGCAGGCACGCTGGCTGGGGCGGTATATGTAGTTGCAACGCCGCTGGCGGTCTGGATTGGATTGAACGAGCCGCAGTCCGCTGAACCGCAGGTCACCGTCCAATTTACGCCCGCATTGAAGGGATCATTCGTGACGACGGCGGTGATGGGGGTTGTATTGCTGACGGTCAGCGTGGTCGGCGGCGCCGGCGTAATGGTTACAGTTAGTTCATTGCTGATGATAGTGACCGTGGCAGTAACGGAAATCGAGGGATCGGCCACGGAAGTGGCAATGATGTTCACCACATTTCCATTGGGAACGCTGGAAGGGGCGGTATAAGTGGTGTTACTTCCGCTTGAAGTTTGCGTAGGATTAAATGAACCGCAAATGGAGCCGCCACCGCAGGTCAATGTCCAAGCCACGCCAGCATTCGTCGGATCATCCGTGACAGTGGCTGCGACGGTTACCTGGCTGTTGATCGTGATTTGAGAAGGGGGCGCCGCTGAAAACGCGATGGCAATCTGCTGGGTGGCGACGGAAATTGTCACTGTCACAGTCACCTTCTGGGTGGTATCCGCCACAGACGCGGCGGTAATGTTTACCGTATTTCCGGTGGGAACCGCGGAGGGCGCCACGTAAGTGGTAGCCGCGCCGCTTAAGGTGGTGATAGGACTAAACGAACCGCACTTGGCGGTGCCGCAACTGACGGCCCAGGTTACGCCCGAATTGGTGGAATCGTTCGTAACCGTGGCGATCAGTATCGCCTGCGCACCTATGCCGATTTGCGCGGGTGGCACCTGGGTAAGAGCGACGGAAACATTCGTATCGGCCCCGGGTGACGAGCCCTTTCCACAGCCGAAGAGCGTGACGAGAGCAATTGCCGCGAAAGCCAGAGCTAGCCTGCTTCCGATGCGCCCGATCGACGGTGAGAAAACCACTGGCAAATTAGCCGGTCGAGTGCAGCAAGTTCCATGGACCGGCGCTTTGCGGCGACTTCCGCCCGCGAGAAGTTGCACACGACATCCAGTGCCAAATGTGTTGCCGTCTTTCATTCCATCCCCCATGGTATTTCCTCTTGATGGCCTAAAACCTAATGTCCGGTGCAATATCGAGCGCCCGGAATTCTGGTGCTTATAATTTCTCGCCACTTGTTTTCGGCGCGGAGGCCGGGAGCTGCTGCTTGATCCATTGAAAAAGCCTGCCTGCCGACGAAGCCCCGAACAGGGCGCGCGTGTCGTCATAATGAACGATCTTGACGGATGGGCCCGCAGCGGATTCCAGCCGCTGCTTGGAGATTTTGGGAGTTTCCGTGTCGTCCATCACATGCTGGATACGGACGTGCTGCAATTTCAGTTTCGGCAGCCATTGCACCGGGTCGTAGGGCGCTACGGTTTTTAAGAACTGCGGCTTCAGGTAGTTCGGCCGCTCGTTTTCGGGGATCAGGGAAGACGCGGCCATCCAATCCGGCCAATCCGCCCAGGGATCCAGAAGGTCTATAGCTTTGATCCGCGGATCGGTGGCCGCGGAGAGAATCGCAATCGTTCCGCCCGAACCCGCGCCAAACATGCCGATGCGATTCATGTCTACGTCACCACGCGTCGCCAAATAATCGAGAACCATTTGAACGTCATGGACCGATGTAACCAGTGATTCCTGAAGCTGGCTGACAAACCATTCCTTCATGGGGCGGTCATGGTAGCGATGACCGGTGAGCGCGGAAACGAATCCGATAGCTGCAAAGCCGCCGCTGGTGACGCGCTCGCAATAGGCGTCATCCTTGAAGCGATCCGTTTCCGTGGGATAGCCATACAAATAAAGTATCGCCGGAGGCTTCTCCACGCCTTTCGGCTTGATCACGTATAGGTCAATCGCATCGCCCTTGCGCCATTTCACTTGAAGAAGTTCGCGCGTGAACCGCCCCTCTTCGTCCTTTTCGCCGAGAACAGGCTTATCCACCCGGAGCTTGCTATCCGCAATCGAAAGTGAATTTAAATTCTCCTGGGAGGAGTCGGAACTTGCAGTCGGCGGAGCAGGCACTTGACTCGATGATGCGCGGCTGGATAGCTCTGCCGGAACCTGTTGGGCGAAGCAGACCACAAAGTGTAGTGGGGAAAACAGCAATGCGCCGGCGACAAACCATCGAATTACACAAAGTTGAAACCGCATTTTCTCCTCAATAAAACATCAATTCCGGGAAGCGCACGCATCCATCAAACGACGGCGCATCCGGGCCGACAATCACGGGAAAAGGCAGGCCACTCGAAAAGAGGAGCCTGCCCGCGATCCCGCTTACAGCGTTCCTGTCACTGCTTGTTGTTACTGCTTTCTGTTCAAGATCTCCTTGCCCGTGTCGGCGATATTGTCCAGATCGGACTGCACGGTATATACCGCGCCGCCCACGTCGCCGCCTGACTCCACTGCGTTCCGGCCCAGGTGTCCGTTGTGCGGTTGGACACCAGACTGGAGGTAGTGCGAGCGGAACACTTCGAGTTGGCTAAAGGCCAGAAAATCTGGAATGTTGCTGACTTGATTTTCCGCGGCGGTAATCATCTGAGAAATTCCATTGGGTACCGGGCTTGCGCTAATAACCCGAAGCACGTTCCAAATGGGGTATGACCCATTGATGACGTTGTAGAAGGTCACCGCACCGGGACATGGTGCCGAGCACTGCGGCAGAGTATTGGGGCCGTTGGGGTTCTGGCTGGTGCTGGCATAGAGAGGATCCACGCCGTCCACAGTCAGATACTTGGCGGTTGTAAGAACACCGGAAACATTACCGAAACTGAAGAACGCATAACCAATGGCGTCAGCGTTCGAGCCGATTTCGGAAACTTCCTCGCCGGTTCCAATGGCTCTCTGGCGCTTGGCGCCGTCGTTTAGCGAGATATTCAACGGATTATCCGTCGTGGGGTTCACACCGAGTTCCTGCGACAAATTCACTTCCACGTTCCGCGTCAGCGAGAATTCAGTGGTGTTCATGGTTCCGGACGTAGGCTCGCGGGTGATGATGTCCATCCCGACAGCCGGCAATCCGGACGAGGGAACCAAATCGCGAGTCAAATAAAGCTGGCCAGCGAGGACACTGCCAAGAACGAAGCGATCTACGTTATTAAAAATGGGGTTGCCAAGACCTGCCGGACCCCCGTCGGTCGTATTGGCCAGAATAAGCATCACTTGCGCGCCAACATCGGTCGCCGTGGCCTTCACCACTTTCTGTCCAGTAATAGGGTCGTTGCCGGTGATGGCGTAATCCACCACTTGGGCAGACTTACTGCTGAAGGCGCTCAGGACTTCGGCACCCACCGGCCCTGGGCCGTAGCCGAGGCCGCTGGCGTTAGAGGTGAAGGGGGCCAAGGCGCGAGTCGTGGCGAACAATGCGTCTTCCGGACGAATGTCGCTGGGAGCCGCATTGAAGACGGCATTGTTAAGGTCAGTGTAGATACTTTGCGGGAGTGGTTCATCCGAAGGCAAAAGCGGAACCAAGTTTCCACCAGCCGCACCAATGTCGCTGGAGGGCAACTGGAGCAAGCCCTGCGGCGAGCCGAAGAAAAGCCTGTTGCCGACAACGGAGTCGATATTCAGGTAGGCGCAAACGGTCCGATTCGGCTCTGGAGTGTCGTTCCACACGATCCAGACGTTCCCGGTTACCGTGGCGATGTTGGCATCCCCGCGGTTGTCAAAGCCCATAGCTCCGTTCTTGAGGGTCCAGTTGTGGTCCCCGCAAACGCCCGATTGCCCACCCGGATTAGAAATCCGAGCGGCAAGCGCAAACGAATTGAATGCCCCCGAAGAGCCCACGGCATTGAACACCGGCGCGATGTTCGATTGTGCGTAGCAATTAGAGGCAAGCAGCATAGCTGCGGCCACCGTTAGAGCTGCCAGGAAAAACTTCGATTTCTTCATCATCTATCCTCCTCGTAAGGTTGCACCTAGGAGGAGAGTAGCGCCGGAAGACCGTGGAGCTGGCGGACGAAGTGAAAAAAACAGCAATCCTATCCTGCGCGCCGACCAGACCGCTCCTTGGACCAGAGCAACTCCCCAGATGCCCGCGTGGAGTATTGATTGCGTCTGTTACAATGGCGTGACGTAGGAATGTAAGGGGTATCAATTTACCCCAAGCGTGTGGAAAACTGTGATCGGCAATTTTGCGTTGAACTAGAAGCATATTCCCCTCAAATTGTCATTCCTTCGGCGAGCGCATCCTGCGTGAGTCAGGGCGCTCACCCGGGCCTATGATTGCGGAGAAAAACAGGCTGCTCGAACAGAACAGCCTGCCCTCGATCCGCTTTCGGGTCACCGCTTCAGCACATTCTTACTGTTTCTTGTTCAATATCTCCTTGCCCGTGTCGGTAATGCTGTCAAGATCCGCCTGCACGGTGAAGACCGCCCCGCCCATGTCGCCGCCTGACTCCGTAGCACCCCGCCCAAGGTGCCCGTTGTGAGGCGCAACGCCGGACTGCGTATAGTGTGAGCGGAAGACTTCAAGTTGATTGAAGGGAACGAAATCCGGAATGTTAGCCACTTCTGACTGAGCCGCGGAGATCACCGCCGCCACACCGCTGGGTACTGGTGTGGCGCTGATCACCCGCGTGATATTCCAGATGGGGTACGAACCATTAATAACATTGGCGAGGGTTACCGCACCTGTGCACGGCGCCGAGCATTGCGGGAGAGTGTTGGGGCCGTTGGGGTTCTGGCTCGTGCTGGCGTAGAGAGGATCCACCCCATCCACCGTCAAGTACTTCGCTGTGGTGAGTACCGGCGCGAAGTTCCCGAAGCTCCAGGCAGCGTATCCGATGCTGTCGGCGATGTCGCCGACTTCGCTCACTTCCTCGGCCGAGCCGATAGCACGTTTGCGCACCGCGCCGTCCGGGGACGTCAGGTCCAGCGGGTTACCATCCCCTTCTGATGGATTCACCCCCAACTCCTGCGAAATGGCATAAGTACTGACCTCCGTGCTGCGGATGGCGCAGAATTCGACTACGTTGTATGCAGCTGCAAGCGGGTCGCGCGTGATGATGGTGAGCGGAACCGCGGGCAACCCGGACGACGGGATCAGATCCCTCGTGCGCGTCACCTGGCCGGAGAAAACACCGCCGAGCACGAACCGGTCCACATTGTTGAAGATTGCATTGCCCAGTCCCGCTGCCCCTAAATCTGTTGTGTTCACGAAAATCACGAATGGCGAGGCTCCCACGTTCGTGGTCGTCGCCTTCGGCACCGTCTGACCGGAAATTGGATCCTTCTGGCCCGGCAGTGCAAATGACACTACCTGCACATCCTTGCTGCTGAAGGAGCTTAGAATGGTCGAACCAATAGGACCCGGCCCATAACCAAGGCCGGAATAATTCGCCTCATTCAAAGGCGTCAGTGCGCGCGTGGTTGCAAAAAGCGCGTCTTCCGGGCGGAAGTCCGTGGGCGCGGCATTGAATACCAGTCCGTTCAAGTCGTTGTAAATATTCTGGGGCAGCGGCTCATCGGCTGGAAGCAGCGGCACCAGGTTGGAGCCGTTTGCTCCAATGTCGCTCGATGGAAGAGACAGCGTCCCCTGCGGGGTGGCCAGGAATAGCCTCACCGCTGTTCCGGAATCCACGGAAACATATGCGCACACCGTGCGATTGGGTTCGGCAGTGTCATTCCACACGATCCATACGTTACCTGTCGTCGCGGCGATTTGCGGCGAGCGGCTGTCCACGCCGGATGCGCCGTTCTTGAGTGTCCAGTTGTGGTCGCCACACACGCCGGACTGTCCGCCCGCATTGGAAATCCGTGCGGCCAGCGCGAAAGAGTTGAAAGTGGAAGCGGCGCCCGCTACGTTGAATAGCGGAGCCTGATTTTGGGCCTGACAATTATTGGCCAGCACCATGCTCCCGGCCAGCGCTAATAGGGCTGCGATGAGTTTCAGCTTTGCCATGAAATAATTCTCCTTTTTCCGTTAGAATGGCGCTCCCAAGAGGCACCGTCTCGCAGCGGCGATGCGCGGCCCGCGGCCGTCGGGTCATATTCGCAATGTCCCGCCAGTCCACCAAAGTCTCGCCTTACCAACGCAACTTGGAATTCGCTGTGAGGGACCATAACACAAGTATTTAAATAATGTCAATTATTTTACTGGACATTCTAATCATCAAGACTGTATACTCCCCGTTTTGTAATCCGATATTCACGCTAACGACGGCGTTGTGTAACAAATGTCCGCAAGAATGCCGTGGCTGCAATTTGGGGTGGAAAGGCAGAGCGGGGACAAGGGTGAAAACATTAAGAGTCGTGTTGTGTATGCTCGCGGTAACCTTCCCGCCAGTATTTATGATGGTAGCTATTGCACAGGAGGCGGGATCGATCTCCGGTACGGTCGCGGACAATTCCGGTGGAGTCATTCCGGGCGCGACGGTCACACTGACCAATTCCGCCAGCCTGAGCGTGGCCGCGACAACCGACGAACAAGGCGCGTATTCATTTAAGGCGTTGGGTGCCGGCACGTATGACGTCACAGTCTTTCTGCAGGGATTCAAGATCTTCAAGTCCCAGGGTTTTGTTCTTGCCGCCGGTCAAGCCGGGCATCTCGACGTAACACTGCAGCCTGCTGCCGCAGCGGCTTCGGTCACCGTCACGGGAAACCAGGCTGCGCAAGTCGAGACGGAGAATTCGACGATCGCCGGCACCATCACGGAAAAGGAAATTACTTCCGTGGGGTTGAATGGCCGCAATTTCACGCAGCTGATTACGCTAACGCCGGGCGTCAGTAATCAAACGGGCCAGGATGAAGCGCTGGTGGGAGTGAAAGGCAGCGTAAAGTACAGCGTGAACGGCGGTCGCGTGGAATACAACACTTTCGACATTGACGGCAGCGATGTCCTGAATGCAGGCATCAACGGCAGCCAGAGTACCTTAATCGTTTATCCCAGCCTGGATGCACTCAGCGAAGTGAAGGTGCTGACGTCCAATTACGGCGCAATGTATGGACGCACGGCCTCCGGCACCGTACTGGCAACAACGAAATCCGGCGGCAGCGAATTTCACGGCGACGGCTACGAATTCATCCGCAATGAATTTTTCAATGCCCGCAATTTTTTCGATCAAACCCCCAAGGCGCCTCTGTATCGCAGAAACGATTTTGGAGGCACCATCGGCGGGCCGATCTACATTCCCGGACATTACAACACGGAGAAAAACAAGACCTTCTTCTTTTTCTCGGAAGAATTGCGGTATGAAAAAACTCCGCAGGATTTCAACCAAGCGGTGCCATCGCTACAGGAGCGCAGCGGGAATTTCAGCGATGTCTGTCCGTTCGCCGAGCCTGGCCAAAACGGCCTTCCCGGCCAACAGGTTTACTTCAAGCGCAGCGCCTATCCTGACTGCCCACAGCAGGCCGCTTCAAGCACGGTCGGCTATGTCCTGACATATCCGGGCAATCAGATCCCGATTAGCTCCAATGCGGCTCTTCTGCTGAAGACGGGTGTGATTCCGCCACCCACGTCCACGACGGGCTGCAATTCCACGATTAGTTCCTGCTATGACGCGGTGATTTCTCCGCCTACCTACTGGCGTGAGGAACTGTTTCGCATTGATCAGAACTTCACACAGAATACCCGCCTCACGTTCCGCTATATCCATGACGAGTGGAATACTATCACGGCGACGCCGCAATGGCCGTATGTTCAAAACAGCTTTCCTACCATTCAGAACCAGTTTGCGGGTCCAGGCATTGACATGGTGGCCCACCTGTTTCACATTTTTACGCCTACATTTGTCAACGATGTTAGTTTCAGCAACTCGACTGATCATATTACGCTGACCGATCAAAATGGTCCGGGCGCGACCTACATAAGGCCCCCTGGATTGACCATTGGATATCTATTTAACAACGGATTTGGCGGCAAGATACCCGGAATTATCATTGCAGGAAACAATGCAGCTTATGGCGGAAACGGGTTTGCGGTTGATCCATCATACGAGCCCTGGCATCACACGAACCCCACATACACCATTGCAGACGGCGCGACCAAGGTCATCGGGAAGCACACAGTACAATTTGGAACTTCATTCATAATCGCCCAACGAAACCAAATCAACAATGCCAGCGGCGTAAATTCGGGCGACGTGCAGGGAATTTTGACATTCGACAATCAAAGTAGCCTGTTTACTTCCGGCAACGCTTTTGCCGATTTCCTGAATGGCGGCATTCAAACATTCCAGCAGGAAAGCGCTCAATACAAATACTATCAACGTTACAACGTGGCGGAGCCTTACTTGCAGGACGATTGGCGGGTAACATCGCGGTTAACTCTAAATGTGGGATTGCGGATAAGCCTATTTGGACTGTGGCATGAAAAATACAACAATGTCTACAATTGGGACCCGGCGGCATTCAACCCGGCGAATGCGGCTCAGGTGGATACTCTAACCGGAGTCTTGCTGAATCCTACCACTCAGCAGCCCATCCCAATCAATGTCAATAATGTAAATCCGAGCATCATCAACGGCATCGTCGAATGTGGAACCGGGTCCATACCGCAGGGGTGCATGACCAACCATCTGGTGAATCCCGCGCCTCGAATCGGATTCGCCTGGGATCCATTTGGGACAGGCAAGACTTCCGTTCGGGGCGGTTACGGCATTTTCTACGAGCACGGCACCGGCTATGAAGCTAATACGGGATCGTTGGAAGGAAGCCCTCCGGTAGTTTTGAATATGACGCAATACTTTCCGTTTGGCTATCAGTGCATCGGCGGTGTGGGCGCAGGCTGCGGTGGTCAGGGAGCGTATCCGCTGAACGTCAACTCCATCCCCACCCATGCTGTTTGGCCGTACGTCCAGCAATGGAGCCTCAGCGTCCAGCGAGAGCTTTCCAAGAATTTCGTGGGCAGTGTCGCGTATGTGGGCAGCAAAGGCACGCACTTGACGGCCGCCCTGCAAGTAAACCAACTGGCGCCGTTGAATCCCACAAATAATCCTTTTTTACCCGGCGAGGCAATTACCTCGGCGATTTGCAACACGTACGACGGGGCGAGCTTTCTCCTCAATGGAAACATGCTGACGAGCAATTCGCCCGGGTTCGTCAACCTCGAGGCGGCCTGCTACGGGACGCCAGGCAAAAATTTTCCCAATGTCAATTCATTGCGGGAATACGCACCTGGCCTCGGCGCAATCTATTCGCTCCAGAATGTTGCGGACTCCTCGTATAACGCATTGCAAGCCACCCTGCGGCGCGTCGTTGGACCGCTGCTTTTGAATGTGGCATATACTTACAGCCACTCGCTCGACGATTCCTCGGACCGCTTCGATTCGACCTTTGTGAATGCCTATAACCTTCGCTCCAACTGGGCCAGTTCGAACTTTGACCAGCGCAACCTGCTGAACATGAGTTATGTGTATGATTTTTCTCTTCTCCCCTATGTCCATCGCCTGAATCATCTGTGGAATTGGGAAAATAGACCGTCCGCCGATCCTGCGGGCACCGCGTTGCCACAGCCGAATGGTATCGCTGGGGCGTCGGGTGGCTCTGCTGGCGGTTCGCTAGGCGGTTTGGGGTTCTGGCACACCGTGCTCGATAACTGGGAGTGGACCGGGATCAGCACATATCAATCCGGAATCCCGTTCAGCGTGATCAATGGAGCCAGCGGCGCCAATGGAGTGTCGGTTCTGGATAATGCGGGTGTGGCGAATGGCATTGGCCCCGCATCGTACCCCGACTTCATAGGAGATCCCTATAGCCGTGGGCCCATCGTCGGCGGGAACAATCCCAAGAGCTTTGGTCCTATTCTGGCAAATCCCGACGCCTTCGTTGCGCCCACCGGGCTGACCTTTGGCGACGCCGGCAGAAATATTCTTAATAATCCCAGCCGGCTGAATTTTGATATGGCGCTGCTGAAGCATTTCAAAACCAGCGAGAAGACCACGGTGGAATTACGCGCCGAAGCGTTCAATATTTTTAATCATCCGCAATTCGAAATTTACAATCCCACCACCGGCAACGCCGCGAACAACACCGTGAGCTGCTATGGCGGCCCCAATAACTCCGCGGGATTTGTAGGCGGCGGCGTGAATTGCCTGGAGGGCAACTCTTTTCTGCACGCCATTGATTCGCATCGTCCGCGCACAATCCAATTCGGCGCGAAATTTTTCTTCTAAGGCCATGTTTTCAACTATGAAACGAACGGTGCGTATCTTTGAACTTCCGAAGTCCAGGATTCTGACTTTCGTGTGGCTCTCATCCCTGTCGATGGCGGCGTGCTTGACTGGTTGCGGAGGGGGAGGCGGTGGATCCAATGTTCCACCTTCTGAGCTACCACCTGCCCTGCCGACTGTTCCAAGTTCTTTTTTTGGCTTTTCAATTCAGAACCCCTGCTCCATTTCCAATACGGGCGTAACCGGCACGTGCAGCAATCCGGAGATTCACAGTTTTCCCGGCCTGCCTCTCACTTGGGCGGGTTCGCTGGCTCCCGGTAATCTCAAGTGGAGCGACATCGTGCAATGCGATCCCACGGGCAGCGTATGTCCGGTGGCGGGCTCGGGATGCAGCAAAGCGGGAGTGGGTCCCGATGGCAAGCCGTGTCCGACTGCTGATCTGGTGGCGAATTGCCATCCGGATTCTGTGGGTCCCGATGAGCCTGCCAACTGCGCTTATGTGTGGTCGGCCTTCGATTTTTGGACCGGTACGTATAACGCGCATGGAGTGGATTGGATGTATGCCGCTTATTACACACCGGATTACCTCAGTATTCGCGGCTCGCGCTGCACCGGGTCTGGGCAGGCGGACTTCGGCCCGGATGAAACTTGCGTGGGAAAGGCCGATGTATGCCAAAACCAGCCGGGCCTTATGTGGGGCTGCGATCCACCTTCCGACATTGACGCCATTCCCGGAAGTGGACTGGCGGACGGCACCGACCAGAATTACATGTGGTTCGTGACAGCCATGATGGCGCACATGCAGCCCAAATTTGAGGTGATCAAGTACTGGGAAGATTGGAACGAGCCGGATACCTGCGATGAGTGGAATCACAATGATCAGCCGGGCGTGAACTGCGCTGGTCAGAATCCGGGCGGAGGGCCAAGCGATGGAACCACCGCGCAACTGGTCCGCTTGGCCACGGACGCGCGCACAATCATTCCAACCTTCCTTTCGGGCGTGAAGGTTATTTCTCCTCCGATCGCCAATGTTATAAATGATGCTGCGTACATGCAGCAGCTTCTCACGCTGGGAGGTTCCGCGTTTGATGATATCGGCTACCACGGATATTTCTCCAATGGCGTCGGCTGCCCCAGCCAGTGCCCCGTGCCAGAATTGGCCGTGGATCAATGGACAGCGATTCTCAATTCCGTCAACATCGTGGGAGTGCCCACGAAGTCCGTGCTGAACACTGAATTTAGCTGGGGACCCACCAGCAATGTGATCGAGCCAGACATGCGCATCGCCTATGCGGCGCGGAGTTATGTTTTGCAGGAATCCTACTACCCCCGACTCGCTCGCGTGAACTGGCTCGGTGAGGACTATCCCGTTGACCTGACTCCAAACCCGGACAATAGCGGCGAACCGAATGGTGGCAATGGCGAATTTTGGGCCTCCGGCACAACCTATCTGCAGGATCAATGCACCCAGCCCGACGGAACCCAGGGTGGCTACGACTGTCCAGCAGGCTTGGCTATGTCACAAGTCCAGAAATGGACCGTGGGAACAAGTTTCCTTTCAGGTTGCACCTGCTCGGCCAGTCCTAATGGCGGGAAGTGCTCGGCCACGCCGCCAGCGGGAATCTGGCAGTGCCCGATTGTTGGGACAAACGCCTATCAGGGCCTGATCGTTTGGGACAGCACGGTCACGACGTTTCCGTGCGCAAACCTGGCCTGCGGCACGACCACGTTCACGATTCCTTCCACCTATAAAGCCGACTGGAAAGACTTAACCGGAACGATCACGCCGCTCATGGGCGCCACCACCATCATGATTGGCGCCAAGCCCATCATCATTGAAAACGAGTAGGTCGTTCTGGAATTGACGCCTTCTCGATCGCGAAGACGATGAGTCATGCGGCCTTTCAGCACAATCGGCTGAGGTCAGCCACTTCTGGCAGTCCGTCATCAGAGATTTAGCCGGGAAATTTTCCCCGTCGAACCCCTGCTGCCGGTAGAAGGGCGGCGTGACTGCAAGAAATCAAGACAGGCATCCATCCCAGCGCCGGATTTTGCCGAGACGCTAAGCACCACCATGCCCGGGCGAACAGCCTGAATGCTGCGGTTCGCGGTGGCGCTATCAAACTCGACCGCGTCGGCAAGATCCACCTTCGTAATCACGACGACGTTCGCGCTATCGAAGATAGTCGGATACTTCAACGGATTGTCCTCGCCTTCCGTCACCGACATGAGAACAAGGCGAATATTCTCGTCCAGGTCGTAGGAAGATAGACGAACAAGATTGCCGACATTTTCGATGAAAAGGAAGTCGATCTTACAGAGGTCCCAATCATCGAGCGCGGCCTGAACCATGGCGGCTTCGAGATGAGAAAGCGTCCCAGTGGTTCGCAACACCTTCAGCCTAAATGAGGTTAGTGATTCATCCAATCCCGCGGAGAAGATCGAGTCGAGGTCATGGATGATGAATTTGTATGAATGGTCGCTGGGATTGCTTCTCGGAATTGCTGAAGGCACCATTTCGCAGTGGGATGCGCCGTCATATTGAAATGCAGAATCTGGCGGCTACCTAACTCCATGGCCACGAACACATAAAGCGTTATTCCGCACGACGGGTCGCGGCAGGGGTCGAACAATCTGTTGGGACTTGGTTGCTAAGCAAGTAATTTCACACGTTGGAGGGACAAGATTCAGGACGGAGCGCTATGCCCAGTGCACTGCAGCACGCCAAGGAATTTCGTCCATGGCCCAACGGCCTCCCGGTACTGGAGCGCCATCACCCTCGAGATTTGGTGCAGATGAGTCAGGTCATGAACTGCCCATGTCGCCAGTAACTCCGAGAGAGTGACTGGTCCGAGATCTGGATGCCGTCCGCGCAGTCCGAGTTCTTGCTGCCGCAAGTTCAATGTACGAAGTTTGCGCAAGTTTTCCGACCGCTGGCGCGCAAATTCATCCAGCAACTGTTCCAGCGACTTGCCCTGACTCTCACGCATCTGCGCCCGACGATCAAACGGCTCAAACGCGCGAGTTTCGCCGAACTCAAGAATCATTTTCACTCGGGGCATCCAATCCGTTCGCTCGCCGTGAATGAGATGACCGACGATGTCGAACGCGCTCCAAGTATTTTCTCCCTCGTCTCGGAGCGTCCACATTTCCGGAAGGCCGCGCAGAAGCGCATTGAGAGCTGCGGGGGTACGAGTTAAAAGCGATACGGTATTCTCCAAGTTGTGTTCCATAGACCCTGATTGTATCCAATCCGTTGTGCTACGCAAGAATTCCGTCCGAGTTCGCAAACTGCTGAGACATCAGGTGTTGACATGGGCTAGTGTTGAGGCCGGCCACGTTCCACTCCGATTCTTGGGCCGCACTACCATGAGGCGAAGATTCTTGGAGGAGCCGCGGACTCTCAACTCTAGTGCAGTACAAGGAAAGGTACGTTGCTGGAAAGCGTGCCGCTCGGCGATTTCACTTGCACGGTGCCGGTCGTCCCGCCGGAAGGCACTTCGGCCACGATGAGAGTTGGCGAATGCACTTTGAAGCTGGCGGCGGTGCAGCTCGCCGTGAATGCGAGGTGCACCCCAGGTCGCATTCTCCACAACTATGCGAAAGGTTAAGTCGCGGGCCTCTTTCGATATCCGATTCATGCCCAGGTGTTGCCATGGTGTTGAGCCGTTTGCGTGTGTCGGCGCTTGAGGACCGCTAATTGCTGGCGAAGGGCTAGGTTCTCCAGGAGCAGGCTGCTCCGGCCACATAAAGATCCGCGGATAACCATGAGAAAACACAAAATGAGCCGGCCCATGACGCATTTTTATAGCAGAAAGAAGCCAAGGCAGGCACCATCATCTTGTTGATTTCAAACGCGGCTGGAATTATGGCGACGGAAAACAGATCAAACCTTCACGCGTCGATGTAACATTGGCCGGCACGGCAGGAACAGCCAGGCTTAGGTAGGCCGAGCCATCCTTGGCCATTAGGCCTTTTGCCACCAGAGCATCCAACTCAGACTCCAATTCCGTGTCAGCAATTCGGTGCGGCGTGGGGAGTAATTTCAATATCTGGCTCAGGGCCATGGCTTCATCACATAAGCGGTAGATCGAACTTAACGGTTCGCGCAGGGTAATCTCCTGAGCTGGACCGGGTTTTCGGCAGTCGACGATAACGACATCGGCGCCGCTTTCGCGCATGATCAGGCGGGCCGCTGTCGCGGACTCCCGCCAAACCGCGACCGCCCCCAGGCATTCTTTGGCGTAGGAATTGACCAATTTCGCAAGAGGATGATCGAGCTCGAAAACATAGGCCAAATTGTCGAGAGCGGACTGCGGAAGCGCATAAATGTAAGAATAGGCCCGGTCTGCGTGGGGCGGCCCCAGTCCGTATTCCTGCCAGCATGTGAAATACGGACTGAAACGGACCACTTGAACGCGAGGGCAGCCTTCCGGCGGTTGAAGGTGATGAAGAAAAGGAATTAAGCGGGCCATTTTCTGATATTCGGCGGGTTCCTCACCAGGAAATCCGTAGAGGAGATTCCAGGCGGACTTGATTCCATACTGTTTCGCCCACTTTAGGAATTGCAGGTTTTGAAGGAGCGTGCAGCCTTTTTTCATGGAGCGGAGAATGGGCGTGCTGAGACTTTCAATCCCCGGCTGCAATGAAGTGACCCCGGCCGCGCTCAGCAGTTGCAACTGGTGTTTCTTCAGATTGACCTTGGTCTCAAAGAAAAATGTGCAATTGAGCTGGCTGGAAATGAGCCGCGGAAAGAGTGAGTCCAGATACTTCAGATTGAGAATGTTATCAACCACGGCAAATTTGGTTCCGTATTTTGCAGATAGTGTTGAAATCTCCTGGAACACGCGATCTGGAGATTTGCTGCGAAATGCCATGGTGCCGCCATTCAGGCCGCAGAAGGTGCAATGCATTTTTGCACCCCACCAGCAACCCCGGGCAGTTTCCAGGGGAATGTGCGGGTCCAACTCTCCCGCGAGTTGATTGCTGTGAAGCTGTTCGAAATAATCGTCGTAGGAAGGGATGGGCAGCGCGTCCAGATCACTGACCGGAGCAACCAGCTTCTCAGGGACCACCGTCGCGCCGTCACGGCGAGCGATGATGCCGTTGAGGTCGTAAGCAGACTCGCCGCGAAAAATTCGTTGGACCAACTCCGGAAAATTCACATCCCCTTCGCCGGAACAAACATAGTCCACAAAGCCAAATTGTTCGTGGAGTTCGATGCCCATTTCGGCCTCGCAATTCGCGCCGCCGAAGACAATCACCATTTCGGGATATTTTTCCTTGAGGCGCCGGGCCAGCGCTAGGGATGCCAGATTTTGTTCAAAGGTCGAGGTGAAACCCACAATGCGGTACTGGGAAAAATCGATTGCATCCAGGCAATCGCTCAAGAATTTGGAGGCGTCACTTCTGGCCTTTAGAAGCGCGCGAAGCATCGGCAGGTCGATCTCCTCTCGCAGCCGGTCCAGCAAAATATCCTTCAGATAAGCTTCTGGGGATTGAGTCTTATCTGGAAATGCAAGATGCGCGAAAATCCATTCGCCTGTAAGTGTCACTTGCGTTGGATTCGCCAGCCAGGAATACATCGGCACACCGATATGCTGAGCGAAACGCAGATTGGGATAGTGCGTGTGACATTCGATGTCGTCCCGTCGCAATGCCGCTTGAAGCAAGCTGATGCCAATTGACGGCATATCGATGGAGGCGAATGGCATGGAGACCAGTGCCACTTTGTCATTTTTCAAAAGGGCCTCCCATGCCTTTCCGATCAAATGGGCAGGATAGGGTCAGACGGCCTAGCCACAACTGCACGGACGCCTGCATTACTGTGTTTGTATATCCCAGACGGGCACTGCCATCCGGCGCTCGAGAGCAATCAGGCGCGGTTCGCCGCGCAATGGATCGAAAGACGGCATAACGGAAAGATAAGCCAGCAGCACAGCGCGGGTTTCGGCCGATTGCTCGAGCCAATCTAAAGCCAAGTTTTTTTCGCCTAGTCCGATATATATCAGCGCCTGGCAAACCGGGGAAACGTATGCTGCACCTGCGTTTTGATCGAGCTGTTGCAGGATCTCGAGTGCTTTTTCACGTTGGCCCGCCAACCCATAGCACCCGCCGAGAAATCCGAGAACGAGCGAGCTGCCGCCGGAATGGACGCCAGCCTGTTCGAGGTATTCGATTGCTTTTTCGAATAAACCCTGCGCCTGATACACAAGCCCTAGGCCAAACAGCGAGTAAACATAATGCGGATCAAGCTCAAGGACCTTGCGGTGCTCCGCAATGGCCCGGTCGTACTGACGCGCGTAAAAGAAAGTAAACGCAACCCCAGAGCAAACCAGCAGGGAAAGAGGGTCCAAGTCCCTGGCTTGAACCATCGAATGGCTTGCCTCTTCGAGCCGCCCCACCTGGATGAGATACACTCCATAGCTATAGTGGGCGATTGAAAGCCCGCGATTGAGTTCGAGGGCGCGATCGAAATCTTTTTCGGCTTGCCGGCGATCCCATTCATAAAAAATGTGCACATAGCCCAGTGCAATGTGCGCTTCCGGCAGAGAGCCATCGAGCTCGACGGCTCTTAGGGCCGCGGCTTTGGCCTTCGGCCAGACCTCGGAAGGAGCCGCCAAACTCCATACTCCGAGAGTCGTGAAATAATCGGCGATGCCTGCGTAAGCGGCCCCGTACAGAGGGTCCAACTTGAGGGCCTCTTCAAAATGCGAGAGAGCCTTCTGGAGACCTTCGCCCGTCATCTGGTTCCAGTAATAGCGGCCTCTCAAATAATGATGGTAGGCCTGCAGGTTTTTTTCGGGTTTGTTAGGGGCGGGTTGAGGACTTGACTGTAGTGAAATCTCCAGCGCGCTTGCCGCAGTCTGCGCGATCTCGTCCTGGATCGCAAAAATGTCCCGGCTTTCGCGGTCATATTTTCCAGACCACAGATGACAGCCATCATCCATGTTGATGAGCTGCGCCGTCACGCGAAGCCGGCTGCCGGCCCGGCGCACGCTGCCTTCCAGGATAGCTTGCACGCGAAGTTGTTCCCCAATCTTGCGAATGTTTTCGGCTTTGCCCTTAAAGGCAAAGGCAGAGGTGCGAGAGACCACGCGCAAACTCGGGCAACCAGCCAGAACGTTGATCAATTCATCGGTCAGCCCGTCGCTGAAAAATTCGTTTTCGGGGTCCGCGCTAGTGTTGACGAAAGGCAACACAGCTATCGAGATTCTGCCGTCGGCTGCCGGACTCGGGACGCGACTAGGAATTGATCCACGGCGGCGGGAAGACATTCCGGACCCGCCGAGGAAGTCGTCAAGAAACGCGATTATTTCAGCGGCGTTCCGGTAGCGCCGCTGGGGATCTTTCTGCAGAGCGCGGTCCAACAGTGTCTCGAGAACTTCCGGCAAATCGGGACGCAAAACGCGAATCGGTTCGGGCGCCGCGCGCGCAATAGCAACGAGCAGGGCCGGAAGGGTATCTGCCCGAAACGGTCGGACTCCGGCGAGCATCTCGTAAAGAACCACGCCCCAGGACCACAAGTCGGCCCGTTGGTCCAACTGCTCGCCGTCAATTTGTTCCGGCGGCATGTAGGCGAAGGTCCCGGCAAATTTTGCATCGCCGGTCACCGTCACGTCCGTCTTTTGCGCCAACCCAAAATCCACGATTTTGACTGTCCCATCATTGGTTATGAGGATGTTGGCAGGCTTGATGTCGCGGTGCACCAATCCCGCTTCGTGTGCAGCCTGCAACCCGTTGGCCATTTGTGCGGCAATATCCAGCACTTCCTCCAAAGGGAGCGGGCCCGCAGTCATTCTTTTTCGCAAGTCGACACCGGAAATGCAGGCCATCGAGATGAAGGTGTAACCTTCGGCTTCCTCGAGGTCATAAATGGGACAAATGTTGGGATGATCCAGAGCGGCAGTGGCCTGAGCCTCGGAAACCAGCCACTGCTTGGCCTGTTCGCTCTCAAGCGCCTGCTGAACGAGGAACTTTAAAGCTACCGGGCGCTTCAGTTTGTTGTCGAACGCCTTATATACGACGCCGTTGCCGCCCTGGCCGAGGGCCGCGATGATCTCATAATGCGAGATGATGTTCCCTGGCTGGGGCATTGCAAAAGCGGTCGAATTGAGATGCTTTCCCATCGGGTGGGCGGCCCGGCCTAGTCCGGGAGGATGGAAACGAATGCCTCGTCGTAAGCGGCGGCAATCTGCATGGCGCTCATCGACATCACTTTCACGTGGCGTGGTTCGAGCGGCAGCCGATCAATCAGCCGATTGAGTTCTGCACAGTGATCGAAATCATGGTCCGCATGGAGGAACAGAGTTCTGAATGCGGTCCGGGGAAGTCCGCTGACCGCCGCAGCCGCTTCCACAACGTCGGCCGATACCGGATCGGTTTCGAGCACTGCAAAGTAGCCGAGCAAGGCCACCGGGTGATAATGAAGAATCCAGTAGTATTGGGCCCCTACTGCAGCAGCCAGGCCGGAAGGGGGAATGCGCGCAAGGATTTGGGCACGCTCCAGGCCCAGCGTTTCCATGTCGTCGAGCATCCACTCATCATGGTGCAGTTCTTCGGCAATATGAGTTTCGTAGTAGGGAACCAACTCCGCTGCCACCGGATCGGAAGCGGCGCGCTCCCGCGAAACTCGCAAGGCCTCTTCCATCAAAGGTACGGTGGCCCAGATAGTTGAATACAAAACGAAAAGCATGTCCGCAAAGAATTCTCGCAAGCGGGGATGAGTGAGGACGCTGGGGGTATTGCTTAATGTATGCGGGCTCACGAGCCGGATTTTTTTCTGCAAGAGCGCGCTGGGGGCAAGGTTGGCGAGACCGTAGCTGGCCTTGCCCAGCGCGGACGCAGCGGAGTGCAGTGGGTCCTCTGGCCGCACGCCTTAGAGCACCTTCAGGGGGGTTGCCGAAGGCTTCCCCTTGATCAGCTGGTCATGCTTGCCTTTGGCCTTGAGCAAGGTATCGATTTCCTCGGGGCTGAGGGTTTCGACTACTTGTTTTTCTTCAACGGACATTTGCTGCACATCCACTCCGGCGTTCTTCACTTTTTCCAGATTGTTCACAGTACCCTCCTCAGGCATCTGTCTCGGCTCTGAACAGGTTGACGCCGGCATCGGGTTGGGGTCCCGGCGGTACCAGGAACGAGCCGAGTGACAGTCTTGCGCCGCCCTCGTCAGTTGTCAACTATCATCGTAATGCGCAAACAGGGTTCGGAGATCGAGCGTCTTGCGTCACCTCCAAACGTTCGGTGGAATCAATGGATTTTCTGTGGATACCTGTGCTAGAGTCCGCGCCAGTTGACCTGCAAGCTGAAGACAGCGGAAGGCAACACGTCGTCATTATTTGTTAAAGTACGCCTCAGTGCGAGGAGGGGAGGAACACTGCTGATGGCATTACGCTACGAAATTCATCCATCAATTGGAATCGCGCGGGTGGGCAACAGCCCGGAAAGTTTTTATCTGGCACCGGATGAGATCGGCTCTCTGCCAATCGAGTGCGATGGCAACGGGAATGCGCTGCTAGAGGGCGGCGTTGTGCAGCCGGTGAAGAAATTCAAGGACGGGGAGGAGCAAGTACGCCGCCAAGGCGCGCGGTTTCGTTTGTTCGTTCATGACGACACGAAAAAGGCTGAGCCGGCGCGCGAGGTCACCCTGGACGACCGCGGCATCCACAATATTGAATGGACGGTGCATCTGGCTAACAAGAAAGCCTGCTGGTATCCGTTTCGCGTTTTTGTGGGAGACGTTATGTTCCCAAACAACACATATCAGGACCACCAAGTCGGGCGGCGCAATCCAGGCGTCGAGGGCCCCGCACGCCAAAAACTAATCATTGATCCGGGACCGCGCGCAATTACCGGCCGCAACCAGAGGGTAGCCATCTCCCGTGACAACATTCCCGCCGACTATCCCTACGGATGGTTCCCAAAGGGGCAACCTCCGCTCCCGATTAACGGATTGGGCGAGATTCGGACCGATGCGCAAGGACGCCTGATCGTTCTGGGAGGTTACGGCCATGCATCTGGAAGCAGCAACATCATTGGACTGTTGGAAGGCGCCGGGTGGCACGACGACGTGTCCGACGGACAAGTGAGTTGCAAGTTGACGCTGGCGGATGGCACGAGTGTGCTGCTAAACGCCTGGGTAATCGTGGGCGCGCCAAAATTTGCCCCGGAACTCGTCAACATTATCACTCTAGACGACATCATGTTTGACGTTGGAGTGCGCAGCATGGGGCTGCTTCCCGAGCTATACGAGTCCAGCAGAGGCTGGAATCCGCAATATTTGGCGAATTTTCAGCAGGATATCACGCCAATTTTCGATCGGCTCGCGGGGTATATCTGGGTTGCAAACGTACCATCCATGGTGCGATTTGCCAATCCCCGATTCGACATGACCGACGCTTCTCAAGAAAACCGGCCAAATCGCGAAAACCTCTTCCGCTATTTTCGGCATCCCGGCGCACAAGGAAAGGACAACGAACAGACCTTAATGAGCCCGGAGGGTGTACCGCTGCTGCCGACAAATTCCTCCACCAATTCGTTCATGAACGTGAACATTGACAAGTTCATGACCTTGACGGAGACGCAATACTTCCTCTTGTCACAATGGGCTTGCGGGAAATTTGAGGTCAGTGCTCCCGGAGTTGGACCGGCCAGTGTCCATCCTTTGGACCGCGCCAGCGTCGGGAATTGCGTTGGCGACCCAATGGGTCCGGGCATCGAATGCACTTGGAGCACGCGGAACCCGGTGATTTATGAAGAACCCTACCGGATCAGGCCGCGTTCCGCGGATGGAGCACGCTATCGTGCACACGGGCTGAGCGCCACCGAGTACGATGAAACCATTAGCGGAGAGGGCTGTGAGCCAGGAGATTTGACCAAGCGTATGTCGATTCCCTGGCAAGCGGACTTCATGTGGTGCACTTTCCAGCACGTGAATTTTGCCGATCCCAATGTTTGCGTCGGCGAGAATTTGCTTCCCGTGCCACCCACGTACATGGTCTATTGGTGGCCGCCGCAAAGCCCGGTAACCGTGATCAGCGGGGCGATGACGTTCGAGGAGCAAGAGCAGGCCGGAGTGGACGCCGGCACGCAAGTGAATTTCTCGCGGGGCATTAGCAGCTATTCGGAAGCAATTGTCGCTTGGAACTACCTAGGTTTCATCGTCAACAAAAACCACGGGGCTGACCGCGCGCTCTACCCCTACTTCGTCGAGACGGAGCGTAATCATGGCGAATTCATAGTTGGCGGTGTTGCAATCAGTGATGTGTCGAATGTGTTGTTTGCCACTGATACCAGTTTTGCGCCCTTTTGGTTTCTGAAACGGCACTCGATCCGCAAAAAGCCGATACGGCTGCAGGCGGAACTGCATCGTGGAACCTGAGCGTTTATCGGCGGACGTGGCTATTGTGGGAGGAGGGCCCGCGGGAAGCGCAGCCGCTCTGACGCTGCTCAAATATTCGGACCTGCGCGTCGCGCTGATCGAACGGTCAACCTATAGTGCGTTTCGCATCGGCGAATGTCTTGGTCCGAGTGCCGCGGAACTGTTGCGCTATTTGGGTGCGGAGGAGACTCTGACCCAAACAAAGTCTCGCGCGTCGCAAGGTGTCGCCGCCGCCTGGGGAAGCTCACGCTTGCATACTCAGGATTTTATTTTCACTGGGCGGGGGCCGGGCTGGCATGTCGACCGGCGGCGATTCGATGAGGCGCTGGTTGGCAATGTGGAGCGCGGCGGTGGGCAGCTCCTGCTCGATGCGCGGGTTGTCGACGTGCGGTATAACGCTGGCCGCGAGTGGACTTTGCACCTTCGACGGAGCGCCAGCCGGCAGCGCATCACGGTTTCGGCGCGGTACCTGATTGATGCTACGGGCAAGCAGGCTGTCATTGCGCGGGGCCAAGGAGCAAAGTTCGAAGTGCAGGACCGGCTGGTGGGAATCTCGGGCGTTTATAGGTTCCGCAGATCTAATGAGAGCGGCGGAATCACTACGGTTGAAGCAGTCCCCTCAGGGTGGTGGTACACGGCGCAGCTTCCACATATGGCAACGGGTGGACATGTGATCGCGGTCTTCTTGACCGATATGGATATAGCGCGGCGCCATGGTTATCGAACGCCGACCAATTGGAAACGGAGCCTGGCTCGCACGGAACACACACGACAGCGATTGAGGGACGGGGAATTGTGCGGTCCCCTGCGGTTGCACGCGGCCCATTCCCGTAAGTTGATGCCGCAGACTGGCCCGGGCTGGATTGCTGCCGGCGATGCTGCGGTCTCGTTTGACCCGCTGGCGTCGATGGGAATTGGCTATGCTCTGCTGTCAGGGATAGAGGCTGGGCGGGTGGCCCATAATGTCCTCACTGGCTCGGGGAAACTGGCAGAGACGTACGCCAAGAGCATAAACCATCACTTCGCTCGCTACATGAAATTACGTGCGGCCTATTACCAATGTGAACAACGCTGGCCGGGACAACCATTTTGGCGTCGGCGCCACATGTCTTATCCTGTCCTTCGCCAAAGTTCAATCCATCCCGAAGACTGCGCCGAATCAAGGGCGTGACCTATTTGAGAACCGCCGGATGGCGCTCTGAAAATTAAAGCGACTCGCCCGTGACCCTGAACAGCGACACTTCTGCCGCAGTTCCGTCGTTCTTTCGATGCGCATTGTTGGACGATCCATTAAGTGGCGGGATGAGGCGTACGTTGAAGTGCAAAAGTTTCCCGCGTCATGGCTGATGACAAAGAAGCAACACAGCATACTGAGAGTGATCGTGGGGACGGTGAAGAAGTCCATGGCTTCTCGGTGATTCCAGCCAGCGTTTCTCTGGCTTGGGGTCTCTGGGAGCCTTGCGCATAAATCGCGAAATCGTGCGTTCGGAGATTTCAAAGCCCAGCATGAGCAGCTCGCCGTGAATGCGAGGGTGCACCCCAGGCCGGATTCTCCACAACCATGCGAAAAATCAGATGGCGCACATCTTTGGAGATTCGTTTCCTGCCGACATGTGGGCGAGTTCGGTGTTTGAAAAATTTGGTAGGCCCGTGGGGACTCGAACCCCAGACCTCTACCGTGTCAATCCAGCGCGATTAGGTTTTACAACAACTTACATGACCGCGGGGACTGCCTAAATACGCGCAAGTCGTGCAAGGCATCGCATTTTGTGGGTTGGGTTGTGGGTTGAGTTTCGCGCAAATGTCTTGGCTATTTTTTCCCCGGAGCACTCCATTCACACCCCTTACCTGGCCTCATGCCACGTGGCCAAACTCCTATGAGCCGGCTTTTCGATACCGGCGACAAACCGCTCGCCCCCTGTTCAGTTTGAATAGACTCAAAGCGGCTGGATTGATAAACTCTTTCCAGGCAACTATTCCTCCGGGGGGAGCGGCCAACGCATGAAACGTACTTACATTCCCGGCATCACCGATATCGTAGTCGTCACAGACCCGGCCGAGATCCGGACAGTTTCAATGGCAACAGATTTCGATAGGGATTTCTCGGGACATGCTCCAGTCCTCAACGGCCGGCGCCTCAGAAAAATGTTGCGGATATTCTCCGTCAACGGCAGGTGGTACCCAACCATGCTTCCACGCACAGATCCCAGCCGCGCCGCCGCACAGGAAGATTTGTGGCTGAGACTGAACATTAAGGCTGAAGAGGTGAAGCATGGTCCTCCTGAATTGGAACCCTTGGCAGAATGGGTCCGAGGAATCGGGGCGACCGAGAAAATCGGCCCCCTCGTGCAGCAAAGCGTCGGGAGACTATTTGTGGAAACGTTCACTGCGACCGGCGAGAGTTGGGCCGCAGCTCGGATGGTTCTTGAGGCCGCAAGCTCTTCCGATGTTCTGAAAATGCTGTGGTGGCGCTTCAGTGGCAAGCTGGAGCGGGCCAAGACTCTTCTTGCTTCGATTGTGAACGGGGATCTGGCTGCCGTAAACGGGATAAGTGTCGCCCTGCATCACGTCGTTGATGGCTTGCATAAAATGCGGCAGCTCGGTGCTAACCCTGCCCTTCGTACGTCCATGACGACGGATGCCGTTGTCGGCGAATGCCTGTTTCCAGCGAGCAGCGTTGTGCGCCAGGCGAAAACGTCCGGCGATGTCGGCGGCTGTCCCTTTCGAAAGGGCTCTCTTTTTATCCTTGGGCTAGGAACCGCCAGCAAAGGTGCAGCTAATCGCGATCTCGTCTTCCTCAGCCGGAGTTGGAGCCGCTGTCCCGCAGAAAAATGGGTGCCTGCGCTGCTTGAAGGCGTATGGACGCGCGCGTTAGTTACCCTGCGTGAGTCACAGGCCAATTGAATTGTGGTTCTACTAATGGGAGCACTTTATAGGTGACGCAAGAAATCTGCTGCCAGATCGTCCGTGGCTCAGTTCATGCGATTTGCGGCCGAAAAGAGGCACCCTTCGCTCCCACCCGCTTCCGGGCCTGTCACCTATATAGTGCTCGGAGTAGTAATATACGTGCCGGGAAATAGCGTCGCGACCAAACGGCTCCCCTGCCCTGCCGCATTTCTTCAACCCTTCACCTTTGAAGGTGTGCACACTTGCAAGAGTGCAAATCTGAATTCCACGCGCTCGCTAACGGCTGACCATCAGTTGATGTTACCCGCGCACTGTAGCGTTCGTTTTAGACGCCCGTCCCTCGTCAATTATTCAAGGCCGCATTTCTGCAAACCTTCGCACGTGCAAAAACTCACTGCTGAAGGTGTGCACACCTGACCATGTGTGATTGTGCAAAAGATAGGAGCATCAAGAGTGCAGAGATGCAATACAACAGAAATGAAGAAGTGCACGGCAACATAATTGCAGAAAATCACAACAGCAAAATGTCACATCTGAAGAAATGACAGTGTGCATCGTACTTCATAACAACAGAAATGCAGGTGTGCACACCTGCACACCTGCATTTTTGAGCCGCATCTACAAGGTCGGCATGCTGCACGAAAAGGTTAAGAAGAATCCCGTGCTGCAGGTTGAGACCCGCTCGAAGACCAATTACGGGGCCATTGTCCTTACCCCTGACCAGACGTTCGCGATTTTGCAATTCCTGATCAATCCCCTTCATCACACACTGGTGCTCACCTGTGCTGCGACCGCCCTTCGTGCATCGGAGATTCTGGCGCTGCGCTGGTACGACATCCTCTGGATGGAGAGCAAGATTCGGGTCTCCAAGCGTTGGTCCAGCGGCGGTGACGGCCAAACCAAGACTAAAGCATCGGACGGCTACGTTCCCCTGCATTCAGTCCTGGCAGAGCACCTGCGGGACTGGCGCACAAGGACAGCTTATTCCCAGGAGACGGACTTTGTTTTTCCGTCGCTGAAAATGAAGGGCCGTGTCCCGTTGTCTACTTCCGTGTTTGTCGGGGATCATCTCCGCCGGGCGGCTATCCGCACCGGTGTGCAAATCAAAAATGGCCAACAGTTCGGCCTTCATAACCTTCGCCACAGCCTCAGCAACTGGCTGGTGAACAAAGCAAAAGTCGAGCCGAAAACAGTCCAAGGCATCCTGCGTCATTCCAGAATTCAAACCACGCTGGATCTCTATACACAGCACGATGGTGATGAAGCACGTGTCGCGCAAGGGCAATTCCTTGAGGCACTCGGCATGTCGCAAGGATCGGTGCAGTGAATTTGTGGGTTGGATTGTGGGTTGAGGTTTTGAGCGGTTTCCCGCTAACCTGCTGAAAATATGGTAGGCCCGTGGGGACTCGAACCCCAGACCTCTACCGTGTCAATTTTGAGCTATTTGGTTTTACAATAACTTACAAGTCCGCGGGGACTGCCAAAATACGCGGAAGTCGTACAAGACATCGCATGTTGTGGGTTGAGTTGTGGGTTGGAAAAAACCGGACTAGCCGGTGCCTTTTTCCAGCAATCGGAAATCCGCTGCCACCCGGTCGGAGGCAGAATCGCCAAGCCCCGCCTGACGCGCGAATTTCGGCCAGCCCTCCAGCGCGGTGCGCACTTCGTTCAGCAGGTCCTTCGGGCGGCTGACGCCGAACCGCTCTGCTTCCTCCAGCAAGTCCTCGCGCGTAATATTTTCAAACTTGCCGTTCACGCTCATCAGGTGCTGGTAGGTCCATTCGCCTTTGGGATTATAGGCATGCGTTACGTCGTAGGCAGGTGATAGTTCCCATTTTCCTCCTTGCTTGAGCAGAAACGCGAAGTTTTTCGAGTGGTCGTCACAGTTGCGTGCCATCACATTGAACGCCATCCTGCGGAAGATCTGGTCCAGGGCGATATCCCCCAGGTCAAGCTGCGCCGCGACCATAAAAAGCTGGGCATAGGCGTGAGTGTTGCGTTGATTGAAGTCCAGATGATCCATAGCGCAAAGCGTCTGCACATGATGCTTTATCGTTTGGCCGTTTATCACTTGGCGGTCGAAACGGCGGGTCATGAAATGCGCGCGGTCATTCTCCGTGAGCAAACGGCATTCGGTCATATTGATACCGGCCTGCTTGGCCATGAGGTGGTACGCATATTCGATCCGGCCGTAATCGGCTCCCGTGCCCAGCTCGAAATCCTTGCCGACGCCATCGAACTTCAGAAGCCAGTGTTCAAACCCCTCGGCCGCATCGAACTGTCCGCTGCGGATTACGTTTGTCTTGGGGTTCCAGGCGATCACCGCTTTTGCGCGCGCGCCGCCTGCTGAAGTGCCCACGTGAATGATGTTCGCGAGTGCCGCACTGGCCTGTGCATCAATCGAAAGATCTCCCTCCATCAGCTTGCGCGCGTTTTCTACGAGGGATTTCATCTCCAGCGGGGCGGCGCTTTCTCTATGAGAACCGCGTGCCGGCTTGAACTCCAGTGCCCCTATTCCCCGCTTTCCCATATAGGCCAGACGGTCAAGCGGCGTCACTTCGCTTTTTTTCATGCCGTGCTGCGCCATCCAGGCATCAATGAGGGCATTGCCGAAGTCGTCCGGCAATGCGTCGGCCAGCATTCCCGCCAGACGATGGAATGTTGGTTCGGGCAGATTGGGGAAAACGAACGCGTTGCTTCGGCTGTTGAGCGGCATCATCAAAGGTGCCAACTCAATGCCGGTGCGCTGCCATGCCGGCGCATATGCAAAGGCGTAATAGCCGAGGCGTGGGTCGAGAGCGACAGCCCCCACCCTCTGGCCCCAGATTCGAACTTCAATGACCGGGACATCTTTCACTGTTCGGCCTTTTGCTGTTTTCTTGGACGCCGGACACGTTGCGGCGGTTTGGAGCTATGCAACAATGCGAGCGGATCAACGCTGATCTCGGGAGAGAGCATCTCTATTCCCTCAAGGAAGTCCAAGGCTTTCAGGGTTCTGAGGAGCGTTTCAACCGTAGATCCGTGCCCGGATTCAAGATTGCGCAGCGCCTTTTCTGAAATCCCCGCTTTATCAGCCGTCGCGCGTTGGCCTATATTGCGCGACAGGCGCAACTGCCGGAGACGCGCGCCCAACACATTCTGCAATTCCTCGGGTGTCTTGAAATCCATGTCAGCCATACAGGCATTTTAGCGCCGATTTGTATAAAAATCAACTATAATAGGCTTAACTATGCCGTTTATGTATAAATGTATTATACGGTCATAATATGCCTATTAATACTAATAATCTAAATAAACGGCATATATATACCTCTTAAATGAATAATTTGTTCGTGCCTTTTACACGATACCCCTTTCCAGTTGCAACATTTGTCTTAACCGTCACAGGTGAAAATCGAACCAAGACGTTTAGAGCGCTTGCCTAAGTGGTTTGAGCCATGATGCAGAGGGATTGCCTAATATATAAGGCACAGTGCTTGCAAAATACAAGAATGCCTATTATATTAGGCATATGTTGAATCTCACCTCAATAGGGCAAGAGATTGCCGAACGCCGAAAGAAACTCAAGCTCAGCCAGGTCGAGCTCGCGCGTAAGGCCGGCACCAGCCGCGCAACGCTTGAGGCGCTCGAAAACGGACGCGCCGGCGAACTGGGCTTTTCAAAACTCACCAAGCTGCTCGCCGCTCTCGGGCTAGAGCTGAAGCTGCAGGCGGCCAGCTCGCAACGCCCCACACTGGATGAGCTACTCAACGAGGATCGCAATGATCAAAGTCTGGACCGACGCCGCTGAGGCGGGACTGCTGGATCGTCACGGTGAGCGCGGCAGCACGTTCGCCTACTTATCGGCGTCGGCCCCCGCGCGCGCGGTCTCCGTCACGATGCCGCTCAGGCTTGAGTCGTGGAGCGTGCCCTTCGGCCTGCCTCCGATATTCGAGATGAACCTGCCGGAAGGCGCGCTGCGCGAGCGGCTGCGCCTTGCGTTCGCGAAAGCCACTGGCACCTTCGATGAATTCGACCTGCTGTCCATTGTAGGCCGCTCGCAGGTCGGCCGCATCCGCTATACCGGCGACAAGGAGCAGCTGAGCGAGGACGTGCCCTTCCAGTCTGTGGAGGAAATTCTCGAACGCGGCCGCGGTGGCGACCTGTTCCGCTACCTGCTTGAGAAATTCGCGTCCTTCTCCGGGATCAGCGGCGTGCAGCCCAAAATCCTCGTGCGCGATGAAAAGGCCTTCGCCGAGATGGAGCCTGCTGGACACCGCCTATCGCAAAGCTACAAGGGCGCGACCCACATCGTGAAGTTCTGGGAGCCCACCGAATATCCGCAGCTCGCGGCCAACGAGTATTTCTGCCTTACTGCAGCGCGCAAATGCGGACTCGACGTGCCCCCGTACCGGCTGGCCGAAGATGGCATGGCGTTGGTCATCGACCGCTTCGATCTGCGCATGGACGGCACCTATCGCGGATTTGAGGATTGCTGCGTGCTGAACGGCCGCAGGACGGACGAAAAGTATCGCGGCAGCTACGAGACCTCGGTCATGAAGCGATTCGGGCAGTTTGCCAACTCGACGCATGTCAACGAGGACATGGAAAGGCTCTTCACCCTGATTGCCCTCAACTGCGCGCTTCGCAATGGCGACGCGCATCTGAAGAATTTCGGGATTGTTTACGACGATGTTCAGGGCGAAGCCCGGCTCGCGCCCGTCTATGATCTTGTGACCACCGCCGTCTACCTGCCGAAGGACAGCATGGCGCTTACTCTCAATGGCACAACGAAATGGTCAAGCGCGAAGGAATTGCAGCGCCTGGGCGAGACGCGCTTGGGAAGCCCCCCTGCCCGCGTCCGGGAGCTACTCGAACGCGTTGACGCCGCGATCACGGCCACATCTACAGAGCTGCGCGCCTACATCAAAGATCACGCGGAATTCGCCGGCGTCGGTGAGCGCATGCTCCAGCAATGGGAGCAAGGCGTCGCGTCTTCGCTGAAGACGGCCTGAGAAAACCGTCTTCTTTATGGCCCCCTCCACTGCCGAGAATTGGACATGGCCAGATTCCCTGCACCTGTGCACACCTGCACGGCTGCACGGTTGAATGTTTGCAGTCTTGAAATCTTGAAGGTGGATTGTGGCAGAAGAAATCTAGAGCGCTGGACCTTGGTCACGGCGCGTGCGAGCAATATGCTTTAGCATCGCATCATTTCTCCCGGTTTTTTGCAGGTGTGCATACCTGCATCCCTGCACAATTGAACAATTGCAAATGTGCAGCGTCAGAGCCTGTTCTTGTCCCGTCAGCCATCACACTTGCAGGTGTGCACACCTGCATTTCTGCACGATTGAATAATTGCACTCATGACGCGCGTCAGCCTTCCGTCGTTCCTTCAATCATCACACCTGCACCTGTGCACACTTGCATCACTGCATATTTGAACGATTGTACACCTGATGTGCATTCGTCTGCTCTCGTCCGCTGAATCATTCTTGACATTCACGCTCCGAGGCGCCATTTGTTCACGTGTGCACACGTGACGCGTTGCACATGTGAAGGATTGCAGTTGTGAAGACGATAGCGCTGATTGCACAGAAGGGTGGGGTAGGCAAGACGACGATTGCCGTCAATCTGGCGGTTGCCGCCGGAATGCGCACGATTCTCTTCGATCTCGACCAGCAGGAGAGCGCCGTTATCTGGGCGGATCGCCGCAAAAACGACATGCCCCATGTGGAATTCTTAACCGAACGGCGCTTGTCCGAGGGTCTCAAGGCAGCGGAGCGCGGAAATTTCGACTTGGCGATCATCGACACGCCGCCGGCCGCCGGGCCTCAGGCTTTCACAGCGGCGCAAGCCGCCGATCTGATTCTCATCCCGTGTCGGCCCAGTCTCATTGATCTCGACGCGATTCGCCGGACGGCCCAGCTCGTCAAGTCGGCAGGGGTGCCTGCCTTTGTGGTTTTCAATGCTGCGCCGCACAGCGCCACCACGCTGCTTGAAGATGCCCGCGCGATTGTCGAAGAATCGGGCCTCATGACGGCCCCGACCGTGCTGCGCGAGCGTAGCGCGTATCGAGCAGCGTGGCCAATCGGAAAAACCGTCGTTGAAACCGAGTCCAAAGGCAAGGCTGCGCACGAGATCTCGGCACTGAAGGACTGGGCCCTTGCACAACTTCAAGTGTGCACACCTTCAAAAATTCAGAAACGTAAAACGGCTTCCAATGGGTAGGCGCTCCATACTCACGGCAGTCCGTAACGAGAAGCCCCAGCCCACGGAGCCGGTCGCCCTATCTTCTGACACTGCGCCAAAACCCGGGGCATCCAAGCCCAGCCGGCGCAACAAGCTGCATATCGGCGGATACTTTGATCCGGACGATCTTCACGTCATCGCTTTTCAAAAACTCAGGGTTGATTTGCGGAAATCCCAACAGGAAATGCTCTTGGAAGCCTTGCGCGATTTTGTCGCCAAGCACGAAGCCGCCAGCGCTTTTCGCTGATTACACGCCTGCTTCCGACGTGAGCTTCTCCAGGGCTTCTGTTTTTTCGACTTCGCCCCGCAGCCGGGCCATGCGCCCCACTTTGCTGCGGTTTCGTTCCTGCATCGCCGCCCGGAATTCCTCACCGGACTTGGTCCACCATGAAATCGCGACCTCGTGAATCGGCGCGCGCGCATGCCGGCGCCGCAGGTCGATATCCACCCCCATATCCGACAGGCCGTTTACTTCAAGAAGGGCAGGGTCCACCACCTTGCGCCGAAAATCCAGCCCCCGTTCGTAGGTTCCGGGCGGAACGCCAAGCAGGTCGCGGAATTGCTCGTACGACATCACTTCCACGCAGTGCTCCCGGTTCGCACGAAGGCAGACCAGCTCGTAGAGGGCGATAGCATATTTGCTGGTCATCGCGTAGGCAACTTCACAGCGGATGCGTCCCCAGCGGTTAGATTTTGCAAGCACTACGCGCAGCCGTTTTGGTATCCCGAATTGCACGGTTGCGTCGCTTGATTCCTCTTCGTCGGTATCAGTGAACTCCAACAGATGCGTTTCCATCACGCGTTGTTTTGCTGTGCGCGCCGAAATGTAGGTCACTTTGACCTCGGTGCGCCGCAGTCGTCGAAGGCTTTCCCTGACACGGTCGTTGCTCTCGTGTTTCGAAGAAGCGCGGCGCAAGGATGCAAGCGTAATTTCCCACTCAGCATCTGGTTCCGCGAGCCTGTCGCTGTCATGGGCAATTTGAAGCAACTGATTGAAAATGGCGCGGTCCGAAGCCTCAAGCGCATGCGCGCCGGTGATTTCAATCAACTCAGCGGCTTTGGGAAACCCATTCAGATTGGTGAATTGTTTGACGGTCAGACTCATGGAGCAGACCTATAATGCGACGCGTCCAAATTGGCAAGTCGTTTCGTCAACCATCTGGATTCGCAGATGTTGCTTCCGCCCGTTTGGTCGCATTTCATCGACCGGCGCGCCCCGATATGCCAACCCGTATTTCCAGGTCGCCCGTTTGGTCGCATTTGCTTCGAACCAATGCTTCTCCATTCCAGCCCAAGCCGTAATTCTGATCCGCCCGTTTGGTCGCATTCCTAACAACCGATGCGACCACGCGAAACGGAAATCGCAAATCGCCCGTTTAGTCGCAATTGAGGCACGTGCGAGCCCGAAGACAGTCTGTTCCGACATTCCAAGCTGCACGCTAGGGCAGGGGCCACTGATGTCGCGGCCCGGAAGGGAATGCCTCCGGCTCTGCGCCCGTTTAGTCGCATTTGCCCCATCTGAAAGGCTAGGGCCGCCCGTTTGGTCGCATTGCCTCGCCCACTTGGTCACAATTGTCCGCCCCTTTGGTCGTCGATAAATGCCCGTTTGGTCGCATTTTGCCTAGTTAACCGACTGTTTTTTGAATTTTTTTAAGGCTTGAACTTGAAGTTAAAGAGAATTTGAACTTTAGACGGTGGATAAGTTTTCCCTACACATTTGGAAGCTCAGGCCCATCGAGGGCTTTCGCTTCCCAAGGAAGAAGACTCTTCCTAGACCATCTCATGAAACACGGCGGGGGCTTGCTGGGGTTCTATTAGTAGTTTCCAACCATGCGCCGCTTCTCTAATTGCGCGAGTCAAGGTGGCTGTGCGGGCAAGAAGGTGAACCATGCTTCTCTACGGGGTCGTTGCTTTGGGCAAGCCCCAGGATAAGGTCTGGCTCGGGAGACACACGCTTACCATCTTGCATGCGCAATCGTACCCGGCTGAGGGCGGTTGCAGCGGCGACATGCGTAATGCGTGCGGGACCCGTTTTCTCCTTCTTACTTCTGCCTGCCCTCCGAACGGTTGCGCGTTTGGCCAGCGGACATTCTCGTTGGTCTATGCGGCGCTCGTCTCCGGTGCCCCATAGGCGAATTCTGTTCCATCCACCCACATACGGTGCATGACGGTGGCAAGCTTGCGTGCAACGGCGGTGCAGGCTTTCTTGAAGCTGCTGCGTTGCGCCAGTTTCACTCCCCATGCCTTCAGGCGGCTCCATTTCTTGCTGCGTGCAAGCATTGTCACTGCCGCTTCGAACAGTAAAGTGCGGACCGCCGGATTGCCGCACCGGCTGATAGCGCCGTCGTAGTCGATTTCGCCGGAGGCGTATTTGCGGGGTGTAAGCCCCACATGCACCCCGACATCACGTGACTTAGCGAAACGTGCGGGGTCGTCGATTTCCGACTTGAAGGCCAGTGCGGTGAGGGTTCCTACGCCTGGAATGGTCATCAATCGCTGGCAGACCTCGTCCTTTCCGGCTAACTGCTTGCATCGCTTCTCCAGTGCTTTCTCTTGCGTCAGCAGCTCTTCGCGGGCTTTCAGCAAACTGGCCATCGTGCCGAGAACAAAGGCGTCCACATCCTTCAGAGCTGCCTTCACCTTATGGGCAAGCCCATCCGTCGTGACGACGCCGAGCTTGATGCCGAAGGTCTTGAGCGTCCCACGGATGTGATTCTCCATCGCCTGTCGCGTGTGCAGCAGTTGCTTGCGACCGGCTATCAGCGTGCGCAAGCGCAGGCTTTCTACCGATTTGACGTGAACGGCGTTGTACCATCCGGTCCGGGCGATCTGCGCCAGACCCCGCGCGTCGGTCCTGTCGGTCTTGACGCGCTGCGCCTTCAGCATTCCATGTGCATGTCGCGCGTCAATGCAAACCACCGGCAGTCCCGCCGCTTTCAGTCCGTGGAACAACATCGTGCTCAACTGCCCGGTCTCAAACACCAGCCGCTTGATCTCCCACTCCCCGCCGTGCTCCTTGACACGCTGCGTCAATGCGCTGACTTCCGAAGGAGCGCTCCCTTCCCAAATCAGGTTGCCGTCCCTATCCACTGCGCACAGATGTGTCGTTTGCAAAGAGATGTCCATTCCGATGTATACGTCCATTGGCTGTGACTCCGTCATAAGGGTTAAGGTCTATGCTCACCGCGAGCACTTACCTTTGGAGCACAGCCACCAAGCCTCGCGCAATTACATTATCTTGCATGTCTCAAAGCGTGTCGATATTGTCAGCTCGCTCCTTACGTGATCGGCCTGCAGATGAGAGCCCGAGGCCAACCATGCAAGGGGATGTGCAGTGACAGAATTGGACGAAGCGTTCAGGATGCTCGATGCGTTCGCCAGCGTGGGCGCGACGCATTTTGACCTGACGCACATCGACCTCGATGGACAGAAGCGGGGATTCAGGCCCAGGCAGACCATCGGCCAGCTTAAAAACTCGTTGCCCAAACTGTTTCCCGGCGCAGCAGAGCGTCAGAACAACATCATCGTGCGCCCGCACAGCGACAAAACTTGTTTGGTGCAGCTCGATGATCTGGATGAAGCGGGCTTGAGCAGGGCAGGGGAGGCCGCTTTTCTTGCCCTTCAAACCAGCCCCGGAAATCACCAGGCCTGGGTAGCGCTGTCTGGCCTCACCGACCCTCAGCATGCAAAAGACTTCGCCCGCAGGCTCCGCAAAGGCACCGGAGCCGATGCAACCGCCTCCGGCGCTACGCGCGTTGCCGGCACCACGAACTACAAACGCAAATACGAACCCGATTTTCCGAAGGTCTCGATTCTTCATGCCGCCCCCGACCGTGTTGTCTCTCCAGCCGAGCTGGAAGCCCTCGGGCTGGTCGCTGAGCCTGAGCCGGTGAAACCAACGACCGTCTTGCCCCTTCGAGTTTCCCGCAGGCACGAGAACGCCATACGCGCTCGCAAATGGCCCGATTATCAGCGATGCCTGGATCAGGCTCCGCCGAACCACGGGAAAAGCGGCCCGGACGTAAGCCGTGCCGATTTTGTCTGGTGCATGACTGCACTGGATTGGGGATACAACATCGACGAAACTGCGGCCCAGTTGATACAATTGAGCCCCAAGGCGGGGGAGAACGGCGAGCGATATGCCATGCGCACGGCTACCAATGCCGCAGCCGCTGTACAGCGTAAAGAACAAGGGCAGGGCAGGGGATGAAGAAAAAGACCTTCAAGAATTCGCAGGGTCATTCGCTCAACGAGAATCAGAAAATCAGCGCCTCTGATTCCGTCAAACCTGCCGCGACTGCGCCCGAAGTGCTGAAAGTCATCGGTGAAGAATCGGCACAAAATGGCACTGACGGCCTGACCACGCGTCAGATCGACCGGATTATAACCGCCGCCCGCGCCCGCAAAACGCAGCTCTGATCCTTGACCGCCCGCGATTCCGGGGTTTTTTGCCCAACACCGCGAAAAGGTTCAATTCAGGATTCGGAGCGGCATGGTCATTGTGAACGATGGCGGTCTTGCGTGTCGTTTCGGCCAGGAGTCTATCCTAAAAAGCGGTTTTGCAGGAAGGCGGGAATATCGCGCCCGCCCTGGGTCACGGCCACAATCTCTACAGGCCGGGATGCGGCGCGATAGATGACGAGGTAAGCGCCCACCGGCCAGAACAGGACCGGGTAAGCGGTCAGGTCCTCGCGCTTATGGCCTATGCCGGGCGTGTCACCAATGGCGTCAAACGCATCGAACAGCCTACTTATCCATTGGTCGGCAGCGTCAATATTATCCTCGGCGATATAGTCCCAGATACCATCCAGGTCCCGGTCGGCATCCTCGCTCAGGACATACTGCGTCACGCCTTGGCTTTCCGGCGCTGCTCGGACTTACGCTTGAGCCGGGCGCGGGCATCCGCCGGAGAGACATGCTGGCCACCGTCAAGCGTATCCAGACGGCGGCCAAGCTCATGGTTAAACACCGCAAGCTGGACAGAGCGCGCCTGGTCATGCTCTTCAAGCAGCCGGAGCGCTTCCCTGACCACCTCGCTTGCGGAGTTGTAGCGTCCCGAGTCCACTTTGGCGCTCACGAATTTTTCAAGCTCGCTAGTAAGAGAGACGTTCATGGGTTTATGCTCCTTTTTTATATTCTAGCGCTGATAACAAGGATCGTCAATCTTTGTTATCAACAAGCGTTCGACCTTTATTGGGGCAACCTCCCGAATTCCGGGGGCTCGGCGGAGCCTTTTGGGCTTTACACAAATGTGCTCCCCTGATAGCATCTAAAAAGGTGCCCTAAAAGGAGCAGAATCATGATCGACATCACCACGGACATCCAATCGCTGACGACGTTCCGTCGCCGATCCGGCGACTTCATGAAACAGCTCAAGAACAGCAAGCGCCCCGTGGTGCTCACGGTGAAGGGGAAGGCAGCGGCAATCGTGCAGGACGCCGAAGCCTACCAGCGGCTGCTCGACATTGCGGCCCGTGCCGATGCAGAGGAAGGCATTCGCCAGGGACTTGATGACGTGGCCCACGGACGCACGCGCCCGGCGAGAAAGGTATTTGACGAAATTCGCCGCAAACATGACATACCTCGTTGAGTTTGCCGCCCGCGCGGTTCGCGATCTCGAAATCCTTTATGTGGAAAAGAACGCTGCGGGGTCGCTCGCTGCGGCTCGCTGGTACAACGGCTTGGAGCAGGCAGTGTATGCGCTTGGGTCGTATCCCCATCGCTGCCCTGTTGCCCCGGAAGCTCGAAGGGCGAAGCGAAAGCTGCGGCACCTGCTTTACGGCAAAAAGCCGCACGTCTATCGGGTCATTTATGAAGTCGATGAACGGCGGCAAGCGGTGTGGGTGCTCCACATCCGGCACGGCGCGCGACGGAGGATCAAGGGGTCGGATGTTGCATGAATTGTGCCGAGAAATCCGTGCTTCTGCTGCCGTCGTCCGATCTGACTGCTGTTTTGTTGCTATTTCAACGGCTTGGAAGATTACTTTGCGGCTGATGGTTCAAATGTTGGGTTTACACCAATTTGGGAATAGAGGTGCAAAGTGGCCCGGTATGATCACGGTGATTATATAAAGGTTGAATTCGAGAGCGGGGAGGCAGCTCTCTCCGGCGAATGGATGTGGGTCCGGGTTCATCACTGTGATGAGGAGCGGCAACTGGTATTTGGCACTTTGGATAACGAACCCATAGTGCATTCAGAAATAATGTGCGTTGGAGAAGAGCTTGCAATCGCGTACGACAGGGTTCGCGAACACAAAAAGGCCTGGGAATTTGGTCTGAACTGATGCGCCCGCGATCACGTCACGCGCTGACAATCCGCTGCGTATACCGTCTCATTGACGAAATCTTCTTTACGCCGTATCCTCCGTCTTACCAATATGATAGCAATTGTGCGGGATCGCGCTATATGAATGCCAGCTTACGACCAACTCCATCTTTCAAGAGCTTTTCGCCAGCATCGCGAGCGAGTTCCCACGCCAAGCAAATGAATCGAAGCTCGGACACAGCGCACGAATTGCTCTTGCGAGGGCTTCTGTGGAAACAGGGGCTTCGGTATCGAAAGAACGTACGAACCCTGCCTGGAAAACCGGACATCGTTTTTTCCTCCGCGCGAGTCGCGATTTTTTGCGATGGAGATTTCTGGCATGGAAGAGATTGGCAGCGGCTCTCAATAAAGCTTCGCACAGGCACCAACGCGTCCTATTGGATTCCGAAAATCAGAGCAAATCGCAATCGTGATCGTCGGAACAACCGATTGCTTGAGAGGGCAGGCTGGATTGTCATCCGCTTTTGGGAAACGGACATTCACGGCGATCCCAAACGAGCGGTCCGCACCATCGAGAAGCTAGTCCGCCAAAATGGCCGAGGGCGCAATGCGATTCATTGATCTCTTCGCCGGCCTTGGAGGCTTTCACGTCGGGCTGCAACGCCTTGGTCACAAATGCGTGTTCGCGAGTGAGTTGGACACAAATCTGCAGGAGCTTTACGAGAAGAATTTTGGCCTGCGCCCGCATGGGGACATCCGTGCAGTAGCCATCGACAGCATTCCGCGGCATGACATCCTCTGTGCAGGCTCGCCGTGCCAGCCGTTCTCCAAAGCAGGCGAGCAGCAAGGCTTTGATTGCCCGAAATGGGGGGATCTGTTCGAGCATGTGCTTCGCGTCCTGAGGCATCACAAGCCGCGGTACGTCATTCTCGAAAACGTCCCGAATCTGGAACGCCACAGCAAAGGCGCGACGTGGGCTGAACTGAAGGGAGGTCTTGAGGCAGCGGGCTATGATATCAGGACCAAGCACCTGTCGCCCCACCAGTACGGTATTCCGCAGATTCGTGAGCGGGTCTTCATCGTCGGCAGCCGCTCCGGGCTGGACGACTTTCTGTGGCCGGAACAAGCCGACGAGGCGAATCTCTCCATTAGCGCCGTCCTCGATCAAGAGCCCAAAGACGCGAGAATGATCTCAGCTCAGGTCAAGAAATGCCTCCAGGTCTGGCAAGCCTTCATCAAGGCATTTCCAAGGAAGGAGGAGTTGCCCTCGTTCCCGATATGGTCAATGGAATTCGCCGCTACGTATCCCTTCGAGGAGGAAACTCCCCATGCCGTGGGCACGCGAAGGCTATTTCATTGCCGGGGTAGTCACGGCACTCCGCTCAAGTGGTATCCGCCCGAGTCACGCATGGACGGTTTGCCTTCATACGCTCGCAGCAAGGAAGAGAAGTTCCCGGATTGGAAGGTGCTTTTTATCCAGCAGAACCGTGAGTTTTATCGGCGGCACAAGAAATGGATAAAGCCATGGATTCCCCGCATACTTGATTTTCCGCCGAGTCTTCAGAAGTTGGAGTGGAACTGTAAGGGCGAGAAACGTAACGTGTGGGACTATGTGATTCAGTTTCGGGCCTCTGGCGTCCGTATCAAGCGACCCACTACGGCCCCGTCCCTCATTGCAATGACGACGACCCAGGTGCCGATCATCGGATGGGAGAAGCGCTATATGACGCCCCGAGAGTGCGCCCGTCTGCAGAGTCTTCAGGAACTTAAGCATTTGCCTGAAGCGCCCACGAGGGCATTCAAGGCCCTTGGGAATGCGGTCAATGCTGACGTGGTGCAACTCATTGCTGCCTGTCTCCTCAGCCCCCAACACATCCCGACGCAATTGTTTCCTTCAAATGGCTTCACCTTGTTAACTGAAGCAAAGCGGGTGGACTATGCCGCCATCTAGCGCGAATCCTCTGCCATCCCAGCAGCGCGTCAGCATTCGCCCTGGCGTCGGAATATTGTCGGTCCTGCGCCATTTAAACTACAAGCCGTGGTTCGCTCTTGCAGAGTTTGTCGATAACTCTCTTCAGAGTTATTTGCAGAATCGTGACCAACTTGAGGAGCTACATGGCAAGGACTTTCGGTTGAAAGTCGAGATTGAGATTGATCGCTCGGACGAGACGCGCATCACGATCAGGGACAATGCAGCGGGTATAGCGAGCACGGATTACGCGCGCGCCTTCCGGCCGGCCGAGCTGCCTAACAATAGGACGGGCTTATCAGAGTTTGGCATGGGCATGAAGAGCGCTGCTTGCTGGTTTGCTCCCCGTTGGACAGTTCGCACGACCGCGCTCGGAGAATGCGTCCAGCGCACTATATCGCTCGATATCGACACGATCGTACGTGACGATATTCAGGAACTCGACGTTGCCGAAGCTGCCGCGCCTGCCAATGACCACTTTACAGAACTCACTCTGATCGAGCCATACGACAAGCTCCAAACGAAGACTGGCGGTAAAATCAAGGATCACTTAGCAAGCATCTATCGGATATTCCTGCGGGACCAGACCATGGAGTTGTGGTTTAACCGAGAGAAACTGTCATATGAAATTCCCAAGGTTCTTGTCGCGCCTTACTACAAAACACCGACAGAGCCCCCGCAACGTTGGTATAAGGAATTCAATTTTGATTTCGGCGATGATTTGAAGGCATCTGGCTTTGCGGCACTTCGGGAAGTGGCAAGCACCTCAACGGCTGGCTTTGCGTTATTTCGACGTAATCGACTGATACAGGGCAGCCTCGATGAACCATATCGGCCTGACTTTATCTTTGGCAGTGGCAACTCATATCGAAGACAGCGACTTATCGGCGAGATTCATCTCGATGGATTTGAGGTGAGCCACACCAAAGATGGGTTCCAGTGGGAGGACCACGAACAGCCTTTCCTAGAACTCCTCTATGAAGAGCTTGAGAATCCACACTCACATCTTCTTTTGCAGGCTGAGGGCTTTCGCGCCCGTGTTGCACAGCGCGACCTTAAGGCGGAAGCAGAAAAGGCATCATCTCGCGTTGCCGAGACACTGGAGAAAGAGGTCCCCCGTGTTCTGGAGGAGCAAGCTGCGGCAGCTCCCATAGTAGAACCGCTTCCCCAGGCGGTACCTGCCGACAAATCTGCGAGTTCTCGCGTAATTGATGTCGATCACCGAGGAACGAAGTGGAGAATCACGATTGAGCTCGCGATGGACCCCGCGATTCAAGAATGGCTTACGATTAGCGATAGGCCACAGACGACACGCAACTCGCGCGAAATTACCGTACGCATGTCCCTGGTTCACCCTTTCATGCAGCAATTCTGCCGTGCTGAGTCATCCGAAATCGAAGCGCTGGCTAGGGTCGCGGCAGCATTTGGCTTGGCTGAAATAACTGCACGAGACTCAGGCGTACCGCAATACGGTACTATCAGACGAAATGTTAACCAATTGCTAAGAGAGGCGCTGTGCAAGCCGTAGGGAAGGAATAGTGCCATGAGCACCGGCGAGATAATTACGCCACAGGAAAGCTTGCCCCCTGGCAATCTATGGGTACCACTGCGGGGCCACGAGCTACGCGAGCTTGTGGAGCACCTCGACCTAGATGCTGACAGCAGCGAGCGTCTCGTCACTGAGGCAGCTAACATTTTGAGCAAGTGCATCCCGCCCCAGACCGCTGGAGACTCTACCACAGGCCTCGTCTTGGGCTATGTGCAGAGCGGCAAGACACTTTCCTTCACTGCCGTCGCGGCTCTGGCTCGCGACAACAGCTATCCGATGGTAATTGTGATTACCGGCGTGAGCAATCCGCTGCTGGACCAGTCAACACAGCGTCTTGAGCAGGACTTGCGCCTTCAAGACAACCGTAAATGGCGCTTGTTCCGTAACCCCAAGCCGGAAGATCGCCAACGCATCGCTGATGTGCTGGCGGACTGGCGCAATGACCGTCTTCCCGATCATCGCCGAAAGACTGTGCTCATCACGGTACTCAAGAACACCAGCACCCTACGGAAACTCAATGGCGTGCTCAATGAGTTGAATTTGGCAGAGATTCCGGTCTTGGTTATTGATGACGAGGCCGACCAAGCTGGGCTTAACACGTCAGTGAACAGAGGGACGCAGAGCACTACATACCAGCGCCTCGTGACGCTGAGACAGAATTTGCCGCACCACGCTTATTTGCAGTATACCGCAACGCCACAGGCACCTTTGCTCATCAACATAATTGATGTCCTATCGCCTCGCTTCGTTGAGCTCCTAACCCCTGGAGATGATTACGTGGGGGGAGAGAGGTTTTTTGAGCAAATGCCGAATTTGGTGCGCATCATCCCACCTGCCGAAGTCCCGACGCGGAACAATCCGCTGCAGGATGTCCCGGCATCCTTGCTGGCAGCGCTGAGGCTTTTCTTTCTGGGAGTTGCTGCCGGCTTCGCGCTGGGCGAAGATCAACGACTCGGAAGACGAAATCGCTCGATGCTGGTACATCCTTCCCGCGAGACAACCGGACACAGTCAGTTCTATCACTGGATTGGCCAGATTCGTCAACAGTGGATTGATCTCTTACAACTTCCCACAGACGATGCCGAGCGGATAAGCTTTGCGACTCTGTTTCAGGCAGATTACGACGATCTGACTTCGACGGTTCCCGACCTTCCCGCGTTCGAAACGCTTCTGGGAGAGTTGGAATATGCCATACGGCAGACAGAGGTGCTGGAAGTTAATGCAAGACCTCAGACGCCTCAAATTGATTGGAGGAATGCCTACCCGTGGATTCTCGTGGGTGGCCAGGCTATGGACCGGGGCTTCACAGTCGAAGGTCTCACAGTTACGTACATGCCGCGCGACATGGGGGTCGGGAACGCCGACACCATTGAGCAACGAGCGCGCTTCTTTGGCTACAAGCGCCCATATCTCGGGTACTGCCGCGTATTCCTTGAGAGCGGGGTGCGCGATGCATTTCGCTTTTATGTCGAGCATGAGCGGGATATTCGGCGTCGTCTGCAACAGCATAACAATGTCGGCCGTCCCTTAAATGAGTGGCGTCGCGCTTTCTTTTTGGATTCGGGCCTGCGCCCAACGCGTGCCCAGGTTTTAAGTCTTGATTACCGGCAGGACACCATTGCCAATGATTGGTTTTGGCCGAAGGTGCCACATGGAACTAATGAATTGCTTCAGGCGAATCGCAAGACAGTTGCCGACTTTATCCAAGCTCTTGCCTGGTCGGAAGCGCCCGGTGACTTCCGCAGAACAGATGATCAGATCCACCTTGTAGCCGGAGGCGTACCTCTGCGCCGCGTGTATGAAGAGTTGCTCATTCCGCTCAGGCTAACCGAGGAGCGCGACTCACAGCTTTTTACGGGGCTTTTGCTGCAAATCAAGGCTTTCCTTGATCAGCATGATGACGGTCCGTGCGCGATATACCAGATGAGTAAGGGAAAAAGTCGCTTGCGCAGTGTCAACGACGAGGACGAGATTCCTACGCTGTTTCAAGGTGCTAACTACGCAGACGCCGCCCACAAGGACATGGTTTATCCCGGAGACGACAAGGAGCGAGCACCTGAAATCGTAACTGTTCAGCTTCACAACCTCCAAGTTCGCCAAAAAGGCCAGGGAGCGGTGATTGCCGACAACGTCTCAACGGTTGCCGTGTGGATTCCCCAGAGCATGGCAGAGGACTGGCTAGTGCAGGAGCGGAGCTAAAGCTGTGAGCGCACTCCTGGAGGAACTGTTTGCGTCCTTAGTCCTGCCGCTAGAGCAAGCGACTGGTCGGAGTCTCTCAGCCACTCCGATTCCGGGATATGAGAATTACAAGCTTGCAAAGGATTTAAGCGGTTCTCCGTGCCTCTTATTGCGTCAAGCGCCCACTTCAACATCGATTTCTCCAATTCGCCTTCAAAATCTTATTGTTTCGTACGCAGTGCCCTGCGTCGTAAGTCATCCTGACGGCCAGCAAGAAGAAGGAACTTTTACCATCATCAAGTGCTCAAGCGCTGATCCGTCTCTGTTTCCGCATTTCCTGCGGATTCTCTCACCTATCATCACAACATTAGGTGCGACACCAACGTCTGCAGTTGTGCGCAAGGCGATCTCGGGTCTCACTGACCTCTTCCAGGCGCTGACAACACCTGCGAAGAAATCAATTCAGGGCTTGTGGGCGGAATTGCTCGTTATTAGAGGCGCAGATGATCCGGTTGCGCTTGTCGCGGCTTGGCACGGACTTCCGGTGGAGCGCATAGATTTCCTGAGCGGCCGGCAGCGGATCGAAGTTAAGAGCAGCAGCAATCGTCGGCGCGTGCACCACTTCTCGCTTGTTCAACTCACGCCACCAGCGAATACACGGCTGATAGTCGCCTCGTTGTTCGTAGAGTCTGTCGGCGGCGGCCTGTCGTTGCTCCGCTTGACCGATGACATCCGCGCGATTCTCGCATCGGACCCCGTTCTGCTCACACAATTTGACGCCGTCTTTTACGCCACCTTGGGAGCCAATTGGAGCGACGCGATGGAAGAATGCTTTGACCTGGAGCTTGCCAATGAGTCATTGCAGTTTTTCGATTCTGCAGCAATCCCGACAATCGACGCTTCCATTCCGCACACTGTGAACGACATTCGATTCACCTCTGATATGTCGGCCGTGTCGCCTTTAATGTTAGATAGCCTAAGATCAGAAGGAGGACTCTTTGCAGCCGCCGTTCCAGCACGATAATCTCCTCGATTGCCTCGGATTTGCCACAATGGCGAAATCTGTTATGAATACACCGGAGATGTTTCGGATGGAGCCACTATGATACAAAAGCGACCGAACGGACTCGGCGGAGTAGGCCGAAAGCGGCCACTTCTCAATGTAGAAATTGCGCGCTTGAATTTAGATCCAGAAAATCCCCGCCTGCCTGAGGAAGCTCAGGGGCTCGCTGAACCTGCACTGATGCAACATCTTTATGAACACTTCGATTTAGACGAACTCGCCCAGTCGATGGCGCAGAACGGGTACTTCGATGAGGAACCCCTGGTGGCCGTCCCGATTAGGGCTCCGAAGCGGTTGTTGCCAAAACCAGGTGAAAAGGTCTCCAGCAAATACATTTCATTTCTCAAAACGGCGGAATTCACAGTTATTGAAGGAAATCGCAGGTTGGCAACCGCGCGCATTCTTCGGGACGCTTCAATTCGCCAAAAGCTGCACGTTAGTGGCTGGCCGGACATTTCCCCAGATGTTCGCAGGGACCTAGACCAATTGCCAGTTATCATCTACCCAACTCGACCGGAAGTTCTGCCCTATCTCGGCGTTCGACACATCACTGGCAATAAAAAATGGGATAGTTATGCCAAGGCTCGTTACATTGCTTCCATGCTCGACAAGGGATACACAATTGATGATATTGTGCGCGAGGTTGGCGATCGCTCTCAAGGAGTTCTTAGGAACGCGGTATCATATAGCGTTTTGCAACAAGCGACAGCAGAACTCGACTGGGATATAGCGAATGCCAAAGAGGATTTCTCCTACTTGGTGCTTGCGATTGGCCAACGCAATATCAGAATATTTCTAGGCTGGACAAAAGCCGCGGAAGCGACCGACCGCATAAAGGCTCTGCCGCTTGACGAGGTCTCTCTCGACGCACCCATTCCTGAGACACATCTGAACAATTTGCGGGACTTTCTCTCGTGGATTTACGGTGAAGGAAACAAGATTCGCCCTGTCATTAAAGAATCACGAGACATCACCAACTACTTATCAACTGTTGTCGCTAGTGAAAACGCGGTTGAATATCTACGCAAGACCCGCAATCTCCCAGAGGCCTATGATTTGACGGACGGGGAAGAAATGATGGTTCGCAGGCTTCTCGGCACCGCGAATACAAAGCTTGAAAAAGTCCTCGGCGTAATTCATCGCCACAAGACAGCCGAAGTTATTGCCGAGGTTGTGAAGTGTGTTGACACCGCTGAACGAGTACTTAAAACCACTAAGGATTAATCATGCTGACTTTGGACGATGCAGACACTCCAGAGCGCGTCGCTGATTGGCTGGAGCTTGAGGTGAGCCTTGGTGAGAAATCATTTTCGAAATCCACGGTAGCGTCTATCGTTCGCGACGCGAGCGGCACTGAATCGAGTGAGACCTTTATTTCAGATGTCTGGCGGCACATACGCGCCCGAGGGGCATTGTATTCGGTCCATTTCTTTGAGGTTCATGGAGATGTACTCGTCCGCCGAGATGATGTAGTGGAAGGCAGATTAGAGTATGAAGTGTGCTTGTTTTTTTCATTATATGGTGCATCCTCGCAGGCTGGCAGTGATCCGAAGCTATTCGAGCGTATGTCTGCGGAAGCAATAGCACACCATATCGGCGGCCCCATGTTTGTTTTTGGCTGGCCTGTGCTTGCCGATGTTCAGACTGCGATTGCCGCCCGAATTCAGCAGTTGTCTGAGTTGTTGCGTGACCGTTTTGTTGAGGCACCTGCGATTAGGTATAAAGATCGTGGCGTGGACATTGTTTCGTGGAAGCCTTTTGCAGAGCCAGACCATGCTAATCGTCGATCGGGTCAATTGGTGGTTCTCTCACAATGTGCTGCGGGACACAATTGGCGCGAGAAAACGCGAGAGTTGCCGATGGCATCGTGGACTCAGTACATCCATTGGGCCACAGACCCGATGTCCGGATTCGCAGTGCCTTGCGTTATAGATGACAACGTATGGCATGACGTGGCGCGTGAGGTTAACGGGCTGGTCTTTGACCGAGTGCGTCTCATCAGCCACCTTTCGGAGGGCGTGCAAGACAGTAGCCTCAAGGCTGCACTTGAAGCCTGGCGTGACGAACAAATTGGGGAGCACCGTGCGTGAGGGGGCATTGTTGACGTGCTGCCACGGCGAATCAAATCATTCAAAATGGTGGTGTGTCCTCGGATGCTGACCTGCCGACAAGCTTCTTGAGCGTGGCCGGGAATAAGACGAAATGGCTGACAAAACGAAGATTGGGACAAATTGGCACGATGACGAGCTCGATGCGATCGTTGCCGATTACTTCGACATGCTCGCCGCCGATCTTGCCGGGCGACCATACGTCAAATCCAGGCATAGCGCGTCCCTCATGGCCCAGATTGATCGGACGCATGGCTCTGTCGAGTTTAAGCATCAAAATGTTTCGGCCGTCTTGGATGAACTCGGCCTGCCGTGGATTCCCGGTTACAAGCCCCGGAGAAACTACCAAAATACCATTTTCGATGCCATAGACCGCTACCTCACCAAACACCCCGACATTCTTGATGCTGTCCCCAACTCGCCTCCGCATTTGTTCGATGATATTTTTGTTGCTCCACCTATCCTGACACCGGCCAATGAGCAGATTCCTGAGCGTTTACGAGAGCTTGTCCGGAAATTTGATCCAGCGGAACGGGACCAACGCAACCGCTCTCTTGGGAAGGCTGGGGAGGCTTTTGTTCTTGACCTTGAGCAGCGGCGACTTACTGAAGCGGCCCGAACCGACCTTGCCAAAAACGTTCGCTGGGTAGCCGCCGAAGACGGAGACGGGGCAGGTTATGACATTCTATCTTTTAGCACAGGTGGTGAAGCGCGCTTGATTGAAGTGAAAACAACTAACGGCACAGCGCGAACCCCTTTTTTTCTTACGCGTAATGAGTGCGCCCTCGCGAGAGAGCGCCCTACAGACTGGCGGATTTACCGTCTACATCTGTTTGTCAAGCAGCCTCAGATTTTTACTATCACGCCGCCCCTGGAGAACGCTGTCAATCTCAGGCCGGAGACATGGCGGGCTTTCTTTTAGGTCCATGCAGATACAAGAGCCATGGGCGGAACCCTCTCTCGCGTCGCTGAATTCCCCGACCGTACGCCGGTTGTTCTGTCCGGCATTGCCGAAGACGATCCGGAGCCAAAGCCCACAGGCCGAAAGGGTGGTCACTCTCATGCAACTGCTGGTCATTGTGCAGAGGTGAATCAGACAGTAGGATTCCCAGGACCGCGCGAAGCTATTCTCCGCAGGATAATTTGTTCATGAAGACAAACAAACCACGGTCGTACGCACCAACCGATGCACATTACGTTCCCCAGCTTCTGCTCCGCGGTTTCGCTACAACTGAGAGCGAACACCTCTTTGCCTTCGACAAAAGCACGGGGGCAATATTCAGGTCATCGATTCGGAATCTTGCTTGCGAGCGCGGCTTCTACCAATTGCAAGACAGAGTTGATCCAAACCGCGTAGATCGTTGGTTGACCGAATTGGAAGACACCGCCGGACCGATCATTCGTTCTCTTTGCGCTCGTAAGACGCTTAGCCCCTTGCAACCGAAGGAGCGCGAGTGTCTTGCCACATTCATTGCCGTTCAACATATACGCACACGCCAGCACAGAGAAGTAGCGGCAGATATCAACAAGCAGATGGCAAACGCCCTTCGCGGGATGGGAACGGAGCCGAACTCGGTCAAGAATTTTCGTGAGTTTACCGAATCAGAGATGCGTGAATCGACCATTCACGATGTGCACGATCTGGCTGTTATCTTAGCACCCCACATTCTTAATAAAAAGTGGCTCCTGTTGTCTGCGGCTCCGGGAACTGAATTTTGGATCGGGGACCATCCCGTGGTGCTCGCAAATACTCTGAATCCCGGAGACGGCCTTATAAGTACTTTGGGATTTGCGGTTCCTGGGATAGAGATTTATCTGCCGATCGGCTACGAACTGACTCTCGGCTGCTTGTGGCCGACCATAGCCGCAAATGGACTTTTGTCGCAATCGGTATCACCAACTCCACGCAACGACGAATTCCTCAGGGCATTTGCCGGTTCCGAGCCGTTGAAACTCGGTGCCGAGAATATGAAGTACCACAACTCGCTGCAGGCAATACGCGCAGAGAGATTTATCTTTAGTCTGCGCGACAATTTCGATCTGCTCCAGGAAATGCTGATGACTTTTCCGGCGTTGAGAGGAGGCCCGAGAGTCGAGTTGGTCGGCAGACCCAGACACCCAACACGGCAAAGTGATCCACGATAATCGCATCAACAAGGCAGGCGAATGATAATCCCATTTATCAAGTGGTCGAGGAACACGGGGGACCATTTTCCCTCTTTTCGCAAGAACAAGGTGGCGGAAGCGGATTAAATCGTTTCCTAGAAGAGCGGCTCTTCTGAAGAGAATGGATCGTCGAAGTTCTTGAGTTGCTCAAGTAGAGCGGGTGGCGGAGTTTTTCGGGTTACGATGAAATCGTATGATCGGCCGTTGCCGATGGGCTCGGTGGCAACGCCAAGGCACTGCCGTACCCCATACTTCATGTGAGCGTAAGACACGAGAAACTGAAGGGTCTTCACGCGTTCTGCCCGACTCTGTGATGTGACCAAGTAAACACACGCAGTTCCGCGCGATGGCTGCACATGCGGAAAATAATGAATCTTTCCATCCCGAGCGGCTTCACACTTGGAAATCAGGAGTTTGCCCAGTTTTATCCGCCGATTTCGCGTTAGCCATCCAAGAAATCTGGCAACCTCCATGCTTGCGGCGACTCCGTCGCCCTTGTTCCAAGCCAGGCCAGGATCCACATCGTGGGCGCGGGCGATCATGTCGTCGATTGACAAGCCGTGCTTCCAATCCGGCGATTCGATAAGCGTACCTGTAGCCGCCTCCTCAAATGATTTCACCATTTTTACTAGCATTTCGGGTGACGTGGGACGCATGTGAACTCGATAAGCTTCCTCTGCATGGGGGATCATGCGCGCGATGTTCCCACGCTCATCTTGGACCAGGAGCGATATCTTAGGAGCAATATCGCCTCGGAGTTCCAGGAACGTAATTAAATCTCCGGCAGTATCGAACCTGGAGGCTATTGTTGCAAAGTCCCGTAGCGAAAACACATGAACGGGAAACTCGGCCGTGAGAATTTCGGGAGCCAGACTTGCGGCGACGTAGGGATCGGAGTCATGCGCCAGGATTATCAGACCAATGCGGTTAGGGTAGCGCTGGGGGTCAAATCCGATTTCTCCATATAAATCATTTTTTAGTTTCTTGATGTGTCCCCCGACGAGGCTCGCATACGTCTTGGAAAGCTGTTTAAATGCTTCGAGCAGCTTTTCCGTCGCCCAAGCCGTGGCCTCGCGCTTGCCGCGTTGCGCTTTGACCTGCACCATGAGAACTACGTCATCGAAAAGCGCGACAGCATCCGCGAGTTCTTGGCCTTTTTTCTTTCCGCGAGGGTTACGATATACAAAATCGCGAAAGAACGAGCGTTCGAGAAACCACTGACTCCATTTCTCCTCGTAGATTCCCGGTTGACCACCGATTTCCGGGACTTCGCTCATCGCGAAGCGCAGCTTCGACAATTTATCCGGATCAAGCATCTTTCTTCACGTCCTGCACCCCAAACAAAACGTCCTCTTAAGAAACGGTGTCAGCATGTACTACGCTGACTGGACACCCAGACCTAAAAGCTCCGCATCGATCCACGCTCGAAGCTCGGGCCACCAAGTTGCATCCACATCCACATCCGATGGCACGGCAGCTCCGCGATCTTCTCGCAGGCGGCGGTCTTCCGGCACTTCGGTAATCGGTCCCCAGTAAGGGCGCGCCCGGACTTGCTCTGGCACCAGTGGGTTTTCAGCAAGCACATCGGCATTTCCGTCGATGACTTCGTCCCCGACACGGACCCAGGCATGGTTCCACCGAAACACATCGTCCCGTTTCTCATTGTAATAAATTGCCGTTCCCGCGACAGTCCGCGAAGGGAAATGCATGTAGGCCAGCGCGCGATGCAGCAGTTCTGCGAACTGCTGGCACATTTCCGAACGCCCGGCATAGTTTTCATCGACGAGGTCTGCGATCTTGTCTAGCAGGCTCATGCGAGATTCTGCAGTGAGCATTTGAGAGCGGTCTATTAGCGCCACCGATGGCCGCAGACCCTCGCCAGCTTCTTTTTGCCGGCGGATTTCCATTATCAGGGGCCTGATTTCAGGCGCCAGATTCAGATGGTCATCGACCGACATCCCCACAGCGGGTGAAATTTCTCGCATATCCCGTTCAGATTACAGCCGAATGCTGATTGCTTCAACGCATCGCCGCTCCGAACTTGGTGAAACATGTTCGGGCAATTATCGACGCCACTTGTAGCTTCGGCGTACTGCAAGAAAGTCTCGATATTTCACATGAAACGTCGGGCTGTCTTCGGGCTTGCTCTTGCGCCGGTCGTAAAGGCGAGTGGTGGAAACATTGGCATGGCCGAGCCATTCCTGCACCTTGGCAATATCCGCGGTGGCGATACCGTCATTGTCTGAAAGCTTGATGCCTAGCCGTCTCTCAAATCGGCACCTTGTGCGAGGCGGAATCTCGGACGGAACGCCGCCGTTTATCATAAATCTGCGTGGTCGTGATGTGCTTGTGGTCGAGCAGGTCCTGGACGGATTCGATGGCCACGCTGGAATCCAACAATAATGTCGCTGTCGTCGCCCGCAGCGAATGCGGCGAATAAACGCACATCTGCACCTTTTCCCCGTCCGGAAGCTCTTTTTCCAGCATTGCTCCCGGCAGCCGCTCCAAGTAATTCATCAGCACGCGGTACATGCTGCGCTGGGTCATGCGGCGGGAGGCGAGGGCATCGGTATAGGCGGAGAGGCGAGGGCGGAATAGGGGGCCGCTCTCAATGCCGGCAGCCATGATGTATTCGGCAATCGACTCAGCCGCGCTGAAATGAATCCCTTTGGTCTTGATGCGCCCACCTTTGACGTGAAAGCGCAGCGTGGCTTCGTCGCCGTCCTGGTGGAAGTCGGACACGTTGAGCTTGCAGCCGGTTTCGATGCGCGCGCCGGTATAGAGATAAAACTTCAGAATGGCCCGATCCCGAATATCCAGCAACGAATCTCCCGCAGGCATACCCATCAACTGCCGCGCCCGTGTTTCCGAAAGCGCTCGGGTTTCATCGACGGGGTCGGAGGACTCGCGCGAGATGAATTGCGCATGAGCGGGATTGGGCACGGTGATCGGGAGTCGCAACTCC
>Ga0265760_10000019_pt1 | contig 81444 bp, 70 predicted proteins | sample NZIome_2_FD_200831 | JGI IMG/M metagenome (GOLD analysis project Ga0265760, IMG submission 200831) | Metatranscriptome of rhizosphere microbial communities from Maridalen valley, Oslo, Norway - NZI1 (Metagenome Metatranscriptome) | ecosystem: Host-associated > Plants > Roots > Rhizosphere >...
ACTGAATCGCGGCATGTGCGCGAAATTGTCAGTTCGGCGCGGGAGGGCGGGGCTTCGCTGGGAATCCTGTCGGGCTTCGTGGCTGGAAATTTTTCGGCGTACTACCTGGGGCTGACAATGGTGGCGCTGATGTCCATCGGATATTTGGTCAGCTTGCACGGCCTGGGAAGCCTGATGATTGCCGCGCCTGTGTTTGCCTTCGGCCTGGTGGCATTCGGATTTTTGGGCATGGGGCCAGTCACGATTGCGGTGGATTCTTACGGGCCGGTGACGGACAACGCGCAGTCAGTCTATGAGCTTTCGCTGATCGAACAGATCCCCAACATCAAGCAGGAGTTGAAGAAAGATTACGATTTCAATGTGCACTTCGAGCGCGCCAAAGACCTGCTCGAGGAAAACGACGGGGCGGGAAACACGTTCAAAGCCACGGCCAAGCCGGTGCTGATCGGTACCGCGGTCGTGGGCGCGACGACCATGATTTTTTCCATCATCATGGCGCTGACGAACGGACTGACGGCGAACGTCGCCAAACTTTCGCTGCTGCACGCGCCGTTTATGCTGGGACTGATTACCGGCGGCGCGATGATTTACTGGTTTACCGGCGCGGCCACGCAAGCCGTTACCACGGGCGCGTATCGCGCGGTGGAATTCATCAAAGCCAATATCAAGCTGGATGGCGTGGTGAAGGCTTCGGTGGAAGACAGCAAGAAAGTGGTGGAAATCTGCACGCGATATGCGCAGAAAGGCATGCTCAACATTTTTATCGCGGTATTTTTCGCCACACTGGCATTCGCGTTTCTCGAGCCGTTCTTCTTTATCGGCTACCTGATTTCCATCGCGATTTTCGGCCTCTACCAGGCCATTTTTATGGCCAATGCCGGCGGCGGCTGGGACAATGCGAAGAAAATCGTGGAAGTGGAGTTGAAGCAGAAAGGCACTCCGCTGCACGACGCGACGGTGATTGGCGATACGGTGGGCGACCCGTTCAAGGATACGTCGTCGGTGGCGCTGAATCCGGTGATTAAGTTCACCACGCTTTTCGGGCTGCTGGCCGTCGAGCTGGCGGTGACGCTGACCGCGTCCAAGGGAAGTAATTTTACGCACGCGCTTTCGGCGGCATTCTTCATCGTGTCGTTTATATTCGTTTACCGCTCGTTCTACGGCATGCGCATCAAAGCGTCGGAAGTGTAGGCGCGCAGCACTAACGATTCAGGAAAATGAAACGGGAAAGGGGGGGGGGCGCGGGCCTTCCCCGTTTTATTTTTAGCAATGTTTTCGCCGGTTGAGAACTCTAATTCTTACTTGCCGCTTTGAGCGGATTGCGCGGCGGAGGCCAGGAGGCCGTATACATCCACTTCGTTTTTTGTGCCGATGTAAACGCGGCCATCGGCGACGATGGGAATCGTGAAGTGGAGAGAAGCGCCGGCACGATCACGCGTGGCGTTCCGGTTGCTGGAGTAGAGTTCGTGGGCGACATTCGCGGCGTCATAGGCATGCAGGACGGCGCGATTATCTGACGACCGCCAGCCCTTCGGTTCGATTACCCAGACAATTCCATTTGTTGCGCCATTGGCGGAAACTGTGGGAGTCGCGCCCGGATCGGGAAATTTGTCGGGACCTTGCGCCGCAGCGGCCAGCCTGCCGTCTCTTAGTGCATAGTCGCGGAGCACATCGTTGCTTACCTGCCAATATACGTGCGCGTTCCAATAAGCGGGCGCTCCAAAGGCTCCGCCGGCAGCGGAAATGATTTGCACGGCGCGGTTGTCGTTCGCCGGATTGAATTGGCCGAGGTTGTCTCGGTCGAGAACGTAAAGCGTGCCGCCTTTTCCGGCCACCAGAACTTCATGCGGATGCGCCCCGGACTGATCGGGCAAAAGCAGCGGGCCGCCGGAACCGAGGTCATCATCCTTGTCGGCCAATTTCTGCTGGTTGAACGGCGTGAAATAATCGCGGACGGCGAGATCGTTTCCCGCAAGCTTTAACATGCTGTCACCGTAATCGCGTCCGCCGCTGGAAGCGTCAAATTTGCCGTTGCCCGTGGCAACGAAAATGTTGCCCCCGCTGTCCGCGGCTGGGCCGGCGTCTCCTGCCCATATTCCGCTTTGTTCGTCGTCAGGGGAGTCGTTGAAGACCGCCGTCTGGCGAAGAGTGCGCGCGTCGTAGGCCATCATCCAACCGTGATAGGAGCCGACGTCGCAGGCAGAGGCCCAACTCAGATAAACCTTGCCATTGGCCAGTAGAAGCGCAGCGCGCGGATTCTCCAGGAGAGCATCGAATGCAACATCGGCGTTATTGTGTTTCACTGAAGCGCTGATCTCGACCGGACCACCGAATTTTTCCGCGCCGGTGAGGAGGTCAAGAGCATGCAGGCGCTGCGCAGGGCGGCCATGCTCCCTGGTGCGTGCGAGGACGTAGATCGTACTCGTCGCCACGTCAATTACGGGCGTTGCGGTGATACCGACGACCGGATTGATGAATGGGCAGCGAACGTCATGCGCCGACAATGACTCGACACCCTTTGCGGAATCCAAAAAATTCGAATGCCAGAGCGGATCCTGCATGCGGCCGGTGCCGTCGAAGGCGTAGACGCTGTCGCCCTCGGTGGCGATAAAAAGAACGTCATGACTTCCCTTCCCCGGAATTTCCAGCTTGGGCACGTAGAGCGGCTGGGCGTAGACTTCGCCATCGACAGGGAGCGTGGCTACCTTGCCGAATTGAGTGGTGTTGACGTTAGCCAGGGTCAGTATGCTTTCATGCGTGTTCGCGCCCGTGCGCGCGTTGTCATATTGCGACGTGGTCACTTGCGCGGAAGCGATTGGCGCGAGAAACGCCGCGGCGAGGAATGAGATTGCACAGCAATGAAGCAGAACGCGATGATTCGTCATGCTCTCTCAGATGCCGGAGCACCGCATTTTGTTTCTGTCGCGGGAAAGTTTGCCGCGATTCTTTACTTGTAGTGCAGGCATATCTCGGCTTAGCGATTTGTAGCCGGGGTCTCTCGTTCGGCAAAGACTTCGGCGTTGTAAGCGGCGCCGAGAAAAACCACCAGCGAGGTGGAGTACATCCAGATAAGCAGGCCGATGGCGGCGGCCATTCGGCCATAGACCACGCGGTATGGGACGTGCAAAAAGTATAGGCCGAGGGAGACGTCCACGACCCACCAGAGGACGGTCGCCAGAATAGCACCGGGAACCAGGCTGCCCCAGTCGTGGCGGCGCAGCAGACTACGGTGGTAAAAGAGCAGAAGAACGCCGAATCCCAGAGCCATTACTACGGCGAAATATGCGAGGGCTCCCGCGATGCGTAAAAAATCGGCTGAACCGAATCGCTGGATGAGCCAGCCGCGAAGCTGGCGCCCGAAAACCGTCAAGATGACGACCGTGAGCCAAGGCGCCATGGTGATGAGAAGAAGAGAAAAGGCGCGCACCTGTCGGCGCACGAAGCCCGGCGGCTCCGGCATGCCGTCAATCATGCGCACGCCCTCGCTGAGGGCGACCATCACCTGCGAGCCTGCCAGCAGCATGGCGCTAAGGCTGAGAGCAATCAGCTTCCACGGTTGAAGCCCGCGGCTGGTGAGAAAGCTTGAGAGCAGTTCGCTGGTTCCGGTGGGAAAAACGAGACGGACGGTCACCAGGAGAGCGCGGCCAGCGTGCGGAAGGTCACCGGAGAAACTGAGGACGCCGAGCGCAAAAAGCAGCGATGGGAAAAACGCCACGAACATATTAAACGCCACAGCTTGAGCCTGGCGCACGCGCGCGGGATAGATGCGTCCTATGGCGCGAGTAAGCCTGTCGAGTGAGGGGGGCATTGCCGCACGATTATAATGGCGAATGGACGAATTGGGTGAAGAGATGCGCGCTTGTGTACTTTTGCGGCATTATTGTCGCAAGGGTGGCGCGATACCGCCGCGTCTGCCGAATCGTTAACGCCAAGCCAAGCTCCTTCTTCCCGATGGATAAGGACGTAATCGCGAGCAGGAAGGTTGCGGAATCCGAGTTACGCGGATATTTAAAGCTAAACATGGGAATTTATCCGGTTTTCGTCCTGTGCCTCGACGTTTATGCGCGACCATGACCGCGCCCTCTGCGCGTCAAGTTGTCGCACGGTAACGCGGGGCGGTAAACTGGAATGTTCACTTAAGCTAATGACGCGCGAGGATTCGGAAATTAGGCGCGAGCAGATTGCGAACCAGAGGAGTTTCCGTGGCTATGGAAGCAGAATCAGCAGCCCGCCGCAGCGAAGAGGTTATCCGCAAGCATCGGGAATTCCTGTGGCCGGCGGTGACGAATTATTACCAGAAGCCGTTGGTGGCGGACCACGCCTCGATGCAGTATTTGTGGGACCTGGAAGGCCGCAAGTACCTGGACTTTTTCGGCGGCATCGTGACGATCGGGGTGGGGCATTGCAATCCGAAGGTCACATCGAAGATCAAGGCACAAGTCGACAAGCTGCAACATACGTCCACCCTATTTCCCAACGAAGCGATTGTGGCCTTGGCGGAAAAGCTGGCGCAGATTACTCCCGGCAAACTGCAAAAAAGTTTTTTCACCAACTCCGGCACGGAGGCCAATGAAGCGGCAATTCTGCTGGCGCGCATGGCCGGACCGAGCTATGACGTGGTGGCGTTGCGGCATGCTTATGCCGGCGGGTCCACACTGACGAAATCGGCGACGGGGCAAGCGCCGTGGCGCAAAGCGGGCGTCATCAGCGTGGGCATCAGTCACGCGATGAATCCATACTGCTACCGTTGCCCTATGGGGTTGAAATACCCCGATTGCGGAGTGGCATGCGCCAAAGACGTGGAAAATCTTATTCAGACGGGCACCAGCGGCAGCATCGCCGCATTTATTGCCGAACCGATTCAAGGCGTGGGCGGATTTATTACGCCGCCTCCGGAATATTTCAAGATTGTCTACCGTATCGTAAAGCAATACGGCGGACTTTTTATATCCGACGAAGTGCAGACGGGATTCGGGCGCACGGGAAAAAAGTGGTTTGGGATCGAGCAGTGGGAAGTGACGCCGGACATTATTACCTGCGCGAAAAGCATGGGCAACGGCGTTCCCGTGGGCGCAACCATCACGACGCCGGAATTGGCGGACAAATTTCAAGGGCTGACCATTTCGACGTTCGGCGGAAATCCGGTGACGTCCGTGGCGGCGCGTGCAGTGATTGAAGTGATCGAAGAGGAAAATCTGCTCGAAAATACGCATAACACGGGCGGATATTTTCGCGGCAAGCTGGAAGAGTTGAAGGGAAAATATCCGCTGATTGGCGACGTTCGCGGGATGGGCATGATGCAGGCGCTCGAACTGGTGAAGGATCGGGAAACCAAGGAGCCTGCCGCGGAGGCTACGGGCCGGTTACTGGAACGCGCCCGCGATAATGGTTTGCTTATCGGCAAGGGTGGCCTTTACAACAACGTGATTCGCATGGCTCCGCCGATGAATATTTCACGCGCGGACGTGGATGAAGCGATACGCCTGCTGGATCGCTCATTTAGCGAAGTTACAATCTAGCTGGACGAAAAGGAGAGACGGAGTGGCTACGGCGTCAACGGCAATACATCCGTGCCGCAATTTTATCGGCGGCGAATGGATGGAATCGCGTTCGGGCAAGGTTGTGGAGCGGCGAAATCCCGCCAATCTGGACGAAGTGGTGGCTGCTATCCCGCTTTCCACGCGCGAGGAAACCGCTGCAGGGGTTGCAGCGGCGCAGGCCGCGTTTCCCGCGTGGCGCGACATGCCCGCTCCGCAGCGCGGACGACTTTTGCTACGCGCGATGCAAATCATGGAAGGCGAAAGGGAAGAACTGGCGCGGATGCTGACGCGCGAGGAAGGAAAAACTTACAAGGATTCGCTGGGCGAAGTGATGAAGGCCGTCAATGTGCTGGAATTCATGGCCGGCGAGACGCGGCGGCTGGGCGGTGAATTTCTTCCCAGCGAACTGCCCAAGAATTTTGCATACACCATGAAACAGCCGCTGGGCGTGGTGGGATTGATTACGCCATGGAATTTTCCGGTGTCGATTCCAGTTTGGAAAATTGCTCCGGCGCTGGCGGCGGGAAATACGGTGGTGCTCAAGCCGGCCACGCTGACGCCGCTGACGGCTGCGCGCGTGGTGGATATTTTTGTTCGAGCCGGATTGCCGGCGGGCGTGGTGAATTTGGTAAACGGCGCGGGAGGAGAATGCGGCGACGAGCTGGTGCGCCATCCGGCCGTGCGCGCAATTTCGTTTACGGGGTCGAACGATGTTGGAAGCCAGATTTACGCACGTGGGGCGACGGCAATGAAAAAGTGCCAGTGCGAGATGGGCGGAAAGAATCCGCTGGTGGTGCTGGCAGACGCAGACATGGCGCTGGCGATGGAGTCGGCGCTGCTGGGAGCGTTTGCGTCAACGGGGCAGCGCTGCACGGCCACGAGCCGTGTGATTGTGGAAGAAACAATCGCGGACACATTCGTGAAGGCGTTGGTGGAGCGCGCAAGCAAGTTGCGCGTGGGAAATGGCCTGGATGCCGGAGTGGACATGGGACCGGCGGTGGACGAATCGCAATTGAAGACCGATCTGCGCTACATCGAAGTCGGCAAGCAGGAAGCGCAGCTCGTACTGGGCGGCGAACGGCTCACGGGAAGCGCATACGATCGCGGATGGTTTGTGTCGCCCACGATTTTTGACCATGCCGCGCGCGACAGCCGTATCGCGCAGGAGGAAATCTTCGGGCCCGTGCTTTCCGTGATTCGCGTGCGCGATTTCGAGGAGGCGCTGGACGTCGCCAATTCCGTGCGCTACGGCCTCTCGAGCGCGCTTTACACCAACGATGCCGCCAAGATTTTTGAGTTCATCGAACGCATCGAAACGGGTATTACGCACATTAATTCGGCGACGGTGGGCGGCGAAGCGCATCTTCCTTTCGGCGGAGTGAAGTCCACGGGCGTGGGCGCGCGGGAAATCGGCCACGTGGCCATGGATTTCTACACTGAGCTGAAAACTGTCTATATCGACTACACGGGAAGCAAGCGCGAGTCGAGCATCTACTAACCCTTGCGTATTTACTCACGCCATGCCAAATAAATTTGTGAAAACTTTTCCGTGCAGTGCCATCGTGCGCGCTGCCGGCCTCGGCGCGAGTGCTCTGGTGATAATGGTGATGATGGCGACGAGCCCAGCGGTGCAGAGTTCAGCGATCATCGGGTCGCCAATCGCGGAACCGCGGAACGCAAGCGCGACGCCAGGTGGCGATAAAGTACGCTGGAAGCCGCTGTCGGACGCTATTTTGATGCTCAACGGGCGAGCGGTGAGGACGTGGAACCTCTATGAAGGCGATAAGAAGGGTCATCTGCTGCTGGTGCAGCTGGGAAAACGCGTGCTGATTCTCGATTTGCAGGCGCGCAAGATTTATGCCCCGCCGCCGACGGATTTTCCGCAGGTTGGAGCGGGGACGGAATTCGAGAGCCGCAGCCCATACGATTCCGATCCTCAGATTTCCGGGAGCAATTGGACGCAGCGCGATATTGGTCCCGCAGAGCTTGTTCGCGTGAAGCTGGGCGACTACGGGCAGACGCTGGAGCTGCAGATCCCTCACCCAATCGACTTTCGCGGCGGGATTTATTAATCCGCGCGCGACCGCGGGGAAGACGTGCTCGATCATCGTGCGTTGCGCAATGCAAGCGCGGCGCCAAGAAAAACCAGTTTCCTCACTTCAGTGCGCAAATGGGGCACATTGTTCCGGATCACGTGGTCTAGTTGGGGGGAGTTAACGAGAACATCCAGCGTTAATTATCGGCCCTCACATTGCGCGGTAACGGCGACGCATTCGTCAGCGGTAAACGGATTCGACCCAGGGAATTCCGATAAGGCCGGGCTTGACGTGGACGGTGATGCGGTCGCCGGGAGCGAACTCGGCATACTCGTTCGCGGTGACGGAGAGGCGCTCGTTACGCTGGCCGTCACGCCAGGAGTAGACAATCAGCCGGCGGCCGGCCCACGGACCGGGAATAGCGCGTTTGGCAATTACCGACGTGGTGCAATTTTCCGGTGGAGCATGATCGAGCGCGCCGTTCACCAGTAAAATTCCCGTCAACAGCCAGGGCACGGGCGCAAGGCCGTAGTAAATTCGCCGAAGAATTTCCGATTCGAGATGGCCCGCGCCGGGGCGGTACATCCAAAGGCCCACGATCGCGAGCAATAGAAATATCGCGGCGACAAAAGTCATCATGCCGTCGACTTCAAGCGGAGGATAGCGCGCGGCTACCACCAGAAAACCGGCGACTCCCAGCAAAAACACGATGGCGCGATTCCGGAATTTGCGGCGCGCGGCGTCTTCGGCGGCATCGAGTGTCAATCCGCACGAAGGGCAGACGTCATCGGCTGCGGTGGCGGCGATGGGCGCGGCGCAATTGGGACAATATTTTATCGTCGGCTTGGGCATGAGCCTTTCGCGGCTTCATTTATGCCGAGTCTCGTTGGAGAAAGACGGAGGTTCATTGCGCGCCCGTTGATGGCGCCACCTGCCGGACGCTGGAGGGAGTCACGTCGAGACAGGCCATATTTGCATCGCGACCGCTGGCAAGTTGCGAGCAGTCAATTTCCTGCGCGCTGCGGATAGCTTCGGAGGACGTCCCGCCGGCGGCGGTGGAGCAGTGCGAAGCGCCGCGAAAATCCACGCACACGGTGTACTTAAATTGCCGCTGCTGGAGCGTGCCGTGAACCAAAAAATAGATTAGCGCGAGGAGGCCGCACGCAATTACGACGCGGATGCCCAGTGTGGTGCGCTTGCGCCGATCGGCTTCGTGCTGATCCATCGAATGAGACATTCACGATTATTCTAATGGTTCAGAGCGCGGGCGTCACGTTTTCCGAACCGTTGGATACAGGGCCAGCGTGAATTTTCCTCGACCTGAGCCTTGCGCTTAGACAACCTCGCCGAAAAATGCCGCACTGGCGGCGCGATATTGGGATGCAATTATGCGCGTTATATGTCACGACTGAAGCCGCGACACCCTGAGCGTTCGCTCGCAGATAAAATAAGCGCGGAAAGCTCCCGTAGTTTATTCTGTTACTGATTTTTCCATGACGGACATCGCTCAATCGACGGCAATGCAGGTTTCTAATGCTCAACTGACTCCCGCTCAACGACGCTGGGTGGATGACACGCTGGAACGCTTTGCGCTGCGCGAGAAACTTGGCCAGATGCTGATACCGCAGACGTGCGGCGTATTTATGCCGGCCGACGGCGCAGAATACCATCGCGTGGTGCGTGAAGTCGAAGAAAACCGCGTTGGCGGATTTTTGCTGGGAACGCAGCCGGCTACGTCGGGCGTTCGACTGAGCCAAGCCTATGCCTCCGCGATTTTGATAAACGATTTGCAACGGCGCGCTGCCGTGCCGCTTTTTTTCAGCGCGGATTTCGAGCAGGGCGCGGGAATGCGTCTCGCGGAGGGTACACACTTCCCTTCCGCGATGGCCGTCGCCGCCGGGGGCAATTCCGAAGATGCCCGTGCGGTTGGACGCATCACGGCGATGGAAGCGCGCGCCGTGGGCGTAAATTGGATTTTTGCGCCGATTGCCGATGTGAACGTAAATCCCGACAACCCCATCATTAACATTCGGTCTCACGGCGAAGATCCGCGGCGCGTTGGCGAATTCGTCGCGGAATTTATTCGTGGCGTGCAGGAAAACGGCGCGCTGGCAACGGCGAAACATTTTCCCGGCCATGGAGATGTAACACAGGATTCGCACCTGGTGCTGCCTCGCGTTTTCGGCGAACGCGGGCGCCTGGAATCCGTCGAATGGATTCCCTTTCGGGCGGCGATTGCAGCCGGCGTCGGTGCAATTATGACCGGTCATCTCGCCGTGCCCGCCATCGAGCCGGATGCCGGCATTCCCGCTACGCTTTCCGCGCGCGTACTGCAAGACGTTCTTCGCGGCGAGCTGGGATTTCGCGGATTGATAGTGGCCGATGCGCTCGACATGGGCGGCATCACATCACTTTATTCTCCGGCAGAGGCCGCCGTGCGCGCTGCCGTCGCCGGAGTGGACGTACTGCTGATGCCGTCCAACTCGCGCGCTGCGCTGGCCGCGCTGGAGGATGCGGTGCTCAGCGGTCGTCTGCCGGAATCTCGCGTCAATGAAGCTGTTCGCCGGATTCTGGAAGCAAAGACGCGTTTGGGTTTGTGGGATCACGACAATCAAACGGATTTGACGGCGCTTGCGGGCAAATTGCAGCGGCGCGAATATATCGACATTGCGCAGGATATTGCCGCGCGCGGCATCACACTCTTGCGGAATTCGCGGAATCTAATTCCCCTTGCTGCTACGAAGCCTTTGCGGGTTTTGCTGCTGGCGCTTTCCGGCGATCCGGGCACAAATCACGGCGAGGAATTCGAAGCGGAATTACGGCGCTGGAATGAATCGCTTACCGTGCTACGCGCCGATACGCAATTTGCGCCGGTGCGCGCGCTGGAGCTTCCAGCGAGCGAAAGCTACGATATCGCTATTGTCGCAATGTTCGTTCGCGTGAGCGACCGCAAGGGGACGGTCGGCTTGCCCGATGAACAGGCGGCGATTGTCTGCCGGTTCCTGGCGCAAGACAAACCAGTGATCGTGGCGAGCTTTGGGAATCCGTATTTGATTGAACGCTTCCCTGAATCTGAAACATGGCTGGCGGTATTCAGTTCCGCGGGAGGCACGCAACGCGCGGCTGCGCTCGCGCTTTTTGGACAGGCCGCGATTCACGGACGCTTGCCGGTGACGATACCAGGCGTGGTTGAATTGGGCCCGGGATTGCAGCTTGAAGCGCGGCCAACGAAACTGGAGCCGGTGGTTGCATCGCTCGGCGGGCGTTTGGAGCCGGCGTTTCACCTACTGAACGCCGCTGTGCGCAATCGTGCGTTCCCCGGCGCGACTCTTGCTGTGGGATTTCACAATCAACTCGTGCTGCGCGCGTTTGGGCGGCTTACTTACGACGAAGATTCGCCCGCCGTAGTCGATGACACGATTTACGACGTCGCTTCACTCACCAAGCCCGTGGTTACAACGACTGCCATCATGATTCTGCGTGGCGAAGGGCAAATTTCGCTGGACGCTCCTGTCGCGCGCTACTTGCATGAATGGGCGAGCGGTTCTGATGCGGCGCGTCGCCGGTTGGTGACGATACGCGATCTTTTGCTGCACACGTCCGGGCTTCCCGCGCATCGGCACTTTTACCAGGATGCGAAATGTAAATCCGAAGTGCTGATGCAAGTTTTGGCGGAGCCGTTGAGTGCCGAACCTGGGACGCGAATTGAATACTCGGATCTCGGCTTCATTCTGCTGGGCGACATTATTGAACGCATTACGGGCGAGGCGTTGGATGAGTTTGCCGCCGGGCGCATCTTTAAGCCGCTGAAAATGACGCGTACATTTTTTAACCCTACCAATACGATACGCGACAACATCGCGCCCACCGAAGACGACAAGACCATTCGCCGCCGGCTCTTACAGGGAGAAGTCCACGACGGGAACGCCTGGGCGATGGGAGGAGTCGCGGGACATGCTGGACTTTTTTCTACCGCGCGCGATTTGGCGGTGTTTGCCCAGATGATGCTGAACGGCGGTTTTTACGATGGAGTGCGGCTGCTGTCGCGGTCCATCGTTGAGGAATTTACCCGACGGCGGCCCATCGGAGGGAACGCGCGCGCGCTGGGCTGGGATGTTCCCACCGCCCCATCATCGAGCGGACAGTATTTTTCCGGCGATAGTTACGGGCATACGGGCTACACAGGCACATCGCTATGGATTGATCCGCAGCGCGCACTTTTTGTGGTGCTGCTGACGAACCGCGTCCATCCGAACGCCGCGAATGAACGCATTCGCGAGGTGCGCCCGGCGCTGCATGACAAGATTGCCGAATCACAGGGATTGAAGCCCAAATGAGCAATCGTGCGCGCGCGATGGCGGTAACCGAAAAGCGCAATCCGGCGTCGCGAGGGCTCGATCGGCTTTCCGCAGTCGAGATTTTGCGGCGCATGAATCGCGAAGACGCGCGCGTGGCGACGGCGATTCGGAAGGAGATTTCCGCGATTGGGCACGCGGTCAATGCGATTGTGCGCGGCATTCAGTCAGGGGGACGCCTGATTTATTGCGGCGCGGGGACCGGCGGACGGCTGGCTGTGATGGATGCGGCGGAATGTCCACCGACGTTCGGCGTGTCACCGAAAATTGTGCAGGCAGTGATTGCCGGAGGCGAGCGTGCCTTGCGTCATGCGGTGGAGGGCGCGGAAGACGATGCGGCGCAGGGAGCGCGGGATATGACTGCGCTGCGAATTAATTCGCGCGACGTAGTGGTGGGCCTGGCCGCGAGCGGCGCTACTCCTTATGTGCTCGGAGCAATTCGTTGTGCGAAAAAGCGCGGGGCCGTGACTGTGGCCATCACAGCGAATCCGCAATCGGCGCTGGCGCGACTCGCGCGAATCGCCATTGTGCCGCGCACCGGTCCGGAGATGCTGGCCGGCTCGACGCGACTGAAAGCGGGGACCGCGCAAAAGATGGTGCTGAACATGCTTTCCACGGCGGCGATGGTGCGTCTGGGGCATGTCTACGAAAACTGGATGATCGACGTTGCTCCGTCCAACAAAAAACTTCGGCGGCGAACGTTGCGCATACTCGAAGAAGCAGCAGGCGTAAAGCCAGCGGCGGCGGCGCGAGCTCTGCGCGAATCGGGCGGAGAGGCGCCCGCGGCTCTCGTTATGCTGAAGCTGGGCGTGACGCCCGTCGAGGCGCGGGGACGCCTGAAGGCGGCGGGTGGCAATCTGCGAAAAGCGCTGGGAGAGAATGACGCTTGATGCATGCTTCTCGCAAAAACAAATGGCTGTTAAACTCGCAAATCCGGAATAGTCAGAGCGGCGAAGCAATTGGAATTGCCCGTCGTAGTTGGCCGCCTGACGCGCTGTGATTGAGGGCCTGGCGTTCGTTAGATAAAAGTGGAAGGAAGCGCATGGACCAATTCAAAATTCAGGGAGGACGCAGCCTCGAGGGGACTATCGCCATCGGCGGCGCAAAAAACGCGGCGCTTCCCGCCATGACGATGGCTCTGTTGACCGCCGAGCCCATCACGCTGACGAACGTCCCCAACGTGCGCGACCTCGTCACGATGGGGCGCCTGCTCGACCACATGGGGGCGGAGGTGCGCCAATGCGAGGGCGACCCGCATTCGTTTACGATTCAGGCGCGCGAAATTCGTCACGCCGAAGCGCCTTACGATTTGGTGAAGACGATGCGCGCCTCGATTCTGACGCTGGGGCCGCTGGTGGCGCGGTCCGGTTACGCGCGCGTTTCGCTGCCCGGCGGATGCGCCATCGGCGCACGGCCCGTGGACCTGCACATTCGCGCACTGGAAGAAATGGGAGTTGAGATTTCACTGAATCATGGGTATATCGAAGCTCGTGCCGAACGGCTGCGCGGCGCGGAGATTGTCTTCGAGAAAATCACCGTGACGGGCACGGAAAACATTATGGCTGCCGCGACGCTGGCCGATGGAGAAACTGTCCTGATGAACGCCGCGCGCGAGCCGGAAGTCACCGACTGCGCCGAATTATTGAATCGCATGGGCGCTCGCATTGAAGGGGCAGGCACGCCGACGATTCGCATTCACGGTGTAGCGTCACTGCATGGCGCGAAACATAATGTGATTCCGGATCGCATCGAGACGGGAACTTTTCTGGTGGCTGCGGCGATTACCGGCGGCGACTTACTTCTTACCGGCTGCGAGCCGTCACATTCGACGGCGGTGATCAATCAATTGGCGTCGTGTGGTGTGGAGATTCGCGCGGAAGGCACCGCGGAATTGCGCGTGCGAACGAGCGGATCATTGCGTCCGGCGAACGTCGCCACGGAAGAGTATCCCGGCTTCCCCACGGATATGCAGGCGCAATTTATGGCGCTGGCGACGCAGGCGGACGGGACATCCAATATTTTCGAAGAGATTTTCGAAAATCGTTTTCTGCATGCCAGCGAAATGTCGCGGATGGGCGCGGATATTTCCATTTCCGGCAACCAGGCGATTGTTCACGGACGGACGCCGCTGGTGGGCGCGCGCGTGATTGCTTCGGATTTGCGCGCCAGCGCATCGCTGGTGCTGGCGGCGCTGGCGGCGTCGAACACTACATGGATTGACCGCGTGTATCACATCGATCGCGGGTACGAGCGCATTGAAGAAAAACTGCGCGGCGTGGGCGCAAATATCGAGCGCATCGCGGGCGGCGAGAAGTAGGATATTTTCATCGCGATTTGTGAGTTCCGCTCCCCTAAAATTCACAAGATCCGATGCAACAAGCTTCAAATCAACAACAGATCCCTCACTTCTGCGCAAAACAAACGCGCGATGTTCGGGATGACCTGATTTGTTGTTTGGTGCTTAACCCTGGCCCGATTCGTTATTTGGCGCTCAACGCAGGAGCGCGGAGGGCGGTAGTGATGTTAGTTGGTGCGTAGCTCAAGGAGCGCGGAGGGCAGTAGTAGTGTCGGCGATGAGGCGGAGCAAGCCCCGCATATCGAAGCCGGGGCTATGCGTCAGGCCTAGCCGCACGATAACGAGCTGCTCTGAAGGAATCATAACGATGCGTTGGCCGAGATTGCCGGAACCGTAGAAAGCATCCGGCGGCATGCCAGCGGCGATCCGGTCGGCGGCGTCGCCGTGAGCACCGCGGTTGGTCCAGAAACCAGCGCCGTAATCCACATTCAAGGTCGGCGTGGCAGAATAATTTACCCAACCCTCCGGCAAAATGCGGTCTCCGTTGGCAACGCCGTCATTCAGGTAAAGCGCGGCGAAGCGCGCCCAGTCGCGCGCCGACATAGACACATAGATGGACCCAACCGGCGTGCCGGCGGCATCGAATTCGATTGTAGCGGTGGTGATGCCCAGCGGCTCGAAAAGTTCCCGGCGGGCGAATGCCAGCACGTCCCGCGCGTTTCCGCCCACGGCATCGCGAATGATGCGCGACAGAATCAAGGTGTCGCCGCTGGTGTAAGCCCACTTGCTGCCGGGAGCAGACTGTAGGCCAGCCTTCTCGGCATAAGCCGCCATATCGGGCTCCAGAAACAGCATTCGCGAAACAGGATCGAATCCGGTATCCGATTCTTCCAGCGCGAGGCCGGAAGTCATCCGGAGTAAGTTGTCGATGGTAATCGCGTGACGAGGATCGGATGAATTGCTCCAGGCGGCGATGGGCGCGCGCTCGTCAGCAGAAAGTTTTTTCTGCTTTACCAGAATGCCGATAAGAGCATTAGTGACGGATTTTGCCAATGAATATCCGAGGATGGGAGTTTCAGGGCCGTAACCAGGCGCATAGCGTTCGGCCACAAGCTTTCCCTGATGCACGATGACAATGGCCTTCACCCAGCGATAGGGCGGCTTGGCCGGCTCGGCGAATGCGCGGTCCAGCGCCGCTTCAAGCTGGGGTTGGCGTGGTTGAATTTCGAGCGATCCGGCCGTGGATAACGACGCCGGCATCGCGGATGTTGGCATCGTGCGCGACGGAAGATCGCCTATGCCTGCGTCGCGAGGTTCGTCGCTGTGCAAAATCATGCAGCCGTATTCACCGCGATAGACGGCGCGGCTTTCGAACGCCCCGCCCCAGGTGACGATGACTTCCCGGTTTTCGCGGTCAATGGTGTATCGAAGGCGATGCGCAAGCGTGTCCTGACCGGGAATCGGTCTGATGGCCTGGGCATAGAGCAAATCGGGATCGAGGCTGGAAACAAACACTCCCGAGCAGAGCGTGTGGCTGACAACGGCGGTGCCGACGCGAATGCCGCGCGCCGCGCGAGCCAGAAACCAGGCGCTGACGCAGACCGCAGCGCCGCCGACCGCTACAACAAGGAGCGTGTTGCGAAGTCGTCGAGTCATTCCTAGGGGCAATATACGCAGGCGGGCACGGTTCTGTTCCTTCTTCGGTCCCTCGGTGTGTTCTTGTTCTGTCCCATACGGTAATTTCCACCGAAAATGAGAAAGGGGAGGCGCGAACCACCGCCTCCCTCCCCTTTGGCGGCCAATTCGCCGCCGTTAACTTTGCAGATTGCGATTAGGTTTGCGGCTGGCCTTCGGGCTTTTGCTTTTCGCGCTGTTCGCGGAGGATGGCCTTGCGGCTGAGCTTGATTTTGTTTCCTTCGATGCCGAGGACCTTCACGAGCACCTGATCGCCTTCCTTCAACTCGTCGCGAACGGCGCGAATGCGCTGCTCGGAGATTTCGCTGATGTGCAGCAATCCGTCGGTGCCGGGGAAAATTTCGACGAAAGCGCCGAATTCCGCCAGCCGGACAACTTTGCCGAGATAGGTTTTGCCTATTTCAGCGGTGGCGGTGACGTCGCGAATCATTTTCAGCGCCGACTCCGCCGATTGACCGTCGGCGGCGAAAACATGCACTCTGCCGTCTTCCATCACGTCGATCTTGACGCCCGTTTCCTCGGTAATCGCGCGGATTTTCTTTCCGCCGGGGCCGATGAGATCGCGGATTTTATCCACGGGAATGCTCAGCGAATAAAGATGCGGGGCATAGGCGGAGATTTCTCCACGCGGAGTGGAGATGGTCTGCTCCATGATGTCCAGAATTTGCAGCCGCGCTTTCTTGGCCTGCGCCAAGGCTTCGCGCATCATCTGAATTCCAACGCCTGCAACTTTAATATCCATTTGCAGCGCCGTGATGCCTTCGCGCGTGCCGGCGACTTTGAAGTCCATGTCGCCGTAGTGATCTTCGGCGCCCGCGATGTCGGTGAGGATGGAATACTTCTCGCCTTCCACCACCAAACCCATGGCAATGCCGGCGCAGGTGGCCTTCATGGGCACGCCCGCGTCCATCAACGCGAGAGACGCGCCGCACACGGTGGCCATCGAGGAGGAGCCGTTCGATTCCAGAATGTCGGAAACGATGCGCATGGCGTAGGGGAAATCCTCTTCGGAGGGAAGGAGGTTGATGATGGCGCGTTCGGCCAGCGCTCCGTGCCCGATTTCGCGACGGCCCGGCCCGCGAATAAATTTCACTTCTCCGACACTGAAGGGCGGGAAATTGTAATGGAGCATGAAGCGCTTGAAGAATTCTTCTTCGAAGAGCAGGTCCATGCGCTGCTTGTCTTCCTTGGTGCCCAGGGTGAGGGTGGCCAGGGCCTGCGTCTCGCCACGAGTGAAGATCGCCGAGCCGTGGACTCGCGGCAGCACGCCGACTTCGCAGGTGATTTTGCGAATCTGGTCGAAGGCGCGAGCATCGGGACGCCGCTTCCTGTCCACCACGTCGTCGCGGAAAAATCGTTCGCGCAGACGCTCGAAGGCGCGCGCCGCCAGCTTGCGCTTTTCCTTATCGTCTTCGGGAATGCCGGAGTGGATTTCCTTCTCAATAGCCGCCACAAGAGCATAGCTATCCATCTTAGGATGCGCGGCGGTATCGAGCGCGTCATGCAGGCGCGCGCCGTATTGCTTTTCGATCTGCTTGTAGAGCGCTTCGTCAAACGGCGGCGGAGCGACCGTGCCCTTCTTGGGCTGAATCTTGTCGTGAAGCTGCTTGATGGCCGCGACAATGCGGCGAATTTCCGCATGGCCGAAGGCCAGGGCGTCCACAACCGTCTCTTCGGAGACTTGCAGTGCGCCTGCCTCCACCATCACGATGGCTTCATCGCTGCCCGCAATAATAATGTTCATCAAACTGGTTTTCTGCTGGTCAATGGTGGGATTGACGACCAATTGCCCGTCGAGCAGGCCCACACGAACGGCGGCAATCGGCGTGGTGAACGGAATTGTGGAGCAATAGAGCGCAGCGGCTGCAGCGGTCACGCCGATCACGTCAGGATCGTTTTCGCGGTCGGCGGAAAGAACCATGGCCATGATTTGCGTTTCCTGCGACCATCCTTCGGGAAACAACGGCCGCAAGGGCCGGTCAATCATGCGCGAGGTGAGAATTTCGCGCTCCGAGGGGCGCCCCTCGCGCTTGAAAAAGCCGCCGGGAATTTTGCCCGCAGAATATGTATATTCGCGGTAGTCAACCGTCAGCGGCAGGAAATCTTTTTCCGTGGGGCGGCTATCCATGCAAGCCGTCGCCAGGACCACCGTGTCGCCATAGCGCGCGGTGACGGAGCCGTGCGCCTGCCTGGCGATGCGGCCGGATTCAAAGGTGAGCGGTCGCCCGCCTACATCTATGGTTACTTCATGTGCCATATCTTGTTTCCTCCGCGCCTGGGCCAATCGTGGCCGGGCGCATTCGCAATTATGGGACTTCAGTCCCAAGTTGTCGTCAGACGGGGAAAAACAGCAATGGAAGGAAAATCAGCGATCCTGCCAGGTGCTACTGCCGGCAATTCCAACGAGGATGGTGTATGCGGCGTGCGGGCGCGCTTTTCGCGCTTGGCCTGTTGCGCCCGGTTCGCCGGACGCGACTCGCCGTTACTTACGCAGACTTAACCGCTCGACAATCTCGCGGTAACGGTCCGGGTCACGACGATTCAGGTAATCCAGCAGCCTGCGCCGGCGGCTGACCATCATGATCAATCCGCGTCGCGAAGCGTGATCCTTGGCGTGAATTCGTAAATGCGTGGTCAAGTAGTTGATGCGTTCGCTCAGCAGCGCAATCTGCACTTCCGGTGAACCGGTATCTTTGGGATGCTGACGGTACTGCTCGATTACTTCCACGTTTGCCAAGGCCAAAATCGTGCCCTCCCCCTCAGGTAAACTGCCTGATGCCCTCTTCTGTTTTTCCTTTTCCTCGACCCTAAAAGGTTAACACAGTGTTACTCACGCGCCTAGCAGCATTTTTAGGGGCAGAAACCGGCTACAGGATTGCCTTGCGGCAATTACATTGAATCCCCCAAAACCAGGGAGACTTGCCCCGGCGTACTCGGTGTGCAGTTGCGGCTCAACTCCATGGAGGCAGAAGAAAAATGAATCGAAGATTGCAGCAAGCAGCGATTATGATCGGTATTGCTTTGGCGTGCGGAAGCGCCTTCGCACAAAACACAAAAGCACCTAGCCTTGCCCCCAACCAGACGCTTGGCTACGGCGCGGGGCGTCTAACAACATTCAGCTACACGCAAAGTTTTGATTGCGTGGATCAGCCCAAGGGCGACCTGAACTTCAATGGAATTCCGGCGGCATCGGATCCGAACGAGTTTCAGGTTCCCATTTGCCAGGCCGGTGTTCAGCCCACTATTGATCCCACGGGGCTGACCTTCGGGCCGCAGGACCCCACAGAGCCTTTGTATGTCCTTATTCCCATGTTTTCCGTGGACAATGACCAGAACCCCAACGACGCCATTTCGTGCACCGGCGTGGTAGAAGGAACCAATTGCGGCCCGGCGCTGGGCAGCACTTTGATCAGCCTCTTCGGCGCGCTGCCGGAAGCCTTCAAAGCCACACCACTGGTTTATACGCAGTGCCCGGACCCGGGATTGCCCCCAGGAACGTGCACCATGCATACATCGAGAGTGGATTTGGGGCTGCTGTTGGTTCAACTGGGCTTCCTGCAACCGCCCGCGGCAAATTTCTTCGCTCCTACTCCCAATCACAGCCACATTATCAAGGATGAGGACGTGAATATCGCAGCGATTTGGTGGGAAGTTGTGCCAGTGCTGGTGATGAACGCGTCGGATTGGCCGCCGGCAGACGGGAGCACCGGAATCACTTCGTTTGCCAAGCTCCAGCAAGCGGAAGCAAGCGGAGCCGCTGTCCAGGCGCCGTCGAACTTCTTCCTCTTCTTTAGTTCGAAGCTGAACAAAGTGCAGGCGGATATGTCGAAGATGAATATGCCGCAGATGAACATGCATCTGTAAAGATGTTCGGCGTGCGTAGCGCTCAGGCCCGCCGCAATTTGCGGCGGGCGAAGGCGCCTTCAACCACAGCGGACGCGGCGATGGAGATTTACGCCGCGTGGCCAGTCTGGCGCGGCAGTTTATCGCCGCAGTAGGGGCAGTTGGCCCATGTGGTATCGACGGGCTTGCCGCATTGCGGGCAAGTAGGCTGCATGGACACTCCGCAATGGGGGCAGAAAACAAACTTCGCGAGCACCATTCCGCCACACGCGGGGCAGCGCGCCGGCTTCGGATCGCGCAGGATAAAGTAGAGGATGATGCCGATGGCGTCGGGCACGAGAGCCGCCAAGAGCGTCCACAGGACGTAGCGCATGCCGCGGCGCTTGGCGTCACCATAGACGTAACCAATCAGCAGCACCAGCGCGACCACAAAGATGGGCGCGAACAACGTCAGCGCAAGCTTTCCCGCCGGCGGCAAGCACGCTGTTTCGCGATCGCCCGAGTAGCGAATGCCGAGATTAATTGCAATCGCCGCAATGACATAGACTATGCATGCAATCACCTTCGCCGTCTTCGGAATCACACTCAGTTCTTCACGAAATCTGCTCATATCGTCCTCCGTTCGCGCCGCTTGCGTAATCCCAGCATCACCGCTGCAACTCCACCCGTCAGCCACAATGCCGCGCTATACATTGAAAATCCCAGCCACGGTCTGGCGAATTCCGGAGACAGCCAGACCAAATAACTGCCGCTCAGAAAGCGCACCACCAGCCAGGCCGCCACGGCCAGCAGCCATCCGAACATCACCAGGGAAATCAATACACCCTGATCCCAACGCCGCTCGGCACGCTCGGCCACCTGCCGCGCCACCATCGCGTGGGTAAGTTCCAGAAGCTTTGGCGAAGGCTGCGGAGTGGGCAGGCGCCGCAATCCCGCCGTCAATGCCTGCCACTCAGCGATTTCCCCCGCGCACGCCGCGCACTCTCCTGCATGACGGCTCACGCGCAACTCTTCGCTCTGGCTCAGCGCGCCGGCCGCGAGCATCGTCAACAACTCCCGGATTTCGTCATGCTCGCTCATTGCCACACCTCGCCGGGATAACGCGTTTGCAAATCGGCGCGCAGGACTTCAAGTCCTCGTCGCAGCCGAGTCTTCACGGTGGAAAGAGGCGCTGACTGCACCGTCGCGATTTCCTCGAGTTTCATCTCTTCCTCGAACCTTAGCGCCAGCACTTCGCGGTAAATCACCGGCATGTCGTTCATGGCCACGGCCAGCCGTTCGGTTCGCTCGCGCGCGACAAGGCTTTCCAAGGCGGGGGGTTCCTTCGAACGCAACAAATCCGCTCTCGCAATGACGGAATCGTTACCGCCGACCGGCTCGTCCAGACTTTCAGGCGCGACGCGTCGCAAATGGTCAAATGCCAAGTTGCGCGCCACGGTGAAGAGCCACGCGTCGAAACTGCGCCGCGTGTCGTACTTGCCGATTTTTTCCGCGACGCGCAGCCAAGTCTGCTGGAATAAATCCTCGGCGGTGGCGGGATCGCGCACCAGACGCAGCAGATAGCGGTAAAGACGGTTCTGATAGCGCGCCAGCAGCAGGCTCAGCGCGTCCAAATCACCCCGGCGTAGTTGCGCAACCTCGGCTTCGACGCCCACCAGGCCCTCCTCGATCATAACCGCCGCGCTTATCATACTCGTTCCTATGTATGCCATTCCGTATACGGGCGGCGGGGTGAAAAAGACTCAAGGGCCGGCAGACCTTGCTATGGGTGACAATGTCTATTGCATTAGTCGCGTTTATTGGTTATCGTTAATGGTTATCGCGGAGAGCTGTGCATGATTCCTGATTCGCCTCAAACGCTGTCGCGCCGCAGGGCAATTCAATTGCTCGGCCTGGGCGGACTGGCGGCAGCAACACCCTTTGCGTTACCCGCATGGGCGCAGAATCCCGTCCCCGGCCAGATTCCGGAACCCGGCTTTACCGGGCCGGGCGCCAATCCCTACTGGAACTCGGTGGGCCCCATCGTCACGTATCCGCAGAAGGATCCGTTAGTGCTGCTGACCGACCGTCCCGTGGAGCTGGAGACGCCCCGCCATTATTTTGTGGATGCGTTCACGCCCAATTCCGCTTTTTTTGTGCGCTGGCATCTCGACGAAATTCCCAATGACGTGGATCTGGCGCAGTGGCGGCTGAGTATCGAGGGCAACGTCAATAACACGCGAAAATATTCGTTCGCCGATCTGGTGACGCGCTTTAAGCCCGTTTCCGTAGCGGCTGTGAATCAGTGCTCCGGCAATAGCCGCAGTTTTTTCCAGCCGCGTGTACCCGGCGGGCAGTGGGGACATGGCGCCATGGGAAATGCTTTGTGGACGGGCGTGCCCCTGAAAGAGTTGTTGAATGCCGCGGGCGCGAAAGTGGGCTCGGTGGCCGTGCAGTTTCAGGGATTGGATCAAGGCAAAGGGCAGGAAGGCAAAGGCTCGCACGCATTCCTGAAATCGCTGGATTTGACGAACCCGGTGCTGGATCGGGCTATCGTCGCCTATTCCATGAACGGCGAGCCGCTGCCGATGCTCAACGGCTTCCCCGTGCGCCTGGTGGTACCAGGCTATTTCGCGACGTATTGGATGAAAGGGCTGAGCTGGATTCGCGTGCTCGATAAGCCCGACGAAAACTTCTGGATGAAAACCGGCTACCGCATTCCCGATACACCGAACGGCTCGACCACGCCGGAAGACGTGAAAGCCGGAAAGGTGAAAACCGTTCCCATCAATGCGATGCCGGTGCGCTCGTTCATCATTTCGCCGGACGGCTCGGAAAAGCTGCCCGAAAAAGCGCCGTTCACGGTGCGCGGGATTGCCTTCAGCGGTCATGGAGGCGTCACGCGCGTGGATTTTTCCACCGATGGAGCGAAAACGTGGAAACCGGCGCAGCTCGGCGAAGATCATGGGCCGTACTCGTTCCGCACCTGGACGTCTTCGTGGAAGCCCGCAAGTCCGGGGACGTTTGAGCTTGCCGTGCGAGCTACCGATGCCAGCGGAGCTACGCAAAGCGATGTTCCGGTGTGGAATCCCGGCGGCTATCTGTGGAATGTTATTGAGCGGCAGAAAATTGTGGTGGGGACAGTTTCCTAGGACGTGAAAATGCGCGGAAAACACAACTTACTTTTCCTTGCCATAATCGTGGCGGCCATTGCGGCTCTCACCGCGGGAGGAATTGCCGTTGCGCAGCAGGACCGCGGCTATTACACTCCGCATAATTCCGGCGAAATCCGGCAGCCGGCGGCGGAGAAGCTCAAAAACGGCGCGACGTATTCGGCCGAATCGTTTCCGCTCTACCCCGCCGAACTCGAAGCCGGCGAAGGCCGCGAAGCCGTGGCATCGAATTGCTCGACCTGCCATAGCACGCGCTACATCACTATGCAGCCGCCGCTCCCCGCCGCCGCATGGGAAGCCGAAGTGAACAAAATGGTCAACGCATTCGGATTGGATGTGCCGCCGGAAACCAAGCCAGTAATCATTCACTATCTGCAAACTCACTACACGCCCGAAACCCGCAAGCATTAGCGACAGCTCTTTTTTGAGGTCGATTTAGGAAGTGGGGCGGCCGGCGGCCACTAGAGTGCATATAGCTGGCTGGATGCGCACAATAAGCAGTTAAGTTCTCCCGTAGTGCGCTTTCAGAGCCTTGGGCCCACCCAAAGGAAACCGAGCGTTTATGCATATCCCCAGACAAGACCTACACACGGCGGCATGTGTCGCCGCCATCATGTTCGCGGCAGCCGCAATTTGGCCGAGTAGTCTCCACGGACAATCAACGTCGTATGTAGTGACGAATAACGGCATAGATGGTCCCAACAGCGCCGCAATATTCGTTGCCAATGAAACGCCTTCGCTGACCGTACAGGCCAGCCTCGATGCCGGTGGGCAGGGCTATCCGAGCGGGCCGAACTATGCCGCGACGCAAGCGATGAGCCATCAGGGAGCAAACGTATGCCTGTTTGTGTCGGACGGCGGGTCGGACCAGGTAGCGGCCATCATTGCGAACACGGAAAAAACGGTGGGAGAATATTCGGCATTAAGCACGGACAACGGCAGCTTTGGAATCGGCCTGACGGTGCGTCCCGATGGACAATATCTCTATGCAGGATTTACGGAGTCGGCCACCATCGCCACATTTTCGATTGGAGCGGGCTGCACTCTGACGTTTATCGGCGACGTGGCGGCGGGCGGCCTGCTCGTTGACACCGTGGACGGCATACGTGCAACGCCCAATGGAAATTTGCTGATAGCCGCCAATGGCGACGGATCAATTCAGTCGTTCACCATTTCCGCGGGACTTCCAGTTACCAACAATGACTTGCAGTATTCCACCGGGTGGAATACCTACGGAAGTAAGCCGCTCAGCGTGGATATTACAGCCGACAGTCAATTCGCGATTTTCGGCGATCTGGACTTCGCCAATGCACGGGGCGAAGTGGAAGTTTCCAATATCGCCGGGGGAAAGCTGACCACTACGCTGGACTATCCGGACATTATCAAAGGCGAAGGATCATTGTATGTGTGGCTAAGTCCCAGCCAGGATCTCCTATACGTGGACAACAGTTTTTCAGGACAGCTTACAGCGCTGAACTTCAATAAAGCGATGGGAGTGCCATCCGCTGGTTGTATCTCCACTCCATTGAAGGGCTACGGAACCATGTGGGGCGGATCGTATGCCATCGCCACGGTAAGCACGGTCGGCGATGGCGGGATCATTTGCGTAATTGAATCGGGCTACGGATACGTCACCGGATATATCGGCATCGTGGAGGTTCAGCACGATCAGAAAGGATGCACGCTGACGGAAGCGCCGCTATCGCCTACCACCAGTCCCAGCGACAGTGAACTCTTCTCGCTGAGTACCTGGCCGCCACGGCCGTTCTAGGTATTCGCATCATCGAATCGCGTCTTACTGACGGAGCAAACGGTGGAACTTAGTCCGGGGACTTAATTACTTCGCCGAAGGGCGCACCCAGATGCGGTCAGTGGCGGGTTTTCCCACGTAAATCTTGCGTCCCGGGACAGAACTTAGACGCAGCGTCATGGTCTGATCATATTCCCGGTGCAGAATCCGCAGGCGGACGCCGGGCTTTACGCCGAGCGTGCCCAGAAATTCGAGAAAGCGCGGATCGCGCTCGTAGACGCGAAGAACTTCGTACGCGCCATCGGCAGGGACTTCGGAAAGGCGCACCGCTCCGTGACGGCGGCGCAGCCGCGCCATGCCTCCCATCAGGGGAACGCCGTGCGGGCAAAAGCTGTCCTTGCCGAAGCGTTTTAGGAGCAGCCGCACAACTTCCGGGGAAATGCCGTGCTCAAGCCGCTCAGCCTCTTCGTGAGCGCGCGACCATTCCACGCCGATAACTTCGGTAAGAAGCTTTTCCGCCAGGCGATGACGCAACACGAGATGCTGCGCCACGGCACGGCCACGCGAAGTGAGCTGAATCACGCCGTCGCGTTGCACGCGGAGATGGCCGGCGCGAGCCATGCGCTTCAGCGCCGCAGTCACTGCTGGAGGAGTGACGCCGAGATCCTCCGCAAGGCGCGCGCTGATGGGCGTCTGCTCTTCCTGGACAAGTTCCCAAATGGCCTTGAGGTAGTCTTCCTGTGAGACGCTGGTTTGCTGGCGCGGCATGGCGAAAAGTTAGGGTGCTCTAAATCACGGGCGATTGCCACTTCCCTGCCCTTGAAAGCGGGAAACGTCAGCGCGATTCGATGCTCTCAGACGTGGTGGGATCAATAATCGTCTTGATTTCCGAGACGCGGTTGGCGGGAAAGCCTCCTCGGCTGGCGTGCTCGCGAACCATCTCTTCATTGGGCGCGATATACACGCAATAAATCTTGTTGTCGGTGACGTAGCTCTGCACCCACTGAATCCGCGGCCCCAAGTCCCGCAGAACAGAACAGGATTTTTCCGATACGCCCTGAAGCTCGCGGGGCGACATGGCGCCCGCTCCGGAGATTTCGCGTTCGATAAGGAATTTAGGCATGTGAACCTTTCTCGGGAAATCATGTGTCAGAATTTTCAACTCGCGCCATGTGCACAATACACCAGCGCAAGCTATTATCGCATCCTGCCGAATTTTTCCACGCGACCTTTTCGGCTTGGGCCGTTAACGCCTAATCGGATGAAAATGTGCCGGCGGCGCGGGCGATTGGGCGCGGCGCGCTGGCGCCATTTCCGCTGGCGTCTCCGGCGCGGTCAATCTCAATGGCACCCTTGAAGTAAGCGCCATCCTCGATCATGATGCGGGCGGTGGTCAGGTCGCCGGCCACGGAGCCGTCCTTTTTAATTTCGATGCGATCACGGGCGCGCAGATTGCCCTTCACGTTGCCGTAGACAACCACTTCGCGGGCGATAATGTCCGCGGTGACGGTGGCGCTGGTGCCGATGGTCAGCTTGCGCTCTTCAAGCTGAATCAGCCCTTCGACCGTGCCTTCGATGAGCAGGTCTTCGCTGCCGGTGATTTCGCCCTTGATGTGCAGCCCGGGGCCCAGGCGCGCGGAATTGCGGTCCACGACGGCCGGCGAATACGCGGTTTCATTCGGACTCATTTTAATTTCCTCCCTTGGCTGTGCGACAACGTGCGCGTCGGTGCGACTTGCAGGTTCCGGAAAGGCCGGCCGGTGCGGCGGCGGCTCCGGTTTTTTATTCCCCCACATGGATTCCCCCAAAATTGGCGCGGCACTCGAATCGCCGGAGCCGTGCGGGCTGGCGTTTACAATCTAGTACCATCCACGCGCGCGATGCAAGTCCAAAGTGGATTGGTGGTGCAATAACGATGCGAATTCCATTGTGGAAGGCACATGAATTTCCCGCCAGGCAAAACAGGACCCCACCCGCGTCTGCGAATAAGGAATGACACCTCGAGACAAATTGTGCCGAAAGAAAGCGCTATATTCGAGAGATTCTATGGCAGCACAATAAACGGCACATTGCTGGAAAGCGTGCCGCTGGGCAATTGCACCTGGACTGTGCCGGTGATGGCGCCGTCGGGGACTTCGGCCACGATGAGAGTTTGGGAACGCACTTTGAATTGAGCGGCGGTGCCGTTGAAGGTGACGCTGGTCGCGCCAGTAAGGTTGGTATCGAGGATGCCGACCTTCTTTCCCACTCTTGCAGCTTTGGGATTTGTTGCTACAAACGGTCCCAGCCCAACGGACAGGCTGTAGACCACACCGTAATCCGGGCCTCCAAACGATGTCCCGTAGAGTGTTCCATTGGTTTCCTGTACCAAGCCGGCGACCGGCTCGGAGCCCCCGGGACAGCCGCTCTGCGAGCAAAAGGCATAGAGCGTCGTCAGTTGGCCGCCTGGAGTGATCTGGAAGATTGTGCCGCAGCCAATATTGCAATTGTCGCCGTCGACGCCATTGGTGCCGCCGTACTCCGTTGTCCCGTAGAAGTTTCCGTCCGTGCCCTGCACCAGCGGCGCCACGGGATCCCTGCCGTCCGGGCAGGGAGGGTTATGACCCTCCACGCAGAGGAATTGATACAGAGTGGTGAGGTTGCCGTCTGGCGTCATTCTGAAGACACTCTCGCCTAGATAAGTCGTGCCATAGAAATTTCTGTCCGTGCCCTCAATCAGAGGGGCCTTAGGACCTTCGCCGTCCGCGCAATTGGGTTGCGAGCAAAAGTTGTGCAGTGTCGTCAGCGTCCCGCCGGCCGTGATGCTGAAGACCGTGCCTCCATTGTCCGCCCCACCCTGATACGTTGTGCCATAAAACTTCCCGTCGGTGCCCAGCACCAACCCTGCTAAAGGACCTATCCCGTCCGGGCATTGAATGCCCCCTTGCGCGCAGAAGCTGTAAAGCGTGGTCAAAATGCCGCTAGGGGTGACCTTGAATACCGTGCCGTCATCGTTTGTCCCACCGGCCCCGGTTGTCCCGTAGAAGTTCCCGCCACTGCCCTCGACCAACCCACCGAAGGGGCTGGCACCATCTGGACACTCCTCGCCTTGCGAGCAGAAGCCGTAAAGCGTGGTCAGCGCGCCCCCGGGCGTCATTTTGAAGATCGTGCCATCGTCATGGCCGTAGCCGGCTCCCCCATTTGACGTCATTCCATAGAAATATCCATCCGTGCCCTGCACTAATCCGCCTCTTGGAGACAGCCCATCGGTGCACTCATCGCCGCCCTGTGAGCAAAAAATATAAAGCACTTGCTGTTTGCCGCCGGGAGTAATTTTGAAGACCGTGCCGCAGCCTTCCCCTTCGTCTCCCTGGCCGCAACCTCCTCCAAAGGTTGCGCCATACAGATTGCCGTCGGCTCCCTGCACCAAACCTGCATATGGATACGCGCCGTCAGTAAAATCGAAGCTGAAGATCGGAGCGAATATGGGCGTCGTCGAGCTGGCTTGCAACGCTTGCGCTGGCACGCCAGCCCCTGCGGTTGCCCACAGGAGGAGGACGCCACATGCCTTCATACCCAAATTGAGTTTGCTCATGTTCCCCATTCCGCCGCACTGTGCACGGCCACGGAGTTTTCCAGACCATTTATGGCAGCACGATGAAAGGCACATTACTGGAAAGCGTGCCGCTTGGCAATTGCACCTGGATTGTGCCCGTTGTCGCGCCGGAGGGCACCTTCGCTTCGATGAAACTTGGCGACACAATGCGAAACGCCGTCGCCACGCCATTGAAGCTGACGCTGGTCGCGCCGGTGAGATCTGTGCCGAGAATCCCGATTTTCTTTCCCACTTTGGCCGCAGTGGGATTCGTCCGCACAAACGGGCCTAAACCAACCGCAAAGCTGTATACGGTGCCACAGCCTGGGTAGTCACCTACGTTGCAGTTTTGGTTAGTAAAAGCGCCGCCAGCCACGGTGGTTCCATAAAAAATACCATTCGTGTCCTGCACTGGCGGGACAACGGGAGCGGCTCCATCTACACACTCCTGCTGGGAACAAAAACTGTAAAGCGTAGTCAAAATACCGGCCGGTGTGATTCTGAAAATTGTCCCACAGCCGCCGTTAAACTCGGAGCAGGAGACATTCGCTCCCCCTCCATTCGTTGTCCCGTAAAAGTTTCCATCGGTGGCCAGAGACAGTGCATTGGGTCCAGAACCGTCCGGGCAGGCACTGGCGGTACCGGATCCTTGGGAACAAAAATAGTAGAGGGTTGTCAGATTGCCCTGCGGTGTGATTTTGAAGATGGTTCCGCTATTATTGGGTCCGCCCTCTAACGTTGTCCCGTAAAAATTCCCATCAGTTCCCTCGACGACCCCCGCCAATGGCTCCGCTCCATCAGAGTGATTGAAAACGTGCAAGATGGTGGGTACGCCACTTGGAGTCATCCTGAAGACTGTTCCGTCTCCGTCTAAGCCTCCACCAATGGCTGTGGTACCGTAGAAATTCCCATCAGTGCCTTCGATGAGAGTCGAAGCATCGGGTGAAAAGTGCGCGGGAGCGTAGAGCGTTGTCAGTGTGCCGGCGGGGGTGATTTTGTACACCGTCCCATGGTCGCTTTGGCCGCCATTAGCCGTAGGTCCATAAAAATCCCCGTCGGCCCCCTGGACGAGCCCGGCGTACGGCGTCGCGCCATCCGGACACCGGTTCCCATCAGAGCAGAACGTATGAAGTGTAGACAGCGCGCCGGATGGATTTAGGCTGAAGATTGTACCGCAGTCGCATGCTTGTTCTCCGCCCGCCGCAGTTGTGCCATACATGTCCCCATCGGTTGCTACGATGAGTGCAGACTGGGGAGCAATGCCGTCCGGACATTGTGGGTCTCCACTAGCGCAGAATGTGTGAAGGGTCGCGAAAATACCGACCGGAGTAATTTTGAATGCAGTCCCCGCAAAACCGCTCCCACCTTCGAGGGTGGTTCCGTAGAGATCTCCGTTCGGGGCCTGAACCAAAGCCCCCTGCGGATCGCTACCATCCGTCGAGTCAAAACTATGCAGAATGGTGAGTGTCTGTGCGGGCAGGGCGCTCGCTATGGCCGCCCATAGCAAAAAAATAATGCAGGCTTTCGTCACCTCGGCAAGTTTGCTCATTTTTCCTCCTGTCAGACGCCGCGTGGCATTCGGCTGCAATTGTGGATATGCGGTAAGTTAGTCCTGCTCCCTGGCATTGTCAATGCCGATTCAAGAGCGGCTAAGTGGAGAGACTATTGCGACACTTGTGCCAAAAATGCAGGCGCGCGGCGAGCTAGTATTTGCGGAGGACGCCGATGACGCGGCCCTGGACCTTGACGTTTTCGGCGGGGACGAGGATAGGTTTCATCTCGGAGTTGGCGGGCTGGAGGCGGACTTTGCCGCCAGTCTCGCGGTAGAAGCGCTTGAGGGTGGCCTCGTCTCCATTCACCAGCGCGACGACGATTTCGCCGGAGTTGGCCACCTGCGTCTGCTCGACGACTATGTAGTCGCCATCGAGGATGTGATCGTCCTGCATGGAATTGCCCTTCACCTGCAGCACGAAGGAATTTTGTCCGCGCGTGAAATCGCCCAGCGAAATGGCTTCGCGATTTTCCATGGCTTCCACGGGACTGCCGGCGGCGATGCGGCCCATCAGCGGCAGCTCGACGACGTGGCGCTCCAGCACCTGCGCGCGCACCGGGCGAGGCAATTGCAGAATTTCAATCGAGCGCGAAAGATTGTGTCCGCGGCGGATGTAGCCCTTGCGCTCGAGCGTGTTGATGTGTTTGTGCACCGTGGCCAGCGACGCCAGCTTCATGCTCTTGGCGATTTCGTCGTAGCTGGGCGGATAGCCTTCGCGGTTGGCGAACGATACGAGGAAGTCCAGCACCTGCTTTTGCCGCTTGGTCAACGTCATGGTCATTGCTCAAACTCCTTCGGCTACGAGCTTAGGCGAAGTAAAGGCGAATTGTCAAGGGTTGTGAGGAGGGTTGGTAGTGTCCGGCGGGATGATTTGGTATTAGGGTTGCCCTGAAGGGCTGTGGTATAGTCACCCGCGAATCGCGATTCTCATGGGAGGTATTCATGCCATCAGATGCCGAGAAACTTGCCCAAGCAGAAGAAGAACTAAACTTCGCTGAAAGTGCCTATCGGCTGAAATTAGCCAACCTCATTGCACTTGCGAAATCGGTACTCGGTAGAAATTTGACCGACACTGGAGTCAAACCGGGAGATAAGGGAAGAGGTTAAATAAAAAGCCGCGGTGCCAGCCGTGGCTTTGTTCTCGTATGGGTCACGCGCTCGTCGCGGCTGAAATAGGTCATGATTGTGCGTCAGCACATTTCTTCCCAAACCAACCGAGCGTTCTTCTAATTGGCGGACGCGCATTTCCAGCGGACATCAAGTGAACAAGCAACACCGAATCGTATTTGGCATGGCCATCCGGTATCAGGTGTAGAGCAAGCGCGGCCGCAGCGCGCAGGCATATTTGGGACGTCCATGCACGTTTGAATTTGTGAAGCAGGCGGATACCTCCGCACCGGCGACCGCTGCACAGTGATTACGGCCGAAATTACCCCCGGCGACGTTTTGATCAGGCGACGTTTCCGGCAGATGCGACATCTCAAGGCTGGCAACATCTTTGTACCAAGCGACTTCGCACTGGCGCGGTGCGATGCTCGCCGACACGTGGACTTAAGAGCTCAAAACCCTCAATTTGAGCGCGGTAAAAATTTTCCAATCAGGAGGGTTTATGGACAGACAGATATTCAAAATCAGTTTATTGAAAATAATCGGGATGCTGGCCGTGCTCTGCGCCTGTTGGCCGGCATATAGCCAGACAACGGCGACGGCTTATCCGAAAATGGCGCCGGTTGATCAGTACATGATGGAACGAAATGCCGAGATAGCCATGGCACGGAGCGCGGCACCGGACTCCATATCACGCGATGCGGATGTTTTCGTCATGGGACCGCGCGGGTACGAAAAGGCAGTGACGGGCAAGAATGGTTTCGTTTGCGTTGTGGAGCGAGGCTGGACGGCCGGCCCTGAAGACCCGGACTTTTGGAATCCAAAACTGAGAGGTCCAATTTGTTTTAATCCGGCGGCGGCACGATCGTATTTGCCAATAACCTTCAAGAAGACCGAATTGGTCTTGGCGGGAATGTCCAAAGAACAAATGGTCGAAGGCGTTGAATCGAGCTTCGAAAAAAAGGAACTGCCGCCAATAGAACCCGGCTCGATGTCCTACATGCTGTCACGAGATGGTTACCTTGCTGACGCCAACGGGCACTGGCATCCGCACCTGATGTTTTTCGTTCCACAAACTTCGGATATGGCTTGGGGAGGCGGCGCGGCAGGCTCTCCCGTGCTGGCGGGTCAGGACGCTCCCGATCATTTGACCGTGTTTCTGATTCCCGTTGACAAGTGGTCGGACGGAACGGCCGATCACTGAGACGATAAATCCGCAAGCGGCTCCTCACAGCGCTGAGGACGAGCGCATGAGATGTTGAAGCGGGTTCCGGATAAAGATTCGGATGCGAGGGGAGAAAGCCATGACGAGGCGTGGGTGGGGTTACTCCCCCAGAACCTACATTGCGGCTTTATTGTTGATCGTTTGCGGCGCGCCGACGTTTGCCCAGGACGCGTCCAAGGCCACCGTCCAGTGGTTTCAGCAGAAAGAACAAGCACTGATGGACGCCATTACAACGGGCGACAAGCAGGTCTGGCAACAAATAATGGACGAGCATTGCGTGGTGACGTCCGAAGAAGGCGAAGTCATCCCGAAAAAGGAATTCCTCGACGAATTGGGTCCTCTGCCGCCGGGATTATCCGGAACCATCAGTGTTCAGGACCTGACTGTGCAGACGGCTTCCAATATCGCGATCGTGCGTTTTCTTGATGATGAGCATGAAGACGTCTTCGGGCAAAAGCTTGCCACGCAATACCGGGTGACGGATACGTTCATGCGCATGGGCAGCGAATGGAAAATGCTGGCGTCGCACATTTCCGTGGTGACGAAAGACCCGCCACCGCTGGACGCGTCATCGGCGGATTGGCAATCGCTCGTCGGGACATACCAATTAGTGCCGAACGGATGGAAGTTCTACGTTGAGCTGCGGGACGGCAAGCTCTACGGCGGGCGTGACGCCGCGAAGTTGAAGGTTCTCTTACCGCTGACGCCGGATGCGTTCGTAGCTCAGGGGAGGCTGGGCGAATGGCTATTTGTGAAGGACGCCAGCGGGAAAGCAGTGCGCATTGTTAACTTCCGCAAGTTTGAACCACTGATTTGGACGCGCGTGGGGTGAGCGGCAAGAGCGAATTCCGGCTGCGATAGTCCGCGTGCTGCGGTAGAATCGCGCTGGAATGATTCACGATACGGAACACTCCGCGGGCGCTCAAGCCGCGGCCGAGAAAGCGGAAGAAAGGGAATGCGGGCGCCTGGAAGCGTTCAGCGACGGCGTTTTCGCCATTGCCATGACGCTGCTGGCGTTCAACCTGAAAATTCCCGACACGCATGGTGGCGGGATGCGCGAACTCGCGCACCAGCTTGCGCTGCAATGGCCTTCCTATCTGGCGTTCGTCACCAGCTTTTTCACCGTGCTGATTATCTGGGTGAATCATCATGCCATGTTCCGCTTGATTCACCGCGTGAATACACGCCTGCTCTTCGCCAACGGCATCCTCCTGATGATGACCACCACGGTGCCCTTCACCAGCCAACTGGTCGCCGAGTATTTGCGGACGCCGGCGGGTAAGACAGCGTGCGCCGTTTACGGCGGCATGTATGTGCTGATGAGCATGGCCTATAATCTCACCTGGCGAAATGCGATTCGCGGAAGGATGCTGGTGAGCCGGCGCACGTCTGAAGAAGTGATCGGCAGAATTACACACACCTATCGCTATGGCACGCCCGCATACCTGCTGGCCACGGCCGGAGCGTTTGTGAACGTGTATATCACCATGGGAATCTGCACCGCGATGTGGATCTACTGGGTCTATACGATTCGCGATGCCTGACGAAGAGGGAAAACAAGGCAGCAGTCAAATGATTTTGCACTCAAGGCAAGCTCGATTGAAATTTCATTTGGCAATAATCCTTCTTGGCCTTGCGACGGTTTTCACGCTGATGGGATGTTCCAACGTTGTCGCTTCCAAGAGCGCGGCTGTACCTGCGTCTGTCGCATCCGCAGAGCCTAAAAATACAAACGACTGTGGCACACCCAAAGTGGTATTTACGCTGGATATAATGGCCACCGGCCCGGCTTATGACGGCACCCATCTTGACTACCGTGCGTACAAAGGGTCTAACGGTACCAAGCTGCAAACGGTGCATGGTGAGTTCAGCTCACCGGAAGGCGCCGTGGGGGAGTTGTCGCAATGTGTAAAACATGCTGACAAGGTTATCGAGCAAGGTCCGAAACTGGATGACAAGGGAAATACCATTGGCGAGCGTGCCGAGATTTTGTTTGGATCGCAACCCTCTTCACCTCCAGTTTTTGCTGTTCTGTGGACCTCGGGTTCTGGCTACGAAAAAGTAAGCTCCTCCTGCGAAGAAAAAGTGCTGGAGGTCGAGAAGAATTTTAAGAATTGATAACGCATTCATGCCGCATATTCGCTTATGATTCGCGATGCCTGACGAAGAGGGGACACAACGATGCCATATTTACTGAAGACGGAAGCTTCCACATATTCCTTCGCGGATTTGCAGCGCGACGGAAAAACTCTTTGGGACGGCGTGACGAATCCCACGGCGGTGAAAAATCTGCGCGAGATGAAGCCCGGCGACGACCTCATCATCTATCACACGGGCGATGAAAAGCGCGCCGTGGGCCGCGCCACGGTTGTTTCGGTCGATGCGAAGGACCCGAAGCAGCCGCGCGTGGTCATCGCCGCGGGAAAACCGCTTGCGCATCCGCAGACACTTGCCGAAATGAAAGCCGACAAGCTTTTCGCCATGTCGCCGCTTGTCCGCCAGGGCCGCCTCTCCGTTGTCCCTCTCACCGACGCGCAGCTCCATTTCCTCACAAAGTAGCGCAGGGTGACCATCTCTGCCACTGAATTGGACTCGCCAAAGCCAGCCACGAGGGCAAGACCTTTCCTCGGCGTTGCCAATGCTGCTGCTCTAATGATTTTCGGTGCCTGCATGAGCTTCTTTGTTGTGTCCATAACTGCCGGTGCAGCGATTTCCAATGGCATCTCTCGCAACCGCCTCGACAGGGACCCGATCGTGGCAACTGTCTGTCTGACCGCCGTGGGGGCAACCGGTTTTATCACAGCGCGCGGTCTTCTCCGGTTTCGGCCTTGGGCTCGGATTGCAACTATCGGCTATGGTGGCATGTTTACGGCATCGGCAATCGCTGCTTGGATTGCATTCCATAGGGGACTGCGCCCGCCTGTTGCCGGCCCGCTCGATGCTCTCTACCTCAATATGCACGCTGCACAGCAAATAGGGGCCGCTTTTGCCGGCATCGTGTTTCTCGCGACGGGCACTTGGTGGCTGCTCTATTTCAATCGAGACGCAATCCGCACCGGATTCAAAAACACCGCGGTGGCGTGGAATCCCGATCGCCGGCCGCTGAGCGTGATTGTCATTGCATGGTTCATGATTTGGACGGGCGTCGATATTTTCAATATCAATTTCACGTCCAAGCTGCTGCGCCACACCGGGATCGCGGCCGGCGTCTGGTCGCTGACATCAAGCGCGTTGCTATGGGTGCTGTATCTCGCCGCCGGCATCGCCATTTTACGGGCGTTGCGCTGGGGTCTCTGGGTGGCAATTGCACTAGAATCTTTGGAGATCGGCAGCCTTTTGGAGCAGATTACGGCTCGCTATTTGAAAGGCCAAGGTGCGGGCACATTTCCATTGCAGTTGGCCGCCGAGGTGGCTGGCACAGGGATTATCTTAGGGACTCTTTTCGCATGCCACCGAGCATATTCGGAAGCCACTTCTCCAGGAATTTGAACCATCAGCAGGGCGATCTGGCTTATTGCTGCTTGTATATCGCCATCTATAGTCGAAGGTCCTCGGATCCCAGCGCCGATGCGATATCCGGCATTCTCGCTTCAAACCCACCCGGTGAGTTGAAAGATATAAAACCTGCGGTGGCGGCCCCTCGGTTCTCAAAGGTGTGAGGGGTTCCTCCTGGAATGAGCACATACGATCCCTTCATCGCGTCGTACCAGTCATCATTGATGCATATGTTCAAAGTGCCAGCAACGACGTAGAACACGTGGTCTTCCGAGTGCGAATGTACGCCCGGGCCCCGTGTACGAGGCTCAAGCCACCATTCCGATACCGAGTAGCGGTCGGCCGACTCTTCGGAGTCGGCTTTGAAGACCGCACGCATTCGGCCCATCGTGTAAACGCGGCCCTGTTCCGGGGGAATAATTATCGGCTTACGAGCCGCGGCAGCTTCTTCCATGAGTATGCTCTCCTGCATGATCCATGGTCGCACTTTCACGGGCGGGTCTGCAACAGACGCATAATGGTCATTCAACGCTCCGCCGTGCCAACCACCCGCCCGCTCAGAGTCCAAATTCAAACTGAAACATCGCAGCATATTCCCTGCCGCTTTTCCGGGTGGTCTGCGTATGTTACATTTGGAAAGATAAAGATGACGCAGCCTGTGTTTTGGGCCGCGTGCGTCTTATAGCAACCGCACAGGGTGGTTCATGGGGATAATGACTGGGGTTCCGGAAGAAATTTCCGGCAAGAGCAAGCGAGAAGTACTCGACCGGGCGGTGATCCGCTTCTGCGGCGATTCCGGCGACGGCATGCAGATTACGGGCAGCCAGTTCACCAATACCGCGGCGCTTTACGGCAACGATCTGGCGACTTTCCCCGACTATCCCGCCGAAATTCGCGCGCCCGCAGGGACGCTTCCCGGGGTCAGCGGTTTTCAAGTGCAGTTTTCCTCGAGTGACATTTACACTCCCGGCGATTCGGTGGACGCGCTGGTGGCCATGAATCCCGCCGCGCTGAAAATGAATCTCGCGGACCTGCGCGCCAACGGCATTCTGATCGTCAATACGGACAATTTCGGCGAAAAAGATTTGAAGAAGGCGCGAGCCACTTCGAATCCGCTGGAAGATCATTCGCTGGACGGCTATCGCGTGTTTCCGGTTGAACTGATGCGGTTGACGCGCGTTGCGCTCCAGGATTTGGGCCTGGACGCCAAGTCCATGGACCGCTGTAAGAATTTCTTCGCGCTGGGAATGTGCTATTGGCTCTACAACCGGCCGATGGATTCCACGTACCGCTGGCTGGACGACAAATTCAAAGGCAAGGCGCTGCTTGCGGAAGCCAACAAGCTGGCGATGAAGGCCGGCTACTCCTATTGCGAAGCCACGGAAGCGTTTCAGATCAGCTACGAAATTCCGCCGGCGAAACTTTCTCCCGGCACGTATCGCAACATGAGCGGCAACCAGGCGCTTGCGCTGGGATTTGTGACTGCGGCGCAAAAAGCCGGACTTACGCTGTTTCAAGGTTCGTATCCGATTACTCCCGCGTCAGACATTCTGCACGAGCTATCCAGTTACAAGGATTTTGGCGTGATTACGTTTCAGGCGGAAGATGAAATTGCCGCGATAACTTCCGCGATTGGCGCGGCGTATGCCGGCGGGCTGGCAATTACCACTACGTCCGGGCCGGGCATGGCTCTGAAGACCGAAGCGATGGGCCTGGCCATTACCATCGAAATTCCGCTGGTGATTTGCGACATTCAGCGCGGCGGTCCTTCCACCGGATTGCCGACAAAAACCGAGCAGGCGGATCTGCTGCAAGCGCTCTTTGGACGCAATTCCGAAGCGCCGATTCCCGTGCTGGCTGCATCCACGCCGAGCGATTGCTTCTGGGTGGCATTCGAGGCTTGCCGCATCGCCATCAAATACATGGTTCCGGTAATTATTCTTTCCGATGGTTATCTGGCGAACGGCGCGGAGCCGTGGCGCATTCCCGAACTCAACGAGATTCCGGAAATTCCGGTGAAGTTTGCATCAGACCCCATCGGATTTTTGCCTTACAAACGCGATCCGCAGACGCTGGCGCGTCCGTGGGCCATTCCCGGCACGCCGGGACTCGAGCATCGCATCGGCGGGCTCGAAAAACAGGACGTGACCGGCAACATTAACTACGAGCCGTTGAATCACGAGCACATGGTTCGGCTGCGCGCGGCGAAAGTGGAAGCCATCGGGCAGGAAATTCCGGAGACTATCCCCGTGGGCGATCCGGATGGCGACCTGCTGATTTTGGGCTGGGGATCAACGTACGGTCCCATCACCGCCGCGCTGAATACGGCGCGTGCTCGCGGAGCGCGCATCGGGCACGTTCATCTGCGCTATCTGAATCCGTTGCCGCGCGATCTTGGTGAGATTCTGTCGCGTTATCGCCAGGTTTTGGTGCCGGAGATGAATATGGGCCAGTTGCTATGGGTGATTCGCGCGAAATATCTGGTGGACGCCATCGGCTACAATAAAATTCAGGGGCGGCCGTTCAAGCAGTCGGAAATTGAAGCGAAGATCGAAGAGTTGCTGGAGATGCCCGGCGCGGATGCGGGGCGCGGGTTCGACAACTAATATTGTTTTGCAGATTTGACATGGGATTTGGCGGAAGATTTTGCGGGAGACTGAAAAGATGGCCACGATAACGCTTCCACCGCTGACGAAAAAGGATTTCCAGACCGACCAGGAAGTCCGCTGGTGCCCGGGGTGCGGCGACTACGCCATTCTCTCCGCCGTGCAGATGGTGTTCCCCGAGCTGGGAATTCCGCGCGAGAAATTCGTGGTGATTTCCGGCATCGGCTGCTCGAGCCGTTTTCCGTACTACATGAATACGTTCGGCTTTCACACCATCCACGGACGCGCGCCCGCGGTGGCCACGGGAGTGAAGCTGATGAATCCCGACCTGGAAGTGTGGGTAGCCACCGGAGACGGCGACGCGCTTTCCATCGGCGGCAATCACACAATTCACATGCTGCGGCGCAACGTGGGGCTGAAAGTTTTGCTGTTCAACAACCGCATCTACGGCTTGACCAAAGGGCAGTTTTCGCCCACGTCAGAATTCGGCAAGAAGAGCAAATCCACTCCTTTCGGCTCGAACGATCGGCCGTTCAATCCTATTTCGCTGGCGATTGGCTCGGAAGCCACGTTTGTGGCGCGCTCGGTGGACGTTTTTCAGCAGCATTTGAAAGATACGTTGAAGCAGGCGGCGGCGCATCGCGGCGCGGCGTTTATCGAAATTTTGCAGAATTGCAACATCTTCAACGACGGCGCATGGACCGATGTAACCGAAAAAGAAGCGCGCAGCGAAAACGTGGTGATGCTCGAGCACGGAAAGCCGCTCATCTTCGGCAAAAACCGCGACAAGGGAATTCGCCTAACGGGCTTCGAGCTGGAAGTGGTGCAGCTCGGCAACGGCATCACCGAAAAAGATCTTCTGATTCACGACGAGCATCATCCGCGGCCCGCTTACGCGTTCCTGCTTTCGCACATGGAGACGCGTCCCGGATTTCCCACTCCCATCGGCGTGCTGCGCTCCTGGGACAACGTCCCACGCTATGAAGACGTGAGCGCGCAGCAGATTGAAGCCGTCATCGCCAAGCGTGGCAAGGGCGACATCGCCAAACTGCTCCGGACCGGCGACACCTGGACCGTGCAGTAAGCCGCTTTCCCTCCCGCATCCATTGCGTTTCTGAGTTATAGTATCTCCCTTGTCGGTGAACAGGGGCGCACCACTATCTGCATTCCGAGCAACGAATGACGATCAATAGGAAGCTTTGGGGATTCTGCGCGTTGCTGCTTTGCGGGCTAGGGTTTCCGCATCGCGGAGCAGGGCAAACTCCCAGCGGCAACACTGCAAAAGTGGACTATTCGAAAGAACCGTATGTCATTGAAAAAGATTCAACGACTGCGGAGTTCCATTCGGATGGAACCTATACGGTCGCGTATCTGCAGCGAATGCGAATCCAATCACAGGCCGCATTGCAACAATTCGGCATCCTGAAAATTCCCTACCCTTCCGCCAATGCCAGCGTGGAGATCGCTCATGTGCGGGTGATCAAACCGAGCGGACAAGTGGTGGAAACCCCGGCGGAAAGCGTGATGGAAATGCCGGCGGAAATAACGCGAGACGCGCCGTTCTACAGCGATATCAAGGAAAAGCATGTGGCGATTCGCGGACTGGAAGTCGGCGACGAGCTTGAATATGAATGCACCGAAGACGTACATACGCCGATGGATCCAGGACAGTTTTGGTGGAGCTATAGGTTTTTTGAGGCCGGGATCGTCTTGGAAAACGATTTGCAGATCGGCGTGCCCAAGGATCGGTACGTCAAGGTGCACAGCAGCGGCCCGCAGCCGAGCGTGACTGAAGAAGGCCAGCTCCGCATCTATCGCTGGAAAACAGCAAATTTGACCGCCAAACCGCCGAAAATGACGTCTAATTTTGACGATTACGCCGACCTTCCCGCGCCGCCCGTGCAGGTGACGACGTTTAAGACTTGGCAGGAGGTGGGAGCGTGGTTTGCAGGCCTGGCGGAATCGCGTGCCCAGCCTACACCGGAGATTCGCGCGAAAGCCGAAGAACTGACCCGCGGAGACAAAAACAATACCGAGAAAATGGAGGCATTATACAACTACGTTTCGGCGAAGCTCCGCTACGTCGCAATTGGCCTCGGCATCGGGCGTTACCAACCGCACGCGGCTGCGGACGTGCTGGCGAATGGTTATGGTGATTGCAAGGACAAGCATACGCTGCTGGCGGCTTTGTTGGCGTCCGAGGGCATTCCAGCTTACCCAGTATTGATCGATTCGGGGACAAAGGTGGACCCAGACATTCCTTCGCCTGGACAATTTAACCACGTAATCACCGTGGTGCCCGACGGCAAGAGCTATGTGTGGCTCGACAGCACTCCCGGAGTTGCGCCCTTCGCGTTTCTAACAGTGGGCTTGCGGGATACAGAAGCGCTGGTGATGCCCACGAATGGGCCGGCGGAACTGGTCAAGACGCCGGCGGAGCCACCGTTCCCTTCCTTGTTCGAGTATTCGATGGACGGGACGCTCGACTCGGCGGGCACGCTTACAGCTACGGCGCGCATTATCGCCAGAGGTGACGAAGAGATACCTTTCCGACTAGCCTTTCGCAGTATTGGACAGACGCAATGGAAGGACGCGACGCAGCAGATGTCCTACACGATGGGATTCGCCGGGGACGTGAGCGACGTAACCACGAGCGACCTGGACGCGACGGGAGAGGTTTTCCAGATGCAATACAAGTACATCCGCAAGGATTATTCTGACTGGCAAAACAACCGCATTGGAGCTCCCTTGCCGCCAGCCATGCTGCCCGAGATTCCGGCGGACATGGACAAGGATTCCAAACCGATCTCGTGGAGAAAAACTCAAGTTGTGTCCGTGGCGAACATTACGCTGCCGCCCGGGACCCAGCTCTCCCTGCCGTCGTCTGTAGAGCTCAAGGAAAACTTTGGGTCATACTCCGCGTCCTATTCATTCACAGGCGGAGTGCTCCACGTGGAGCGGCGTCTGACAAAAAGTGTGAATGAAATTTCGCTGGCCGATACAGAGGTTTATCGAACTTTTCAGAAAGCGATCGAGAACGACCAGAACAACATGATTGCCATCAACGCCGCCGGGGCCTCCGTTTCTGCATTGGCGAGCACCGCTGGAACTCCGGAAGCGCGCAAGCTTTACGAATCCGGCCGAGACGCGTGGATGCATCACGACATGCCGACCGCCATGGAAGACCTTCAAGGCGCGGTGGACAAGGATCCGAATTTCGCACAGGGTTGGTTGGTGCTGGGCAGCGCACACATGAGCGTTGGCGACACCGATCGCGGAATATCAGAGTTGCAAAAGGGTGTCGCTCTCGATCCTCATGTCAAAACAGGCTATGAGATGCTGGGAAGCGCCCTGCAGCGAGCCCACCGCGCGGATGAGGCGCTTGCCATGTGGAAGCAAGTGGAGAAAAGCAATCCCTCGGACGCGGAGGCTCCTGAAAAGGTGGCGTCAATCCTTCTTTACCAGAAGGACTATAAGGATGCGATACCGGAATTGGAATCGGCCGTCAGCAAGCATCCCACAGATGCGAACCTGCAGCAGGATTTGGGTTTTGCCTACCTGGAAGCGAACAATGACGATAAAGGAGTAAGCGCGCTTCAAAAATCCGTCGCGCTCGATTCCAGTCCCGCGTCGCTGAACAATATCGCTTACGGATTGGCAGCGCATGGGCTGCGGTTGAGCGATGCCGAGTCTTACGCTCAGAAAGCTGTCGCGGCACAGGAGCAGAGGACGTCCACTATCACGGCCAATGATCTGCACTTCGAAGACGTGAGCGCGATCAATGACCTTTATCTCTACTGGGACACGCTGGGTTGGGTCTATTTTGCGGAGGGGCGGCTGGACGATGCGGTCCGTTACCTGGAAGCCGCATGGAATTTGTCTCAGGATCCGCAAGTCGGCGACCATCTGGGACAGGCGCTCGAAAAACAAGGCAAAAAGAAGGAAGCGATCGAGGCGTATGCGCGGGCCGTCGCGGCCGGACGCGCTCCGGAAGAAACACGGAAGAGGCTCGTGGCCGCCAGCGGCAGTGACGCGCGGGCGGACGCCGCAGTCCAGAAGGCGCGGACCGACCTGGGCCAACTTCGTACCATCCGGCTTGGCCGTTTGGTGGACAAAGAGCGATCCGCTGAGGTCTTCGTTGTGCTTGGAGAGCAAGGGAAAACGGCCGACATCCATTTCATCAAGGGCGCGGAGGACCTGCGAAATTTGGGAAAGGCGATTCCCGCCGACAAATTTAACCCGGTTTATCCCGATGCGGGTCCGACAAAACTCTTGCGACGCGGTGTACTTGTGTGCGAACCGACAGTGTCGGGGTGCATGCTGGCGCTGATGCTTCCCGCCGACGTCCATTCGCTTAACTAATCGCGGAAGTTTTTTTCGGCGCGCGGGCTGGGCTAGTTGGCGAAGGGGCTTAGGGTGGAGGCTAGGTCCGTGGGGAGCGCGGGGCTGGCGTAGTGATGCTCGCGCAATTCCTTGTAGACGCGGCCGGCAACTTCCGCCGCGCCGGGGCCGCTGATGCTGCCGGAATATCCGCGCAGCAGGACGACCAGCGCGATGCGGGCGTTGGCGTCGTCGAGATAGGAAGTAAACCATCCGAGGCGTCCGCCGACGGTTTCGTCATTGCACGTGCCGGTCTTTCCCAGCGCCTGCGCGCCATCGGGATCGTAGCTTCGCTTGGCTGTGCCGTAGAGCACCGCGCCCAACATGCCGTCGCGCAGGTCAGGCAGTTGCGTGGCGATATCGAGCTGGCGCTTCACGCGCGGCGTGAAATTGTTGACGTCTTCCTGGCTCTGCGGATATTGCAGATAAAACATGGTGCCACCGTTGGCGACTGCGGAGGTCATGGAAGCCATTTGCAGCGGCGTGATGCGAATTCCCTCGCCGAAGCTGGACATCCGCGCCACTCCGCCATGCGCGGGCGGCTCGGAAGGCAATGTGCCGGCATTTTCGCCGGGCAAGTCATACCCGGCTTTTTCGCCGATGCCGAAAAGGCTCGCATATTCGTGGACGGTCTCAAATCCCAGGCGTTCGCCCAACTGCTCGAAGAAAGCATTGTTGGAATGCGCCAGCGCTTCGGTTAAATCCATTGAGAGGCGTCCGCCGACGGGCAGCATGGAATCGCGATTGATGAGGCCTTTTTGCAAGGCGGCCATGGCGATTACCGGCTTGATGGTGGAGCAGGGTTCAAAGCCCGGCGAAAACGCCATCTTTTGATTCACGATGGTAAGCACGCGGCCGTCGCGCGGATCGACCGCGAGGATCGAGCCGTTGACGTGGCCCAGCGCGTCCAATGCGGCTTCGCGGACGATGGGATCGTCAAATTGCGCCTGGTCACCTTCGGCGGGATTGAGTGAGCCGTAGCCGTAACCCAAATGCGATGAGAGACGCGTCCCGTGATGCGGCAGAATATAGCTGGCGTGGTAAACGCCGCGCGTGAGGGGATGCGTCCGGAGGTGCGACGCGGAGTGAACCATGGCGTGCGAGTGGTATGCCGAATGCACCATCGGATGCGCGCGCAGATGCGAACCGTAAGCAGCGTGGATCAACGCTTGGCTGCGTGCGTGGGAATGCACCGCAGCATTCAAAACAGGCGCCTGCAAGATAGCAAGTGCGCAGAACGCAATCAGCGAAAAGCGAACAAAGCGCATCAACCGATCCTTCATGGTAATGGTTTCCCCCAACCCCACTTTCAGTCTAGGTCAGTGGCGAGCGCGGTTCAACTGCTAATGTAGGTTATTTTCGATTTCAGCAATGGCGTGACGGATGCGGCACTGGGGGTCGCCCTTGTCTTTTGCTGTAACAGCCACTTCCCTGGCGCTACTGCGCGAGCTGCGATTCAGCGGTTGCTTTTGGCTCTTGCCGCGGCTGCCGCCGCAGGCGAACTGTTTCCGGCCGGGACGGAACGCGATCCGGTTGCTCCAGCTTTCGTCGCTTCCGGAGTTCCGGATTTCGCGGATTCGGGAGCAGTGGAATTTTCGTCGGCCTTCTGTGGTCCAGGGAGCAATCCCAAATGGCGGCGCAGCGCCAGGTCAATCTTGTCGCGGATATCGTGATTTTCTTTCAGGAAGATGCGCGCGTTGTCGCGGCCCTGGCCGAGACGTTCGCCTTCGTAGGAAATCCAGGTGCCGGATTTTTCCAGCAGGCTGCTGGCCACGCCGAGATCGAGCAAGTCGCCTTCGCGCGAGATTCCCTCGCCGTAAATGATGTCGAACTCCGCTTCGCGGAACGGAGCAGCCACTTTATTTTTGACCACTTTTGCGCGCGTACGATTGCCGATCACGCGGTCGCCATCCTTAATAGCCTGGATGCGGCGTATGTCCAGCCGGATCGAGGAATAAAATTTCAGCGCGCGGCCGCCCGTGGTGGTTTCCGGATTGCCGAACATCACGCCGATTTTTTCGCGAATCTGGTTGATGAAAATCAGCGCGGTTTTTGACTTTGAGGCAATGGCCGTCAGCTTGCGCAGCGCCTGCGACATCAGCCGCGCCTGCAAACCCATCTGCGGGTCGCCCATGTCCCCTTCGAGTTCCGCGCGCGGCACCAGCGCCGCCACCGAGTCCACGACGATAATATCCACCGCGCCGGAGCGAATCAGCGCCTCGGCGATTTCCAGCGCCTGCTCGCCGTTGTCCGGCTGCGAAACCAGCAGGTTGTCCACGTCCACGCCAAGCTTGCGCGCATAGGCCGGATCGAGCGCGTGCTCCGCGTCAATGAACGCGGCCTGACCGCCCGTCTTCTGCGCTTCGGCGATGATGTGCAGCGCCATGGTGGTCTTGCCGCCCGATTCCGGCCCGTAAATTTCGATGACGCGGCCGCGGGGCACTCCGCCCACACCCAGCGCGTGATCGAGCGAAATTGAGCCGGTGGAAATCACGCTCACCGGCACTAGCACGGAACGCGTGCCCAGCCGCATGATCGAGCCTTTGCCGTACTGCTTCTCGATTTGCGCGATGGCCGCGTCCAATAGCTTGTCTTTTTCTTCCGTCATGGCTTCACCTCAGAGAGGATTTCCGCTTGCGCCGCTCAAGTTTTCCCAAGTTTCCTAAGACATCGTGCAAATTTTCGGCATCGTGGCATCCCGCCCTTCGCCTATAGCGCGAAGGGCGGGACACCGAATCGCCGTGCCGAAAACAGATAATACCATAAGGCGAACAAAAGGCAAAGTAAAGCCGAGATTCTCTTGCGTGCTAAGTGACATTAGAAAATCGCCGCTTCCAGGCCGTGCTCCCGCCGCATCTTATACGCGCCTACTTCGCTTTATTTTCCCACAGGCCGAGAATCGCGCCGTTCGGATCCTGAATAAAGCTGAACCAGCCCATCCCCGGCACCTCGGTGACGTCCTTCATGATTTTGCCGCCCAAGGATTTCGCTTTTTGGGTGGCGGCCTTGACGTCGTCCACGGAAACGTACGCGAGCCAGCCCGCGGGACCGCCCGTAACCTGCTTCATGATTCCGCCACCGGTGCCCGTCCCCACTTTAATGAGCGTGTAGTTTTCATCCGGCGTGGCGGGATTTCCCATGTCCTCCAATTGCCAATCAAATAGCTTGGAATAAAATTCTTTCGCTTTCTTTGGGTCAGCAGCATTCAGTTCTACATGGACAAATGGATTTGGCATGACGATTCTCCGTTGAAGTTATGTAGCGCTCCGCGCGCCGGGCTGTACGATACACCCGTCGGCGCTTCGCTGTAAAACCCGGGCAAATCTCGCGGAGCATCACGCGGATACCCAGCTATTTTGCGTAAGTGTAAAATCCACGGCCGGATTTACGGCCCAGCCAACCTGCGGCCACCAGATTGCGCAGCAGCGGGCAGGCGCGATATTTCGGATCGCCGAAACCGCGCAGCAGCACATCCAAAATATCCACGCACACGTCGAGGCCGATAAAATCCGCCAGTTCGAGCGGGCCCATGGGATGCGCCATCCCCATTTTCATCACCGCGTCGACGGATTCCGCCGTGGCGACGCCTTCCATCACGCAAAATGCCGCTTCGTTAATCATGGGCATCAGGACGCGGTTGGAGACGAAGCCCGGTGCGTCGTTCACCGCCACGGGATTCTTGCCGAGCTTTTTGCACAGTTCCGTGATGATTTGAAACGTGGTGTGGCTGGTTTGGAGGCCACGAATTATTTCCACCAGCAGCATCACGGGCACGGGATTCATGAAGTGCATGCCGATGAAATTCTCCGGGCGGCTGGTCTTGGCCGCCAGCGCGGTGATGGAAATCGAGGACGTGTTTGTGGCCAGAATCGCTCCGGGACGCAGCGCTTTATCCGCATCGTGCAATACGCGCGTCTTCAATTCCAGTTGTTCCGGGACGGCTTCGATGGCCAGATCGGCGGAGGCAAGAGCGGCAATGTCGATGACCGGCGCGATGCGCCCCAGGGCCTTGGATTTCTCCGTGTCGGTCAGCTTTCCTTTCTTTACTTCGCGGTCCATGTTGCGCGAGATCGTCTCCATGGCGCGGTCAAGGAAGCGCTGCTCCACATCGCGCAGAATCACGTTGTAGCCGCTGCGCGCGAAGGCGTGCGCAATGCCGTTGCCCATCGTCCCGCCGCCCAGCACCGCCACCGTCTTGATTTCATCCGCCGTCATGCGTTCCCCCAGGTAAAACTGCCCAGCGCAAGAGAATCACAACTCCGCGCGATAAAAGCAAGCACAACCGTTTACATCTCCTACCCTGCTTCTGGCAATAATTGCTACTATCGAAAACGCGCTCGCCGGATGCGTGGCATCGCACGTGCTGAAGCTCCCGGATTCAACCGCCGAACGAAGGGTTCGCTCACGGCTAACAGGCTGTGCGCGGCCTCGTCTAACACCGATGCGTCACTGCATCCGTGGCCGTTAAGGCGCAAGGTTAAGTACCTTCGCTAAGGAGATTCGCGAATGAAAACGAATCATCGCATGGGCATGCGGGCTCTCACTATGGCCTTCCTGTTGCTGCTGGGATATTCGTCCCCGCGTGCAATGGCCCAAGGGCCAGTTCAAGCAGCCCCGCAAGCGCACGCTGCTCCCGCGCATTCGTGCGTGAAGTCCCTGCTGAGTATCGACGGCAACCAGATCTGGGTGGATAAAGAAGGTACTGGGCCAGTGACCGTCGTCTTCGAAGCTGGCTTTGGCAACGATTCGAGCGTCTGGTCGCAGATCACGCCAAGGATTCGCGCTGCTGGAGCGCAGACATTCGTCTATGACCGGGCGGGGATGGGCAAAAGCACCATCAACACCGCAACGCCCTACAGTCTCGATAACGATGTCCACATACTCAGAACAGCGCTGGAAACTTGCCGCATCAACGCTCCCATCGTGATGGTTGGCCACTCCTATGGAGGCGCCATTGCCCTGGTGGCGGCATCTGAAGACCCGAACATCAAGGGATTGGTGCTGATTGATGCCGTGGTGCCGAAAGCCTGGTCTAAAGCCGTAGTTGACGACAATCTGCAAACCATGCGCCCGCAGTATGACGAGATTCGCGCCCAGGCCCCCGACCTCGCCAAGGTGGCGATTCCGTGGGCGGAGGCCATGCCCCAGACCGCCAAAAGAATAGACGCCGTGCAGATTTCAGACACCCTGCCGATCATCGACATCGTGGCTGAAAAAGGCCAGAACACCCCCGAACGTACGAAAATGTGGCGCGAAGCACACACAGAATTCACCGCCAACAATCCCCATCGCCAATACGTCCTGGCTGTTGGCAGCTCTCATAAGGTTATGGCCGACCAGCCGGACTTGGTTGTGAAGGAAATCCTGGCGGTGTTGGCGCTGGCTAACCCACGGTCCCTTAACTTCACTGGTGACAAGGCCGGTGGTGGCCAGTAACTCGCGATAGTCGGGATTATTGCGCAGATGATGGAAAGCTGCATCCATGCGTTTTCTCCGGCGGCGTCATTTGCCATCAGAGTTACTTTGAGTTATAAAAACCTATCCTAACCATTCAAGGAAGTATCCTGGCCATGACTTACGAAACGATTAACAACACTTTCCGGCAAACAAATTTGCAGAACGAGTCCGGCGAATATCTGGCCAAACGCGAGGAGTTGCGCATCGCCGAACTCGAGCTGATGCGCCAGCGCGAGCAAGTCGCGGCCCTCCGTCGCGCACTTCCGCAAGGCGCAGCCGTGCAGGATTACGTCTTTGAGGAAGGCCCGTCCAATCTCGACGTCGGCGATGAACCCATTCGTAAGGTCCGCTTGAGCGAGCTATTCACCGCCCCGGGCCGTGCCGTCGTTCTCTACCACTTCATGTACGGAAAGAAGCAGGCCAATCCCTGCCCGATGTGCACGATGCTGATTGACGGCTGGAGCAACGTCGCTCACCACCTGGCGCAAAATGTTGACGTGGCCATTGTCGCCGCCGCAGATCCCGGTCCATTGCGCGCCTATGGCCGCAAGCGCGGTTGGAACCAGCTTCGTTTGCTGAGTTGCGGCTCCAACACCTTTAAGTACGATCTGGGAGGCGAAAACCGCGAGGGCGCGCAGGATTCCGCAGTTTCGGTTTTCATCAAGGACGCTGACGGCACTCTCCGCCACTTCTACACCGCGCATCCGCGCATGGCCGCCGATGTAAATGAGCGCGGGCTCGACCTGCTCTTCTCCGTTTACAATATTCTGGATATTACGCCTTACGGGCGCGGCAGTTGGTACGCCTCACTGAATTACGCACCTGGACCGCACGACGCAGGCCGCTGAATTTCCGGCGAACATCGCACAGCCTCCCTGCAACCATGCTTTTTGGCAGGCTGCTGAAGAGGGACTCCCGTAGACAGCCCAACGAAGATGCGGAAGCGCCGGCGCAATAGCAGTTTCATGCTGCCCGTTGACACTAGTCGCGGGATATTGTCCTTGAGAAGATGCGACAAATATCGACTTTGGTTCGCCGGTTACCTATGCCATTCCGCAGCCTTCTGGCAATCGGCGAGGAATACACTGTCATGTCGCGTGAAGGGCCGAAGTCTGCATTCCGCGCGATGAAATGATTCGCAGCGGAATGCGTGACTGGCCCTCCCAGCGGCAGCTGATGAGATGCGCCCTCTTATTGGCCGAGGTAGCGCGCAACGATGAAGTTATCCACGAATTGACCCGTGTTAATCCCGTTGTTTCCGACGGCTACGATCTTTCCGTCAGTCTGCAAAGCCAGTGCCACCACCCAAGAAACGGTATTGTTCCCCAGAGTGGTGACGCGCATTACTTCGTGGCGGTCACTAGGAAGCCTGCGTTGGAATTCATATAATCAAAGGTACCCACGATGACGTTGTTGTCGTTGATTCCGTCTGTGTAGGTTCCCGCCGCGCCGGCGTTCGGCTCGTCGAGCTGGAGAAACTTTCCTAAAATTGATTTAACGGCGCCGTGAAAATTGCCCGATGAATCTTCCCAGGCATAGACGATGGAAGCGTGGTTGTTGATGCCTTCGACGTAGGAGTTCACCGCCGTGGGCACGTTGATCAGGGTATAGGGGTTGTGGAGGTTGGCGGCATCGTAAAGGTAAGCGCTCCATGTGCCGTTCGAATTCTCCCCCTGTACAGTGATCAGGCCGGCGTTGTTGTTCCCCATGGCGACTCCGACTATCGAGTTCGGCGGTGTGAGGACAGTGAAACTCTGTCCGCCGTTTTTCGAAAAAAATCCCTCTCCCGAACCATCTGCGTCCGTATAGGCGCCGACGATTTCTCCGTTGTCGTTGACTGAACTTAGATAGGTGTTGGTGGCGTCTGGATAGGTAACATCCGTGAAATTTTGATTGGATGGGTCATAGATGAATCCCGTTGCTACGGGGCTAAGAGGGTTAGTGTAGTAATACCCCACGATCGTGCCGCTGGAATTCACGCCGCCACACCAGGTTCCACCGGCGGCCTGATTGCCCTTGGGATCATCTATGTCGTTAGGCTTGCCGTTGATCACCGCCAGGCCATGTTGCACGGCCCCTACATTGTAGTGGCCCACCATTTCATTTGAGTTATTGACGCTGTAGATTTCAGTGGACGTAGCATTGGGAACCTGCAGGATGTGCCAATTCAGCATGTATACCAAACTGGCAGGTGCCAATGCCACCGTCAGCAAAGCCGATGTAAATGCAAGTCGCGGTTTCATCTGGTTTTCTCCTTTCTCTCTTTAATACGGGTAGGGACGCCGGCGGATGCACTCCGGCGCTTGGTTCGTTGTTGAAACAGGCAGAGGACAAAATTGCACCTCAAACCAAGGAGCGGGCGCGATTCCTGGATTATCTTCAAAGGGAAGCTGATGAGGCGCGGAAAGGGCCAGTTACGATAGCCTACGTCGAAACGCCCACGTGCTACAACAGCCTCGGATTCGTAACGCGGGAATGTTACACGCAGCTTATCAGGGAGTCAATCGAATTTAGCAGGCCGGCATCGGCGACGCCCGGCCCCTTCGCCACGTGTCAGGTAGCGCGAAGACCGCGTCGTCAAGGTGTTGTGCATCGTCGAAGCCATGAAGCTGATGAACGAAATCGAAGCCGACGTCGCCAGCAAAATCACCAGTCCTTCATGTAGAACGGTCAGCCCGTCGAATATGGCCAGCCATTCCACAATCTTCCGGCAATCGGCGAGGAATACACTGTCATGCCGCGTGAAGGGCCGAAGTCTGTATTCCGCGCGATAAAATGATTCGCAGCGGAATGCGTGACTGGCCCTCCCAGCGGCAGCTGATGAGATGCGCCCTCTTATTGGCCGAGGTAGCGCGCCACGATGAAGTTATCCACGAATTGACCGCCGGTAATGCCGTTGTTTCCGACGGCTACGATCTTTCCGTCAGTCTGCAGAGCCAGTGCCGCCACCCAGGAATAATCATTGTTTCCCAAAGTGGTAATGACCTTGCCGCCCGTGCCGAAAGTCGGGTCCAGGGCCCCGGCGCTGGTGTAGCGAGCCAATGCAAGCGATGCCGTGGGGTTCTGCGGCGTGCCGCCGGCAGTTTCTCCCGCAACCACGATGTCGTCATTGGTTTGAACAGCCAGCGCGAAGCCGGCGGCAGTCGGCGGAAAGCCTGTGATGACGCCTCCGTGAGAACCAAAACTGGCGTCGATACTGCCGTTGCTGTTGTAGCGAACCAGGCCGAAGCCCGTCGCGTTGCCGCCAACCATCAGTTCACTCGTGATGATACCGGCGACAACAATCTTGCCGTCGCTTGTGGGAGCAATGCCGGCGACCGAGGTCACGCAGGCCGACTGCCCCAACGTGCCAAAGCTGGCATCCAGACTGCCATTTGGGTTATAGCGCGCGATGGCCCCTACCGACGGGAAGGGCAGCGTCGGCGCGACTTCGGGCGGCGTGCGCGGCGCCGATGAGCCAGTGGTTATAAGCATTTTGCCATTGGGTTGCACCGCGATCCCGGTGGCATAGAGGCCTACCATGGAAGCAATGCCATCGGTCCCAAAAGTCGTGTCAAGTTCACCGTCGGCGGTATAACGCGCCATGTTGGCGTCGCCTGTCACAATAATTTTGCCGTCCGGTAGCACCGCCATCACCGCGGCGCCTCCGGCGGCGTTCACTCCATTATCGTTGGAGATCGCAAAGCCGTTAACGCCGAACGTGGTATCCACGCTGCCGTCGGAGTTGAACCGGCCGATGGACCCACCCGTGATCCCTTCCGCAGCCACCACGATTTTTCCGTTGGGAAGAACGGCTATGCCATAGGCCTGTACAAATTCGACTCCAAAGCTGTTGCTCACGATGCCGCCGGTGCCGAACGTGGTGTCCAGCGTGCCGTTGGTGTTGAGGCGCAGCAGACCGACCGACTCAAAACTTGAGCTTGGAACCGACCCGGCGGCGAGAATCTTGCCGTCGCTCTGCAAGGTCATCGCATTAGCGATCGTCGCGCCGATTGTTGTGAACTGAGTGGTGAATATCCCGTTTGTTCCAAAGGTTGGATCCAGTTGGCCGGCTTGCGCCTTCACCGGACGCGGCGATATTAGGGCTGCGGACGCAAGCAATGCCAGCAAAAGAAATCCTTTCGTGTAGCGGTAGGAACTGGCCTTCGCCCACGGTAGCCATTTGCGGTTGGCGCTGACTGAACTAACGTTATATCTCATGTCTCTCCCCTTTTCTTGCTTGAGTTATTTCCATAGCGAATCATACAATGCCGTGAATATAGCCATACGCCGTAACGTGAGTTGTCTCGGAAATGTAAAAGTTTTGTCATTTTAAGTAAGTAACTCACTTACTGGAAGCGATGGGGCGGCACTTAAGCGAGAGGTTCAAGGCCGAGTTTGACGAGCAGGTCGCGGTAGGGGGGGGTATCGCGCAGCGCCTCTCGCAAGACGATGCTGGAGCGAATTCCGGCCAGCGCCTCTTCGTGCTTTTCGTAGGCAATCTTCAGGTAGTCGAGCGCTTCCTGGCGGCGGCCCAGCCGCGCGTAGGTGATGGCCACTTCCACCGCGGAAATTTGTCCGCGCTCGTAAAATTTCTTCTGCGCCTGCAACATCGCTTCGAGCAACCCTTGCTTCCCTCCTACGGCGAAACCCTTCTGGGCTGCATCCACCACGGCCAATCCCGGCTCGCTGTGAAGCATCTGCGCTACCATGCGGGCCTCGATAAAATAATTTGAATAATCGCCGGTGTCCAGATAGATTCCGCTCAAATATACATGCGGAGAAAGGAAGGAAGGGTCTGAAGTTTCCACTTGCTTCAGGATGGAAATGGCTTCCTCAGTGTGCCCGTCGTTATAGAGGATCAACCCTTTATCGGCCAGTATGGCCGAAGAGGCGGGGTCCATTTCCTGCGCCTGCTGAATTTCACTCCGAGCTTCGGGCGAACGCCCCACGGTTTGCAGGAACGTGGCGTACCAGTGGTGCGCGGGAACATATCGAGGGTTCAACTGGATGGCGCGCTTGAATTCTCGTTCCGCGCCAGGTGTATCAAACATTCCATAAAAGGATACGAAACCCAGTGTCGCATGCGCTTCGGCCAGATTGTCGTCAAGCGCCACCGCGCGTTTGGCGGCTGCCAGAGCGCGGGTGTATGCCTCGCTCGAAGGCATCAGCGAATATTCGCGCAGCAAATCGTAAGAATCGGCCAGGCCGACGTAAGCCGGCGCGTAGTTGGGGTCTTTCACAATGGATTGCGTGAAATAGTCCACGGCCTTATTGAGGCCGTCAGGCGTTCTCTGGTTCCAGTAGTAGCGCCCTTGCAGATACAGCGCCTGCGCCTCGGGATTTGCGGACCGCGCCGGAAGAGGCAAGACATCAGTCCGCGGACCGCGCCAGTTGGAGTCCGCAGCGCTGCCTGAACCGCCATGTCCCACTGAAGAATCCGAAGTCAGGCCGCGGCTCTGGACAGTCCGGCGACTGGTTATAAAGATCGCCGCCGCAAACGCCGCCAACACCGCCAATCCGCCGATGGTCCAAACTATTCTGCGAGCGGCCCCCGATTTCCGCGGAAAGGCGGGAGCATGCGCTCCCGTTTTCGGCGCGTCGACCCGCGAAAAGTTTGCGCTGCCGCCGAATGCCGTTTCCAGCGGCTCGTCCAGCGCGCTCTCATCCGACGCCGGACGTTCATCCTCGAGCGAGCCGCCCAATTCTCCGCCCTCGAGTTCACCCTGGCGCCCTGCCAGCCATGTGCGTAGCTCATCGGCATACGCGAAGACACCTCCGCGCGAGCTTCCCGGCACGCGGCGGACGGGGAGCCCTCGCTCTTTTTCCCAGCGCCGGACGGTTCGCTCATCACGGCCGAAAAAGGCCGCAATTTCCTTCCACGAATCGAGACGCCGGTTCGTTTTCTGTTCTTGTTGCATTGGCGTATGCCGAAATGCCTAATTTTGGACGGAAATACCCCTTGCCCTAGGGGACAAAGCGCCTAAGTATAGCACGCCCAAACCGTAAGGAGGACCAATGGATTATCCCGGCGGGACAAGCACAATTACTCGCGGACTCAACAATATGCCTGTTTTTGTGGGCCACTATACGGACTCGAACGGCGTCGAGCACGGCTTCTACGCTATGCGAAGCGCCCAGTAGTCGCACTCTTCCCGACATGCGTGCCTCGGATTCTGCGTCAGCCCGGGGCGCGTATGTCCTCCTGCCGAAATACGTCGCTACATGACCGGTTCTGCTGGGAAATACGCAACCATCATAGCCTGGACTATCACAAGCCACGGAATCACATTGGCACAGAGGGCGTCGCACATTTCAGGCCGGTTCAAAATCTTCGACACCGCGTGCCCAAAACCCGTCTCTTCCAACGAAATCATATTCCAGTAGGCCGAGTCTGGTTTTGAGTGCAACAAGCTGTTCATCAGCTCCGTCAGATCACTCCCGGCAACCACAGGGCCGCGTTGTTGCTTAACTTGAATTGCTTCGAGCATTTTCGCGAGTCCGGGAGCATCGCGGTGGTGCCAACCGCGCTTCCACCGTTCGATCTCATCCGGGTAGGCTTGGAGGTAGAGTAAGATGGCCCCGCGCTCCACCAGGGCACGAAGAAGAACAAGAGCCCCGAAAAGATAGCCCTGTCTAATCAATTCACGAATTGAAAGAGTAATGCTTAGACTCTGCGCGATGACCTGACATGCCATGTTCTGGTGATCTGTAAGAACGCGCCCGTGTGACATAGGCGCGGTCGCGCCGTTTTGCTCTAATGCGGAACTAATCGCCTGATCAAAATGGAAAGGAGTTCCCGCCCAAGATAGGGTTCGTTATCGGGTGTGAAGATTACTGGAATCCTTTCGGCATCCATATGTGCGCGCTTTTAAGCGCGCTCGACGGCAAGGGCGACGGCATTGCCGCCACCGAGGCACAACGCCGCGATGCCGCGCTTTAAGTTGCGGCGCTGCATTTCATACAGCAGCGACACCAGAATGCGCGCGCCGGAAGCTCCAATCGGATGGCCGATGGCGACCGCGCCGCCATTCACGTTGACCTTTTCCGGATTGAGTTTAAGCTTGCGCGTGACGGCGATGGCGGCCACGGCAAACGCTTCGTTCAGCTCGTACAAATCCACATCCTTATCGCGGTCCCAGCCGGTTTTTTGCAGCAGCTTTTCCACCGCCTCCACCGGAGCCATCATCACCCACTTGGGTTCGACTCCGCTGACGGCCTGCGCCATAATCCGCGCCATAGGCGGACGTCCTAATCGAGAAGCCGTCGCCGCGCTGGTCACAATCAGGGCCGCCGCGCCGTCGTTGGTTCCAGGAGCGTTGCCCGCCGTCACCGTGCCGTCTTTCTTGAACGCGGGCTTCAGCTTCGCCAGCACTTCCATGGACGTATCTTCGCGCGGCGATTCGTCCCTGGCCACAATCACCGGCGGGCCTTTTTTCTGCGGCACTTCAACGGGCACCACTTGCGCGTCAAGGTAGCCCGACTTCCACGCGCGGATGGCCTTCTGATGGCTCTCGAAGGCGTAACGGTCCTGCTCCTCGCGCGAAATGCTGTACTTTTCAGCCACCAGCTCGCCCGTGGCGCCCATGTGAAAATTTTCGTATGCTTCCCACAAGCCGTCGCGAATCATCGAGTCAATCAATTCGCCGTTGCCCAGCCGATAGCCGGTGCGCGCGTTCATTAATAAATAGGGCGCGTTGGACATGGATTCCATTCCGCCCGCCACCACAATTTCCGATTCGCCCAGCATCACACCCTGCGCCGCCAGCGCCACTGCCTTCAGCCCCGAGCCGCAGACCTTGTTAATGGTCATAGCCGCAACGCGTGAATCCAACCCGCCGCGCAACGCCGCCTGCCGCGCCGGATTCTGCCCCAGCCCCGCCTGCAGCACGTTGCCCATGATGGCTTCGTCCACCAGCTTGGGCTCGATTTCCGCGCGCCGCACCGCTTCGGCGATGGCCTTCGCGCCCAGTTCAGTCGCGGAAAAACTCGAAAGACCGCCCAGGAATTTTCCTACTGGCGTCCGCACGGCGCTTAGAATCACAGGTTGTTCCATCGGAATTGTCCTCACAGTTTCAGATGCACACAGCGCCGGGGTGGACTCATTGCCCTGTCGCCACTTGCGGTGCTCGCCCCTGGAGCGATTGCCGGGTGCCCACCTTCGCGTGGCGAAGCGGTCTTCTATCACAGTTGACATGTTGTTGCGGGCCGTATTACCGTCAGCGCCGCAGCATTGAGCGGCTATCACAACCGGGCACTAAGCCCTCATGTAGCAGCAGCCTTTGGCCCAGCGAACCGAGGAGGCAATATGAATCGCGTTACCAGCAGATTTGTCATCGCAGCGCTCGCCGCAGCAGCTATATGCTGCCCGGCTGGCATGGCGCAGACATCCAAGCATTTTGTCTTCACGAACGATCAATTTTCATCGGGAAACAGTACAACCCTCTTCGAGGCTTCCGGCACTCCCGCAAATCCTAACCTGGGCATATTCACCGTGATCGACACCGGCGGATTGGGAGCCACGTTTTCCGCGCCGGCGCAGGTGCAGGTTATTGTCGCCGAGGGAGACGGAACTCAGTGTCTGTTTCTGGTGGATGGCGGCTCGAATGACGTGGACGCGATGGATCTTACCGCCGGACATCGTGAAAACGTCGGCACCTTCAAGGGCGGCAGCGGTGATGACGGAGGATTTTTCGGCATGGCGCTGACAACCACCGGCCGTCACGTATATGCAGCGTTTACTGGTTCATCCACCATCGCCACTTACAAAATCACGAGCGGCTGCTCGCTGACTTATATCGGTTCAATTAACGCGTCGGGAATAAACGGCGGCCCACCGCTGGGAATAGCCGCGCATGGCAGCATCATGGTGATCACTTACGGCGACGGCTCGATTGAATCGTTCAACATTCAGGGTGCATTGCCCGTTTCGAATGGCGACCTGCAACTAACCACCGGCTTCACCGACGGCAATGGCGGCAGCGCCGCAGGCGTTCAGATTACTTCTGACTCGCACTACGCGGTTTTTGCCGACGCCACCGCGGCTGCCACCGAACTCGAAGTCTCCGACATTTCCTCCGGCAAGCTCGCCTCCACAATCGACTACGGCGGACAGAACGCCGTGAATGGCAGCCTGGGCGCGGGACAGAATTCCAATTTTGCGTGGCTCAGCCCGGATGAAACGCTCGTCTACGTCAGCAACACCTATTCGGGACAGGTTACTGGCGTCAAGTTCAATCGCACCACGGGCATACTCTCCTACGGCTGCATTTCCGGCGTGCTGAAGGGATTCGGCACCAACTTTCTGTATCCCGCGGGACTCGCGACCGCCAACACCGCCGGCAATGGCGCTGTAGTCTGGGTAGCCGAATATGCGTCAGCGCCCGCAGCTTACATTGGCATGGTCACCGTCGGCGCGAGCGGTGGGACGTGCACGTTGTCGGAAGCGCCCAATTCTCCCGCCGAGGAAGCCGAAAGCGACGGCCTCGAATCCATCGCCGCCTTCCCTCCCCGCCCATTCTAGTTTCGCGCGCGTGCGCGCCGAGGCATCGCATACCACGCTTCATCCGGGTGCCCCACCCTTTACCATGCCAAGGGTGGGGCCCGATTCCGCAGTAAACTATCTAGCCGACGGCAAACGGGCTAGCGGCTCGAGGGGACGGCGATGAAACCGTGCGTGACGGTTAAGTTGCCCGAATCGGCATAGGCACCGACAACGGTCTTCGCGTTATTGATGCCGGAGGGCTGGGTGCCGGGGGAGCCGGGATATACAAAATTCAGATAACTGCTGCCGGCGTTGGCATATCCACGCACGCCGTGATGCCCCGGGGGAGCAGTGTACCAGCCGACCAATTGCGCGTGATCGTTAATCTTTTGGGCGGTAGTCTCTTCACTGCCCGGCAAGGCAATGTGGGTGTACGTGCCGCCAATTCCACCGGTGAGAGTAAAGCCGTAAACAAGGGCGCCCGCCTCATATTCACCGGAAATCTCACCGGCATTGTTAATGCCGTTGGCGGCGGTTAAGCCGCTGCCTGGGTAGTCGAACGAAGTATAAACGCCGCTCACCAACGTGAATCCGTGAGTGACGTCGTTGGTGTCCTCCCAGTAGCCCACAACCTCGCCGGCGTTGTTTATCCCGCTGGCGACGGTCAGCTTGGCTCCCGGATAATTAAGCGTAACGAAGCCGCCAGAGGAGGTGTAAGAAAAGCCCGCATACAGGCCGACAGACGTTGTCGTATAGAACCCCACGACTTCGTTAGAATCGTTGATTCCCATAATTTCTGTGTATTGAGCACCTGGAAAACTCAAGGAAGTGAACGTGCTTCCGACCATGATAAACCCGTTAATTGACAGTTCCTTGTCCGTCGTCTGGTACCAGCCAACGATAACGCCACTATTGTTGATCGCCGCGGCGGACGTGGATTGAGCTCCCGGATAATCAAACGAGGTGAAGGTTAAGGTCACCGGCCGATGCGCCGCCTGAGCGCTTATGGCGCCGCCGCCCGCCAGCACGACCGTCAGAATGGCAAAACACGCGAACAGAATTCCTCTGCGCATTGAATGTTTCATATGGCTCCCTCCGCAACATTTCGAACACGTGCAGTCAGGAGCATAGCCCCGGGCTCGCGCCTATACAAGCGATTTTAAGTTATGTAAGACGACATAGGCCTATTACCGAGGTACTAAGTGTATTCCGCAGCGTGCAGCGACGGGGCGAGGCACGACGTTGAATTCCCGCGCGGCGCGAAATCCGTTAGAATGGAATGCAAATGCCGGGCGGAGAGATTTGGGAGGGGTTGAACGCGAGCCAGCGCGCCGCCGTCGAGCACGGTGACGGGCCGCTGCTGGTGATTGCCGGAGCGGGCACGGGAAAGACGCGCGCGCTTACCGCCAGAATCTGCTGGCTCCTCGAGAAGCATCCCGAAATTTCCGGCGAAAATATTCTCGCCCTTACTTACACCGACAAGGCCGCTAACGAAATGCTCTGGCGCGTGAAAAATGCCGCCGGAGAGCGCGCCGAAGGCATCTCGCTCGGCACGTTCCATTCTTTCTGCCTCGAAAAGATTCTGGGCATCGCCAATCCCGAGCTGCAACCGCTGGAAGACCACGATCATTGGATCCTGCTGCGTCGCAACATCGCCGAATGCGGACTGAAGCATTACAGCAAGCTTGCCGATCCCGGGAAATATCTCAGCGATTTCCGCGAATTTTTTTCGCGCTGCCAGGACGAGCTGATTGCCGCCGAGGAGTATGTGCGCTTTGTGGCGTCCGCGCGAATGCGCCTTGACGCGACCAAAGCTGCGTTGCCCGACGACGAGCGCCAGGCCGCCGAAGAGGGAGTCGAACGCCTTGAGGAAATCGCGCGCACCTATCGCATCAGCGACCGCCTGCTGCGCGAGCGCAATTTCGCCACCTGGGGCGAGCAGATTATGCACTCGGTGAATCTGCTGCGCTCAAATCCCGAAATGCTGGCGTCGCTCCGCGAGCGTTACCGCTTCATCCTGGTGGATGAATTTCAGGATACGAATTTCGCGCAGCTTGAGCTGCTGTGGCTGCTGGCCGGTGATTCGCGCAATATATTCGCCGTGGGCGACGACGACCAGGCCATTTACCGATTCCGCGGCGCGTCGTTCGGCAGCTTCACGATTTTCCTGAATCGTTTCGCGTACTCTGAGGGCGGCGGAAAACCCGTGCAACCCGCGATTGTCTCGCTGACGGAGAACTACCGCTCCTCGCAGCGCATTCTGCGCGCCGCGCATCAGGTGATTCAGTTCAATGAGAAGTCGCCGCTGCTGCCGGCGAAAAATCTCACCACCACGCGTCCGCCCGGCGAAAAAATACGCATCGCGGAATTTAACGGCGCGCCCGCCGAAGGCGAATGGGCGGCTTCGGAGATTGAGCGCCTGCGCGGCGCGAACGGCGACTGGTCGCAATTCGCCGTGCTCTATCGGTCGCACCGTCATCGCGAGCAGTTGGTGCGGGCACTCCGCCGCCGCAAAATTCCCTTTCGCGTACACGGGCTCTCCGCCCTTTCCAACACGCTGATTCGCGACGTGCTGTCATGGCTGCGCGCCGTTGCGCATCCCGGCGACGATGTGGCCTTCGCGCGCGTGCTGGCGGTGCCGCGCTGGCGCTTCGTTCCCTCGGATTTGCTGCGCCTGGTGCAGCGCTCGAAAGGCAAGACGCTGCTTGAAACGCTGGGCGCGGAGCAGCGCCAGCTTCCTTTCACCGCCGGCGACAGGCAGTCCGACGAATTATTGGCGCTGCTGCAAAGTTTGCAGGAATTCTCGCGCCACGCCACGGCGCGGCAGGTCTTCGACGAGATGATGAGCCGCCTCGAAGTCGCCACCCTGGTCTCCGACGCGGACCGCATCTGCCTCGATTTCTTCGCGAGATTCATTACCGAATGGGAGAAGAAGAGCGACGCCACAGGATTGCGTGCTTTCCTCGAATATTTCGGCTACTACCTTCAAGCCGGCGGCGATTTGAGTCCCGACGAAGGGCTCACCACCGGCGACGCAGTGCAATTGATGACCGTGCACGGCGCCAAGGGCCTGGAATTTGACCAGGTGTTCGTGATTCACCTTTCGCGATCCAGCTTTCCGCCCAACAATCGCAAAGCGGTGATTGAATTTCCGACAGAGTTGATGAAGGACAAAAAACCCGAGGGCGATTTCCGCATTCAGGAAGAGCGGCGACTTTTCTACGTGGCCATCACGCGCGCGCGCAAACGTCTTACACTTACTACCATCATTAACCCGCACATTAAGCCGTCGACGTTTCTCGAAGATTTGCTGCGCGACGCCGGGTTGAAATCGCGCGACATCGAACAGATTTCGCCCGCTGTCAGCGTGCCCGCCGAAGAGGAAACCGCCGCGCCCGTCCCCGCCGACGCCTCGCATCCCGGCCTGTTCACTTCCGTCTCGCCGGATTCGCGCGTCTACTCGCAGATTGCGCTGTGGTCGCGCGCGTATCATCCGCCTTTGCCGGAGCCGCTGCACTTGAGCGCATCGGCCATCGACGTCTACCGTCAATGCCCGCAGAAATATCTCTATAACTACGTGTGGGGAATTCGCGGCAAAGCTGCTCCGGCGATGGTTTTCGGCAACGTTATGCACTCCGCCGTGCGCGAAATGATGCAGGCATGGATGAAGCGCCAGAAGCTTTCGCGCGATGATGTAGCCTTAATTCTGGAGCGCAAATGGAAGAGCGAAGGCTACGAGGACGCTTACCAGGAAGAAGAGTATCGCCGCGCGGGCCTGGCGCAGTTACTCGAATTTCGCTCGACGCACAATCCGGCCGCCGCGCCCATCGTGTTGCACACTGAAAAGAAATTCGAGCTGCCCATGGGCGACGACGTGATCGTCACCGGGCGCATCGACCAGATCAACCAGCTTCCCGACGGCACCGTGGAAGTGGTGGACTACAAAACCGGCTCGCCCAAGCAGCCTAAGGACGCGAAAGATAGCGTACAGCTCAGCATCTACGCGCTCGCTGTGCGCGAACTCCTCGAACTCGAACCCTCGCGCCTGATGTTCTACAACCTTACTTCCAACAATGCCGTGGAAACTACTTGCGACGAGAAGTCTCTCGCACGCGCCCGTTGCGAAGTTGCCGACGTCGCCGCCCACCTCCGCGCCGCCGTTTTCCCCGCCACCGTCAATTACCTTTGCTCAAGCTGCGATTACAGAATCCTTTGTCCCGCCCATGAAGACCTTGCCACCATTCGCCCGGCTCAACCCGCTCGCGCCTAAACACGCAGCGTTACGTCACCGCATTCAGCTTCGACTCTCTATCCCGACGGCAATACGGACGAATCGTATAAACGCTTCACTTTTTTATGTCGGCATACGGCATCGGCGGGGCGAAATAGGTACGCCCATTTAACAATTAAATGACAAGTCGATGACAACAGGCCGAAAGAGACTGACTATGCTTGCGGCTGTTAGCTGGTGGCTATTTTTAGGGAGGTATCCCAATGATAAGGTTTGCACTTTTCATGATGCTGGCGGCCTTCTGCGTTTCTGCATCAGGGCCGCAAATCGCTGCGCAAACATCCACGACTAGTCTGCCCGCAGCGACCTTCACGTCGCTATACAGTTTTCCCGGACCCGGCAATCCCGTTGCTGGGCTCGTCCAGGGCGCTGATGGGAACCTTTACGGGACAACTCGGGGGTTCGCCGGCGGCGGTAACGGAAAGGTTTTCAAGATCACTCCAAGCGGCATTCTGACGAATCTCGAAACGGGCGGCGAATTTGAGGCGGCGCTGGTTCTGGGAACCGACGGAAACTTCTATGGGGCAATGTTTGAGGGTGGAACCTCCGGCAATGGCACAATCTTCAAAATCACATCAACCGGCACGTTCACGACGCTGTACGATTTCGGCTTTCCGCCCCCCAGCGGCAGTTTCCCCAAAGCCGCGCTGATACAGGCCACCGACGGAAACTTCTACGGCACTACGCTCTATGGCGGGACCAACTCCTGCGTCTTTGGCGGCACTGATTATGGCTGCGGCACGATTTTCAAGATTACTCCCAGCGGCGCGCTGACTACGCTGCACAATTTTTGCTCCCAAAGCGGTTGCCCGGATGGTGAATCGCCCGAAGCTGCGCTGGTGCAGGGCACCGACGGGAACTTATACGGGCTAACAAGCGCCGGTGGCGCCGACGATGACGGTACCGTTTTCAAGATCACCCTAAGCGGCGCGCTGACCACATTGCACAGTTTCAGCTCGACGGACGGCAGTTCTCCCGAGGGCGCACTGATCCAGGCCAGCGATGGAAACTTCTACGGAACAACCGCTTACGGGGCCAATTCATCCTGCACTGATGGCTGCGGGACGATCTTTAAAATTACGGCCGCAGGCGCATTGACCACGCTGCACAGTTTCGACTCGGCTGACGGCGCTATTCCCACCGCCGGATTGATTCAGGCCACTGACGGAAGCTTGTATGGAACAACGAGTGGAGGCGGGGCGGATGGAGCCGGCACAGTTTTTCAACTCGCCTCGAGCGGCAAGCTAACGACACTGCATAGCTTCGGCACTACGGATGGTGGAACTCCAACCGCGCTGCTCCAGGATACCAGTGGAACACTTTATGGAATGACCTTTATCGGCGGCATTAATAACTACCACTTTTGTGGCGGGAGATGCGGCACCATCTATAGTCTATCTGTGGGTTTGGGCCCGTTTGTGAAAGCAAATCCAGTTTCAGGCAACGTAGGAACGACCGTCACAATCTTGGGGACTAACTTGACAGGAGCGACCAGCGTCACATTTAACGGCACTGCAGCAACGTTTACTGTACTTTCGAGTTCCGCAATCACCACTACTGTACCTGCTGGAGCCACCACTGGAGCAGTCACAGTAGTAACGCCCAATGGCACTCTTTCGAGCAATGTGCCCTTCCAAGTGCCATAGACCCGCTACTTTCCCATATACGCGCGTTGATAGCGCTTCGCTCGCCTGGCTCTTTCGAGTCGGGCGAGTATTGTTTTGCTCAATCAGGATCGCCACCGAAAAACACCGGGCCATGATTTAACAATCTGTAGACAATTTCGTGACAAGCACTGCAGTGTGTTTAGCTATGCTGGCCACTGTACAACTAGTTATTAATCTTTCAAGGAGAAACGAATGTCCCCAATCACAAGAACTGCAATTTACATCATGCTGGCGGCGCTTTGCCTGTGCGCCTCAGGGCCGCAAATCTCGGCGCAAGCACCATCAATGAACGTACCTGCAGCGACGTTCACCACGCTGGTCAACTTCGACAGCACCAACGGAGCCGGTTCCTCGGCGGGTATGATTCTCGCCAAGGACGGCAACTTGTACGGAACAACTCAGCTGGGGGGAGCCAATAATGATGGCACAGTTTTCAAGATCACTCCCGCCGGACAGTTGACCATCTTGCACAGTTTTTGCTCGCTGGCTGTTTGCGCGGACGGAGCCAATCCCGTGGGCGGCGTAATTCAGGCCACCGATGGCAACTTCTATGGTACTACGGAGATCAACACGATTTTCAAAATGACTTCAACCGGCGCGCTGACGACCATTGCGACGCTCAACGCCGCCGAGGGGCAATCTTTGGAAGCCGGATTGATTCAAGGCAAGGACGGAAATCTCTACGGCGTGGCTGCAGGCGGTGGTGCGAATTCAAACTGTTCCACCACCTTATCGGAGCAGCACCCCGATGCGGAAGGTCACTTGCCTCCGCGGCGTTTCGTAACGTGCGGAACGGTCTTTAAGGTCACTCTAAGCGGTACAGTAACCACAGTGGCTAACATGACCATGGCGAGCGGCTTCAGGCCGTCTGCGCCGCTGGTCCAGGCCAGTGACGGAAACTTTTACAGTACAGCGCCGGAAGGCGGAAGTTCCGATCTCGGCACGGTTTTCAAGGTTACGCCCGGCGGCACACTTACCACGCTGCACAACTTCGTTGGTACAGACGGCGAAAAGTCCGAGAGCGCGCTGATTCACGCTACCGACGGAAATCTCTATGGAGCAACGTCCTTTGGCGGATCCATCGGCGGCGGCACGATCTTCAAGATCACTCTAGGCGGCACTCTTACGACGCTGGCGAGCTTATCTTATAACGCCGGCTTCGGACCTTTAGCCGCGCTGGTGCAAGGTTCCGACGGAAACTTCTACGGAACAACAGCTCAGAACGGCCCCAGCAACGACGGCGTCATATTCAAAATCACCCCAACCGGCGCGCTGACGGCTCTGCATAACTTCGAAGGCTCCGACGGCGAATACCCCGCTGCATCGCTTGTTGAGGGCACCAACGGAAGCTTATACGGAACTACATTCTATGGCGGCAGCGGCGCTAACTGCATCTCCGGCTGCGGCACCATCTTCAGCATCTCCGCAGGCCTCAACTCGGCTGCGGAAACCTCGGCAGAATCAAAGTAGCAGCGCGCATGGGGCGCGCCTTCAGCAACTGATGCTGCGAGGCGCTGCCCTTGCGTCATCCCCTGCGTTACAAGGTACAACCGCAGTACTTGCGTAGGTGCCGGCGTATAAAACGCGTCGCGAGGTGGCCACATTGGCTGCCTCGCGGCCTGTCTAATGCTTTCCTCACGCCCCAATGACTCGCCATCCCTCCGCTGGCAAAGTCCGCAACACACCCCGGGATGAAGTTTCCTGTAAACTAAGGAGGTCGAAGGGTTCTTTACGTGGGAGCTTTGCAGCAATTGGAGGCACCTAGGCATGAAGATTCCTGATTGGGTACAAAATGTGTTGGATGGATACGAAGTGAGCAGCGCGGCCTTCATGGAAATTCAAATTGGGAGCGCGCTAGGCGCAGGAGCACGCGCGCACGAAAATATGCCTGAGGAGGACAAAAAAGGGTATCTGGCTGAAGCAGCAGTTTTCTCATTCTCGGAACGACGCGAGAAAGATACCGTATGGGGCACGTACTTCGCCCCGATGACGCGTTGGACACAACCTGACGGCACTGAATTCCGGTGGCCTGACGTCGCGGACCTTGATGCCGCGACGATCGAACATTGGCAATCGAGGGCTAAGGCAGCAACAAATTCCGTAATGCGCTCCAGATATGCCGACGCGGTCTGGGACCTCACGACGACGATAATTGGCGAACACCCCTCGTACGAATTTGCGCAGGTCGCCATTGATGCATACATCGGCGCAACTGAAAAAGCGCTTTATTCGATGTCAATTAACGGGATACAGTGGCTCGGAAGAGCACTTGACCTGTCTCTAAGCATACGCGACGAGGACAGAATTCGCCATGTAATTGAATCGATGTTTATGCTTTACGACAAGGTCAGCGAGGCACAGTACATTGGAACCTGGACTTTCCTCTTCGACAACTTATATGACAACGAGACATTACTCAGCGAGAAACAAAGGGGCTGCATCATTGCCCATTTAGAATCAATGCTTGCGATTACAACCAACCGCGAAGAGCTTGGTGGCTTCGATCCCTTCGGAGCCGAAGCTGCCGCCGAGAGACTAGCACGCCATTATGAACATATTGGAAGCAAAGCAGATGTTCAGCGGGTAACTAAACTCTATGGTGAATCGTTTCAACATTTGGCGGGTCAAGCAAATTCGATTGTCGCGGTGCCGTGGCTCCAACCAGTAGCTGAGAGATATCGCCAAGTGGGATTGAGGGACGAAGCTGAAAAGCTTGAACTCACAATCGAAGAAAAAGGAAAGGGTGTCGAGGGTGAGTTAAAGCGCATAGAGGTGAAGCTCGACATCACCCCGGAGCAAATAGAACAGCTCGCTATCCATTTGACAGAGGGCGATCTAAAGATGTCGCTGGCCAGAATTGGCGACTACTTCATTCCGGATGTTGACAAATCCAGGACCTTTCTGAAGGAAATGCGAGATCGTGCACCATTACTGTCAATGATTAAGACCGTGACATATGAAGGCGGGCGACCATCGTCGAGCATTGGAACCGTAGACGATGATCCAGAAGGGACATTACATTCTCAATTGGCCGACCGTATAGGCATGTTGCGAATTTTTCTGATTCCCACACTGGCAAAGCTAAAAGAAAAGTTAAGTCCTACGCCTGAGGGCATTCTAAACTTTTTATTCGAATCTCCTATATTCGCGAATGCGCGACCCGAGCTTTTGAATGCTGGCTTGGAAGCATACCTCAACGACGACTACGCAAAGGCTATCCATATCCTAATTCCACAAATTGAGCAACGCCTTCGCAACTTACTGGCAATCCTTCGCATACCAACGAACAAACCCGTGAAAGGCCAGCCGGGAATCATGGACGCCAAATCAATGAATGATGCTTTGCGTCAAGAGCGCGTTAGGACTGCGCTGCCCGAGAATTTGTGGCGATACCTATCCGTCCTGTATGTTGATCGAAGAGGCATAAATTTCCGCAATAATGTAGCGCACGGGCTTGTTCCTCCAGAGGCATTTAACCGCCCCATGGCGGACCAGGTGTTCCACAGTCTACTTGCGCTTGGGTCAATGCGAACGAAAGAGCCTGACGCTCGCGGAAACACCGACTCAACGCTCGCAGACACCGATAAAGAATAGAACGGCGTAGGGTGCTTCATCCTCGCGCGCGAAAATATTTGCCAGGGGGAAAGATGCCGGCGCGGGAGAGTTCGCGGCCGACGACTTTCTTGATTTCCCAGCACCACCAGTCGAACGTGGAGCGCGGCACTCCCAGCAGCTTGGGAGCGGCTTTATATTCGGCTCGCTCGAGGAAATAGATTTCGAAGAGCCGCTGCCGGCGTTCCCACGTGGGACGCGCCAGTGCCCGCCGCCCGGCCATGGCGAAGTCGGCCTTGTAGTCCTCGGCGCGCCCGCGTTCCGGACGCCACCGGTAACCGGTCGAAGCCGCGGCCCGCCCTCCGCTGCCCGGGACGCGCCCCTCGAGCCATTCGCTCAGGTGCCGATACCGCTTGTGGCAAACGTCAAAAACTTCCAGGTCTCGCATCGCTCCTCCTTGGTTTTTCCGCCGCCGCTCTTCGTGAGCGCCGCCGTCCTTGGCCCCAATGCTAAGAATTTGCCGCCATTCCTCCCGCGTCGTGGATTGTGGTCTTGGCGGGTGCCCCATCCTCCGCGCGAAGTAACACGAAGGGCGGAGAACATCCCACTACTAAAGACCAGAACCCATCCGCACTCACTGGCTCCACGGCTGTGCCGGATCGCCCTGACCTTCGAACGACTCCGCGCAGGCCTCGAAGCATTCCCGCCAGCCCTCGAGGTAGCCGCGCGCATATTCGTCGGCGAATTTCATCCGCTGGCGATAGCTTCGCTGCGCCTCCAGAACGCGCCGGGCGTCCATCCCCGGTGAGCTGAGGGCCAGCGCCACACGCCATCGCAATTCACGCGCGGCCCGCGCCAGCCAATGCAGCGGCACGGGAAAGAACACTCCCACGTGCCGCATCGGATCGAACCAGGCCATCCGCCAACCCGCCGGAATCATCGTTCCCGGCACGATTTCCCGCTTCAGCATTCCCTTCCCCCTCCTTTTCAGCGCGATCAATTCCCTTCTCCTTTCGCCACCGCTCGCTCCCCTGTGGCGCCACACTCTCGCTCCGCCCGCATGATGGAATGTCCATCACTGGCGACACACCGGACCCTGTCCCACGCGCAACTCCCGCTGAACTTCAGCATCACGGCGCGCGGCCCCATTTCCAAAGCTCATGCGCCCGGCTAGGCTCCGGATTGCGTCCCGGGTTTCCGTGATTTTGAATTTGTCTTCTTCGGGAATAGTGGACGGCTCTTTCTTTCTATTTATATCTTTATCAATCCAACTACCTATCCCCGCCGCAACTCCTGCATTGCCCGATGCTTGCCCCTCATTTGCCCCGCAATTCTGAGGAGGCCTGTCCCCAGAATTGAGGTGGGGCATCCTCAATTCCGAGGACACCCTGCCTGTGGGAATCTCGCGTCCTGTGGAAATCTTCCTCGCTGAGGTCCGCACTCCCCGCACGTCTACCGGCGGTCGGCAGAATTTCTTCGCCTTAGTGATGCGAATGATCACTCCTCCCGGAGCTGCGTTCGTTTCGATGTAGCCGCCGCTGCGCAACACGCTCATCCAGCGCTCCATGGTCTTGCGCGGATACCCCGTTTCCTCTTCGATTTCGTGGTAGCTCACCGGTTTACCACCCAGCACGAGTCCGAAGCCGTCTTTCTGCCCCGTCTGCCGCAGCACCAGCCAACCGTAGAGCCATACCGCCGCCCCCATTCGGCGGCAATGCTGAGCCTCGAAGAGCGTCCCGCGCAGCCCGGTGTTGAAATTCTTCTCGCGCATCCTTATTATTCCCGTTCTGGCCGCAGATTCCCTGCTGCCTTACTGCCCCTGTAAAATATCTCTAGGCCTGTCAATCGATTACGCCAGCCGGATTTTCTCTCGACGCCGGGCCGCACGCACAGCCGCTGAAAACTCAGCAAACTCCACAGTAAGGAACCCTAACCGTGATAAACCCGGAAATGGCCTCGTCCGCCCGAGCGGATTCCGCTATCTCCAATCGTGTCACCGTCCGAATTGCGCGTCGGGCATTGCAATAGCCGCATAGCTTCGGCCCGGGACGTTGGACGCTTTCAACTTTCTCCGCCATCCTGACGTTTCGCTGCCTGTCAAGCTCGCGCTGGTGATTTCCCGGACGCGATCGCCACCGCCGCATGTACGCCCGATGCCGTGCCCGATCCGCCAAATCAACTCTGTCCGTTCTCATCGTTATGTCTCCGCGCCGCGCAAGCCGCTACTGCCAATGCAATCACCCGCTATTGGCGTGCTCCACGCGCGGCAGCCGGCCTTCCGGGCTCCGTAATAAGGATCAAACGCGCTTTTTCTGAAAATACTTCTTGACAATAACCACTTCTGCTCGTTACCGTGTGGTACTCACATGGAACCACACTCCCACCAACCATTCCTTCGCACTCATATCTTTTCCATTCCTTGGGGGGAATGCAGCCATGGGGGACAGGAACGACCACTTCAACTTCAAACAGTTGGCGGAGTGTTCCAGGCCGACTCTCGAATCTATCGAGCTCGCCCGCTTGAACCGGGCAGCCGACCTTCGAAAGGAGATCCACGAGGTCATCGACGAATGTATCGAAGCTGAAGCCGAAGCCCGCATGGCGCGCTGGCTCATTGAAAACCGAACTGATCGCCACGCCCGCGCGGTGGAAATGGCGGCCACGTTCCGCGATTGTCCCAAGCCGCCCAAGGTAGCCCTGGAACGCGCCGACCCCTCTCACGCGCAGTTCCTTCGCGGGCGCAGATTGAAAACTGCGGTCTGATGCGGCGTGGCACATATCTGCGGCGCCGGAAGTGAGCCGCTTTTTGTGCGAGCGTGCGGCATAGCTCCGCGCTTCGCATCTCTCGATCTGCCAACCCTCACAATCTTGGGGCTCCTGCATAGTGTTTCCAGTACAAGGTAATTGGTCATTTTGATGAACTGCTGTAGTCATTGTGTCGTATCGCGGACGCGTCTTCAGCAGCGACATTCCGCCTGCCGCCAAATGTTTTTTCCATATCGTGCTGGCGGCGCCGCCTTTCCCGCAATCCTTCCGCAATTTCCGGCTACTGCTGACCTGCTTTCCAAAGTAGCCCACCACGCAGTACAGCCCCAGACTGAATGTCTAAACATCGCATAAGCCTCAGTGTGACTATCACCTGAACGCTGCATCTAACCGCCCCTCTGTATAACCCTGACGACTTACGTCCCCAGCCAATACATCTAAAAACAACCGCCTGCTTTCGCTTACCAACTGCATGGTGCGATTGAGCACAGCAGCTCGTTGATGCCGCGCAACGGAGGGGTCGACTCGCCTAGACCCCCCTAGCTCCGCACCCCGCAACCTGGCCTTGCAACGTCGCCACACAACCTCGCCTCGCAACCTCGCCTCGCAACCCCGCCCTGGAACCTACCTCCACAACCTCGCACCGCAATCTCGCCCCGCAACCCCGCCTCGCAACCCCGCCTCCCAACCTCGCCTTGCAACCCCCACCGTGCAACCCCGCCTTGCAACCCCGCACCGAAATCTCGCCGCAACCCCGCACTGCAACCTACCCCCGCAACCTCGCCTTGCAACCTACCTCGGCAACCTCGCACCGCAATCTGGCCCCGCAACTCCGCCTCCCAACCTCGCCTTACAACCCCGCCTCGCAACCCCGCACCGCAATCTCGCCCCACAACCTCGTCCTACAACCCCGCACCGCAATCTCGCCCCGCAACCTCGCCTTGCAACCTCACATTGACGAACCACTTCGCCATTTCGTGTTCTTTCCACTAGAGCGATTCACGCCTAGCCTTGGGCACACGATCAAGGCCGCACTAGCCCTGCACGTAACACGCTCGGCTTTGCAACGAGCGGTGGCAGCGTTCTTCCAGCCAACCCTCTTGTAGCCTCGTGTCGAATATCAATTATCCGACTACATAGATCGAATGTTTTTTTTATACCAACAATAATGCTATGGATACGCTGTTTTTGCGGAAATAAGCATTGACGTGTATTGTTTCCCTACCTTGTACGCATAGTGGTACTCTTTCACCATTTCGGCAAACGCGATCGGTGTCCGCATCCGCTACACCTAAGACACGTCTCCACACACCATCCAGCTAGCCGACGGGCATGAGTGCCGATATGCACGCTGTCACCATTCGCTTCCAGTTGCGCGGCACTATTCCTCACACCAACGCGCCTCGCTTTCGCACATTCACCAACCGCATACACTGCGCTATATCGGCTAGATCACATTGTGTCGGCTAATACGCGCGCTTACCCAGCATGACTACTCCGCCCGTTTGCCGCATGTGGCGTCCACTCTATGTGTTAGTCTTACGTAGTATCAGGCTGATACTTGGCGGTACTTGCGTAAGACTGGGGCACACACCATGCTGGCATCGCTAATGCACCCGCCAATTATAGCTAGCGAACGACCGGACAGCCGTTTCGCCACACGATCTACATACCTCTCTTGTCACTCGGTTAGATTAGGATTACGATTGTGCCAGACACGTAACACGCCCTAGTCATACACTGCGGCGGTTTTTATAACACAGTAGGAAGACGATCCTTGGTGGCAGCACCAGAGCACTATTTGTAATAATACTTACACGTGTGCACTTGGCAACGCTGTCGCTGCATCGACTAACTTGACAGCCGATTCGCGCTTTATAGCGCAGATGGCGGAAGATACGAATATAGAGTTAGCCGTTTCGTGAATACCCTTAGCAGGAGGGACAGAATATAACGTTTGTGTATGGCTCCAGTACCGAGTTCGTAATGCGGCATCGGCAACCGCCGAATGCAAAATGCCATATCAATACAGCAGCGCGCATCAAGGTGAGCACCTGAAGGACATGGCCTTGTGCTACTCACGGACCGAGCACAGTTCAGGTACTTTCGGGGAGCGTATAATCGAATCTATAGCAGTGCTTTCCGTCGGCGATGATGATAAGCATTGTACCGGCCAGGCCCACGAGTTGTCCGATGCCGGAATCCGGCACGACAGTGATGTTCTGATAGTGGTACGCCTCGCGCGAGAGTTCCACTGTGCTGCAACACGAAAGACCCCTCGCGGCCATGAAGTTTGCCACTAAGCCGTTCGATAGCTACATAGCCGGCCGAGCCTTTGACGTCTGTTCCGGCGGTGAGCATTCGTCCCTTGGACGTGGCTTCCAGGTGACCGTGAAATTGCTTTTCGATCGACATGCTGCCAAGCATGGCACACTCGGGCCTTTCGTCCGGCGCGAGAGGCGTAAGCTTCACGTCAAATGTTCCCTCTGCAACAATCGTCATAACCATCCTTCCCAGCGCGAAGAGTTACTCTCAATCAATCGCGCTGAGTATACTCGGGCCCATCCGCTGCCGCAAGGTGCGGGGGGCGTCATTGGCAAACGAGATGCCGCGTTTACAAGAGGTGAACGCACCAGGGCAAACGTGCAAGGTAGTCGCTCAGTGGCCGTAGCATTCAACTTTGCTTTTTGCGAAGCGTCTTGCGACTATGTTCAACGAGCATCGCATGCATATTCTTGAATTCACATTATTGATTGGGCTGGGATCGCTGGCTGGAGGTTTCCTCGGCGCGCTCACCGGACTGGGTGGCGGCGTAGTCATCGTGCCGCTGCTCACGCTCGCCTTTCACGTGGACATACGCTACGCCATCGGAGCGTCGCTCGTTTCAGTAATTGCCACATCTTCGGGCTCCGCCGTGGCGTACTTGAAGGAAGGCTTCACAAACATGCGGGTGGGCATGTTCCTGGAAATGGCGACGACGGTGGGAGCGCTCACGGGAGCATACCTTGCGACGCGCACTCCCACTTCACTGATCGCGATAATTTTCGGATTTGTTTTGATGTATTCAGCCTATGCTTCGATTCGAAAACAACCTATGCGCCTCGCAAGCGATCGTCCGGACCGGCTGGCCACCACGCTTCGACTGGACGGCAGCTATCCCGGGCCGCAAGGCTCGCAAACTTATCACGTCCACAACGTCCCGGCAGGTTTCAGCCTGATGTACATAGCCGGCGTGCTTTCCGGGTTGCTGGGAATCGGCTCCGGCGCGGTGAAAGTGCTGGCGATGGACCAGGCCATGCGCATTCCCTTCAAGGTGTCGACCACCACGAGTAATTTCATGATTGGTGTCACTGCCGCGGCCAGCGCCGGCATGTATCTTTCGCGCGGATACATTGATCCTGCACTGGCGATGCCGGTCATGCTGGGAGTCCTGGCCGGCTCGCTCGCCGGAGCGCGACTGCTGCCGCGCGCCAAGGTGCGGACGCTCCGCCTCATATTCAGCATCGTCGTTGGCGCGCTGGCGATCGAGATGATTTTCAAGGGGTTTACAGGAGGAATCTAGTTGAACGCAAACCACTCAGCCCCGCGATGGAGCGACGACCAACTCGAGCAGGCCATGGGCAAAGTTCTGCGCGTGGGAGTAATCGTCTCCGCCGCCGGAGTATTCACAGGCGGCGTGCACTACTTGATCCGTTACCGTCACATGATACCGGACTACAAAATCTTCCGCGGCGAACCGGCCGACTTGCGCCAAGTTAGCCAAATTTTTCACGATGCGTTTTCATGGCATTCACGCGGACTCATCCAGCTCGGCCTCCTGCTGCTGATTGCCACTCCCGTGGCGCGCGTGGCATTCTCCGTCGCGGCATTCGCCGCGGAGCAAGACTGGCTCTACGTCGGTGTCACGCTAATTGTTCTTGCCATTCTCCTCTATAGCCTTGCAGCTTGAGCTAACCGGCAGCGATGGGTGCGAGCGATCGCAGACGTCATCCCAAGCCGGTATTCACGTATCACGCGCAATTACCCTCGGCGAACAAGAAAAAGAGGCCGCCTGATTGCTTCTCAGGACCGGCCTCTTAATTTACCACTGCGGGACTACTTAGTTTTTCGCGATCAGCGACTCCAACCGGGCCAGGCGCTGCTGCAATTCGGCGACTTGTTGCCCTAGAGTTTCGACCTTCTGCTCCTGCTGCTTGATCAACTCCTGTTGTGGGGAACCGTTGGAGGCGCAGCCGGTCGTTCCAAGCAATCCGTCGCTGGAGATGCAAACCAGAGGATTGTCGCTGCCTGTAGTCGCTTCATTATAGACGTTCGCGATGTAAGTGGCCGGGCCGGAAGCGTCGGCCGGTGGCCCGGAGTTAGCTCCGATACAAGTGACATTGCTTCCGCCTACGATGTTATAACAAGCCCCGCCGCCCACGGCCGTGTTGTTGGTGCCCGTGGTGTTGGACACTAGCGCATAATAGCCGCTCGCGGTATCGTTGTTGCCTGTGGTGTTTGCAGATAGCGCAGACATGCCGCTCCCAGTGTTGCTGCTGCCCGTGGTGTTGTTACCTAGCGCATAAGCGCCGCTCACGGTGTTGCCATCGCCCGTGGTGTTGAAATTTAGCGCGCCGGCGCCGCTCACGGTGTTATTACTGCCCGTGGTGTTGAAATATAGCACATGGTAGCCGTTTGCGGTGTTTTGACTGCCCTCGGTGTTGGAGTATAGCGCATAACTACCGCTCGCCGTGTTGAAATTGCCCGTCGTGTTGGAATATAGCGCTTGGGCGCCGCTCGCAGTATTGTTGCTGCCCGTAGTGTTGGAATATAGCCCAGAAGTGCCGCTCGCGGTATTGTATTCGCCCGTTGTGTTGGTGTGAAGCGCAAAAGTGCCGCTCCCGGTGTTGCTGCTGCCCGTGGTGTTGGAATTTAACGCACCGTCGCCAAGAGCGATGTTAGTGCGGTCATGGGGCATCGCCAGCACCAGATTTCCTGCAATTCCGTAACCTTTGCCGGCGTTGTAATAATTTACCGCCGGGTCTGTCGTGTCCGGAGCGCGGTTTGTGTTTGAGGTGTCTTGCCCATAGCTGCTGGACGGATACATGCAGAACACGATGGCAACCATGGCCACCGTCATGCAAACTTTGATGAGCTGATTCATTCTCATATCTTAAATCTCCTTATTCGGGAATGCGATCTGGACATCCTGGTGCGGAACTGTATCACAATGCGAACTTAGTCGGCGTCGCATAATTGCGCGCGACCAAATTTCCAGGCGGGAAGCTGCTTCGAATATTACTTCTCAGGCGTGGGACGCGATTGGCTCGGCGACGAGAAGTTCGATAGTAACGATTGCGCCGTACGGTTGCTTATTGGCGAGATGAATTTCGCCGTGGCATTCCTGGACGATACCGAAACAGATGGAAAGCCCCAGGCCCGTACCCTTACCGATGGGTTTGGTGGTATAGAACGGGTCCATGGCGCGGTTTAAGTCGGAAAATCCGGGACCGGAATCTTCCACGCGAATTTCGGCGTGGTCTCCGTGGCAACTGGCGTGAATGCGAATTACTTTTTCCTTGCTGTCCTCGATGGCGTCCACGGAATTATTAATCAGGTTCAGCAGTACCTGCTTCAACTCATCTTCGCCGATGGCCAGGCCGGGAAAATCCGGAGCGATTTCGGTGAAAATTTGGACACCGCGCGTGCGCAGGTGATATTCGCGCAGCAGCACGGCATCGCGCAACGCTGCTTCGAAATTGGTAACCGGCTCCTCGGGATTCTTTTGCCGCGCAAACCGCAGCAAGCCTTCAACGATGCGCTTCATTCGCCGGGCTTCATGCCCCAGCTTGGCGATTCGCGCCTGGGTGCTTTCCACGCGAACTTCGTCGGCCAGCAAGTCGCTGTATCCGATCACGGCGGCCAGCGGATTGTTCAATTCGTGCGCCACTCCGGCCACCAGCTGCCCCAGCGCGGCCAGCTTTTCTGAGCGCACCAGTTGATGATGGAGCCGCTTGTTTTCCAGCGTGACCGCCAGGTCCGCCGCCAACAGTTCAATCTTCACAATTTCCGCGGGGCTGGCGGCAAACACTTCTTCGGGTGCGCACAGCCACATCCATCCCACGGCTCGCCCGCGCGCCGGCACCGCGGGGACAATCACTTCCACCATGGGCATCGTTCCGGTGGCTGCGGGATCCGTCAGGAAAAATGTGGCTCGCAACGGCAGCAGCCCCGTCTGGCCTACTCGAAAAGAGTGCGCCCCCAGACGCTCGTGTCCCGCGCATAGTTCATCAATTTTGGCCGCTGTCCATTTTGCTACTTGCTCGCTGACGCCGACCGATTCGGCGGGTGTAATACCGCTCCAGCCCGCCAGTGAAAGTCCACCGTCGGCTCCCGCCAACAGAACCGCCGCAAAATGAAACCCTGAAGTGGACGTAACACTCGAGGCGATCTCGCCGCACAACATTGCCGGGTCGCGCGACGTTAGCAGCGCCGAAGTCACTCGCGCAAATCGCTCCATCATCGAGTTCTCAGCGTGTTCGCGCGCTGTTGTTTCCTCCAACAGCCGTGTCTGATCCTCGAGCAGTGAGAGAATCATCCCAAACGCCACGAAAAATTTCGGCACGTTCCACAACTCGGAATTAACTTGGAAATTCGGCGCAAAGCGATCCATCGCCATGCCGATGGGAAACACCGCTCCCCAAGTGATGAACCCTCCAATCACCGTGACGGCGCCCAGCGTCATTCGCTGGACGCGCTTCCAATACAGCACGCCCGTGATTCCGTAGGCTAGCGCCAGAATCCCATTCAAGGCGGGATCGGAATGTCCGCGAAATTGCGCCGAAGCCGCCCAACTGCCGGTCAGCAGAATCAGCAGCGCCAGGCTCACGTAGAAGAGCGAAATTCCCCGGTAAGCAATCAGCGGCAGAACGGCGGCGATCACCGCCAGCAGAATGATCAGGCTGCCCAACGCCCAATGGGCGGGCCAGTCAAAAGTAGCTCCAGCCGTGCATAACACTGCGGGAACGCCCAGCGACCACAGCAGCACCCGCCGCCAGAAAATATCCTTCACCGCTTCGCTCATCGATACCGCAAAGACGATGCCGCCCAGCTCCAGCGCTGCCAGGTCCATCGTTTCGATGATTTGTTCCAGGACGCCCGCGCGTCCTTCGCACGCCTGCATCACAAAATGCAGGAAAATCAGCGCCCACGCGAACACCCACAGTCGCATTCGAGGCGAGGCAGAGTGCCGCCGGATGGAAATGAAAATTCCCACCAGGACCGCCAAGACAAGAATCGAGGGAAGCTTTTCGGGTAATGCGCCCACACAGCCCTCAAGCGATTGAGCCTATCAGCGCGCCCGCAGCGTCACAAGCGCTCGCCCACTCGCTAGTACCAAATGGTAATCAGGTTTTAAATGTATGGAAACCAGATGCTTATAGTCTCGCCGCTCAGTTTAATCTCTTCTTCTTCGAAGCATCGAGCCTTCCCGCCCGTTGCATCAATGACCGAATTCTTGTCCCCGCACTGCAACAGTGGACACTATTTGTCCGCAGACCGCTCTGCCGCCACGGTAAGCACTGAGCAGGAAAATTAGTACGCCGAACGGAAAACCTAGCCCATCGTGTGAAAATGTTCGGGCTTGATCTTGTAGATCACCCGGACTTCCCCCGGCTTACTGAAAGGATATTTATCCTTGCCGAGATATTTCTTTGCCAGCGCGTCAATGCTTGCGTCCGCGCCTGTCTCGGTAATTTCCACCACGCGTCCGCGTATGCCCAGGTAGCGGTAGGGATTCGCCGGATCGGAAATTGCCAGCGCCACGCGAGCGTCGCGCGTCATGTTGCGGTCCTTCACGCGTCCGCGCGCCGTGTTGACGCGGATAAACTCGCCGTCAACGTCGCACCACACCGGCGAAACCTGCGGGCTGCCGTCCGGCATCAACGTCGCCAGGCTGGCGAACGCCGCCTTCTCCAGCAAATCCTTGTGCGTTTCGGGAATCTGTGCCGCCATGAAATTCCTCCAATCATGAATTTCGATGCAAGTTTTACTCCCACCAGTGTACGCCACTTCGCTGCAAGGATAATACCGCCTGCTCGAAAGATTTACTTTGACACGGACCGCGCCTGGGCATAGATTCAACGCACAGGTCCACGACATATAGGAGCGCGCCATGAACAGACTTCACAAAATGTTGATCGCAGTGGCCATTCTCACCATCGGTGTCGCGGCCTTAGCGCCAGCGCCAAACGCCGGCAGCGAACATTTCGTCATCACTAACGACAACGATCTCCAGGGATACAACCGGGGGACGGTGCTGGAGCTCGCGGGTAGGGGCGAAAACGTTGCTCTCAAGCAGGTTTCGTCGATGGGCACGGGTGTGTTCAGCCAGCTTGGCACGGGAACCCCATCCATCCAGATGGTCCAATCCGGCGCGGATGTTTGCGTTTTCCTGGCGAATGGAACTTATGATACCGCGAACGAAATCAGTGCCTTCAAGTATCCCGGCGCTAGGCGAGTAGGCAACTATACTGACTATAGTGCGGAAAACAACGTTCAGAGCCTTACAGCAGCGGGCGGCTATTTGTATGCATACTACTATTACGGTTCCATCGCCAGTTGGGCTATTGGTTCCGGCTGCGCTCTCAATTTAGTGCAAACATATTCGCTCAACGATCCGCTCCCTGTCCAAATTTCGGGCATGGCGACGACGCCGGACGGAAAGACGCTGGTGTTGTCTGAACAATCAGGCAGTGGTTGTTGCGTGGACTCGTTCGCCATCGGTCCAAATGGAACCTTGACCGAGAAAGGCCCATACCTTGTGAACGCTACCTATCCGCTAGGGCTGGACATCACGGCAGACAGCCAATATGCGATCCTCGGCGGCACGCCGGATTGTCCCAACTGCACCGCGTACGTCATGGCCATCGCAATCAATTCTGACGGTTCACTGGGAGCGGAGCACGACTTTGGCCAAAGCGGCGGCTTGGGGAATGCGCCGCCGATCGCGTATGTACGCCTTAGCCCCGACGAAAAGTATCTGTACACGAGCACCGGTTTCGATGACATTGGGCAAGTCGCCACGCTGAACTTCACCGAGGATCCGCTGAACATCACTTACGGTGGCTGCACGATCACACTCAAGGCGCCGGACGGCACCATATTTGCAAGGTCATTGGCTACCGCGAAGACATCGGGAGCCGGGAGCGGCCTGTACGTAGGAGAAGATATACTCGACGGCGGTTCCGGCGTCGGCCTCTTGACGGTCAACCCAGCTACTGGTTGCGCTACTGAAGCGACATCATCTCCTTTCATACTCTCCGATCCCGACGGCTCAGACATTTCCTCGCTAACGGCCTGGCCGCCGCGCCCATTCTGAAATTCGCGCGGTCAAATTTCGTTGCCGATTCGTCGCGCGTGGTCCTGCGGCGGTTGCAATTCGTGCAACCAGATTTTATCTCGGGTCATCCCGCCCGCCCCGAGCATAGTCGAGGGGAGCCATCGCCCTAAGCTTGCCGAAGGGCGCTTAGGCGAGGGACCCGTTTTTTCTTTTGACTCCCGAGCCGAACCGAATGCTAGATTTCCCCGTGCTCCCCGTAACGGTTTTGCATGCTGTGTGGGTCACCGCGCCCGCCCATGAGCGCATTGCCGAAGGGTCGGCCGTGACACTCCCGCCGCCTTCGACAAACTTTTCCCCATATCGCGCCAGCGGCCTGTCCTGAGCGACTTGGCGAAGGCGCGGCCTTTTCCGACACCTATCCAGTCTTGAATTTCGATGCAAGTTTTCCTCCCACCACTGTACGCCACTTCGTTGCCGTGAACATACCGCCCGCTCGAAAGATTTACTTTGACACGGACCGCGCCTCGGCATAGATTGAGGGTACCCGCGGCAAAGGAGCAACGCCCGATGAATCGCTACTACAAGCTTTTAGTCGCAATCACCATTCTCGTTGCCGGTGTCGCGGCCTTCGCGCCCGCGCCAAACGCCGGCAGCGAGCATTTCGTCATCACCAACGACCACACGGACAATAACAAAGGCACGCTTCTCAAGCTGGCTGGCACGGCTAGGGACCCGGTGCTCAATCAGGTGGCACCGCTCAATACCCACGTGCCGGACGAGGAATTCGGGTATGTCCCCGATGTGTTGGTTGTAAGATTCAGCACGGATGTCTGCGTCTTCCTTACTAACGGCACGTATGACACTTCGAACGAAGTCAGTGCGTTCAAATATCCCAGCAATGCGCTCGTGAAAAACTATACCAACATCCATTTGAGTTATACGGCGGGAGCCGTCGCGGCGAGCGGCGGCTATTTATACGTCAACTATGGCGATGCCATGGGAAGCTGGGCGATTGGCTCCGGATGCACGCTCCATCTGGTGCGCACATCCCCAGTCAATATTCCACAGCAAGCTGTAGTCGAAGGCATGGCGGTGACGCCGGATGGAAAGACGCTGGTGCTGTCCGCGGAAGCGGGCCCCCTCTGCTGCGTGGACTCTTTCTCCATCGGCCCGAATGGTACACTGACCGAGCAGGGCCCCTACCACGTTCATGCCTCAAGCCCCTTGGGAATGGACATCACGGCGGATAGCGCATTTGCGATCTTCGGCTCCGCGCAGAATTGCATGCGCGATTGCACCGCATCACCTGTTGTGGTTTTCCCCATCAACTCCAACGGTTCACTGGGCGTCGAGCAGGATTTCTACGACGACGGCCCGTCGGTGAACGGCCCGCAGTATGTGCGCCTTAGTCCCGACGAGAAGTATCTGTATGTAAGCACTGGATCCGGCGTTCCGGCCCAGGTCGCCACGCTGAACTTCAGCGAGAATCCGCTCAATATAAGCTACGCCGGCTGCACGACGACACTCAAATCCGACACAGGAACCGCGTACTCCATGGCCACGGTGACACCGACGGGGACGGGCGGAGGCCTATATGTTGCGGAAGAAAGCCGCGTTGGGCTCTTGACCATCAATCCCGCCACTGGCTGCACAAGTGAGGCTCCATCGTCGCCTTTCAGCGGAGTGGGTCCATTCGTCTCGTCCGTGGCCGCATGGCCACCGCGTCCGTTCTGAAATTCGCGCGCCCAAATTTCGTTGCCGATTCGTCGCGCGTGGCCCTGCGCAGGTTGCAATTCGTGCAACCAGATTCCGCCTCAGGTCATCGCGAGGCATCGTGCGTTGCGCGCTTAGGCGAGAGACCTGTTTTTTCTTTTGACTTGTGCGCAGCGCCTCCGACTCACCGCCAAGAATTCACAGCAGCATCGGTTGCAATTTTTATTTTGCGGGCTAGGATAAGTTGTGGCTATAGGTTCCAACTGCGACTACAAGAGGCCGCTCCGCGCGCAATCGGGCGAACTTCGTCTCGCGCGGCTTGCCGTACCTGGCAAATCTGCCCGGGCAGCCGTCCCATTTTGCGAGCCAGCCAGCACAATCGCCGAAAATATGACCGCATTTCAGCCAGTCGCGGAAGAATCTAAAGTGACACTTGAAGCACAAAAAAGAAGGCGCGCTCCAGAGTTTCCAGCCGGGACACGCGAGTTTTTAGCCGGGACATGCGTACGAATAGAAATTCCCACAACTCGCTTGAAATCAATGACATCACACTTTCCAAGGTGGGACAAAATCGCATGTTCTCAAAATGCCCTGTCTTGGTGCAATCAAT
>Ga0265760_10000020_pt1 | contig 71420 bp, 55 predicted proteins | sample NZIome_2_FD_200831 | JGI IMG/M metagenome (GOLD analysis project Ga0265760, IMG submission 200831) | Metatranscriptome of rhizosphere microbial communities from Maridalen valley, Oslo, Norway - NZI1 (Metagenome Metatranscriptome) | ecosystem: Host-associated > Plants > Roots > Rhizosphere >...
CGCGCATGTCACTGCGTTTTGGCTCCGGTTGGCTGGTAATATACTTCTTGATTTGTTCTCGTACGTTCATATGTTCTGCTCCCCAGTTGCGCGCACGAGATTATACGACGTTTAACCCTTTTGCACCTGTGCCGCAGGTTCAGAGGCTTACGCGCGTGATCGGGCCGTAAAATGGCCAAACCGAGCAAAATTCCCTGTATTTTTCCCTGTTAGCAGGGAATTTGAGGCAGAGAATGGTTCGCATCGGACTGTGCCATCCACCATTTTGATGGCTGCGCTGGCGCCGCAACGTGTGTGTTGGGGACATTGACCATGCAGCCCTGCCGCCTGCCGGGCAACCGCTCGAATCCCACCCTCTCCGCCATCACTCCGAAGCAAAGTTTCACGGGCAGATGCCATTATTGGCAGACACTGGTGAAGTGGTAGGCTGTCGGTTGGCCTGAGGTCCATAACGGAGATTCCGGATGAGGTTAGCAACTTCGATTACGTTCCCCGATGCGAACGGAATTCGCCACAGACAGCATATACGGAGGATAGGGCCATTGGGTGCGCTCCTATGTTCCGCTCCTGTTTGGTGGCCGACGGTGAAGGTGCCATCACTTTTTTTACATTTTGTTTACATTTGCGTGACAACCTGACATGGCGACGGAGCTAGTATCGCCGCGATTAGGCCGCAGCAGTTATGCATGGCCGCAAACACGGAGGAAAAACTCTTGAGAAAACGACACGTAATGGTTATCGCGATGCTCGCATTGACACTGTTGGCAGTGGGCACACCGCGGGCGAACGCACAATTCACCTACACCGTCTTGCACACATTCACGGGCTCGCCAGATGGCGTATATCCCAGTCCGCTGATCCGGGACTCCGAAGGCAATTTGTATGGCACGGCTCAAGCAGGCGGCAGTGACAACAGCTTCTGCGCATTTGGCTGCGGGATGGTCTTCAAGATCGACCCTGCCGGCAAGCTGACCGCGCTCTACGACTTCACTGGCGGGACCAACGGCGGATATCCGATTGCAGGCTTGGTGCAGGACAAGGCCGGCAACTTTTATGGTACCACCCAGGGCCTGGGGGACTCTAACTTATCCGTGGTATTCAAACTCACCCCGGACGGAAAGGAGACATCCTATGATCCTCCTAATTCTGATTCGATTGGCAGCTTGGCTTCTCCTGTAGCTCTGGATGGGAAAGGAAACCTCTACGGTATGTCGCCCTACGGCGGTACGCCCAATTGCGGATGGGACCGCGAAGAGCTGGGCTGCGGCACGCTCTTCAAAATGACTGCGAGCGGCAAGTTCAGCATAGTTCACACCTTTGACGGGACGGACGGAATGAATCCTCAGGGCGGGCTGGTGCGGGACGCCAAGGGCAACCTCTACGGCGCTGCCTTCTTTGGCGGCATTCGCACCTGCACGACAACCGGCAATGGCCACGATGAGCCGGGTTGCGGCACGATTTTTAAGATCGATGTCGATGGCGAGTACACCGTGCTGCACACCTTCACCGGACACCAGGACGGGGCAGGCCCTCAGGGATTAATCATCGACTCCGACGGCAACCTCTACGGCATTGCACAAAATGGCGGCAATCATGGAGGCAACGGCCACCTTTATGGCTTGGGGACCATTTTCAAGGTGGACTCGAGTGGCAAGTTTAGCGTGCTTTTCACTTTCACGCCGGAGATCACCGAGTCTGTGGGATATGCCAATCTTCTGGCGAGAGATTCCACGGGTAACTTGTACGGCGCGAAACAATACGACGGGGCTAACAATGCCGGGTGCTTGTTCGAAATCGACACGGAAGGAAATTATACGGATCTCTTCGATTTTGCCGACACTGGACAAGAAAACCCGGGCGGATATCGCCCAATAAGCGTGGTTCTGGGATCGGCTGGCGATTTCTATGGCAGCATGGCCCTGGGCGGAAGCTCCGCCTTTGGGACGGTGTTTCACATTGCGCCTTAGTGGAAGTGCCGCCAACAGCCAGCACCTCGACAATGGGTAGTGGAGATGGTCGGGCCGCTCATCAGGGGCGAATCTTATCGTCAATGCTAACCTTGCAGCCTAGATCGCTCAATGGGGGCAGCTAAGGTAGGCATAAGTCTCTTCTTAGGCAGCAAGAATTTGACACGAAACGAAATGCCCACGAGGCATCTCGCCGGACAACTGCGCTGGGGCAAGAAGCTGCCCATATGGATTGCTCCAGTCCCCGTGGATAATTGATGCCACGGCAGATGCACCATGTGGGCTCAATTTTCACATGGCGGCCCAGTAGTTCCTGCTCTGTACGGAATTGCAGACTGAATTTCCATATTGAACTCCAAATTGCACACATGTATACTTTACTTCTGGTTGAAATGTTCGGCTCTCCCCGTTCCTCGCGCTGACGCTGAGAAGTTCGGCTGACAACCTAGTAACCACTAGCCACGTTCGTGGCGAGGAGGCAATCATGAAATATTCCTACCTGGCGGTGAAAATCTCTCTTTGTATTGTTTTGTGGGCAGCTGCGGCAGCGATTTTGCCGGCGCAGACGTTCATCAAATTAGTCGACTTCACGGGTCCCAATGGATGGGAGCCTTTCGGCGCCCTCATTCAGGGCCCCGATGGAAATCTCTATGGAACCACGGCGGGAGGCGGCGCGAACTGCACCACTGACTATGGCTGCGGCACCATCTTCAAGATGTCTCCCACTGGCACGGTTACCGTTCTTTACAGTTTCTGCCCCGTAACGGGTTGCTCGGACGGCGATTCTCCCCGTGCAGGTTTGATTCTCGCCGACGACGGCAATTTTTACGGGACAACGGTTGGCGGCGGTAACGGTCCCGGGACGGTCTTCAAAGTCACACCGGGCGGAACGCTCACAACGCTTTACAGGTTCAGCAATTCGGACGGCGCGGGTCCGTCAGCGCCTCTGATCCAGGGGCCGGACGGCACCTTCTATGGCACAACTGCATTCGGCGGCGATCTCAGCGATTGCGGCGGTAGTGGCTGCGGTACGGTCTTCAAGATGACTCCTTCCGGATCGCTCACCACCCTACACCAATTCAATGGCACCGATGGGGAGTTCGTTGCAGCCGGGCTTGCACAGGCTCCTGACGGAAGCCTTTATGGGACAACCGAGGTGGGCGGCGCCAATAATCTGTGTCCCACTCCCTGGGGAACGGGCTGCGGCACTGCGTTCAAGCTCACAACCAGTGGCACATTCATTTCGCTCTACAGCTTCTGCTCATTGAGCAGTTGCGCCGATGGCGCACTGCCGCTTGGCGGACTCATTCACCTGCCTGATGGACATTTTTACGGAACTACCAGCGTCGGGGGGACTGCAACCGGATGCAATAGCGTTTATATGCCCACCTGCGGAACGGTTTTTCAGTTGTTGCCCGGCGGCGCGCTCACGACCGTTTCCAATCTCACCAAGTCGATGGGAGGAGTTCCATTCACCGGATTGGCATTGGGAAATGAAGGCGGGCTATATGGAACGACAACAGACGGTGGCATCGACGACGGCACGATTATCAGAATCGCGCCCGGAGGCGGTATCACTGTTCTTGCCAGTTTTAACGGGACGAATGGAGCACAATCCAACGGCACCATTTTCCAGGCCACGAGCGGTATCTTTTATGGAACGACGCAACTAGGTGGCAGCGCCAGCCAGGGCACGGCATATTCCCTCAACGGAGGGCTGCCTCCCTTTATCCTCACAAACCGGACAGCGGGGCCCGTCGGCGCCTATGTCGAAATCCTTGGCAACGGTCTCACGGGCGCGACAGGCGTGACGTTCAATGGCAGCGCAGCGACAACTTTTACGGTTGAGTCAGCGACGCTGATTGTGGCGCAAGTGCCGGCCGGAGCGACGACGGGATTGGTTCGGGTACAACTATCGAGCGGCACTCTGTCAACAGTTGTGCCTTTCGTCGTAGTCCCGTAGCCGGCAAAAACGAAGTCGGATTACTGCAATTTCATTCACCTCCGAGAGGGAGAGTTTCCCCTTGAGGCGATCTGAATGCCGCGCTCCTCCAGTGCCTCGTGGATCTCCGGCTTGGCGAAGGCAGCGTCGGCGCTTTGCATCGATCCGCCGTTTGCCAAATTGATTCGCGGTGGCTGGTTTGCTAAGGTCGTCGTCATGCCCGAGCGTTCCACCCCTCAGGAAGGCGAGCAGATACGCGAACTGCTCGATTCCCTTTATCGTATGGATTCGGGACGCATCCTGGCGACCCTGATCCGCCTGCTTGGTGATTTTGATCTTGCCGAGGAGGCGATGCATGAAGCCTTTGCGGTTGCGCTGAGCCTCTGGCCGAGCGGCGGAGTACCCGATAACCCACGACCATGGTTGATTTCCACGGCCCGATTCAAAGCCATTGATACTCTGCGTCGACGAGCAAGATTTGATGGGTCTCAAGACGAGCTCGCGCGATATCTCGAAGCACAGTCGAGTTCGACGGGAAAGTCCACAGAAGCGAACAACATTGAGGATGATAGTCTTGAGGACGACCGGCTGCGCCTGATTTTTACGTGCTGTCATCCATCGCTAGCCCCGGAAGCGCACGTTGCGCTCACCTTGCGCGAGGTGTGCGGGCTAACAACCGAGGAGATAGCAAAGGCCTTCCTGACCACTCCGCGCACGCTGGCGCAGCGTATTGTGCGCGCAAAAGCAAAGATTCGAGAGACACGGATTCCCTACGAAGTGCCTTCGCCACAGGAATTGCCGGAGCGACTGGGCGCAGTGCTTCAGGTCATCTATCTCGTCTTTAACGAGGGTTATTCGGCTGCGGCGGGAGCGGAGGTAACGCGGGCCGAGCTAACCGGCGAGGCGATTCGACTGGGCCGGTTGCTGACCGAACTCCAGCCGGAGCCGGAAGTCCTGGGATTGCTTGCCCTGATGTTGCTACAGGAATCCCGTCGGGCCGCGAGAACTTCTCCGACCGGAGAGCTGATCTTGCTGGAAGACCAGGATCGCTCGCTCTGGAACCGGGAGCAGATTGTGGAAGGGCTGGCCTTGGTGGAAAGAGCCCTGAAATCCGGCCGCTTCGGCCCTTACACACTGCAGGCTGCGATTGCGGCCGTCCATGCGGAGGCGGAATCGGTGACTGCGACCGACTGGCGGCAGATTGTTGCGCTTTACAATCAGTTGGCGCGAATTCAGCCTTCGCCGGTTGTACTGCTCAATCGCGCCGTGGCCATTGCCATGCGCGATGGCCCGGAGGCCGGTCTGGCGCAGATCGACGCGGTGTTGGAGCATGGCGAATTGGCGGATTATTATCTGGCGCATTCAGCCCGCGCCGATATGTACCGCAGGCTGGGCAGGACCGCTGAGGCTAAGTCCTCCTATGAGAGAGCTTTGGCGCTGACTCAACAGGAACCTGAGCGGCAATTCCTGCGAGAGCGGATTCGGCAGTTAAAATAAAAAACTGAAATAAAAATGGAGTAGCTGTCGATTTTCGGTTTCCCGAACGACTATCTAATGAAAGAACGATGAGCTACGGCTCCTCGAAACCACAGAAACCAAGGAGAAAAGTGATGCCACAGTATCTGGTTTGCAACTACATGCCCGACGACTTCAACCCGTCGACCGTAACCGAAGCGATGATGGAAGAAATCCACGCACTCAACCGCGAAATGATTGCTGCCGGCATAAGGAAGTTCGCCTGCGGAATTGCCCCGCCCGCCGCCGCAAAGACTGTGCGGAGGAAGGCTGATGGCACGGTGCTCGTCACCGACGGGCCATATACCGAGACCAAGGAACACATGGGTGGTTTCTGGATATTGGAAGCCGCCAATATGGATGAGGCGCTTGCATGGGCGAAGAAGGGGGCCATCGTCTGCGATGTGCCCGGCGAGGTGCGCGAGCTTATGTTCTTCCCAGCTCCGGAGCAAGAAACCGGCGCCAGCAAGTAAACAACCTAGCCATTGCGGCCCGCAAAACACGCGCCGCGGTGCCCGGTTGCATAGGTATTCGACAGGAAACTGGGACAGGACAATACTCAGACAAAGGACGAATATGAGAAAGATTGTCGCGTTTGCGCATTTGTCGCTCGATGGCGTCATGCAGGGCCCTGGTGGCGCCCAGGAGGATCCAAGCGGTGGGTTCGATCGCGGCGGATGGATCTGGCAGTTTTCGGACGATGACGATAAAGCCAAGGCGGCCTTAATCGGCATGGTTGGCTCATCGGCCAAGCCGAATGATCTGCTACTCGGCCGCCGCACCTATGACATTTTCGCGGGCTTTTGGCCCCATGCGCCAGCCGACAACGCTTTCGGCTCTGCTTTTAACAAGGCGAATAAATACGTCCTCACCCATAGCGATCAAAAGCTCGATTGGGCCAACAGCCACAGAGTGGGAAGCGTTGAGGAGCTGAAAAAGGTAACGGCCGGCGAAGGCCCGGATATAGTGTTGTGGGGCAGTTCCACGCTCTATCCGCCGCTTCTTGAGGCGAACCTTATCGACCGCCTACTCCTTTTCATCTACCCCGTCGTGCTGGGCAAAGGCAAAAAGCTTTTTGGTGATGTAAGCCATTCCGTCACCATGAAGCTGGCGAGCAGCGAAGCGGCAAAATCCGGAGTGATTATCGCGAAGTATGAACGGGGATAAGCGGCATCTCGTTTACATTTCGAAGTAGATGGCCGGCTGGGAGAGAACTGGGGACAGACGCAACGTTCCCCAGCTTTCTTCCGCATGCCTGTGCCGGAATTTCCGACGGATTCCAGAAATTCATGCTTCCTATCAGAACGCGCTAACCCTGGCGCGGCGAACCAAATCGCCGTTTTCTCGCGAGGCATCTCGAAGAGTTGAAATAAAAATAGTTCGCTTCGGCTGTCGATTTTCACCCTCAGCAACGACTACAGAATGAAGGATCCAAGCGGGCGAGGCTGTGATGCTGGCTCGCACCTGGACGCTGACAGAAAGACCTATTCTTTGGAGGAAAAAATGCGACAAAAGAAGGTAGGCGCAAGCGCAATCAGAAGCTTCTTACTGCTTATTGTGCTTAGTACGGGTTACCAAGCGATGGCACAGGATGCCAAGGTACCTTACCCGACCATGGCCCCGATTGAGCAGTATCTCATGGACCGGACGGCCGAGATCGCGCTGGCGCGAAGTGCCGCTCCCGATTCCATATCCCGCGACGCGACGATCCTGGTTCTGGGACGCCAAGGATACGAGACAGCCCTTGAAGGCAAAAACGGGTTTGTCTGCATGGTGGAGAGAAGTTGGACGGGTGCGTTCGACTGGCCCGAATTCTGGAACCCGAAGGTAAGAGCCGCCGATTGTCTGAACCCCCAGGCTGCACGTTGGGTACTGCCGATCGTTTTTCTACGCAGCAGGATGATAATAGCCGGTCGTTCCAAGGCGGAGATCCTATCGGCAGTCAAAGCGGCATTCAAGGACAGACAACTGCCGGATCTTGAGAGCGGAGCGATGTGCTACATGATGTCGAAATCGGCCTATCTGACCGACCAGGACGGCCACAACTTACCCCATGTGATGTTCTACACTGCCGGCATGGACGCTAAGGACTGGGGTTCTGGCGCGCCCGACTCGCCGGTCATGGCGGTCCCCTATTGGTACTTCTTGTCGAACGAACCATCCCAAATGAAAGGGCTGCCGCCGATTCTTGTGTCCTTGATCGTGGTACCGGATTGGTCCGACGGAACGGCCGCACCCAGGCACCAAGAATGAATGTGATCATGGGGGGCTGGCACATCCTTTCACAAATTCCAGAAGCCGGTTGCTCCACCCTTGTTCCAACCTTGTCGCGCTGTTTGCGACAGGATGGTAGTTAACCTGGCCGCGGTCGCAAACTGAGCGGAAGTCAAAGTCTCGCCCCCCGCGCGAGACGCGTGGGACAAACGCAGTTAACAAAATGAAGTGGCTGTCGATTTTCGCTCTGCCGAACGACTATCTAATGAAAGAACGATGAGCTACGGCGCTGCGTGCTCAGCCCGACGGCAAACTGCTCGTCACCGACGGGCCGTACCACAGGAGAGAGAGGAGAAGAACAATGAAATACATCTGTTTGGGATATTACGAGAAAGACAAATTCGAAGCCATGGCCGAGGCCGAGCAAAACGCCATGTTCGACGCATGTTTTGAATACGACGACCATCTTCGCGCCAACGGACATTGGGCCGGCGGAGAAGCGATTCAGCCTCCGGAAACGGCATTGACCGTGTTCTGGAAGAACGGCAAAGTGGCAACGACGGACGGTCCCTATGCGGAAACCAAGGAACAACTCGGAGGTATTCTCATCCTTGAGGCGCGGGACATGAATCATGCTCAACAACTCATGGCGCAGCATCCGGCCCTGAAGTACGGCAGCATTTTCGAGATTCGTCCAGTGGGGGACATGAGCGAACTGATGAAGGCAAGTGAGCAGCGACGGCGACAGAACACTGCCGAAGGACGGCCCGACAGAAAAGGGAGCTTCTCTATTTGAAGTTGAACACGCTGTAACGATTGCGGTTTGGCCGGTATACTCTATCGTCAGTCAAGCCGTCTCTCTGACGCCCGCACCACCGCGCGTCGGTAACCCACTTACGGAGTTTGTGGCGCCGGCGCCATGTTGGCTACCTCAGCCTCTATCTTGTCGAGGCGTTGTTGAAGATTTCGGATCTCATCCTGTCGGCGCTGCGCCCCACTTTTATTAACTCGGTCCTGAATATCCCGGATCTCAGTGTCATGACGCTGCACTTCATTCAGCAGCATTGGACCGAGCACCTGATACTTAACTGTTTCAATGCGGCCATCGGGTGAATGAGCCACCAAGTTCGGATAGACTTCGGCGACTTCCTCGGCAATCAATCCATACTGGATGGGCCTGGAGCCGTCGTCAAAAGGCTGCTTATACCGAAAGGTGACTGGACGAAGACGCATCAGGCTTTCGCTTGCGTCGCCCATGTTCCGAATATCTTCCTTGAAGCGCCGCGAAGAGCTAATTGTGCCCAGCTGACCATTGGAATCAATCATTACCGCGACCGCGTTATTATCGCCCGTGGTCACGCCGCGCACGCCGGCCACGAAGAAGGACGTCTGCGTTCCATTGGTGCCGATGCGTACAGTTCCGTTGTCGCCGGAGGCTCCTACGCTGCCGATATGAATATTGTTACTGTTTTCGCCGGCGACAGTAGAGGCCGCGTTATACCCGATGGCAATGTTGTTCGAACCGGAGGTATTGCTGATGAGCGCCTGGAAACCGCCTGCTGTATTCCCATTGCCGGTGGTGTTGCCGTAGAGCGCCTGATAGCCGCTCGCCGTATTATCGCTCGCCGTTGTGTTGCTGTAGAGCGTTTGATAGCCGCTGGCCGTGTTATTACTTCCCGTAATGTTACTGTTGAGCGCCTGAAAGCCACTGCCTGTGTTATCGCTGCCAGTGGTATTGCTATAAAGTGACTGAACACCCTCAGCCGTATTGCCACTTGCAGTAGTGTTACTGTAGAGTGCCTGGGAGCCACCGGCGGTGTTGCCGTTTCCAGTGGTATTACCGTAGAGCGCCGCAGAGCCATCCGCCAGGTTGTTTGTCCCGGTGGTATTGCTGTAAAGCGATTGATAACCCGCAGCGGTGTTAGCGCCGGCGGTGGTGTTACTGAAGAGCGCCCCGGAACCACTAGCCGTGTTGTCGCTCCCGGTAGTGTTGCTGTATAACGCCTGGTATCCGCTGGCCGTATTATTGTTGCCCGTGGTATTGCTATAGATTGCCTGGTAACCGTCAGCCGTGTTATCACTGGCCGTGGTGTTATTGCGCAGCGCCGCAACGCCGATGGCCGTGTTGTCGCTGGCTGTAGTGTTGCTGAAGAGCGCGCCCGATCCGGTGGCCGTGTTACGGTTTCCAGTGGTATTGCTGTAAAGCGCCTGATAGCCGCTAGCCGTATTGTTGCTCCCGGCCGTATTGTTGAAGAGCGCCCCCGAACCGACAGCTGTATCGGAACCAGCCGTATTCGTGTCACTCGCGAGCGCGCCACAACCCACCGCTGTGCTGGTAGGGTCACCACCGTTGACGGCGGCAATGGACAGCACCGAGCACGCTCCAACCCGGTAGGCCCCAAGGGTTGTGTTGATGGCGCCATTCACGTCCAACGTGTAGCCCGGAGTAGTGGTGTTTATACCTACATCAGCCCCGTGAGCCTGGTAAATATTTGAGTTCCCCAACGCCGTGCTGCTCGTCCAAATGGGAATATAGTTTGTAGTCCCGGAACCCGATATTGGTCGCTTTACCGTCGACTCGGCAGAAACACTCAGCGGACCCGAGGCGGCAGAAGGCGGCGGCGTTGAAGCACTCGAAGGGATGGGAGCCGCCAGCAGAAATGCTGAAGAAGGCAAACCGCCCACGGTTTGCGCATCACCGGCTTTCAACGCGTACGGGGCGCTCACCAGCAACACGCGCGGCTGCTCTTTCTGACCTTGCACCTGAACCCCCAACCAATGTGCTTCTCCGTTGGCAAAAAGAGACGAAGGAACTCCAGCACTGGTGGCGGCGCCCAACATCACTGAGTAATGTCCCGTGGAATCCGGTTGGACATTCTGAGTTTCAAGCCACAGAGGAGCTCCACCTTGTTGCTCCTGATACAGGGAGAAGGTTACTCCGACCATAATGGTGAGCGGCTTCCCGCCGGCATCGGTAAACACACCGCTGAGATTTAGCAGAGAAGGAACAATCGCATTAGAGCTAGTATTGGTAACCGCCACCACGGCTTGTTGTGCGTGGATGGGCACTGCACAGCACAGAAGCGCCATCGCCACGCTCAACCCAAAGGTCAAATGCACTCGGTTCATAAAGCCTCTTGTGGAATTCGTAATCACTTGCATAACTCGTTTCGAGTGGCCCATCGGGTTACCGCCTTCCCGATGCGCACGATGTGGATGTCAGCGCCGCTTTCATCTTATTGAAACGGTCTCGAAGCTCTTGGATTTCGGCCTGCTGACTCTGCACTTCATTCTCATTGAGTTGTTTCCGCAGAGCTAGTATCTCCGCCTGCTGGCGCTGTACTTCATTGAGCAGCATTGGATCTAACGCCTGATACTTGACGGTTTCAATCTGTCCATCCGCTGAATGTGCTACCAGGTCCGGGTAGACCTCGGCTACTTCCTCGGCGATCAATCCGTACTGGATGGGCCTGGTTCCATCGTCAAACGGTTGCTTATACCGAAAGACGACGGGACGAAGATGCATCAAGCCATCGCTCGCATCGCCCATGTCCTGAATGTCTTCTTTGAAGCGCCGCGAAGAACTCATCGTACCTAACTGGCCATTGGAATCAATGAGGAGCGGGACAGCATCGTTATCGCCCGTGGTAACGCCGCTTACCCCGGCTACAAAGAATGACGATTGCACTCCGCTGGTTCCGATGCGGGTAGTCCCGATGTCGCCGGAGCCTCCTACACTGCCAATATCAATATTGTTGCTTCCACCCGCCACATCAGATCCTGCGTCATATCCCAGAGCGATGTTATCGTTCCCCGCGGTATTGGCGGAGAGAGCGCCATAGCCGATCGCGGTGTTCCAGGATCCGCTGGTGTTCAACTGCAACGCCGTAGATCCGAGGGCCGTATTATTGCTTCCGGTGAGATTGGCGGAGAGAGCGCCCTCTCCGCCAGCCGTGTTTTGGCTCCCTGTGGTATCGGCGTAGAGCGCATTCGCACCGCTGGCCGTGTTGTAGCTCCCCGTGGTGCTGCTGTAGAGCGCCTGATAGCCGGTAGCCGTGTTTTGGCTTTCAATGGCGTTGCTGTAAAGTGCATTTTGGCCGTTAGCCGTATTACCGTTGCCAGTGGTGTTGCTATACAGCGCGTCGGCTCCGTTAGCCGAATTGCCTTGCCCGCTAGTATTGCTGCTAAGCGCCTGGAATCCTTCGGCCACGTTATCGCTGCCGGTGGTATTGGCGAAGAGCGCCTGGGAACCCCTGCCCGTATTTTGCTCGCCCGTGGTAGTGCTATAAAGTGCTTCGTAACCTTCCGCAGCGTTATCGGTCGCGCTGGTATTGCTGTAAAGCGCGCCGGAACCGCTGGCAGAGTTGTAGGCCAAAAGGTTATTAGTATTGTAAAGGGCCGTGTAACCCGTCGCCGTGTTATAACTGGCGGGACCGCTGATGAAAAGCGCACCGGAACCATTAGCCATGTTTTGGGTTCCTGCGATATTGCCGTAAAGAGATTCGTAACCGCTGGCGGTATTATTACTACCTGTGGTGTTGCGGAAAAGCGCCTGGTAACCATTGGCCGTATTGCCGCCGCCGGTAGTGTTACTCACGAGCGAATCATTCACAGCGGTATTGCCCGTGCCGGAGCCGCCAGGAAGGGCCAGCAAGGGCTCGTAAAACAAATTGCCGCTGGAGCTGTAGGCCGTGTAGTAAATCGCACTGGTATTGGCGTAACCGGCTATGCCCAAGCCTGGTCCTGGCGTGGTTGTCCCGATACCTACACTGTTCCCATTCTGGTAGATCGTGGAGTTCCCGAGAACCGTGCTGTTCGTCCATATAGGAATGTAGTTTGTAGTCCCCATGCCGGACTGCGGATGTTTCGCCGATGGTTCGGTGGTGATGCCGGGGGAAGCTGAAGGAGCCGCGCCCACAGCAGCGGATACCAATACTGAGGCACCCGGTGTGCCCGAAGCCGCCAGCAGGAATGCCGAAGGAGGCAAGCCACCAATGGTTTCTGCATCGCCGGCTTCCAATGCATACGGCGCGCTCACCAGCAAGACCCGCGGCTGCTCTCCCTGACCTTCCACCTGAATCCCCAGCCAATGAACTTCTCCGCTGGTAAAGAGAGACGGGGGCACTCCTTCACTGGTGGTCGCCCCCAGCGTCACCGAGTAATGTCCCGTGGCATCCGGTGTAACGTTCTGCGTCTCGAGCCAAAGCGGGGCACCATCCTGCTGCTGCTGGTAGAGCGAGAAGGTGACTCCAACGATGCGGGTCAGCGGCTTCCCGCCGGTGTCAGTCAATACACCGCTGAAATTTATGAGCGGAGGAACGATGGCATTAGCTACGGTGACGTTCGTCGTTATTACAGCTTGCTCCGCATGGCTGGCGATGGCGCAGGGCTTTGAGGCCAGCGCCACCTCCATTTTGTCGATTCCTACCTCAAGGTTTCCGACATCGTCCGGTCGCTCCGCTTGATTTGTCTCAAGCTGTTCCCGAAGGTCTTGAATTTCGGCCTGTTGGCGCTGCACTTCGTTAAGCAGCATCGGGTCCAACATCTGATACTTCACGGTTTCAATCTGTCCATCGAGTGAGTGGGCCACCATATTCGGGTAGACTTCGGCGACCTCCTCGGCAATCAATCCGTACTGCCTGGGCTTGTAGCCATTGTCAAAGGACTGTTTGTACCGGAAGGTGACTGGGCGAAGTCGCATCAAGCCTTCACTGATATCGTCCATGTCCTGTATGTCTTCCTTGAAACGCCGCGAAGAACTAATCGTACCCAGCTGGCCTCTGGCATCGATCATGACTGGAACGGCGTCATTATTGCCCGTGGTAACTCCACTCACCCCTGCCATGAAGAAGGAAGCCTGTATTACGCCGATCCCGATTCTGACGGCGCCATCGTCCCCGAGGGATCCCGCGTTACCGATGAGAATATTGTTACTGCCCCCGCCAGGCACACTGAACGGGAGCGTATATCCGATGGCGATGTTATTGCTGCCCGCGGTGTTGCCCGTCAACGCGCCATAGCCCATGACGGTGTTTTGAGATCCCCTGACGTTGGCGCCCATTGCGAAATAACCTTCAGCCGTGTTGTCGCTTCCAGCGTTGCTGGAGAGGGCGGACCAGCCGTCGGCCGTGTTGTCGCTTCCGGTGATATTGCTGTCCAAAGCCGCGAAACCGCCGGCTGTGTTGTCGCTGCCCGTAGTGTTGGCATGCGACGCATCGAAACCAACGGCCGTATTGTCGCTTCCGGTGCCGTTGTTAAGGAGCGCTCCCTGGCCACTAGCTGTATTTTCGCTCCCTGTAGTGTTGCTGTAGAGAGCATTCTCACCAGCGGCCGTATTTTCGCTGCCCGTAGAGTTTCCAAAGAGCGCATGGAAACCGCTGGCCGTGTTGCCGCCTCCGGTGGTGTTGTAATAGAGTGATCGGTGACCAGTGGATGTATTGCCGCCCGCTGTGGTATTGCTGAAGAGCGCACCGGTACTATTGGCCGTATTGTTACTGCCGATGGTATTGCCGTACAGGGTAAAGTGGCCATATGCCGTGTTACTGGTCCCGGAGGTGTTGCTATAAAGCGCGTCGAAACCACTGGCCGTATTGTTATAACCCTTAGTGTTGCTCTTGAGAGAATTGAGGCCGCTGGCCGTGTTATTGCCTCCGGTAGTGTTACTATAGAGCGCCTGGAAACCGTTGGCCGTATTGTTAGTCCCGGTGGTATTGCTGCGAAGCGCGCCGCCGCCGGTGGCTGTATTATTGCCGACCGGTGCGGTGTCACTGACAAGAGCACCATAGCCGAGAGCGATGCTGGTGGCATCAGCCGCGGGGACGGCCAGTACCGTGGCTCCTCCAATTTTGTAGGCCGCGCTAACTTCGATGTTTCCGTTAACATCCAGCGGATAAGCCGGGGCAGTTGTGCCGATGCCCACATTCCCGCCATTCTGGTAGATCACCGAGTTGCCCAGAATGGTGGTGCTCGTCCAAATGGGAATATAGTTTGTAGTACCCGAGCCCGAAAGCGGCGGCTTCGATGGCTGCCTTGTGGTCTCGCCCAGAGAAGCTGAGAGAGGCGGAATTGAAGAAGAGGAACCTGAGCCGGACGCTGTGCCGGAAGCGGCCATTAGAAATGCTGAAGGCGGCAAGCCGCCCAGAGTTCCCGCGTCACCGGCTTTCAGCGCATAGGGTACGCTGACCAACAACGCACGCGGCTGCTCTTCCAAACCTTGCACTCGCACTCCAAGCCAATGCGCCTGGCCCATGGTAAAAAGATTCAGCGGCAAGCCATTGGGCGAGGCAGAACCGATCAGCGCCGTGTATTGTCCCTGCGCATCCACTTCCACATCATCCGTCTCCGACCATAGTGCCGTTCCGCTATCTTGATTTTCATAGAGCGTGAACGTAACACTGACATGATCAGCAGAGATGGTCTCGAAGCCGCCTCCCGCCGTTTCGCTCAACTGTCCGCTAAATTGAATGACTTGCGGGACCGCCGGAGATGCAACTGTATTGTTCCGCTGAGCCGTCACCGGGCTGGATAGCGCAGCCATTACGAAAAGCACGGTGAGGATGCTTCGAACAAACAAGACTCGCCAACATTGCGGGAGAGGGTTCCGCATCATGCCTCCTCGAAGAATTAAACGACGCACGGACCGTATTGCCTAGGAAGGCCTGGGGACCGTACTCCCGGCAACCGCACACTGCAATCAACTTACCCCGGGCGAGCAAACATGTCAATGAAATTCCAGACCGGCGATTTTGGCGTCTTTTGTAGCCATTGACTGCACATGAAAGCCGACACATCAACGAAATCGGCGCTTGCCAATGTCCGGGCCCATGCTCTCCGTCATTTTGGCTGGTGCCACGAGCCGGAACTGCGTTCAGCCCCACCAGGTGAGCAACTATTCACTCCAAGAAGGGTTATAAAATACTGGGATTGCCGTATCGACGAATTTTGGAAAGACAGATACCTTCTGTTTTGGGCATTCTCACTGCCGTCCAGCCGATTGTATCCATGGTAAGGAGGGTCAATACCGTTGAAATCGATAACTTATAAGTGGTTATCAACTCTCTGTTTGTCGGGAGTTTTAATCCTTCTTCCATCTTGCGGAGGTGGCGGAGCAGGGACGAGTGCGGCCACCGGTATTCCGAGCGCGCCATCAGAACTTGTGGCATCATCAGGTAACTCTGAAGTTACTCTTGCATGGGATGCTACTTCGGGAGCCACCAGCTATAACGTGGAGGAAGCAACGAAGAGCACTGGGCCGTTTACCGTGGTCGGTTACGCCACCACGGCAAGCTTCGTGGTCACGGGCTTGGCCAATAATACGCAGTACTACTTCGCGGTCACGGCGTCCAATACGGCGGGCAAAAGCGGGCTCTCCTCGGTGGTTACCGCCACTCCGGAGTTTGCGCAGGGCTTTAGCCGGATTCAGCACATTGTTTTCTTGGTCAAGGAGAATCATTCCTTCGACAATTATTTCGGCACATTTCCCGGTGCGGATGGAGCCACCACAGCAGTGATATCCACCGGCCAGACAATTCCTCTGGCTCGCTCGCCGATCACTCCTACGCACGATGTGAACCATCTCTGGGACGCTGCCAACCTCGCAATCAATGGCGGCAAGATGAATCAGTTTGACCTCATCACAGGACCGCCGTGCGGCGAGAACGGAGACCTGCTTTGCCTGAGCCAATACCAGCAGAGCGACCTGCCCAACTATTGGTCGTATGCTTCCCAATTTGTATTGGCTGATCACATGTTTTCTTCGCTGCGAGGGCCTAGTTTCCCGAACCACCTGTACACGATAGCAGCACAATCGGGCGGCGCCATCGGCATTCCCACTGATCCCAGCACGTGGGGATGCGATTCCGCAGCGGGCACCACGGTTGAGGTTTTGAGCCCAACCGGCGTCATCACCAATCCTTTCCCCTGCTTCGATTTTCAGACTCTGGCGGACACGCTGCAAGCAGCCGGAATATCATGGCGTTACTATGCGCCGACGGCTGGCCAGGATGGTTATGCCTGGTCAGCTTTGGATGCCATCAGCCACATTCGCAACGGCCCGCTTTGGGCAACCAACGTCATCCCCGATACTCAGTTCGTGACCGATGCGCAAAATGGAAATCTGCCGGCAGTGAGCTGGTTAGTAACCACCGTCGAAAACAGTGACCATCCGCCCCAGAATGTATGCGTCGGAGAAAACTGGGTCGTGCAGCAGTTGAATGCGGCAATGCAGGGGCCGGGCTGGGATTCCACAATTGTGTTCCTCACGTGGGACGACTTCGGAGGGTTCTACGATCACGTCCCTCCACCGGTTTTGGATACCTACGGGTTAGGAATACGCGTGCCGCTGATTATCATCTCCCCTTTCTCGCTTGCGGGCACAATTTCCCACACGCAGTATGAGTTCTCCTCCTTTCTGAAATTTGCCGAGGAGCGCTTCGATCTTCCGTCGCTGGGTCAGCGGGACGTTACGGCCAATGACATGCTGGATTCCGTGAACCTGAGTCAAAAGCCGCTTCCTCCCGTGCTTCTAAGTCAGCGAACGTGTCCATAAACTTATGATCGTGACGCAATGCCAGGAGATTCAATACCCCTTTCCTTCTGGAAGAGGGCATGGTAAATTTTACCTTGCTGCAGGGATCAAGCTTATCTACCCAAACGCTCCCTTGATTCGGAGGTACGTGCCAAACTATGCAGTTTTTGCGACCTAAAGGGTGGTTTCAGAATTGTTGTGCTGTTAGTTTAATCGCGGTTTTGATGTGCTTGGCGTCTTGTTCGGGCGGTAGCAGCAGTGGAGGTGGAAGTCCGGCGGTCGCCATCCCGGCGGTCCCGACGGGACTGGCGGCGACGGCGGGCAACGCGGAAGTTACGCTTCTATGGAATGCATCCTCGGGCGCCACTAGCTATACGGTCGAGAGCGCGAAGGCAAGCGCCGGACCATTTAGCGTCACTGGTACCACCCAGAAGCCGGGGTTTATTGTCACAGATCTAATCAATGGCACCACGTATTACTTCGCCGTCTTGGCAGCCAACTCTGGGGGCAAGAGCGGACTATCCGCGGTTGTTAGCGCGATCCCAGGATCCGGTGGAGGCTCGGGCGGAGGTACAAACCCACCGCCGGCCCCCACGGGGCTTACAGCCGCGCCGGAAAATGCGGAAGTGACGCTCTCCTGGTCGGCGTCTTCAGGGGCCACGAGCTATAATATTTTCCAAGCCACAGCCACCGGCGGTCCATATTCCCTGGCTGGTAGCAGTGCGGATACCAGTTACACAGCCGTGGGGCTAACGAACAATACCACCTATTACTTTGTGGTCGCGGCCGTTGGCCCTGGCGGAGGCAGCGGGAATTCGAATCAGGCCAGCACAACTCCCGAATTTGTCCCCGGATTTTCCAAGATTCAGCACATCGTCTTTATTATTAAGGAGAACCATTCGTTCGATAACATGTTTGGAACTTTCCCCGGTGCGGACGGCGCCACGACGGCCGTAATTTCCACGGGTCAGACCGTCCAGCTGGGACGTACGCCCGATCCGCCGACGCATGACGTTAACCATGGCTGGACGGTCGCGATTCTCGCCACCAACGGTGGCTTGATGAACAAATTCAATCTTATTTTCGATCCTCCGTGCAGTGAGAACGGTGACAATCTCTGCCTGAGCCAGTATCAGCAAGCCGATATTCCCATTTATTGGGACTACGCTCAGAACTTTGTCCTGGCCGATCATATGTTCTCATCGGAGTATGGGAATAGTTTCGGAAACCATCTTTACGCCGTGGCCGCGCAGGCGGGTGAGGCCATCGGCGTTCCGTCGGACAACAACAACTGGGGCTGCGATGCGGCGCCGGGGAGCGTAGTTCAACTTCAAAGTCCCAGCGGCCAGCAGAGCAACGTATTTCCATGTTTTAGCTTTCAGACGCTCGCCGATAGCATGCAAGCTGCCGGCGTCAGTTGGCGCTACTATGCGCCAAGCAAGGGCGAGTCGGGCTACATCTGGTCCGCGCTGGACGCGATGACTCAAATCCGCAATGGGCCGCTCTGGGCGTCCAACGTAGTTCCCATGACTCAGTTCCTCACGGATGCGCAAAATGGCAATCTGCCTTCCGTAAGCTGGTTGGTCCCTGACGGCTACTATAGTGACCATCCACTGGCGCTTGTCTGCGACGGGCAGAATTGGGCAGCTCAATATATTAGCGCCGTCATGCAGGGACCGGATTGGGGATCGACGGCCATTTTCCTCACTTGGGACGATTTCGGAGGTTGGTATGACCATATGGCGCCGCCCGTTCTCGACTCCTACGGCTTGGGGATTCGTGTTCCGCTGATCGTCATTTCGCCCTACTCGCGGGCAGGCATGATCTCCCATACGCAGTATGAATTCTCTTCATTCTTGACCCTCGCGGAGGAGCGTTTCGGCCTGCCGTCGCTGGGACAGCGCGACGTGATTGCCAACGATATGCTGGACACTTTGGACCTTACTCAGGCGCCATTACCTCCGCTAGCTGTAAACCAGCTCACTTGCTCGGAATAAGCGCAGCCGAACGATAGAAAGTGAAGCCGGCTTTTTGCGCTTCCGGACCGTCCGGTGAGTAAACACGCCACCCGCAAGGATGGGGGGACGAAGTACGACCCCACGCGACCGTTGGTTGTACAATCAATAGCCGCCGGAAAGCCGGGATTGATATCCTCAGCAATGCTCCACTTGCCAGGCGGCGAGCCTTATGCCTGACAGATTCGCAGATCCGAGAAAAGACATCCAAACTTCCGATATGCCGACCGGCGATACCCAACGCGTCCAGAATTTTTGGAATGTGGCGGCCTGCGGCACGCAGTTCGTTGCAGATCCGAAAAACGAACGTGAATTTTTCGAAGAATATTGCAAGTTCCGTTACGCCACGGAGTGGCACATTCCCGCGCTCGTCGCTTCGACAGATCCTCGCGGAAAATCCGTCCTGGAGATCGGAACCGGCAATGGCGCCGACGGCGTGCTTTTCGCGCAGAGTGGCGCACGCTATACCGGAGTGGACCTGACCGAAACGGCTATTGATGCTACCCGCCGGCATTTCGACTTGCTCGGCTTGCCGGGAACTTTTCAGGTTGAAAACGCCGAACGGCTATCCTTCCCCGATAATTCGTTCGACATTGTGTATTCCTACGGCGTTCTGCATCACTCGCCCCATCCTGCGCGCGCAATTGAGGAGGTCCACCGCGTTTTGCGCCTGGGAGGCCAAGCCGTGGTGATGCTCTATCACAAGAACAGCTTCAATTATTACGTTCGCATCACGTCCTATATGAGGTTGCGAGTGCTGGCGAAAATACTTTCGCGAGCTGGACGCTGGCGGCGCGACCGAGAAACTCTGCTGACAGGGGAGGAGGTGCGCGGAAATCAGGATGCGCGCATCTGGGATGTTCACTATTGGAATTTTTTGCGCGAGGGGTGGTCATATCTTCGCGCTGATGATTTCGTGGCTCACTGCACGGACGGCCCTGCCTGCCCGTTCGCATATGTATATACCCGCCGGGACGCGCGGAAATTATTCTCCAAATTCCGAGAGGTGGAAACCAGAGCTGTGCATTTTCCCATCCGGAAATACCCGCTGGGCCGCATGTTTCCCGTTTCGATCGAAAAAATGCTTGCCGGAGCGATGGGATGGTACTTATTGATTCGAGCAGTAAAGTAGACTTGGATCACGGGCGAAAAGCACCGAAGGTGAAAACAAACGGCATGTCGGGACGCACTGCGCTGCAAGAGAAGTCACACTGCGTTTAAGGTTGTGCGAATTTGTGGAGACTACCAGCCCTGGGGCAAGTTCATTAGACGTTTGCTGGAAGTATCGTACAGGCGAAAACCCCTAAGTTCAGGCCACGATTTGTGAATGGCCGCATAGGCAAAAGTCTCATAGTGGCGGAGTTCCGGTTCTTTGGGATTTTCTGTCAAGTGATCGTTAACGACGTAGGAATGGCCGTGGTCACTCAGGTCGATGATCTGGACTTGATGCGCATGCACCACAATCGGATAGCGGACATACATCTGCTCGATTGACAGCAATTGCCCATTATTGCCGGAAGGTCCCACGGCGAATAACTGAACGCTATTCTGATCCGCTATGGTGTAATCACTGTCCGTATTATTCTTCAAAACATAAAAGAAGACCATGCGCTGAGTCACCGTGCCCAGCAAGGCACCATCAAACGTGGCCGTAATACTGGTGGAGTCCCAAGAACCTGAGGGAAAATTGTCGGACGAGGTAGCGGGCGTTCGTGCCGCCGCCTGCAGCGATGCCAGCGCCACCCAACATAAAACCACCCGAGAAATTCTAGTGAGAATCTTCATAAACCAAAACAATTATATCACCACACGCCGTTTTACGTCCCGCCTATTCCGGCACGGTCTCCCTCTGTCCAACGTTCCACGGCGCTATGATCCGCGGTTTCAGCCAGCAATTCCGAAATCGTGCGGTGCAATTCCGGATGCACAAGACCGGGAGCAATTTCACTCAAAGGCGCCAAGACAAATCGTCTTGCAGGCATGCGCGGATGAGGAATGTCCAATTCCGGGCCATCGACGACATCAGAATCAAAGAGCAAAAGGTCTATATCCAAAGTGCGCGGCCCGCTGCGAATGAATCGCTGGCGCCCGGCGTCCTGTTCTATGCGCTGCAAAGTGTGGAGAAGTTCAAGCGCGGGCAATTCCGTTTCAGCTTCCACGGCACAATTCAGAAACCACTCCTGCTCGCGCAACTCGAGGGGTTCGGTCAAATATAATGCGGAGCGCTTCTTGACCCTGATCCCGGCGTCCTGAATGCGCGCGATGGCCTGGCCGATATTGCGCGCGCGATCGCCGATATTCGAGCCTAGCGAGAGATAGATTAAATGCATGACGGATGCTCTGAGAATCTTTATTAAAATAATTGCGGCTGCCGCAGAGGAGGCTCCAAACCGAAGTATTTCCACGCCGCCGCCGTGGCGATTCGCCCTCGAGGAGTTCGGCTGAGCAGGCCAATCTGCATAAGATATGGCTCGTAAACCTCTTCGATGACGTCCTCTTCTTCGCTTAAGGATGCGGCCAGCGTATTGAGGCCCGCGGGACCACCTTCATATTTCTCCAGCAGTGTGCGCATGAGATTTCGATCCATCTCATCCAATCCCTGCTCGTCCACGCCCAGCATAGCCAACGCTTCACGCGCTGCATTCAACGTGATGCGGCCGCCGGCGCGGACCTCGGCGAAATCGCGAACGCGCCGCAGCAACCGGTTCCCAATGCGCGGCGTTCCACGGCTGCGCCGGGCAATTTCCGCTCCGCCCTCTTCGTCCAACGCGATTTCAAGAATCTTGGCGGTGCGAAGAACAATGCGCAACATATCTTCCGGTCCATAGAAATCAAGCCGATGAACGATTCCGAAGCGCGTCCTCAGCGGCGCCATCAACAATCCCGCGCGCGTCGTGGCTCCCACCAGCGTAAAGCGGTTGAGCGACATATTGTGCAGCCGCGCGCCCGGTCCTTGCCCAATCATCAGATCAACTCGAAAATCTTCCATCGCGGGATAGAGAATTTCTTCCAGCGCGGGCTGCAAGCGGTGAATCTCATCCAGAAACAGAAAGTCTTGCGGCTCGAGCCCAGTCAAGAGAGCCGTAAGGTCGCCCTTTCGTTCCAGCAACGGCCCTGAACTGATGCGTATGCTCGATTCCATTTCGTTGGCCAAAATCTGCGCCAGTGTGGTCTTGCCCAGGCCCGGCGGCCCATAAAGAAGCACATGGTCCAGCGCCTCGCCGCGGCTGCGTGCGGCCTCCACGGCGATGGAGAGATTTTCCTTCAGCCGTTCCTGGCCGATAAAATCCGCCAATCGCTGCGGCCTGACGGTAGCTTCCAGTCGCGCATCCTCGGTAAGCGGTTGCCCCGTCACGACGCGGGGCTGCTGCGGACGCTTCAACGGCGGCCTCCATGGCCTTCCCCGCTCCCGGAAACGCCACCCAACTGTTTCAAAGCCGCGCGCAGCATGGCGTCAAAATCGCCTTTGACGGCCCGCGTGCGCTCGAACGCCTGCTCCGCAGCACGCCGTTCGTAACCCAAATTCAGCAGCGCGGAGAGTACGTCCTCTTCGGCATCGGATTTCGCGGGTTTGCTTCCTTCCACCACCGGCTCCAGCAATGCAATTTTGTCGCGCAGCTCCACAACCATGCGTTCGGCGATCTTGCGCCCCACGCCCTGAACGCGCGTCAGTTGAGCCAGGTCTCCCTTGCCGATAGCGCGAATCAGTTCCTCCGTGGGCAGCCCCGAAAGAATTCGCAATGCCAGATTCGGCCCCACGCCGGAAGCCGAAATCAGCAGCTCGAAACATTGTTTTTCGCGGGCCGTATGGAATCCGTAAAGTGCAATCTGGTCTTCACGGACGTGAGTATGAATTAAAAGTTCCGTTTCGCCGTTCAGCGCGCCCAGCTCCTGATAAGTGGAAAGAGGAATCTGCGCTTGATAACCGACGCCGTTCACGTCGAGAACTACCTGGTTAGGCAATTTTTCGCGCAGCCTTCCGCGTAAGAATCCAATCATCTCACCGCGATTATTCAGCACGACCGGATGGCTGTCAACGCGACGACGCACACAAGGCGATTCTGGGAGTCAAAGCCAGAAGACTGGCCCACCGGATCTGTCCGATTGCGAAAAATAGATCGCTGGAAATTTCAAAACTGGACAGTGATGCTGCCGTTTTCCAATTTCTTTAAATATTTTTGAACTTTGTCCGAACTTTCGAATACGAATTTCGTAATCCTGGATGTGAAGGCGCTCTCTTTCATTTTGCGCGCGCGTCAATAAAAACGAAGGACCAAAACCCAGGAGGAACACAGATGTCACGCCGACTATTCGCACAATGTTTTGCACTGCTCGCAGTTCTGGCAATGTCGTTGCCCGTTTTGGCAGCCCCGCGGACCCCAAAGGATTCGGTGCCCACGCTCAAGACTACCCTTATTATCCCCGACCCCGTGACATTTGCCGGCGCGCAACTGAAGCCCGGCAGTTACGACATAGTGGCCCGTGAATCGAAGGTCAGTGTCAGCCGCGACGGCCGAAAGATTATCGAAGCCGGAGCGGAATGGCGCGATGAACAGCACGCGCCACGCTCCAGCAGCATCGTGCTCGATGGCAGTCAGGTAAAAGAGGTGCACTTCGCGGGAAAAATGAAATATATCGCAGTGACGCAGCCGTAGAAGCTGCTACCTTCCGGGTGCGGCGGCAATCCGCGCCCGGAAGATTTCGCCTCGGCCGAACCGAAAAAAATACCTACGCGTAGAGGCCGCGCAACTTTAGCGCCGTGGCCACGCGGTCAATCGCCAGCATGTAAGCGGCGATGCGATTATTCACCTGGTGTTGGGCGGCATATTTCGTCACTTGCGCGAAACTGCGATCCATGACGTCCTGCAATCGTTCATTTACTTCACTTTCCCGCCAGAAGAATCCCTGCCGGTCCTGCACCCATTCAAAATAACTGACGGTAACGCCGCCGGCATTGGCCAGAATATCGGGAATGATGAAAACGTCGCGAGCCTCCAGCACGGCATCGGCGTGGGAGGTGGTGGGTCCATTGGCGCCTTCGCAGAGGATACGCGCCTGGACGCGGTGCACATTCTGGCTGGTGATTTGGTTCTCGATGGCCGCCGGAATCAGAATGTCGCACGGCTGAAAAATGATGTCCTGCCCGGAAAATTTTACGCCGCCATCCGGAAATTCAGGGAGCGGCCGTCGTTGCTGATGCACCCAGTCAATCACTCTGGGAACATCGAATCCATTCTCGTTGTAGAGGCCGCCGTGAATATCCGCGAGGCCGATAATTTTGTAGCCCGCCTCATGCATCAGCATGGCCGCCATCGAGCCCACGTTGCCGAAACCCTGAATCACCACTGTGCAACCGTCGCGCTTCATTTTCAGTTTTTCCAGCGCCAGGTTGCAGACCATCATTACGCCGCGGCCAGTGGCTTCGCGCCGACCGGCTGAGCCGCCCAGGGCCAGCGGCTTACCCGTCACAACGGAGGTGACCGTATGCCGCATGTGCATCGAGTAGGTGTCCATCACCCACGCCATCACCTGCTCGTCTGTGCCTACATCCGGCGCCGGCACATCGCGTTCCGGACCGAACCAATCCGCCATCTCCGCCGTATACCGGCGCGTGATGCGCTCGACTTCCCTCAATGAAAGTTTCGAAGGATCGCAGATGACGCCGCCCTTAGCACCGCCAAACGGAATGTCTACCACGGCGCACTTCCACGTCATCCAGGAGGCCAGCGCGCGCACTTCATCCAGCGTTACGTCAGGCGCGTAGCGGATGCCGCCTTTGCCAGGGCCGCGCACCACGGAATGATGGACGCGATAGCCGATAAACACTTCCAGGTGTCCGCTATCCATGGTGATCGGAAGATAAACGGTGATTTCCTTGTTCGGATATTTCAGGTAGCGATAAAGCCCTTCGGCCAACCCCAGCTTCCGCGCCGCGATCTCAAACCGCGCTTCGGCGGATTCGTATGGGTTCAATTCATTCTTCGGCAATACTATCGACGTGGACATCACACATCTCCCGGCAAGATTGGGCTCTCTACAAACGGCGATCGCGCGACCGCGCCTCCATTTCCCGAAGCTAAACTCAATTTCAGCAGCGTGCGCAAGTATAGAAAATGGACGCGCTGGGCGCAAGCAACGGCATCCCGTCATGACACAAAAGATTCACGACACGGAGCGGACTCCGCTGACTGCATAATTTGCTTGCGGAATGCACCCTTAAGAACGCCGGGAAATTTCGCGCCAAAACGGCCCTGCTGCGATTCCCATGCTATAGAATTGGCGTCGAGGTGCTTCCATGCGAACAATGATGATCCTGGCGACAGCTCTTGCCCTAGCGGCAGTCGGCTCTGGCAAATGGGTTTCGCACTTTTCACCGGAATACCTGGCCCAGGCATCCGCGTCTAGCGCGCCCACAACGCCATCCCGTGCGCCGGAAGAGCAAAAGGCCGCCTTGACTTGTCCGAATCAGATTGAAGTGACGGAGCAGGCTAGTGCCCCATCCACCGAAGCATCCGTGAAATGGAAGACACCGCCGGAAAAAGCCATGCATCCGCTGGATGGCATCACGATATTCAATAGCGAAATGGGCGACACGACGGCCAGCCTGGCGCCGGACGACCAAGTTCATCGCGGCAAACATTACAAGCAGACCTGGCACGTGAGAGATTATCGCGATCGAAACGTCTGGCTGGAATGCCGGTATAGGGAAACGAAGGCGACGCTGGCCGTCAACATTCCCGCTTCAATTCAAAACTGCGAGTTTACGTTTGATTTGGACGCCAAGGGCAATGTCACGGACCCCAGGGCTCTGGACTGCCGGTGATCCGAGGGCAACTGCGCCGAATCTCCGGGACAGCGGGTCAGGATTTAGTCTTCTGCCCTGCCGTGACGGGATTCCGATCTGTCGGAACTCGGGAGGCAAAATGACGGATGATGGCGCGGGCCAGGCGGTCTGTGTCATGCCGTACCACGTGATCTTGCAAAAGAAAGTCACTGCACAGCACGCGAAGACCGAGGCTCTCCAACTCTCCGGTATCGCATACCACCGGCTCCGCGCCTTGGCGGCGATAGCGGCGCAGAAGGGCAGGAGAAACCGGCGCGCGATTGACGATAGCCCAATCGAACAAGCCCGGACGAGTGTGGTCATAAACGGCCCGAACGTGATCGGCGACGGAATAGCCCTCCGTCTCGCCCGGCTGAGTCATCAGATTGGCGATATAGATGCGCATTCCACGCGCCCGCGCAATAGCCGCAGCAACGCCTTCCACCAGCAGATTGGGGATGATGCTGGTGTAGAGTGAGCCCGGCCCAAAAAGAATCAGGTCAGCTTCGCAGATGGCCGCCAGGATTTCAGGCAACGGTCGTACGCGGCGCGGCACCAGATACACGCGCCGGATGCGGCTGCTCGACCGGGAAATTTTTGTCTCGCCACGCACGCGCCGGCCGGATTCAAGCTCTGCTTCCAGCGTAACGTTATCCGCCGTCGACGGAAAGATACGGCCGCGAGTGGCCAAGACTTGGCTGGAAACACGAACAGCCTCGGGAAAATCACCCGTGACGCGCGTTAGGGCCGTAAGGAACAAGTTTCCGAAGCTATGGCCGCCCAGTGCGCGCGCACCGGGAAAGCGATACTGAAAGAGCTGACTCAGGAGGGCTTCGTCCTTGGAAAGCGCCACCAGGCAATTGCGAATGTCGCCGGGAGGCAGAACACGATATTCGCGGCGAAGCCGGCCGGAACTGCCGCCGTCATCGGTTACGGTGACCATGGCGGCGAGATCGGAGATGGGAAGCCGCGCGCGCTCCTGGCGGCTTCGCGCCACGAACTGTTTCAGCCCGCGCAGAATAGTGGAAAGCCCGGTGCCCCCGCCAATGGCAAGAATGCGGACGGAGCGGGAACGAAACTCGGTTGAAGCCTTCACGAAGACGGAAGTCAGCCGGAAACCGAATCGCGCTCCGGGTAGAGGAGCTCAGTGAATCGAGGGTCGTCCTGGAGAAAAGCAAAATCCGGATCGTTCCGGGCGAGATAGCGATTCTCCGGCCGAATTTGCATGGCGATTGCCAAATTCTTCATTGCTGACTCGGATTCACCGCACAGGCAATCGAGCGCAGCCATGGCGTAGATGATATGGTCGGCCTTGGGGGCAGACTTGTGCGCGCGATCGAGATGTTCGCGGGCCTCGTCCCATCGGCCCAGATTCATCAAAGCCACTCCGTGGGTATAATGATCCTCGGCCGACCGTAGCTGGGGCGCCGCATACCGCTCCATACGCTGCTCGCATATATGAAGATGCATGCGAGCGCGATCCCCGAGCTCCTTATTCATTCCCTCAAGCACACGGAGAAAAAGCGGTCGGGCACGGTTGAACTTCTGCAACTGAAAGAGACCGAGCGCTTCCTCATAGACCTTCAGCTGTAGTTGGGTTGCCTGGTCAAAGACTTCCTGAGCCTTCAACCGGGCAGTAGCGAGTGAAGCGTCTAACTCTTTTGTCTTTAATATCTTGCCGGTCCGATGAACCGATGGTTGGCTGCTACGGCGCTTAGCGTTTTTATTCCGTGGGACCATGGCAGATTGAAAGAAACTACCAGAATTTTTACCGCGCGTCAAACCATCCAAAACGGAGCGGAATTGAGTACAAGACGACCGTAATATCTGGTTAAAGCACGCTACATCGCTCAACAGTATCCCGTGACGGCCGATACGCAGCTCTTTGCGCATATGACCATTTACGGCCAGCCGCCCTTTCCCGGCAGCGGACGGCGCCCTTGCCGCGCGAGTCATCAGGCCGTTCCTTGGGCCGTTCCTTTCATGTCACAAGCCGACATTTCCGACTGGCTATTAGCACCCGGTAGGCAGAGTATAGCGGTAACTTGTCGCGTCAAGCCCCAACGAGGACGTACCTATGAGTGAAATCGTTCTGCCTCGGGACTTTGCGGAAATCGACTCCGAAAAGGAGATACGCAACTTCCAGGCGCTGCTGGAAAAACTGGAGCGGCGAGATCGCCGGCTATGGTGGACAGCCGTTTCCGTTATCCTGCTGCTGACCCTGGCGGTAATCTCGCTGACATTGCCCGGTCTGATAGGATCCCCGGCCCAAAAATTCGAATTCAATCTTCAGCAGTCCGTGCGTGCGTTAGTGGGGCTGGTACTTCTTTTCAATATCTATGCGATTTACCAGCAATTGCTCATGAAGCGGATGCGAACGCAGGTGGCCGCTCAGTTGAACATGCTCATCCGCATGAAAGCGCAAGCGCAAGAATTTCGAAAACTGGCCACGGTGGATCCGCTGACCGGCCTGCACAATCGGCGCGTGGCCGAGCAACGCCTGGCCGGCGAAGTGGCGCGGTCGCGGCGCTACGGTGGACCGTTGACGGTGATGATGCTCGATCTCGATGGATTCAAGCAGGTAAACGATCTGCATGGACACGCGGCGGGCGACGCTTTGTTACGGGAATTTGCCGTCCGGCTAAACACGGCCATTCGAGGCTCCGACGTCGCCATGCGCATCGACGGCGACGAGTTCGTGGTGCTGCTGCCCGGCACGCCTCCTCATGAAGTAAATCACTTGCTGCCGCGCCTGCAGAATATCCAGGTGGATATTCGGGGAATCCCCATCCCAGTGACGTTTTCGGCAGGCTGGACGGGCTACCTTCCCGGTGATACGCCGGAGATAATACTGGACCGAGCCGACCAGGCACTCTACGCGCAAAAGCGCGATGGCAAACCCGCTGCTTCGATTCCTACCGGATAGAAGGAACTCAATATGATCCCCACATGCGAAAGACAGGGTCTGCCGCTTCTCCGCACGCGCTAGCCGCTTTACTGTAGCGTGCGATCCAGGACTTCCCTCACCTTAATCGCCAGATCCCGCGCGCTGTAGGGCTTGGGAATTATCACCGCATTTTCCGGCAGAGAGGATTCGGCGATTGCGGCGGCTCGGTAATCTCTGGCAAACAGCGCGCGAACCCCCGGCTTGATGCGCCGTATGCTCTCATAAGCTCGCAATCCGGAAACTTTCGGCAGAACGATATCGAAGAACGCCAACGACACCTTGTCACAATTTCTTTCAAAGAGACGCACTGCCTCCTCTCCATCGGCCGCCTCGATGACGCGATATCCCAGCCGCGACAAATATTCGCGGGCGATCCCTCGCAAACCCTCGTGCTCATCGGCCAGTAGCACGGTTTCCACCCCTCCCGGGATGGGGGCTTCGGCAACTTTGAGCGTCTGTGTGCCGGGAACAGCGTCCAGCAGCGGAAAATAGACACTGAACTCGGTACCCAGACCCATTTCGCTGGAGACGCGAATGTGTCCGCCGTGCTGGTTCACAATGCCTTGAACAATGGCCAATCCCAAGCCTGTAGCTTTGCCGGCTTCCTTTGTAGTAAAGAAAGGCTCAAAGATGCGGTCAAGCATGTCTGCGCTTATTCCTGCGCCAGTGTCACTGACCCTCAGCAACACATACTTCCCTGCCGCAGCGCATCCGGCTCGTTGCGGCGTTTGTTCGTCAAGAGTGATTCGAGAGGTCTGCACGCAGAGCCGGCCGCCTTGCGGCATCGCGTCCCGCGCATTCAGGCATAGATTCATTAGAACCTGCTGTACGTGCGCGGAATCGGCCATCACCACCACAGGCTCGGCGCAGAGTTTGTGCTCCAGCTGGATGTTTTCGCCCAGAATTTCCCTGACCAACCCGAGGTCGTCCTGGATGGACTGGTTCAAATCCATGGGACGCGTTTCGGGCACCTGGCGCCGCGCGAAAGCCAGTAACTGGCGAGTCAAATTCGCGGCCCGCAGTGCCTGCTTCTTTATTTTCTCGAAATATTGGCCGCTGACCGAATCGGCGCCGGCCTTCTCACTTCCCAGCTCCGCCCAACCCAAAATCGCGTCGGTCATATTGTTGTAATCATGAACGATTCGGCCGGCTAACTGTCCGATGGATTCAAATTTTTGCGCCTCCCGAAGTTGCCGCTCGAGACTGGACTTCTCCGCGGCATCCGGCGTCGTGCGCAAGACCGCCCGGAGTCCGCTGGGGCTTTGTGAGCTTTTCGGCTCTCTACTGCCCAAAATACGCTGAAAAAACTCGACCATGAATTCGACCTCGAAAAAAAATCCACGGAAGGGGATCGCGGAGATTCCAACTCTGGAAGGGGGTAGTAATTTTTGGAGGCGATTGAAAAAATCAACTATCGCGCTCTGCTATATCCAACGTCAAACCAGTTAAACAGTCTTAACAGCGGAAATCAAGCTCCCACCGCGGAATGGGCGAGGTGATAACCCCGTCCGCCGGCGTCGGCTATCGGCGCTCCTGCATGGGTAAATACTCGCGCCGTTCCGCGCCCAAATAGATTTGGCGGGGCCGCGCGATTTTCTGCTCGCTATCGAGAAGCATTTCCTGCCACTGCGCAATCCATCCGCTGGTTCGCGGAATTGCGAACAGCACCGGAAACATTGTCATGGGAAAACCCATGCTCTGGTAAATCAGCCCGGTGTAGAAATCGACGTTGGGATAAAGCTTGCGCGAAATAAAATAATCCTCTTCCAGGGCGATGCGCTCCACCTCAAGCGCAATATCAATCAATTCATTTCGCCCCAGCACGTCGAAAACCTCGTAGGCAATACGCTTCACGATGCGGGCGCGCGGATCGTAATTCTTATACACGCGATGGCCAAAGCCCATCAGCTTCTTTTCCCCGGCTTTTACGCGCTTGATGTAGTCGGGCACGCGGTCCACCGAACCAATATCCATCAGCATCCGGCAAACCTGTTCGTTGGCGCCGCCGTGTAATGGGCCATAAAGCGCCGCCGTGGCGGCCGCCGCCGCCGAATACGGATCGACGTGGGAGCTGCCCACCGAACGCATCGCGTTGGTCGAGCAATTCTGCTCGTGGTCGGCGTGCAGAATAAAAAGCACGTCCAGCGCGCGTTCCAACGCCGGAGTGGGGCGATATTTCAATTCCGTCGTGCGGAAGAGCATGTTCAGGAAATTTCCCGGATAGCTCAATTCATTGTCGGGATAGACGTAGGGCATCCCCAGGCTGTGCCGGTAGGCAAACGCGGCAATCGTGGGCGTCTTCCCAATCAACCGGTAAACCTGCTTGCGGCGCGATTCCGCGTTGAAAATATCCTTGGCGTCCGGATAGAAAGTGGAAAGCGCGGCCACGGCCGAGATCATCATGCCCATGGGGTGCGCATCGTAATGAAAACCGTCCAAAAATTTCTTCACGCTCTCGTGGATGAACGTGTGATGCGTGACGTGATGTGTCCAATCGGCGAGCTGCCCATGCGAAGGCAACTCTCCGTGTATCAGCAGGTATGCCGTCTCGAGATAAGTGCTTTTTTCGGCCAGTTCCTCGATGGGATATCCGCGATATTCCAGAATTCCCTTGTCTCCATCGATAAAAGTGATGCGGCTGGTGCAGGATGCTGTATTCAGGAAGGCGGGATCATAGCTCATCAAGCCGAAATCGTCAGCGCTGATTTTCATCTGCCGCAAATCCGTGGCGTGAATGGCGCCGTTGCGTATGGGGAGCTCGTATGTGCGGCCGGTGCGGTTATCAACCACCGTCAGCGAGTCGCGTTGTGCCGATGCGTTGGGTGCCGTTGCCGCCGCTGGCGTGGTTTTCGTGGAATTCATGCTTCTGCCTTTGCCTGCATTCCCGGGCGCTCGCCCACATCCCTGAATTATCCAATTTACACCAAGTGCGCCCCCGGTGGAAACCCCATCCGCGCCGTTGTTCCGGGTATGGTGTTTGCAATCCCCGCCAAGGGGCGGACTATCCGACCACCCGTGCGCCACCGAAGTGTCTGACAGGCCATTTAAGTTCGGACGCGTGAATGGCGCCGGTATGGCCGCAGAGGCCATTCTGAAGCGAAATTCCCAATTTCATTTTGATGGCTGGCGCGCGTTAGTCAGTGTTCGCGGGGCTACCCTGGGAACCCGGCGCCGCGTCGGCATTGGATGCCGACTGGGGACGGAAGTTGAGCCGGGGCCGTAGCGAAAAAAAACGATGCCGACACGGGTCGCAGCGGTACGCCGGGAAATGCAGCCATGCTCGGATTTTATGGCGATCAATGCGGCTGGGCGCGAACCGATCGGGAGCCAAATTTCCGCAACGGGGGCAGTGGACAAAAAAAGCATAGCGCGGCGGCACCTTCCAGGCGTGAAAACGATTTCTGCACTCGAGGCATCTCCACGGACGCATTCCCGGAAAATAGCAAAACGCGTCCACCCCGCCGCGACGGGCGGAGCGCCTGCATGATTGGCATTGGCACCGCGGGCATATCAATGCTTCAGCTCTCCCAAGCGCCGCCAGCATAAACCCTAAGCCGTCCCAAGGCAATCCGCACATTTATGAGACTCGCTCCGAATGCCCGCCGCGCATCCGGGGTAAAATGATCACGGAGGTAACATGGCCGACTACACCGCCGAGCACGCACGCGCCGGCATTAACGCCCAATTGCCGAAACTCGAAACATGGCTGAACCATTTTCCCGGATACGAAATCTCGATTCGTTTTCCGGAGTACACCTCGGTATGCCCGAAAACCGGCCTGCCGGACTTCGGCACGCTGATCCTCCACTATCAGCCGCGAAAACTATGCCTGGAACTGAAGGCCTTGAAGCTTTATCTGCTAGCCTATCGCGATCTGGGAATATTTTACGAAAACGCCGTGAATCGCATTCTCAGGGACGTGGTGGCCGCAACGCGTCCCGTGTGGTGCAGCGTTCGCGGAGAATTCACTCCGCGCGGCGGCCTTTACACCACGATTGAAGCCAATTGGCCTCAGCGCAACGGCAGGCAGATGGCAGGCGCTTCGCCGGCAAAAACTTCGCGAAGAATAGACACAACCAAGGCTGCTCGGCCATAATCTCAATGTACGGGGACTCCCAGCATGGCCCCACAAGGAGACTGAATGAGCATAACGCCCGGTAACCCAATAGCTCCGGAACCCGTAACTGTGACGCCGGCCGGCACGCCGCGCTGGATCCCCATCATTTTTGTGGCCGTCTTTGTGCTGATTGGCGCCCTCGTCTATATAGGAAATGGGCAGCATACGGAGATGCGCAAGAGTCTCAGCGACGCCCAGCAGCAGAATCAAGTTCTCACCGCCGAGCTGGACAAGACCAATTCGCGCGTGGCGGACCTTGCCGGGCAACTTGAGGTTACATCCCAAAAGCTCGGCGTGACGCAGCAGGATTTGGCGCGCGCTCGCAGCCTGGCCCAGAACCTCAAGGATGAACAGAAAACCAGCGACACGCAATTGCGCAAGCAGATTGGCGAGGTCCAGCAGGACGCGTCAACAAAAATCGGCCAGGTTTCCTCACAGTTGGCCACCACACAAAGTGATGTGGCGGCCACCAAGAGCGATCTGGAAACCACAAAATCGCAGTTGCAGCACACCATGGGCGATCTGGGCGTGCAGAGCGGATTGATTGCTCACAATCACGACGAGGTCGAAGAATTGAAGCGCCTCGGCGAGCGCAACATTTTTGAATTCAACCTCGCCAAGGGCAAACAGTCGCAGCGCGTCGGCCCGATTCAGATTCAGGTGAAAAAGCTCGACACCAAGCATTACAAGTACACCATGAACGTTCTGGCCGACGACAAAAACATCGAGAAGAAAGACAAGACCGTCGGCGAGCCTGTGCAGTTCTACGTCCAGGGCGCGCACATTCCCTATGAGATTGTTGTTTTCAATATCACCAAGGACAATATGACGGGTTATCTGAGCACACCGAAGGATTCGGGCGGTTCACACGGTTCATCGTCAGGCGGGGGTGCTGCAGCTTCCAGCGCGGCTCCCTCGAAACCGCAGTAATTCATCAATCAACCAGTTATCACTCATCGAATACTCTACCGGAGCGGGGTGGTTCCACCTCGCTCCTTTTTCATTTCATATGTGTATATCCCAAGCCGACGTCTGCCCATGAAAATCCCTTGATATTTGGCGGCAAAGTGCGGAATAATCCACGCATCCAGGAATTGCAAGCGGCGACAACGGGTCAGCCTCCGTTGCAGAGGACGAATTCAGCGCGCAACTTTTCGTGAGTTCGTGGGTTATGAAACGCGGGTAACGGTTTCCGGCGCAATAGTTCTCTCCCAGGCATTCCCAGCCCAGGCCGTTAACTCCGGGAGGGCAGAATGAATAGCAAGCCGCGCTTTCTTTTTACGCTAATCTTCTTCTCAGCGCTGATGGTACTTGTATCCAGCGCAGTATCCGCAAATCCTGGTGAGCCTCGCAGACCAGTGGTCACAGCCGCCGGCAATCACTCCAAGACCTCGCTGGATCCGCAAGCTCCGCAGAACCTTTTCATCGAAGCGCCGGAATATGCCACCAATGGAGAATCCTTTGCCATGGCTAAGGGCGATTTCAATGGCGACGGCATCGTGGACATCGTCACCGCAAATATAACCGCCAACCTAAACCCCAACACCATCAGTGTCCTGCTGGGAAATGGCGACGGCACATTCCAAGCGCCCATTATTGTTCCGACTGGAACGAATCCGATCGCAGTGGCAGTGGGAGACTTTAACGGAGATGGCAAACTGGACGTGGCCACCGCTGACAATGCGCCGGAGTCGCAATGCGGAAATAACGGAGCCGTTTCCGTCCTGCTGGGCAATGGGGACGGTACCTTCCAGGCGCACGTCGATTACTGCGTGGGATTCGAGCCAAATTCGATTGCCGTTGGAGATTTCAACAAGGATGGCAGTCTTGACCTGGCCGTGACGAATTTTGGAAACGGCACGATCAGCGTGCTCCTAAATAAAGGCAACGGCACATTTCAGGCAGCAGCAAATTATGCCACCGGGATTGCGGGGAACTCGATCGTCAGCGCGGATTTCAATAACGACGGAAATCTCGATCTGGCGTTGCTCGATAACTGCGGCAATACACTTAGCGCTTGCATTTCGGTACTGCTGGGCAAGGGAGACGGGACCTTTTCTGCACCCTTGAATACGAACGCTTCTTTTGGGAATAATTGTGATTTTCTTTATCTTTCGGCTTCCTTCCTGGCCGCGGGCGATTTGAATCATGACGGGAATCTCGATGTTGCTGCTATCAACCCATGCCTCATCGGGGAGGCTGCGATATTTCTAGGCAATGGAACCGGTACATTCCAGGCAGATGGAGATTACACCACAGGTGAGGGACCGGTTGCCGTTACTCTGGATGATTTAAATGGGAATGGGAATCTAGACCTGATCACCGCGAACGAGTTCGATGGCACGGTAAGCGTTCTGCTAGGAAACGTTGACGGTACTTTTCAGCCGCGTGTCGATTATGGGTCGGGCACCATTTCTGTCGTGACCGCGGATTTCAATGGCGACGGGAAAACGGACATTGCCAGCGGGTTCTTTGGGACATCGGGAGTCTTCGTTGCAATCCTGTTAGGCAACGGCGACGGAACATTCGTGGCACGGGCCGACTACCCGGCGCCCCCCGGCTCGACCCCGCCTGTGGCCCTGGGCGATTTTAACGGAGACGGAGTGGCTGATGTCGTGACAGCGGATGGGAGCGCGACCAACAATGTGAACGTTTTCTTGAACAGCGGCAAGGGAACCCTGGAACCTTATTCGCAGTACGCAACCGGTTCCGACCCTGTGGGCGTGGCAGTGGGGGACTTTAATGCCGACGGAAAGCTCGATATCGTAACTGCCAATGAGATGGGCAGCACCATCAGCCTGCTGCTCGGAAATGGCGATGGAACCTTCCAGCCGCACACCGACTTCGGAACGGGAGAAAATCCCAATTCTATTGTGGCGGCCGACTTCAACGGAGACGGGAAACTCGATGTCGCGACCGCGGACTTCTCCCAGGGAGCAGTGAGCATCCTGCTGGGCAATGGCGACGGGACGTTCCAGCAGAGCACGGAGTATATCGCCGGCAGCGGGCCCGTGTCACTCGTCGCTGCGGATTTTAACGGTGATGGAAAGTTGGACCTGGCTGTCGCGAACGACGCTGGCGTCAGCATCCTATTTGGAAATGGCGATGGAACTTTTCAGGCGCCGGTGAACTATTCCGCGGAATACGATCCGACCTCAGTGGCGACTGCTGACTTCAACGGCGATGGCAAACCAGACCTGGCTGTAGCAGTCAGCTGCGGTGATCCACAATGCGATGAGGGGTATGGCGGCGTGTATATCCTATTGAACAATGGGAATGGAAGCTTTCAATCGCCAGTGGAGTACATGCTCACGGCAGCAGTCCCCCTAGATGCGGCGGTCGGAGATTTCAACGGGGACGGCATAGAGGATCTGATTACGGCTGACGGCCATCTTTCTGGGGACGTCAGCGTGCTGCTTGGCAATGGCGACGGAACCTTTCAGAATCCCACACAGTACAGCGTCGGTTCCTCTCCGGACGCCGTAGCCGTTGGAAATTTAACGGGGAGCGGGGGAGCAGCCGACGTTGCGGTAGCCAATTGTGCGTGCCAAACTGGAAGCAGCACTGTCAGCATTCTGCTCAACACCGCGGGAACGCAGACAACGCTGACCAGTTCGGTGAATCCATCGGATCTGGGCCAAACGGTCACGTTCACCGCGACTGTGACGGGAAACATGCAGAGTCTCGGCGTGCCAGGCGGGACGGTGGCCTTTCTCAATGGTGACGTGACATTGGGATCAGAGACGCTAAATGGCAGCGGGATTACCACTCTTACAACCAGCACACTCCCCGCCGGAATGGATTCGATTACGGCGGAATATCTGGGCAATTCTACTTTAGGCGGATCGACTTCCACGCCTCTGATCCAAAACGTGATAGGTCCGAGTTTTACACTGGCGAGCAATCCCACAAGCCTGAGCACGTCTCCGGGCGGGAGCGGGAGCGCGACGCTGACTGTGACGCCTATAAACGGGTTTAATCAGGCAGTGACGTTTAGTTGCTCGGGTTTGCCTGCCAAAACTACGTGCAGTTTCAATCCCGCCAGCGTAACGCCGAATGGCGGCGCGGTGACGACTACGCTTACGATTCAGACTCCAGCGGCGCTTGACCCGGCGACCTATCCCATCACCGTAACGGGGAGCGGCGGAGGAGTCACAAGTTCTGTAGGCATCTCCCTCATCGTTGAGGGATTTACATTGTCCAGCAGCGCTTCCTCGCTGACCGTGGCCGCTCCCGGTGGAAACGCACAGGCAACGCTGACCGTTACTCCGGTGCAAGCATTCAGCGAAGCGGTGACGTTCAGTTGCAAGGGGCTGCCGACCGGGACAACCTGCACGTTCAACCCACTGACGGTCACCCCGAGCGGCGGCGGGGTGACAACCACGCTGACGATCCAGACCACGGCAGCATCGCTGCTGATCGGCGATCATCACGGCGAGCCGAATTCGCCGCTGCCATTAGGAATCATTCTGCTTGTCGGCCTCGCAGCAATTGGCGGAATAGGGCTAATTAGTTTGCGATTTGCACCACGCAGGAATTTGCGCTGGACGCTCTATGCTTCGATTGTGCTGCTAATGGGAATCGGCATGGCATCTTGCGGCGGAGGCGGAGGAAGCAGCGGCGGCGGCACTTCCGGCACGCCGGCGGGAACGTACACTGTCACCGTGATTGCTTCCACCGGTGGTTCCAATGCCCTTACGCAAACGGTCCCCATCACGCTGGTAGTCAACTGAGCGGCACGCGAATCGAACGCGTCACATGAAGCATATTCGCTCTTAAACCATTGGGCCCCGGACGGCCGACAATCGGTGGCGTAATGACGGCCACCATGCTGAATTCGGACAGGTCACGCATGGTAAGCGTCTGCTTTAGAATTCTTCGCCGTTTGCAGTAAACTCATTGTCTCGATTCAGCCGGGGATTTCACGAATGGACAAGCGCATCGCCAATGCGGAACTCGCCGTGGAAAAAGTGGCCGACGGGGCCACGATTCTCCTCGGCGGCTTTGGGCTTTGCGGCATTCCGGAAAATCTGATTGCGGCGCTGCGGAGAAAAGGCGCAAAGAATCTGACGCTGGTCTCCAATAATGCCGGCGTGGACGGCTTCGGTATCGGGCTCCTCCTCGAAAGCCATCAAGTGAAAAAAATGATCGCCAGCTACGTGGGCGAAAATAAGGGATTCGAGCAACTCGCGCTGAGAAAGGAAATCGAAGTGGAACTGAATCCGCAAGGCACATTGGCGGAGCGCATTCGCGCGGGCGGCGCGGGAATTCCCGCGTTCTATACACCCACCGGTTACGGCACCCTGGCGGCCGAAGGAAAAGAGGTGCGCGATTTCAACGGACGTCCTCACGTCCTCGAGCACGCTTTGCACGCCGATTTCGCTTTCATCAAGGCGTGGAAGGGCGACCGCTGGGGGAATCTGGTCTATCGTAGGACCGCGCGGAACTACAACGCCATGATGGCCACCGCTGCGGATTACGTGATTGCGGAAGTCGAGGAATTGGTCGAACTGGGAAAGCTGCCGCCGGATGGGATTCACACGCCCGGCGTTTACGTGGACGCGATTTTTGAAGGCGCGGATTACAAGAAGCGCATCGAGCGACGCACCGTCCGTCAGCGCGCCTGACTCACGATGATTCCATCGCGTTATTCTCACGCGGCCAGCGGAGGAAGCGAATTATTGCCATGGATAAACGCGAAATTATCGCGCGACGCGTAGCCCAGGAACTGAAAGACGGCGACTATGTGAATCTCGGCATTGGCCTGCCGACGCTGGTTCCCAGTTACCTGCCGCCCGGCGTCGAAGTCATCCTGCAATCGGAAAACGGAATGCTCGGCGTGGGCCCTTATCCTTTCACGGGCGAGGAAGATCCCGACCTGATTAACGCCGGCAAGGAGACCATCACCGAGATTCCCGGCTGCTGCTATTTCTCCAGCGCCGATTCGTTCGCCATGATTCGCGGCGGCCATATTGACGTCACCGTACTGGGCGCGCTCCAGGTGGACGAAAAGGGCAATCTGGCGAACTGGGCGATCCCCGGAAAGATGCTGAAAGGAATGGGCGGCGCGATGGACTTGGTGGCCGGAGCCAAGCGCGTCATCATTGCCATGGAGCACACCACCAAAGAAGGCGAGAGGCGGATTTTGAACCGTTGCACGCTCCCGCTCACTGGCGTCGGCGTGGTGAAAATGATTGTCACCGACCTGGCAGTGATCGAAGTGACGCGCGAGGGCCTGCTGCTCCGCGAAGTGGCGCAGGGCGTCACTCCGGAAGAAGTGCAGAATGCCACGGAACCTACGTTGCGGCTGGCCCCGAATTTAAAAACATTCGCCGCTTAGGAAAAACATTACCATCCACATTTTCGCGGACGCGGTTTCCCTGAAATTAGGCGACGGAATTTGCTAATCGAATTGCGGGCGCGACTCATCCAATGCCTGTGCCGCCACAACAAGTAAAAAGCCGCGTCTTTAGTGTCCCCAACCAGCTCACTTTCCTGCGCCTGGGATTTTTGCCGTTTTTCATTATCGCCATTCATTACAATCATTACCCAATCGCGCTTGCTCTGATGATTGCCGCCGGTTTAAGCGACGGCTTGGATGGCCTGCTGGCGCGCAAATTAAACCAAAAAACTGCTTTGGGCGCTTATCTGGATCCCATTGCCGACAAACTTATGCTTTCATCTTCCTATTTTGTGCTGGCATTGGCGGGGAAAATTGGATGGTGGCTGGCTATTCTCGTGCTGGGCCGGGATGCGCTCCTGCTGATCGCCTGTGCCGCTATTCTGTTGACCGTCGGTTACCGTTCTTTCCCGCCCAGCTGGATCGGCAAGGTCACCACCACTCTCGAGATTTTGCTCGTCGTCATGGTCGTCGTGCAGGCAGTCTTTCCGGGTTCCGGTCTGTTGCTGGGACAAAAATTGTGCAGCTATGTGGTGGCCGTCTTCGTGGTTCTCTCGGGGTTCCACTACAGCGTGATCATGGCGCGACGGCTGGCGGCGGACAGCGATCCCCGCTAACTAGGGTGAAACGAAGTCCACAGCATCAATCCGAAGCTTAGGACCACCACTGCGGTGGTCCCCCAACCCAGAATTTGGGCGCGGCGATTCTCGGCAGGTCCCGACGGCAGGCGATCCGTCATCAATTTTCCAAGGCCGAAGCCGGATGCCAGTCCGCCCAGATGAGCCATATTATCCACGCCATGAAAAACCAGTCCGAAAATCGCGATGTAAATCAGCCAGCGAATCAATTGGCCGCGAAGCGCCTTCATGTGCGCGCCTTCGCGGACCGTGGTGATGGCCAGCATCACGCCGATCAACCCCAGCAGCGAAGCGGAGCCCCCCACGCTCACATGCCCCGTCGCCGAACTGAGCAGAAATCCGGCGATGCCCGTCGCCACATACAGAAAAAAGAAGCGCGCCGAACCGTATACTTCCTCCACTACGGGACCAATATCCATCAATACCCACATATTCATGCCGATGTGGAGCAGGCCGCCGTGTAGAAATATCGCCATCACCAGCCGCCACGGCTGCACCAGTGCAAACGGGAACGGAATTGACGCTCCGAAGCGCATCAGCACCGGCCCGGCGATGGCGCCTAATCCGAAAAATCCACCTCCTGTCATCGCGCCCAGGCCGCCCTCATGGATGGTGGCCAGCAGAGTGGCTGCATACATCAGGCAGCTCAATGTCAATACCACATAGGAAGCCGGCGACTCCGTGGGAAGAAAGCGAGAGAGAAATTTGCTGCCCGCCGCGAAGGAAAAGTTTACGTTGGTGCCGCATTGGTAGCACCGCGTCGCGGTAGAGCCCACCAACGACCCGCACGATGGGCAAAGTCGTGGCCGTCCCCGTGGCACGTCCGAGGATGAATTTTCGGCCCGGTTCGCGCGCCAATTTTCTATTTGTCGCTTCCACCTGGAAAAAATCGTCAATGAGCTTCCTTGCGGCCCGGCGGGGCCCCACCTATAATACCGGGAAAAATGAGGAACGGAAATTGATGCGAGAAGCCGCATGATAAAAGCGCCACAATCGCCCTGCCCGGGCCTGCTCGCTCGCGTTCCGCTTTTTGTAATGTTGCTGATTTCAGTGCTGCTCCCTGCCTGCGGACACCGCAATACCGCTTCCCCGCCTTCCGCTAACATCCCTGGAAACTATCCAACCAATCCCGCACCCGGTGCTCCGCCGAATTCCTCGTCCGTGCCGCCGCGACGGCAGCCGCCGCAGGTTTCCGTTCCCGCCGGATATGTCGAACAGGGCAATGCTTCGTGGTACGGCGTTCCGTTCAATGGCCATCGCACATCGGACGGCGAGGTCTATAATATGTACGATTTCACGGCGGCACATCGCACGCTGCCCTTCAACGCCGTGCTCCGCGTAACCAACGTCGCCAACGGCATGCAAACCCAGGTGCGCATCAATGACCGCGGTCCGTTCGTCGCCGGCCGCATCATTGACCTTTCCTATTCGGCCGCCAAGGCCATCGGCCTGATCGGCCCCGGCGTCGCCAAGGTCCGCCTGGAAATGCTTTCTGGCTCCGATCCTAATGTCGGCTCTTTCTCCGTGCAGGTAGGCGCGTTCCGGGTGAAGGAAAATGCGGACCGCTTGCAGGCTCGGCTCTCGGCCACTTATTCGTCCGTAATGATTCAAGTGTATGACTCGCCACTTGGCGTTTTTTACCGCGTCCGCGTTGGACGCTTGACGAGCATTGCGGCGGCGCAGCAATTGGCTTCCCAACTGGCCGGCCAGGGCTTTGTACCCTTCGTCGTCCGCCTAGACGATACTGGGTCCAGCCCCAAATAATCGTCTGCCGGCGCTCCGGCATGCTTTGACCGCCGAAATCTCCTATACTCAAACGTTCAAGCAGCCTGGTGGGCCTCGCAATGCCGGCAAAGAGAAAAGCTCCCCCAAAAAAGCGCCAGTCCTCACTCGCCGCTCGCACGAAGCATTCGCGGCGCGAGGCGGATGAGCTCGCTCTGATCGGCGTGGCGCTCTCGTCGGAGCGCAATGTGGACGCGCTCCTCGAACTCATCCTCAGAAAAGCCCGCGAAATCACGGCCGCCGATGCCGGCTCTCTCTACCTGCTCGAAGAAGATGATTCCGGCGCGCGCCAACTCCGTTTTAAGCTCACCCAGAACGATACCCGCGCGTTTTCCTTCAACGAGGGCACGCTGCCGCTGACCGAGGAAACGGTTGCTGGTTACACGGCGCTGCACGGCAGGCCGGTTAACGTTTCCGACGTTTATCGCATTCCGCATGGCTCACCTTACAGCTTCTCCGACCGCTTCGACCGGGAATCCGGCTATCGCACACGTTCGTTGTTGAGCCTACCCATGCAAAACGCGCGTGGCGAGCTGCTGGGCGTGTTGCAGTTAATTAATTGCAAGCGCAATCCCGCAATCGCACTGGATCGCCCGGCAGCTGTTCGCCGCAACGTCAAAACATTTTCTGCTCGTGCGCAGCAAATGGGGCTGGCTTTGGCTTCCTTGGCCGCGGTGGCCTATGAAAACAGCCGCCTCTATGCATCCATTGAAAAACTCTTCGAGGGGTTCGTGGAGGCCTCCGTCAAAGCCATCGAGCAGCGCGATCCCACCACGTATGGCCATTCATTTCGCGTCTCCGTGCTCACGCTGGGTTTGGCCGAGACGGTCGATTTAGTAACCACCGGCCCTTACGCCGGCGCTCGAATCAGTCGCGATCAGATGAAGGAAATTAATTTCGCTTCCATGCTTCACGACTTCGGCAAGGTGGGCGTCCGTGAGGAAGTACTGGTCAAGGCCAAAAAACTTTATCCGCTTCAACTGGAAAACGTTCGCCTGCGCTTTGACTACATTCGCAAGGAACTCGAAGCACGTTATGCTCAAAAAAAGATTGAAGCATTGCTCCGTACGGGCAATGAGGATGCCTCCGCGCGCCTTGCTCAACTTGATTCCGAGCTGGCGCGCCAATTGCGCGACGTCGATGACTATCTCGCCTTTGTCCTTGAATCCAACGAGCCGGCCTTGCTGAAGGGCGACAATTTCGACCGTCTTGCGGCTCTTGCGGAACGGCGCTTTCTGGATCCGTCCGGGATCGAGCGTCCCTATCTGAACTCGGAAGAAATTCGTTTACTTTCCATTCCGCGCGGCAGCCTCGACGAGAATGAGCGCAAGCAGATCGAATCGCACGTAACGCATAGTTTCGATTTCCTCCGCCAGATTCCCTGGACCAAGGAACTGCGCCGGATTCCCCAAATTGCCTGGGCGCATCACGAAAAACTCGACGGCACCGGTTACCCGCGAATGTTGCGCGGAGAGGAAATTCCCTTGCCCGCGCGCATGATGGCCATCTGCGATATCTTCGACGCGCTCAGCGCCTCCGACCGCCCTTACAAGAAAGCCGTTCCCGTCGACCGCGCCCTGGATATTCTCAGCGAGATGGTTCGCGCGGGCCAACTCGAAGCAGAACTCTTCCGGCTGTTTCGCGAGGCGAAAATCTTTGAACGCACCGGCTTGAAGCTTTGATGTCTCCTGCCCTATCCAGGCGGCGAAGTTTCGTCCGATATCATTTAGGGCGCACCTTCCGCGCACTGGTGCTGGTGTCAACCGCCATCCTATGCTTACCCGCCACACACGCTCAGACCAATTCCCGCGGCGCTCCGAAAATCATTCTGCCGCCGCGTCTTGCGGCCGGCCAGGCCGCCACGCTCGCGGTACTCTCCGCTGATGGCAAATTGCAACCCAACGTGGTAGTAAGTTTTCCAGACGGCACGCAAGTTACGACGGACGCCACCGGCCGCGCTGTTTTCACCGCGCCCAGCGCCGAAGGAGTGTTGCTCGCGCAACTGGCGGAAATCAGCGGCGCGGAACCTGCCGTCGCTCTTGTAGTGCCTCCGCTTCCTCCCGGCAATTTGCAAACAGAAGCTCGCATTACCAGCTCTCCGCCATGGGTAGCGTTGCGCCACCAGTTCGCCATTTACGGAGCGGGGTTTCGCGGCGATGCTGACGGCAACCTGGCTCGCATTGCCGGAAAGCAGGCTCTCGTCCTGGCCGCTTCGCCAGTGTCGCTGGTATTGCTGCCTAATCCCCAAGTGGAGCCCGGCTCTGCCACGCTTGTGATTCAGCCCGGGACGGGCCAGGTTTCCGCAACTCTGACATTGCTGGATATTGCCCTTGAGCCGCCCTTGAGCGTGCTGCCGCCGGGCAAGCGTGAATCCATAGACATTCGCGTTTTGGGCACGGATGCGCCGCGTGAAGTAGAGGTACGCAATCTTGCGCCCGATGTCTTGAAACTTCGCGGCGACTATTTTCAGCGCCTCAAGACGAGCGGAGGAGCAAACAACGCCGCACCATTGGAAGTGCAGGGCCGCCGCCAAGGCGATTTTTCACTCGACGTTCGGCTAATCCCCGCCGTACATCCCGCGGACATCGAAGCCGCCGGCACATTCCTCACCGCTGCTGCATCGCATGCCGATGGTCCTACAAAGCAGCTCATCGCCGACTGGACCGCCGAGCCGCTTACTTCGGCGTCGCGCCGAGATGCTGTCTCAAAGCAAATTGAAAAGGAGCTGCCCCGCACGAAGAATACGGACATTGCCGCGCTTCTTCGCGCAGCGCTGACTGCGCTTGGAGGCTCCAGTGAATAGCTCCTCCGCAAATTGCCGCTCTTGCGTGGGTTGGGTTAATATCGCCGACTAAGATAAAGACGAAGCGGAAAGTTTTTATGCCGGCCAGTAGCTGGCATTGTCACCATGAAATTTAAGGAGCTATCGAGTTGACTCCAAATATTGTTACCGAAACAGGATTCACCGTTGTCGGGGTCGCCGCCCGCACAACGAATGCAGACGAGATGTCTGGAAAAGGCGTCATCGCAAATCAATGGGCGCGTTTTATGAAGGAGGGCCTGCTGAGTAAAATTCCAAACAGAGCTGATTCCAACATTTTGGCCGTCTACACCGATTATGAAAGCGACGCGAACGGCCCCTACACATTCATGATCGGCACAAGGGTAAGTACGGCGGACGACGTTCCTGCCGGGATGGTGGCCTGTAAAATTCCGTCCGGGCGGTATGCTGTGTTCACTTCCGAAAAAGGATTTGTCGGGAAGGTGGTTCCCGAGGCTTGGAGCCGCATCTGGGCCATACCCAAATCCGCTCCCGGTGGAAGCAGGGCCTACAAAACCGATTTTGAAATCTATGACGAACGTGCGGCCGATCCGCAAAATGCTCAGGTGGATATATACGTGGGAATTATTGAGTCATGCAGAGCATCATGACGTCCGCGAATATCGTTCCATTTTTTCCGGCTCAGTAGGATTGGTCTCGCGTGCCGGAATTCAATGCTGGGGTCACCGCTGGCTCACCTGAAGGCAGTGAAATCGCGCCCAGCCGTTCGACGCCGCGCTGCACATCCTTAAGCTGCTCCTCCGCGTCCTCGTAATTGTTCCGCGCGTTGCGTAAATGCGTCCCGACCTTTCCGAATGCATTCGCGAACGTATCCAGCTCCTTCTGCAAGCCGCCAAGCTGCCCGAGCAGCAGGCGAGTATTTTCCTCCAGCCGCATTCCGCGCTGGCCCAGCACAATGGCCAGCAAATACGCGTAAAGGGTATTGGGCCCAACGGGAAGAACCTTCCTGGCGCGGCAGTATTCCGCGAGGCCGCCGGTTTTTTCGTCTTCGCTCACCAGCAATTCGTAGTAAACGCCTTCGGAAGGAACAAACATCAGGGCAAAATCGGTAGTGCCGTTCTGAGGACGAATATACTTCTGCGCAATCGAATCAGCATGTTTCCTCACCGCCTGCACAAACTCCCTGCGCGGTCCGTCGCCGCCATCGGCCAGGACGCGTCGGTAAGCCTCCAGCGGAAACTTCGAATCCACGGGCAGCAGATGATCGCCCACGCGCACCACCGTGTCCACCACTTCGCCGCTCGCGAACCGGTATTGCCGCTCGTAGCCGTCCTTCGCCAGCGCATCGCATAGCAATTTCTCAAGGGCTACCTCGCCCAGGATTCCGCGCGTCTTCGCGCCGCCCAGCACGGTTTGCAGCATCTGCGAACTTTCCGAAAGATCGCGCCCTGCCTGCTGCACCGCCCCAAGCTGCTCGCTCAGCCGCTGCATCATTTGCCGCGACCCTTGTAACTGCGCCTCGATATTGTGCTGCGCTTGAGCAGCCATTTGGCCGGAATTGGTTACGCCCGTCATCAGCGAGGAATTCAGACGGCCCAACTCCCGGCTGACCTCTTCGCGAAACTGCGCCAGCGAATTTTGCGAACGCTCCTCCTGCTCCCGCAACCGCCGCCCGCTTTCTTGCGACGACCGCGTGAGGAGCATCGCGAACGCCACAAGCACTGCGGCCACAATCGCCAGTCCAAAAATCAATTCATAGCTCACGCGTTTACTCCCCTCGCCTCGCAAGCATACTCCTGGAAGCGAGCAGCGACACCAGTTTAGCGCAAATTGGCGCGTCAGGAGAAACAAAAGCGAATGTCGAAGGTTTACGCCTTTGATAAAATTTGCAAGGATTGTCGACACTAAGACAGCGCTATTTCAGCCCGGGAGGCATGCAACCGGTTTGCTGCTTGGTGCAATTGTCATCAGCATCTCTTAATTCATTCCCCAAGCCAGCCGCAAAGATTCTCTTTGAGGCAATCTGATCATGCTTAGCGACTACCGTTCCTCTGGGCAGGGCAATTTCATAAGACCGAAACGTTCCCATACTGGCACAGCTTGAATGCGGCGGCACTTGGACCGCAATCAGCAGCCGAGATGAATCTTTGGACCATCCGATAGCTGCGACATTCGGGCGTTCAGCATCGAAGCACTTTGGAATCCAAAGAGTCCTGCCGTTGGGAACGGGTTCGATGATATTCAAACCCGTTGGAGTCACGTAGAAAACTTTCACGTGATACGTTCCCACATTGCCTCCATCGCTGTAGGTGACGAAGAACGCCTTGGAATCGGGAGACCATGCCACTTCGGCATTGACCCACGACCCAATCTCAGTTGCATAGCTACGCCCATTCGCCTCTATAGTCACCACGGTTGTAGCGTCGGAAGTCGGCTCACGAATCGGCTGGATTGTGATTCTCTTGCTTCCATCTGGCGAGGCCAGCGTAAGGCTCTCAGGAACCGACCAGATGAATATTGCTGAGCGCGACCATAGCCCAGCCCGTCGAGGGAATCCGCTTGCGGCCATCGTAATAGCAAGAATCCCAAACAGCAGCAGCGATTTGATGGTTTTTGGCATCCCTTCCATCGCCATATTCAAGCATCAGTGGGGCGGAGGCGCGCTGCTCAATTGAACGAGAGGCGCGGCAAGAGGCGCGGTATGCGATTCAAATGTCTGCGGAGCGCGCCAATTGTCCATCACGGCCGTTTGGTGGACGCAGGAAACGGTGCAGTGCGGCGCGCACGATTTCCGCGTGTAGAACTCACGCTGCCGCTGGGCGTCGGTGTATTGCTCGAGAGGAATGCCTGGATAACCGCGCTGCTGCGAGCAATAATGCACCAGCCCATCCTCACAAATATAGAGATAGCGCGCACCGGCCCGGCAGCGCCATTCGTTTTCCCGGCCGCGAGCGATATTCTGCTGGAACTTATTCAACTGGGCGAATGATTCCTTGTCCAGCGACATAATCTCGTCGAAAATTTCTTGCTCGCGAGTGCCCAGCGGCTGGAGCTGCCCGCTGCCGTCATGAATAATTCCCACCGTGGACGTGAATCCCAGCTCGACAGCGCGGCGAGCCACCTGCAACGCGTCCTCCGGATTATTCACTCCACTGCCCAGCACGGAATTAATGTTGACGTGAAATTCCGCATGCTCCGCCAGATTTTTCAGCTTTTGATCCAACACCTTCAGACTTTTTTTCGAGATGTCATCAGGCATCGCATTATCAATGCTGATTTGCAGATATTCCAGGCCCGCGCGGTTCAGGCGTTCGATGCGCTCGGGCACCAACAGGTAGCCGTTGGTAATCAGCCCGGCGATCATTCCATGACTGCGAATGCGGCGAATGATGGCGTCAAGTTCGGGATGCAGCAATGGCTCACCGCCGCTGATGGTGACAATGGCGGTGCCCATCCGGCCCAGCCGGTCCACTCGCCGGAACATATCCTCCAGCGGCACGGGATCCGAATGATCATCGAACTCGTTGCAATATGTGCAGGCAAGATTGCAGCGCCGCGTGGGAATAATGTGCGCCAGCAGCGGATGGCGCGTCGAGACCAGCCCCTTAGCCACCATGCGCCACGTGCGCACCTTGCGATGCGCGGCAAGAAACCGCCGCCGTATCTTTTTTCGTAGTTCCATGGAAATGCTTTACAAACTCCGCATAGGAATCCATTGATATTATATCGTCATTGGGCCGCGAACGATGCGAAAGACCCCGCCATGGTACATCGCGTTTTCCAGAGCGCTTTGTAGCCTTCCCGCCCCGTGATGTGTACCCGACTTCCACACCAACATCTACATTTTTCGTCGTATTGTTTTAAATTCTGCATGCCCTTATCCTCGACACGTTAAGAGTGGAAACATTCTCTTTTCGGCAGCTCGATGGAACACGCGGCAGTATGCTGCCGGCGCAGTCAAATACGCAGTCCTCAGCCGTAAATGAAGGAGAACACATGCTTTATTATGCCCTGGTGTTTTTGGTAATCGCATTGATAGCCGGCTTCTTGGGATTCGGAGGCGTTGCATTTGCCGCGGCCGGAATCGCCAAGATTCTGTTCTTCGTGTTCCTGGTAATTTTTGTCGTCACGCTGCTCGCCCATTTGCTGCGAGGCCGTCCAGCTTAGTGTCGGGTTGGGACGAACAATCACCGGTGTTGCAACCAGTGAAGTCAATCGAGCGTCATATGATAGTGAGGCGAGGCCCTCGGCGATCGGGAGATAAGAACTCGAGCGCAGGGCGCTCTGCCGAACGAAGAGTAGAAAATGGAACAACAATCGATGCTGGCCGTACATAGCGATTTCGGATCCTGGGAGGAATTGTATTATGCCTCTCTCCTGGAACTGGATTCCGATGCCGTCGGAGAGTGTAACGGCGCGGCGGAGGTTGCCATTCGCAGCCGCTTCCTGGAATTGTCAGCCGCTCCCGGTCATCAAGCGGAGCGCGAGGCCATGTGCGACGCCCTTCAATCACTGATGGAACTGCGCGCCCTGGACGGCCGCAAAAGGCCTTCTGACTCCTGGGCGCAGGACTCTCGTTGGCTTACTTCTCCCCGATGGGTGGTCTAGCCGTCCCTTTTGCGTTTATTCCCCACACAAATTTGACCGTGCAGTATTTATTGACTCCGTTATGCCCGCGGCTTTAACATCCGCGCGGAGCATATGACGGGCATGATCGGTCAAACAATTCTTCATTATCGTCTCGTTGAGCGCATCGGCACGGGCGGCACGGGAGAAGTTTACCGGGCCCATGACGAAGTGCTCGACCGTGACGTGGCCTTAAAAGTTCTGCCGCGCAGCCTGCTCCTCGATGAAGCGGGAAATAACGCATTCCGCAAGGAAGCCCTGGCGCTCGCCAAGCTCAACCATCCAAATATCGCCATGGTGCACGATTTCGGCACCGACAATGGCGTCAGCGCCCTCGTGATGGAGCTGGTTCCCGGCGAAACATTGCACAGCCGATTGAAAAACGGTCCTCTGCAGGGCAAGGATTTTTTCCATCTGGCGGTGCAATTGGCTGAGGGATTGGCGGCCGCTCACGAAGAAGGAGTGATCCATAGAGACCTGAAACCCGGAAACCTGATTATCAGGCCCGACAGGCTCCTGAAGATTCTGGATTTCGGCCTCTCTACAATCATGGGAGCGGAAGGAAACACCCAGGGCGGCACGACAACCCATTCCATCTCTCGTACGCTGCCTTATATGTCGCCCGAGCAGATTGAGGGGCGGCCCGCGGACGCGCGAAGCGACATCTATGCCGCCGGGGTGTTGCTCTATGAAATGGTCACCGGCAAACGCGCCTTTCCCGAAACCTCAGGCCTCCAACTAATCGATGCTATCCTGCACCGGGAGCCGTCCAGACCCAGCACCCTAAATCCCCGGATTACGCTTAAGCTTGAAAGCATCATTCTGAAGTGCCTGGACAGGACTCCGGGACGCCGCTATCAGTCTGCTTCCGAATTGCGCGCCGATCTCGGTCAGGAATCCGCGCGCTCCGTGGACGCGATGCCGCCATCCCCCGTCGACCAAAGCGCGATCCCCACACTTGAATTTGCTCATGTGCTATTCATCGACATTGTCGAATTTTCCAGACTCCCGATAGACGATCAGCAAAAGACCATGCGGCGGCTCCAAAAAATTGTGCGTGCTACGCCGGAATTTATTCGTGCCCAGGCCGCGGAAGAACTTACCCGCTTGCCTACGGGAGATGGGATGGCGTTGGTTTTCTCCGCGGATCCCGAAGCCCCTCTTCGTTGCGCCATCGAGCTGACACAAGCCCTGAAGGGGCAGTCCGAAATTCCGCTGCGCGTGGGAATCCATTCCGGGCCGCTCTATCGCATGGCGGATATCAATGCCAACCGAAATGTTGCCGGCGGTGGAATCAACATCGCGCAGCGGGTGATGGACTGCGGCGACGCCGGACACATTCTCGTCTCTGACGATGTGGCGCGGATGCTGGACCAATCGGGCAACTGGCCCGACGCACTTCACGACCTGGGCGAAGTGGCCGTTAAACACGGATTGCTCTTGCACATTTATAATTTCAATTTTCAGGGAGTGGGCAATTCTGCTTTGCCCCACGGGATCCGCCCGCAGGCCGGCGGAATCATCCCAGCAGCGGTGATTGAAACAAAAGTTCCGATCGAGGAGCCGCCACGAACCGATAGCCCGAGAAAAACGATAGACGACGGCGAGATCGACGCCATCCTCGCCGAGGCTGAATCGAAACTATCGGCGTTGGGGCCCAGCGGAGGCGTGAAGCTGGCCAACCTGCCTGCCATATTTCTTTTAGGAGATTCCGGCGCCGCCAAGACACATGCCATGATTCACTCCGGCCTGCAGCCTGAACTGCTGGCGGGCGCAGTATTTCAGGGCGGCGAGATCACTCCCACGCGTGGCGTCAACCTCTGGTTGGCGCGCAATACCATATTTGTGGAAGCGGGAGGAAAACTATGCGAAGACCCGCGCTTATGGCTTCGCGTAGTTCAGCGTTTCTCCTCCGATAAATTCGGTAAGTCCGGCTCCATCTCGGCCGGTGCCACAGGCGCGCCGCGTGCCGTCCTCGTCTGCTGCGATTGTGCCACGTTGGTTAAGCCGTTGGGCCCGGATACCGTGGCCAACGCAGCCGCAAATTTGCGCGCGCGCATTGAAGAGTTGTCCCGGGAGCTGAATATCCGCTTGCCGGTCTACGTTCTATTCACCAAGTTGGATGAAATTCGGTTCTTCGATGACTTCGTCGCCGGCATCTCCAACGAGGAATGTACGCGGATAGTGGGCGTCACTTTGCCCGCGTCAACGCCCCAGGCGACAAGCATTTCATCTACCGGAAAGCAGGACCAGGACAGAAAGCGGCTGTCCGCGGCTTTCAACTCCGTATTCCACAAACTTGCGGATTGCCGTTCGGCGCTTTTGTCTCGGGAGCGAAATGCGGAAAAGCAATGCCATATCTACGAATTTCCGCGTGAATTTCGGAAATCAGGCAAGGCATTCGTCGCCTTCCTGCTGGAATTGTGCCGCTCAAATTCTCTCAGGCCGGGCGCATTCCTGCGCGGATTCTATTTCACAGGGCGGCGCTTTGTAAGCCCCTCAGCCCTTCCGTCCGCGTTATTAACTACGAGCACGATGATATTTTCCGCGGGCAGCATTCCTGCGGCCAATGCCACCACGATCCTTCGCGTCGAGGAGCTTCCCGCAGTGGACGATGAAGGGGCCGGGACCAGAGGAACGGTTCTGGCGCGCCAAGTTCCGCAGTGGCTCTTTCTCGACCACCTGCTCAGCGACGCGGTCCTGAAAGATCAATCGGTATTAGGCGCCGACAAGAAGCGACTCCGCACTCCTTTCCTGCGCCGATTTTTCTCAAACCCGGCCTCGGCCTGAACCCTGGCAGAATTGTAAATTTCCAGACTTGTTTTGCGGGCGCGCTTTATTTCAAGGCTTCCGCGCCGGTGTTGGCGGGGTCACCAGCACCGGAACAGGCACGCCTGCGATACCTGCGGGATTGGAATTGGGAGTCAGAGGAATCGGGCCCGGCTGTGCCTGGGTTGACGTATTAATCACGGCCACATTGGCCGACGCGGACTGGTCAAGATAGGCCAGAAACGGATCCTCCTGCGGCTGAGGGCACACAGGAGGCACATCCGCTGAATTGCACAGCGGTGGAATGGTCACACCGGATGGAGCATTTGAAGATCCACTCAGGGAGAATGGAGAGCCTAATATCTGAACGGGGCTCAAAATATTGGAAATTACGGCATATTGATTGCTGCCGTTCAACGTCACATATACAAACATATTGTCCGGCGTGACGGCGATGCCAAGCGGAGAATTGCCTGCCGGCGAGCCGATATTAAATAGAATGGATTTAACGAACACCGGCCCGTTTGCCTGTGTAACGTTCGTGACATCATAGACCTCCACCGCGCCAAAGCCATTCGGCCCCGTAAGCATCGCGATGTAAGCGTACACGTTCGTTTCCCCGGGGACATTGGCCACCGCAATCCCTGTAGGAGTGGAAGCGGATATATCCAGCAGAATGCTGTCAATTATCGTCGGCGGTGTGGTCGTATTATCGAAGCTCACCAGCCGGCTGTTCGCCGTCAACGTGACATAAGCTCGCGTTCCATCCGGACTGATTGCCGCACCAAATGGTCCACCGCCTCTCGTAAATGGCGCTGTCACTTCCTGATTCGTGCTGACATCAATCACCGCCACAGCCCCGCCTGCCTCCCCGTCGTTCCGGCACGCGATATAGGCTCGGACACCGTCTGCCGTAACAGCCACAGGAGCAACGGCCACCCCGGTTGGCTCAACGCAGCCAGTCAATGAGATCGGCGTGAGGCTATTGGTTATGGTGTCAATCTCAACCATCTGAGCGGAGCTGGCTCGCGAAAGCGTGACATAGGCGAAGCGACCGTCCGGCGTCAGCGCCACGCTGTTAGCGCCGCTGGCGGTGGGCAAGGGAATTGTTATTCCAGTGGGCACGTTCGTAAGGGTGTTTACCAATTCCACCTGATCGACGCCCGGCTCTGCCACATAAGCATATGCATTAATTATGTTGACGGTGATATCGCTTGACGGTTGGCTCGATCCCGATAGCGTGCTTACGTTCGCCGTGTCTTCCGCGCATAACTGGAATGTGTATTCAGTCGAGTCTGTGCTGGCTGCCGTGGGAATACCGGCAAGTGCTCCTGCCGTGACGGTCAGCGGAGGCGGTAGCGTTCCCGCTGCGGTGCAGGTCCCTAGCGACCCCGGCCCGGCGAACACATACCCTCCCAGCCCTCCTGAGGCGGCAAGCAGTTGATAGTAGGAATAGCCTAAAAGGCCGTTTGGCAGAACGCTTGTGATGATCTGGAGCGCTGCATCCACCGTGAGGCTGGCCGACAGAGTGACGGAGCTGGGAGGCGTCGAGACGTCCGCCGTGTCCGCGGCACTAATCTTCAGCGTATACATGCCCGGATTTCCCGTGATGCCACCCGTACCGTTGCCGCTGCTGCACGTCAGCGTGGCATTGGGCGACTGCACACAGTTCAAGCCTGCCGGCAGTCCACCTTTTGTGAACCTATAGTTGGACAACCCTGCCGAAGCCGTGTAAATCAGCGGGATGCAACTCCCTGCGCTACAGTTCGATCCTTGCCCATACGCGCGACCCTGAACCGCATCCGGCGGATTCATGTTCGGCTGCAAGGCCAACACCGCATCCACGGTCATTGCCGGCGAAAGGCTGGCGGAGCCGGAGGGCGTTGAAACGTTCCCCGCGTCAGTTGCGGTAATCATCAGCGTGTAGATGCCTGGATTTCCAGTGATGCCGCCGCTGCTACACGTCAGTGTGTTGCTCGAATGCGTACAAGCCAGCCCAGTCGGCAAACCGCTTTCCGTGAAACCGTAACCGGACAATCCGCCGGAAGATGTGTAAATTAGCGGGGTGCAATTACCTCCGCTGCAGCCTGCTCCCTGCCCATACCGGCGGCCGCTTACTGCGGCAGGCGGACTAATGTTCTGCTGCAAAACCAATGCCGCATCCACGTTCATCACAGGCGCGGGCGTCAGCGTGATCGGTGATCCCGCCGGCGTTGTCTGGTTTGCCGTGTCTACCACGGTAATCGTCAGCGAATACTTGCCGGGGCTCGCGGTAACGTCGCTGCTGCTGCAATCCAGCGCCTGCATCTCCGATCCGGGCGTCTCGCCAATGCAGGAAAATCCTTTCGGCAAACCCGATTCGCTAAAATGATAATTCCCGCTGGAATTCGCCAATCCACCGGCCGCCGTGTACACCAGCGGAACGCAATTTCCTAAGCTGCAGTTTGCCCCCTGCCCATACGCCCGGCCTTCAATCGCGGGAGGCGGACTCATATTTTGCTGCAAGCTCAACGGTGCGTCCACGTTCAGGACTTGCGTCAGCGTCACAGTTTGCGGCGGCGTTGAGGATGTCCCTGTATCCGTTACCGAAATCACCAGCTTATACGGCCCTGCGCTTCCCGTAATCGCTCCTGTGCCGCTGCTGCAAGTCAGTGTGATGGCTGACGCCTGCGCGCAAGTCAATCCGCTCGGCCCTCCCGTCGCGCTCAGGGTGTATGGACTCTGACCTCCTGACACCGTATATACCAACTGGGTAAAACCTTTGCCTCCATACGGACGACTCTGCACGGCATTCGGCAAAACCACAAAATTCGGGGCGAGCGCCAATCCCGAGGCAACCGTGATGGAGAGCGCGATGCTGGTGCTGCGTTGCGGTGTGCTGTTGTCCACCGCGCTCAACGTGAATGTGGATGTCTCAATCATCAAGGGCGTCCCGCTGATCAGGCAGCTCTGCGATGATGACGGGGAAATCGTCGCGACGAGCCCGGCGGGCAATTCCCCGCTCGTCACGCTGCAGTTAGTAAGTTGTTTGGTATCCGAGAGAGTCGTTATCACTGGTTGGCTGTAAGGCTGATTGACGGCTCCGGGTCCTACCGAAGTTGTTGAAAACCTGAATGCTTCAGCAGAACCACTAGCCGCCTGGAGTCCCGCTGATAATCCCCCGCTGCCGGATCCGCAACCGGCCATCACCACGGAAAACGCGACCACCGCGGCCATCATACAAAAGGCAGCCGCCCCCAATCTTCGTCCACTCCGCAAAGACAGAAAAGAATTCACATGACTCCATTCGCCGGTGATCTTGCGCTTCACCCAAGCACGCTCACCGTTCAGCATGCGAGAGAAATCTGAATTGGCTCAAGATCCCAAGAATTCCGCGCCGAATCGAAAACTACTACCGCAACGCGCGCAAAGTCAAGCACGAACCGGAATTACGCGCCAAGGCGCGACAAAGCCCTTCGATTAAATCCTTGACAACTATTCCAGTTGTGGTTAATTAGGTTCGCCGAGCGATTAGGTGAGGGCCGTCATTTCGCGCAGTTTCACGTGAATATTAACTTGGGAACTCAGGGAACCATTGATCCGCGCGAGACTTCGTGCTTGGCTCGCTTTCCGCGAATTTTAGCCGTCGCGGCTCTCTTTGTGCTGACATTCTGCCTTGCCGCCTTGCCGCTGGCGGCCCAGAGCACCAGTGGAATTATCTCCGGCAGTGTGGCCGACCAACAGGGCCAGCCCTTGCCCGGTGCAACGGTCACCATCGCCGATCCCGCCAAAGGCCTCAGCTATCCCGCTAACGTGGACGAGTCCGGCCGCTACCGCTTGCCCGAGGTGCCTCCGGGCACATATGACGTAACCGCTGAAAAGCCGGGATTCCAAACGGTCCGCCACATCAGCGTGGTGGTGAGCCTGGGCAATGTCACCATCGAAGATTTCCTGCTGAAGATTGCCGGGCCATCGACCACAATTGTCGTGCAATCTTCGACGGCCCCCATGCTCCAAACATCCGACTCCACCTTGCGCTCATCCTTCTCCGAAACGCAGATCCAGGAATTGCCTTTGCTGACGCGGGACGTCAACAATCTGGCGCTCTTGGCTCCGGGCGTGGTCAGTGTACGTACGTTCAGCTTTGCCTCTACCCTTGTACCATTTTCGGTCAATGGCTCTCGCGGCCGCGACAATAATTTCGTTATCGACAGCGTGGATAATAACGAGCCCTTGTTCGGCGGCGCTGCCACGCAATTCACAAACACGGATATCTTCTCCGACTTCACCATCCTCACCCACCAGCAGGAAGCCGAATACGGGAACAATACCGGCGCAACTGTCAACGTGATCACCAGGAGCGGCTCTAACGGCATCCACGGCTCTGCATTCTGGTTCGGACAGAATGGTGTTTTTAACGCTCTCTCCGCGGCGGATGCCGCAGCGGGACTCACATCGCCGCCATCCTCATACGAAAACCAGTCAGGAGTGGCGCTGGGTGGCCCCATCAAGAGAGACCGCACGTTTTTCTTTGTCTCCTACCAAAGCGACCTGGCTGGCGACAATCTCACGGAAGTTTATCCGGTGCTGAGTACGCTGCCCACCACCGCCGGTCTGGCCACCCTGGCTATGCTGCGGACGACGCCCGCTCTGAACTCGCTCCTCAACGTTTCGACTGTCGCCAAGGTGCCCTCCTACTACTCCTCGCCGTGTTTTCAAGCTCCTGCGCCTGCCGGGTTTAATACGCAGAACCCATGCTTGCCCGCGTCTGGAATGGTAACGCCCGGCGTGCAATTCAATGTTTTCAATATTCCCAACGCCAACCAATTCAATTTGAACGACAATCAATTTTCCGGCCGTGTCGACCATCGCATCAGCGCCGCGAATGAGGTTTACGGTCGCTACCTGTTTGACAATCTGACCGTACCTTCCGTCCCCCTGAGTACGGCGGGCGATTCAGCTTTTTATGATTTGGGTCTCTACCCCCAGAGCGCCCTGTTCCAACAACAACGCACCCAAAGCCTGCTGGTGGACGAGCGCTACAGCCGCCCTAATGCTCTCAACGAGGTGCGCTTCTCCTTCAGCCGCATCGCACAGGCCACTGGCCCTTTCAATGAACCCACGGCCGTACAGCAGACGCAACCCGCCGCCACGGTCTACGATCAGTTTTGCAATTTCGGCGCGTTTGCGAACAATTTTCCCAGCGCCTGCAACAACTTCACCATTGGCCAGGATTCTCGTCCCACATCCCTCGAGAGCAACATTTATCAGGCGCAGGACAACTATTCCTATATTCACGGCCGACACAGGCTGAAATTCGGAGCCGATCTTACGGCCACGGACGCTAACCTCCTCAGCGTTCCCGAGGATCTGGGGCACTATGCTTTCGGAAATCTGGGAGAGGCCGGCGGATTCAATAGCTTTGTGGCTGGACAGAGTCCAACCGTGGCGTTCCAGAGATTGCCGAATCTGCAGGTCAACTCTGCCGGCATGGCGACAGGGATGGGTCCTGAAACCCTTTCCGTTCTGCCCTATGATCTTGGCATTTTTGCTCAAGACGACTTCCAGGTCACGCGCCATTTGAATCTCAATGTCGGGCTTCGCTATGAATACTTGGGACAGCCCATCAATCGCATGCGTGAATCCAATGCGAACGTGCCGCATGTCTCAACACCTCAAGACAATCTCGGTCCACGGGTGGGATTTGCCTGGTCACCTATCAATAATTTCGTCGTCCGCGGCGGCTACGGCATTATGTACAATCCTGAAATTCTGGATATTCCTCTCCTGATTTGGCAGGGTGGTCTAGTCTCGCCTTTCGTCGCTTCTTTGGTGGGGCCAAACGAGGTTGGATCACCTGATACCGTCCTGCAGCCCAGCGGCACATTTCCGAATTCACCTTTTAGCATTGCCAGTCTCAATAGCGCAACGGTTGCGAGTTGCGGCCCCTACAACTCGGGAGGAACCGTGGTTTCCGGCCTCACTGTCAAGGGAACTGTCCCGGTTACTAACTGTTCAAACCAGGACACGGTTTCCCCTACGCTCCGCAACCCCTACACACAAAACTATTCCTTGGGCGTCCAATACGAATTGCCCGGATCATGGCTGGTGAGCGTGGGCTGGGTGGGAAGCAAGGGAACCAAACTTTTCTTGCGGCAGGATCTAAACCCGTTTCAAGGCTGGAACCAACCTTGCTTAAATAATGGCGGAAACATTAACGACATCGCCTGCCTCAATCCAAGAACCAACTCAAACAGCGGCGACGTCACGAGTGTGACCAACCAGGGCGACTCCACTTACAATTCCCTACAGCTTAGCGCCACCAAACGCTACTCCGCCCTGCGCGCCGGACGCTTGCCCTTGGGCAATATGCTGGTGACCTCCACATATACGTGGAGCCACTTCATTGACAACGCCAGCGAAATCTTCGGTCCCGGAGTGCAGTTTTTGGGAAATGAGGGCTTTGAAGCGGCGTTCTCCCAGCCTCGTACGAATGGGCTTCAGCCCGTCGAAGCCATCACGCCGTTCGCCCAGAATCCCCTAAATCTCGCCGCCGAGAAGGGCAATTCTTCCTTTGACCGCCGTCAGCGACTGGCGATCAGCTACGTATGGGACCCTTATCCCAATGGTGGCCGCTGGCTGGGTGGATGGCAGTTCAACGGAATCATCACCGCGCAATCCGGACAGCCGTTTTCGCCATTGAACGGAAACCCCAATGGATTCTGCGCCGACGCTTTTGGACAGGGTCAATTGACGAATGACCGCCCCGCGATTGGCAATCCCAACGCACCGGCCGGTTCGGTTGCTTTGTTGAATGACCCAAACTGCGTGAACACGTCTTTGGGCTACACCGTTTATTTGAATGGCCAAGTTGCCGGCACGGATCCGGCCGCGGCGCGCTTTGTGCAGGAGCCCGTGGGTACATCCCCAGGACAGCCGTTTACAGTCGGCAACGCAACATTTATCGCAGGGAGCGCCGGCCGCAATATTTTGGTGGGTCCTGGACTCGCTGAAGGGGATGCTGCCCTGTTGAAAAATTTCAAGGTTACGGAAACAAAGACGCTCCAGCTTCGCTGGGAAGTTTATGACGTTGTCAATCACCCGAATTCGGGTTTTCCTCTCGGAAATATCTACGCCACCAATGCGCAGCCCACTCCGGCTTACGCGTTCAGCACCACCGCCACGCCCGCGGCAGTCACCGGCGTGATCCCGGAAAACAGCATCGATGCCATCAGCGGTGTTTGCACCGCGGCGGGTACATGCCGGCATACTTTCCTCACCACGCAGTATATGAATACCGGCAACCGCACCATGCAGTTCGGAGCTAAATTTATTTTTTGAGAGTTTTCGCGTCGGCAGCTAATCCGATGCGTGAGGCCGCGCCTTAAATCCCGCCTAGAATTTCACCTTGACGCTGACTGAAGTTTTTACTTTTTTCTTCTGGAAAGTCGGCGGAGAAAATTGCCAGCTCTTGGCCGCGTTGAGTATGTCCTTGCCTACCCCCGACGCATCCGGCCCTCCAATGCGGTCCGGCCTTACGCTGCCGTCAGGCTCAACGTTGAGCAGCAGAAGGATTTCAGTGTGCGGTGCCGCTCGTTGAGTAGTTTCCGGCGGTATCGGAGACTTGAGCAGCTTCAGGCTCCCGTCATCCAGGAATTTTTGTCCCACCATGCTGTAAGCGGCGATTGGCCCTCCCGTCCATTTCTGATGATCGCCCTCGCCAAGCACGCTTACGACGGCTTGCTTAACTTCCGCGGCTGGTGCGACCGGAGCAGCAACGGGGATAGCTAGACGCTTCAACTCCTCCGGAATTTTCTTATCGGCGTAGTCATTCGCTTCGCCCGCCACCTGCGGCCCCGCTGCCCCGGCCAGCACATGAAAGTCGGATTGCAGTTGCTTTAACGATTGCGTGTCCTTGGCCTGGCTGAATTGCTGGACAAGCTGATCGAACCGCGCCTGCTCCTCGCGGCCGATTTCGTTCAGCATTTCAATCGGATTTCCTCCCATCTGCCGTAGTTGATCAGTCTTTTGCCGCGCCGTTTGATAACTGCCCTGCTTTAACGCCGTGCTCGCATCCGCTTGCAGTCCCGCAATCTTTTGTTGCTTATCCAGATTCTGCGTTACCTGCGTAAGGTCCGCCTGGGCTGCGGCCGATTGCGGCCCGTTATAGGCCATCACGCGCTTCAGGTCATCGGCGGCCTGCTGCAGGCTCTTGGGATCACTCGTTTGCTGGGCCAGCGCCTTGGCCTGGTCGAAGAGGCTGGCCTCCGCTTTGCGGTTCGGAATGGCTTCCTGAATGTATTTCGCGGCGTCCGCCTTTCGCTTCCCGGAAAGATCGAAGATTTGCCGAAATTGCGTATTGGCCTCGTCATAACGGCCCTGATTAAACGCGCTGGTCGCCTGCTCCCACAAATGATCTTCCTTATCCCAAAGCTCCTGTAACTGGGCATTATTCTGGCCTTCGGTGATTTGCTTCTGCAAATCCTGAATCTGCGATTCCAGCGGTCCCTGCAGATTCGCCGCTTCCGCCAACTTGTTGAGCGCTTCGGCATACTCGCGCTTATGCGCGAGGTTCTGCGCCTCTTCCATCAACGCACGCTGCTTCTGCTCCAATGGATTCACTTGCAGTGCAGGCGTCGCCGCAACGGGCAGTTTCGTCTGGCTTGCGGCTAACGATGTCCCCTGCACACTTGACTCCGCGACGGGTGGCGCTACCACGCGCGGCCGCAACGCATAATAACCGCCGCCAACAGCCGCGATCGCTCCCAAGCTCGCCACGGCAATCGTTGTCGGACGTTTCCACGCAGCCGTGCCCGGCGCTGCCGCCCGTGGCTCTGGAATTGCTGCGGCTTTTTGTGGCTTAACCTTCGCTTTGGCTGCCTTCTTATCGCTACGCAAACGCGCCTTTGATCCTGTGCCAAGGGGCGAGGCATGAATAGGCTGCGCAGGCGCCGCTTGTGAACGCAATTGCTCTTGCGAAGGCGCGAGCACGCTGCCACTGGCGACGGAAGATGCAAGCTCGCTTTTCTCCCCCGTCTTGCCCGGCAACGGAGATGGCGGCGCTGACTCAGTCAGCCCCGGTGCCGGTCTCGCAGTCAGCGGCGTCGCCGATAAACCAGTGGATGCAACTTCGTTTGAAGCGCCTTCTTTCCCCAACCCGGGAGCCACCGGCAGCGTGCCCGCCTGCTGAAACACGTATTCCTGGCCAAAATCAGGAGTGGCCGTTGCAGGATTCGGCGGCGAAGGCGTTTCCACCTCTCGCTTTTTTTTCTCGATGTCCTCGATAATTCCCCGAACGCGCCGATCCGTCGGATCGAAAATCCGCGTTTCGATCGCGTGATTCAAAATCTGCGTTGCCCCGTCTACATTGCCGTCTTCTATCAGCGTTCGGGCGGCTTCCACATTCCGTTCTTGTTCCGTTCTCTTGTTTTCCCGCGCCTCGTATTCCATTTCCGCCGTGCGCAGCAGACGCGTCACGTCTGAATCTTCGCCGCTTCGTTCCAACGTCGCGCGCGCCAGCGTCATCGCATTGGTCAAATCGTCGCGATTGATGTTGACCTGAATTTCGTGTACCCGCTTTCTGACGAAATCCCTCTTGGCCTTCTCCTGCTGGCCGGATTGCGCGTCCTTCAGCAACGCCTGCAGATCTGCGTTGCCCGGAAATTGAGCAAGCCCCGCCACGGCCGACCGAACAGCTTCCTGAAACGACTTAGCATCGAGAAGCTCCCTCACAATTCTCAGCTTCTCCGCCAATTTGCGGCTGTCCTCGGCGCGCGTCTGCTCGGCACGGGCAAACTTTATAATCTCGGCCAGTTCGAATTCCTGGGGAAACTGGCTCAGCAGACCAGTGCCCCGCTTGACGGCCTCACCATGCTTCCCTTCCGCCATCAATGCGCGAAGAGCCGCCAATTCCGCCTGCAGATGCCTTCGCTTTGCCTCTTCCGCCTGCTCGCGTGCAATCGAGTTCCGCAGACTTTGCGCGGCGGAATACTCGGGATATCTTTCAAGCAGCTCGTCGAGAATTCTCAATGAGCCGGCATAATCCTTTGAGGACATGCAGCTTCGGGCCTTCTCAAGCTCGCCCTGCATTTCGTGCTCAGCGGTATCATGCCGGGCGGCTTCGAGCATCTGCGCCACTTCAGCGTCGCCCGGAAATTCTTTTTGCAAGCCGGAGAGCAGCGCGATGCAATCTTCGTAGCGCCTCTGCGACAGCATTCCGTGTGCGCTTTGTAGCTTCTCGTTGAACTGCCTGCGTTTCTCGCGGCGTTGCGTTTCTTCACGTATGTGGTTCTTGAGTTCCAATGCCTGCGGATTATTCGGCTCTATCGCCAACGCCTCGTCAAGCTGCTGCTCCGCCGCTTCCAGAGCGCCGTCCGCCATGCGTTGCCGTGCCACGCGCAATTTTTCGCGAACTTTTTCCGCTGCCGCAATCTCCGCATCGACTGTTACCAGGAGTTCGCGCGCCGGCAGCCATCCCGAATCCAGGTGCAGCGCGGACTCCACTTCCGCCTTAGCCTCCGGCAGTTGGCGTGATTCCAGAAGAGTTTGCGCCTTGGCCATCCTCTCGGCGATTTTGGGCACAAGTTGCAGGCGCCGAATCTCCGCGCTTACCTTTTCCAGCAGGCTCTTGGCGTGCCAGTTCGATCCGTCCAGGTGCAATGCTTCGCGAAGGCGCTTCTGGGCTTGTTGCAGTTCCTTTCCCTGGAAAAGTTGTTCGCCTTCCGTTACCAGTTCGCTGACGCGACCCTGTTGCAGGCGCCGCCCCACCGGATCGAGCTCCAGCAGCACGTCCTCCATCGACTGGAAACGAACATCACTTTCCTTCTCCAGCATGCGATGAACAATTTGCGCCACGTCCTCCGGGCAGTCCGGAACGAGCTCTTTCAACGGGCGCGGAGCCTTCGAGATGATGTTCATCATCAGCGCCGCGGGATTATCTCCGTGAAAAGCTCTTTGGTAGCTCAACAGCTCATAGAACATCGCGCCCACGGCCCAAATGTCGGAGCGCTCGTCGGCATGCTCGCCGCGAATCTGCTGCGGAGACATGTAGCCCAACGTTCCAATCACCATTCCAGTCTGAGTTTGCGAAGCATCCATCAGGCGGGCGATTCCGAAGTCCACTACTTTTACGGATCCTTCACCGGTAACCACAATATTCCCCGGCTTGATGTCCCGGTGCACGATGCCCCGCTTGTGGGCATATTCCAGCGCGCGGCACACCTGCACCATGTAATCCACTTTTTGAGCGAGTGCCAGCGGCGGTTGACGCGCCACCAGCTTGTCGACACTTTCGCCTTCCAAATACTCCATGACGATATAGGGAGTATCGCCTTCCTTATTCAACTCAAATATTGTGACGATATTGGGATGTTGCAGCGTTCCGGCGGACCGCGCTTCCTGGTAAAATCGCGCCAACAGGTCAGGCTTGCTCGAAAGGCTGCTGGTAATTGTCTTGAGCGCGACCATTCGCCCGATAAAGGGGTCGCGGGCTTTGTAGACAATGCCCATCGCGCCCTGTCCGAGCTCGGCGACAATCTCGTATTTGCCGATCTGCTTCAGTTCAATTCCCCGTCAACCGTGCGGCGAACGATAGGCCGCACCATGGCGCAAGCTGAAAACACACGGATACGCTTGGCATTCGCGCCATGCCCTGCCCTCGCATTTGTTTATCTTTGATACTCTCAAACCGGCGAGGGTGTCAACAATCCTCCTCGCGGAAGGTTCACATGCAGCCCGACGCCGGAAACCGGAATTTCCCCAGCCTTGCATCGACGTCCTCCGGCACAGAAAGCGGAGTAATAAATACGAAACTCCTCCAAGCATGGCAGTATGGACAGCGGTAATTTGAATTCAGGGAGATCCCATGCAACGCATAAATCGTATCGGCGTTTTCCTCGTCTTATTCATCAGTGCCATTTCGATACAGGCCATGGGGCAAGCTCTGCAGTCCAACACTGCGCCGGCCGATAACCTTTTTCGAGCAGGAAAATTTGCTGAAGCGCGGAAAATCTACACCGGGATCGCCGAGCAGGACCCGAAGAACTATTCAGCAGCAGTCCGCCTGGGTGAAATTGCGTTGCTCTCAAATCAGTTCGACGACTCCCAGAAATGGCTCGAGAGGGCGTTAGCGCTGAAGCCTGGTGACGCAGACGCAAAAATCATGCTGGCCGAAGCGTTCTATCGTCAAGACAAGTTTGATAAGGCGGCAGCGGCGCTTTCCGGCGTCGGTCCGGAGGATGCCGACAAGATGGCGAATTATTTGACTCTCAATGTCCCCCAGTTGCAAAGTTTTAAGGGGCAGACGCCTTACGAACTGCAGGGCGCGGGCGAGAGTACGAGTTTGAAATTTGTGACTACCCAGCTGCTGCCCGTCGTGCAGGTGCGCATAAATGGCGGCCCCGAAAAGACGTTTTTCATCGATACCGGCAATTCCGTGCTTCTGCTCGACACGGAATTTGCTCGCGAGCTGGGAATCAAATCTTTCGGCTCTGTGCAAGGCACGTTCTCCGGCGGTCTACACGCCGCGGTACAAATTGGCAGAAGCGACTCGCTTACCCTCGGCGATTGGACCCTTAAGAACGTCCCCGTCGCCATGCTTCCCTTGCGCTCGTTCTCGAAAAGTTTCGGGGTCAATGAAATTGATGGTTGCATCGGGACCAACGTGCTTTATCAATTCCTTTCAACCATTGATTATCCCGCCGGCGAACTCGTTCTGCGCCGCGGGACAATCAGCAACCTCAAGAAATTCGACGCGGCTGCGTCGGCAAAAAATGTAGTCGTCCCGTTCTGGCTGGCGGGCGATCACTTCATCGTCGCGCGAGGACGAGTTGAAACGCTTCCCCCTACGCTCCTTTTTGTCGATAGCGGGCTGGCAGGCGCGGGGGTGAAGCTGGCGGGGTCCGTGATCAAACAGGCGGGAATCACATTACAGGAAGACAAAGCTTCCGAGGGCGCGGGCGGAGGCGGCAAACTCAAAATTGTTCCCTACACCGTAAGTGCGCTTACTTTCGGAGACATCACCGAAAAGAATGTTCCCGGCCTCTACGATGGCCCATTCCCGTTCGAGAACGCCTGGGGCTTTCACGTTTCCGGAATGGTCGGCAACGATTTTCTTAAATCCTACGCCGTCACTTTCGATTTCATCGGCATGCGGATTATCTTGCGGTAGGCATTACGTTAGCTAGGGGGATGCGCGCTGAGTCACTGAGGCGATCTCTCAAACTCGAATTGCGCCCCTGCTGCCGCATGGCGTAGGCTTAAGTCCGCCGGAATGCGTTTGAATTTCGGTTTAGGCTCTTGCGCCGTGGCTTCCAGAGGAAATGCAATGAGGTTAGATATTGGCGCGTCCACCGACGTTGGACTCGTACGCGAAACGAATGAAGACAGCTATCGGCTCGCGCCTGATCTGAATTTGTTTGTTCTCTCCGACGGCATCGGAGGCCAGGCGCATGGCGAAATAGCCAGCGAGCTCGCCGTGGACACAATCATTGCGCAATACCGCGAACCCTGCGACGATACTTCGTCTTCCGTGGCCGCCGCATCGCCGCCAAATCTTTCCAGCACGGCGAATAAACTCGTGAACGCCATCCACGCCGCAAATCTTGCTATTTTCAGGGCTGCCGCCAGCGACTTTTTTCTCCGCGGCATGGGAGCCACCATTGTAGCCGCGTGGATTCAATCTTCGCGCCTGACCTTCGCCCACGTCGGCGACAGCCGCATCTATCTGCTGCATTCCGGATCTCTCGAGAGATTAACGCGCGATCATTCCCTCGTCGCTGAACAGGTTCGCATGGGCCTTCTGACCGACGAGGAGGCCGAAGGAAGCAGGCTGCAAACGGTTCTTACCCGCGCATTGGGCGTCGAGGATACTGTGGACATTGACGTGGCAGAACAGTGCCTTGCCGCGGGCGATACGATCCTGATGTGTTCCGACGGCCTGTCGCGCCTGGTTTCCGACGAGAAAATCGCCCAAACGCTTCAGAACTCGCCTGATGCGCAAACCTCAGCGGATCGCCTGGTGGCACTGGCCAAGTATGCCGGCGGCACGGACAATATCACCGTCATCGTGCTTCGGGTGTAACGAGACCCGCGAAAATTATTGCTCTCATTTTGATCCCATACGCATCCACAATCTGATTCCCGCAAAAACCATCACCGCCGCGACAACACAAATTCCCGCCACAACCCACCAGCGCCGCGCTCCCGATTTCGAGCCATCCACAATCGCCGGCTCTTCCGGCAGGCTCCAGGTTAGCGGCAATATCTCCGGCGGTTGGCGTATTCGGCGAATCCTTTCCGTCACGATATCCACAATGGCTTGCTGCCCAGCCTCTCGCTCAACTTTCTCAGTGGGCCGGCAAGACCCTTTGTAACCCAGTAACAGGCACAGCAAATATACCTCCAGCACATCGGCCAGCTCCTGGGAATCGTCACGGCCCAATAGACGTCTCGTGTGCCGTGCAAAAGCCTCGCCGGCATTCTGCTGGCCGTACAACTCATCATGCAGTGGAGCCTGAGACCATTCCGAAAACGCCAGGTTGCCGGAATTCGAAATGGATTCATCCAGAAATGCGGTTACAGCCGCAATCGCCAGGCGAGCGTCTTCAGGCGTGTAGCCAATCCTCACCGCTTCCCTTCCGCTGTTTTGCAGCGCCCCGCGCATGTCCGCGCGAAATTTCTTCGGGTCGGCGACCGGCTGGCTATTCGATCGCAGACGGACGATTACAGTGAGCGCTTCCTGGAAAACCAGCGCCATGTTTTCCGCGCGCCGCTGTGACGGCGAATTCACATCGCGTAAAGCGCCGGAGTCAATTAATTTCGCACCCATGCAGGGATCCCTGGGAGCTTGGGCCTTATGGATTGCGCGATTTGTGCGCGGACGATGTCCCGCCCGGAATCTTCGCCAGCGTTTGCTGCGCCAACGCTCGATAGGGTGAATCGACGGCCACCGCCTGCTGCAAGTATTTTCTGGCGTCGGGATATTGCTCCATCTTGGCCAGCGTGAATCCCAGACGGTAGAGATTGCCGCCGTAATAATAGTTGGAACCCTGCAGAAGAGGGCTGGCATCCTTGAAGAGAGCCACTGCCTGCCCGTTCTTTCCGTGTATCACGGCGACCTGTCCCTGCACGGAGTAAGCAATTCCCTTCTGCAGAGTCGTCTGCTTGTCCCAATCAACTTGGCTCACGGCGTCGGGTTTCTTCGCCGCAGCCAGCGCATTGAGAGCCTTCTGCGCATCCGCCGCAGCCTCATCAATATGCTGGCCTTTTTCGCTGTAATTGTCGGCCAGCAGCAATAGCATGCTGACGTTCGCAGGGTCCTTCGCCAGCGCCTGCTGCGCCGTGACCACCATTTTGCCGGAGTTGTTCGACTGCTGATAGGCAAACGCCAACGCTTCTACCGCGTTGCTTGCGTAAGTGGAATCAGGATAGGTTTTCAGGAAGCGTTCGAGCAATGTCGCCTTTGTGGCCACGTCCGTCGCGTGATACGCGGTATTAAACTCCGCGTACTGGATGAATTCTATATCCGACGCCGTCCTCTTCTGCATTTCGTCCTGCTGCTGCTTCCATTGATCGGCAGAGACACCCAAAGGAGCCGATCCGGGCCGATATCGTGAAGCAATTGCGGCGGCTTCGTCCCCGTAGTCGAATACCTTTTGCGCATCGCCTTTGCCCTGGGCGGCGCGCACCAAAATCATCGCCGTCGGAAAATTCTCGGAGTCGGCGGCCAACACCTTTTCACCGCTCTCAATGGCTTTGTCATAATTCTTGGCATCAAGATAGGCGTCAGCGTAAAGCTGATTGGCCAGCAGCGCCAGCTCGGGCTTATCGCCGAAATCCTTCATGAACTGATCGAGCAGCGCGATTTTCTGCGCTGGATCAGTGGCCGCGGAGATCGCGACATAAGCCTTATCCTCCGGCGATCCCGCCGCCAGCGAAATACTTTTGCCCATTTGCGCGTTCGCGCTCAGAGTGATGAAAATCAGCAGGAAAAAAACAATCCAGGCACGCCGCATGTTGACTCCTTGCAATGCACAAATGACGGACAGGCGATTTGTATCACTCTCGGCTTGTGCGCGCAACGGCTTTCCGTTGCAGTCCGGCAGCCTACCAACATCATAAAAGCTGCTCATCGATAAGCGGGAGCGCCGGTTTGAATTTTTAATGGGCAAACGCGCTTAAACTTCCGCGCTCTTGTAACAAACCATTGAGTGAATTCGTAGACATCAGTGCGCGACCGGGAGCCCAATATTCGTTAAGTCCCGTCGCTCGACATTTATATCGAGGTGTATGCAATGAAAATAGCCGCGTCTGCTCTTTTAACTTTGCTGCTGGCCTTATCGCCGTTAACAGGTTCCAAACCGGTCTCTATTCCCTTTACCCTCGATTCAGAAGGGTTGATGCTTGTGCCCGCCACGGTTGGCGGCACCATCCCCGTGCATCTAATCCCCGATACGGGCGCTGGCCTGGATATTCTTGCTCCAAACCTCATCGAGAAACTCCATGGAACGCCCTCAGGGCAGTTCAGCGGATTCCGCATGACGGGCGAGCGTTTGGACATTCCCCTGTTCGTCATTCCCGAGTTGTCGGTTGGTCCTATGGTGAAAAAAAACGTCCTGGTCGGGACTTGGGACGTGTTTGACAAGCTCCATCTCGACGGCGGCATCTCGGTCAACGACTTCCGCCAGCAACCGTTTACCTTCGATTTCACGAATGACACCATGGTATTCGAAACTGCCAAATCATTGGTCCAGCGCCGCGCCGCGGGCGTATCTTCACCTTTGCAGCTTGACGACCAGCGTGGAATCGTCCTCGATCTTTTCTCTCAGTTCCTGATTGACGGCCAGCCCGGCCAGTGTGAAATTGACACAGGCAGTCCCGGCGCCACCATCAGCACACGTTACATGCCCGTTCTCGGCATAGATAAGGATGGAAAGGATGTGCACAAACACGAGGGTCATTCAATCGTCGGAGCACCCGAGACTCGCTACTACACCACCCTGCCGCAGCTTTCCCTGGCCTCTGCGCCCCAGATTCGTCTTGCACAGCCGCGTGTGGCATTTTCCGACCTTATCTATGACTGTGTTATCGGAATAGATTTCTGGCATGGTCGGGCGCTTACCATCGACATCTCCAACCGGCAGCTGATTGTTTCCAAACCTCCGGCGGAGAGTTCTGTTGCAACCGATTCTGCGGCTCAAGCTCACCGCTGACGAGCCTGCCCCTGACGCCCGCAAATTAATAATCACACATCAACGAGAATGCGCGGTCATTCCTACGGGGTTCTTGCTCGTATATCCGCGGCTGCCGGGGGACCTGAAACGGAGATTGCGGCTTGCTCAGTCCAAGCTTGCGAAAGCGCGCTGCCCGCAATGGAAGCAATTCACCGGCATCACGCGGCGCAGTCCTTCCCATCCCACGAAAGGCTCACCGCACCTTGGGCAGCGCCACTCCACGAAACGCCGCGTGGCGATCCAACCGGGCACGCTCCATAGAGCCAGAAAAATCAGCGCGGCAATGAAGCCCGCGGCTCGATGGCCTGTGAAAAGACCCACAATTGAAGCCATGAAAATGGGAAACGCGCCGCACACCAGCGTCACCACGTAAAACAGCGTACGCTTCCGAAATTCCTTCCACTTGACTGCTTCATCAGGCATGAGTGTCCATTTCGCATCCATAGTGTACATGCCGGAAGTCGCTCGGCTGAATTTCCGCAATCCCGTGGAGAGTGCGGAAGTTCGCGGCCGCTTTCGCGCGTTCGAAGAGCCGCTTATTCCCCTCATCCTTCTCGGTGCGTTGCGCGTGCATCACGTGATACTGCACCACCTTGTTCCGCAGATTGCGAAAAACCACGCCCGCGCGCAGCAGCCGCTGCTCGAAATCGCAATCCTCCCAGCCGTAGCCCACATACTCCTCGTCATAGCCATTGACATTCAAAATATCGTCGCGCCACACGGAATGATTGCTGCCCAGCAGAGCGTTGTACGAAGCCTCGTGCAAAATCGGCGAAACGAATCCGTGCTCGATCACACGCGCCCTGCCGCCGAGCCACAGAGAAAGCAGCCGCGCCGGACTCAGTCCCAATCCGCGCGCCAGGATTTCTTGCGGCGTGCGAATCGCCTCCCGCTTAATATGAGTGCGCCGTCCAGTAATTCCCACGCCGGCTGCGACATACTTCACATGATTTTCCACGAAACGGCGATGCGGCAGGCAATCCGCGTCCATGAAAATCACACGATCGAATCGGCTCACCAAAATTCCGCGATTCAGGATGCGCGCCCGTCGAAAACCCTGGTCGTCATGCCATACGTGATGTATCCCGTGCGCAAAACGCGGCGCCCATTCCCTCAGCAGCGGCGAGTAATCCTCATGCGAGCCGTCATCGGCAATCACCACTTCGAAATTGGAATCACTTTGGCAAGCTAGCGCCGCCAAAGTCGCGGGCAGAATCTTCAGGTCGTTATACGAAGTGACGATGACGGAGGCTGGAGGAAGCGGTTTCATCGTTCAGCTATTGTTCGGCATCGCTAAGCATTGTGTAGTATGCTCCGCCGTCCGACACTCACATTTTGATCGCATGCCTAATCCGCCGCCGAACGAGTACGCCTCCGCGGCAGGAATCGCGGCACTTCGCGGCAGTATTTCAGATATTCATCGCCAAGTCGCCCGCGCATTTCGCGTTCTTCCAGCAAAAGCGCGCTAAACATCAGCACGCCCCACACAATCGCCGTCAGCCACATCCATCGCGTTCCTGCCAGCAGGCACGCCCCCGCCACAGCGAGGAACGAACCCGAGTATCTAGGATTGCGCATGTACGCGTAAATTCCCGTGCGAATTACGTCTCCGCCGCCGGAAAGTTCCACATCGCCCACCAGTCGCGCTTTGCCCAAATCCAAAATCGCGCGCCGGAAAAGATATGCATCCGCCAGGATGAACGCCAGGCCAAACGGTACACTCGGCCACTGTATCTCTGCCCGGAACAGCCATCTTCGCGCAAGAAATAGAAACACTGCGCCCGCTCCCCACGCAAGCGTCGTCGCGGTGATGTATGCAGCCTTCCTATGACGTCGCCAAAATGCCGTGAATGGATGCACCATAAACCAATAAAGCGGCACCGGCAATTGCAGGAATAGCACCAGCCCCGCAATCGCTTTCATGACAGTCTGGACGCGCATCACCTGTGTTTTCCCCGCTGCATCTTAGCATTCCGTGAACCACAAGATGCGGCACTTCGTGGCCAACGTCCGGTGATTCCCCGGAATTTTCGTCAGTAGTGAAATCTCCAACGAAATTCCGCATAAATTTCTCGCGGGTCGTTGTAGTGAAATCCGCCAAACGTCAAGCTGTTATCCAGCAGCACGCGACGATTCGCCACATTCAG
>Ga0265760_10000021_pt1 | contig 70611 bp, 59 predicted proteins | sample NZIome_2_FD_200831 | JGI IMG/M metagenome (GOLD analysis project Ga0265760, IMG submission 200831) | Metatranscriptome of rhizosphere microbial communities from Maridalen valley, Oslo, Norway - NZI1 (Metagenome Metatranscriptome) | ecosystem: Host-associated > Plants > Roots > Rhizosphere >...
CCCCGCCGAGTGGATTGAAACATCGCTGATACGGGCCGAGAGACTGGCGAGACATGTCTCGGCGGGGGTAACCCCGCCGAGTGGATTGAAACTGCCACGTTATTCCGGAGATGATGGCGGGCGCGGTCTCGGCGGGGGTAACCCCGCCGAGTGGATTGAAACACGAAACGCAGGGAAAGATTCCGCAGGCCGATTGGTCTCGGCGGGGGTAACCCCGCCGAGTGGATTGAAACGATCCAGCGTGCCGGGGCCTAACTGTTGACTGCGTCTCGGCGGGGGTAACCCCGCCGAGTGGATTGAAACTATCTCTGCGATACCACCACGGCGTTCAACAACGTCTCGGCGGGGGTAACCCCGCCGAGTGGATTGAAACTCGCTTTCGTGATTCTGGCTCTTCCCGCGCACGGTCTCGGCGGGGGTAACCCCGCCGAGTGGATTGAAACTGCTCATGCGTTGGAAGTACCTCCGGGAGCGAATGGTCTCGGCGGGGGTAACCCCGCCGAGTGGATTGAAACGAGTAAATGGCGAGCTTGGCGCTGCGTCAGGTCTGTCTCGGCGGGGGTAACCCCGCCGAGTGGATTGAAACGAGGAAGGCTACACGCTAATTGTGTGACCGACCGGTCTCGGCGGGGGTAACTGTGCTCCGCAAAAATTCTGCTCATGGCGGGCAGGCGTTGATTCCGAAAGAATTGTGCCTGCCGAAAGGGTGGACGAGGATGTCCGGGAATTTTGCTAGTGGTGAGCGTTTACTACTCGTCGGGCTCGCGATGTGAGGTTGCTTCCTCGTCGATCCAGTCTTCTTCCGTATAGCTCATTCCCTGGCGGCCAGGAACTTTACGTGCCGTTCCGGACTGGTAAAAAGGGCAGGACCGAGGACCATAGCAGAAGGTTTCCGTTCGATAGCGGCGGACGCCCGGATTCCACTGATCCACAATCATCTCGACCGCCATGTTGCATCCCCAGATGCACTTGACGCACTTGTCCTGGTAGGTTCGAGCGGCAAGCCGCCGGTGACCGCGCTGGCGGTAGACGGTCAGAAGTGGCGGAACACCGAGCCATGGTGGCGGCGTCTCTTGCTGAAATTCACGTGCGATGATTTTTAGGTTGCTGACCTTGTAAAACTGAACGGTCTCAAGACGCGGATCGGCAACCGGCAGCGCATCCCCAGACACCGTGTCACCGGCCTGGAAATGGTGTGCAGCATGAGCGCCTGCTCCCACCCCGACGAGAAATTCTCTGTGCTCAGTTCCGAGGGTGCCTCGAACCGTTAACGCGTAACCCAGATACGCGTGGCTACGCTGATCGAATGAGCGCGTCAAGCGAATCCGCGGTTGGACTGCAATCAGTACGCCGCCCCATCGGCTCCCAGTTTCGCGCATGATATCACGTCCCATGAGATTCAAGCCGCATGCCTCTCCCATGCGTATTCGTGATGCAGTCCGCCCAGAATCGCCCTAGCCACCATGTGCTGATCCCTTGCGATCTTGTGTCCGCAAGGTCGGACCGGTTGCCAGCCGATCCCTCGATCGGGGATGCCTGGCCCCAGGCTGGAATGCGGTCGCCCCTGATTGTAGTGCTTGACCCATTCCTTGAGGATTCTCCGCAGATGTTTCTCGCCCAGCGGGATCAAGAAATCCAGGCACTCTCTGCGAATCGTGCCGATGAGCCGCTCGCAGTATGCATTCGCCTGCGCCGCCCGGAAGGGAGTCTTCAATATCTCGAGGCCCATCGCCTTCAGGCCAGAATCCAGATCAGATGAGTAAATCGCATCCCGATCATGAATGATGAAATGCTGTGGCTGCTCGCCACTGATTACCTCTCGAAATTGCTGCAGCGTCCACTCGGCCGTGGGATGCGCGGTCCCGTTGAAATGAGCGATCCGACGAGTATCCACCTCCATGATGACGAAAACGTAGAGCAATTGAAAACCCGCCGTGACGCTCACGAAGAAATCGCAGGCGAGAATGGCCTGAGCATGATTCCGAACGAAGGTCCTCCAGCGCTGGGAGGAAACTCCATTCCAAGGTCGCCGACCGTCGGGCATATAGCGTCTGACCGTCCGTGCTGAGACACGTATTCCCAGCTTCAGCAGCAATTCCGAAGTGATGCGTTCCTCACCCCAAACCGGATTATTCCGGGCCATCTCGACGATGAGCGCTCGCAACTCCGTGGGAAGGCGTGGCCTGCCTCGGGGCCTCGACTTCCAGCGCCAGATCAAGCTAAAGCCTTTCCTGTGCCAGCGGATTAGAGTTTCAGGTTTGACAATGACCAGGGCTTCCCGCCAGGCGAACAAATGAGATAACAGAGCGAGAACGAGCCGGGTTGTATCACTCGCACGTCGAGGTTTCTTCTCTCGCTCAACATAGAGAGCAAGCTGTTTGCGAAGAAACAGGTTTTCCGCCCTCAGTGCAAGGCGCGATCGGAACATCAATCGGAAGAAGCGGAGGGCATCCCCGGACAGATGCAAAAGGCCAGAAACCCAGCGTCGAAAGGTTGTAGAGGTTCGCATAGCGCCGCAGGATGGCATACCCTGCCGGGATGCGCAAACCCCTTATGCTCAAGGCCATTCGGGCGGTGATCACCTCTCGCAGACAATTTTTGCGGAGAACAGGTCCCGCAACACATGCGGCGCCTCGGACATGCCTTCCGGGGTTCGTCTGGCGTGAAGCAAATCCGAATGATAATGTCTGTGTGACACCAGCCATACGGCAGCAAGCAATGCAGGACAATAATCTCGCAGCCAGTCGCCGCGCCCAGAACGTGCCGTCGGGCTCCGACAGTTGCCTCACGGGTTTCGTCTGGCGTGAAGCCGACCCAACGGATCATGTCTGTGTTACTCCGGACACACGTGCGCAAACGGCACAGAACAATCGGCTAGAGGCAAGCCGCGTCGTGGCTCATTGATTGGTCGTTTGAACCGCACCGCGATTGCATATTCAATGTTTGCCTTGTTTTGTCCTGCTGGTTGCGGATGTTACCCTGCAGGCGATCGGCGAGCTTTTCGTCAGTCTGCCTGTGGTGCGCAAAACTCCGTCCGAGGATAATGGTGCAGTCAGACTAACCCAGATAGGAATCGGGAAGGTGTTTTTCCGGAAGTATGCACTTAACGCAAGCCGGTGAACACATGCGCTGGGTTGTGCCGTCCGGTGAGTCATTCGCTCGCTCTGCCATTCGGTCGCGATAAATCTCCCAGCCCCGCTGACCATAATCACCTTCTTATCTGGGCCACCGCTATTCAAGCGGACGGTATCTTTCTCTGCGTAATATTTCCTGTCGCGCGTCCTACATTTGGTTTATCATGGCGCTTGCCTTCTTCGGAGGCTGAATGGCAGACGATTTCAAAGCGGGTGACCTTGTTAGGCTCAAGTCCGGTGGCCCGAATATGGTTGTCACAGGCTTTGAATTTACACAAGGCGCGAAGCTTGCTTATTGAAAGTGGTTTGCCGGTGAAGGTGGAAAGCAAGCCGAAAAGTACGGGAACTGTCCGGTTGGCTCACTGGCCAAAGTATGACTGGTATCGTTTTCTACGGTGTTCTTTGCAAAGGTTGCGCGAAAGACGGTGTGCAAACAGCCATCAAGATTGCTGATTGGGATGAACTGGCAGACAATCCCATGACCATCCACAATTGCATTGGTAGAATTAGGACATTTCTAGCCGTAAAGACATACTCAGACCGTGTAGGTACCGATCAGACACTACCTGCGCACAGTGGCCTGCCATAACTTGTAGACAGCAATTGAAGCTTGGGAATGCCCACGCTTGAATTTGTCATATTCAACGGCCACAAATAGCACGCAAGCCGCGAGCATGCCACGTCTAAAAATGAACGAAGGGCAACGCCAGAGTGGCCTCTCCAACGTTCTAGTACCTACAGTGAAGACCTTACGATAAAGTTGTTGACATACTGATAAACAGGGTGTACTTTGGCACTGTTCACCTAGCCCCGAGATAGCCCCGCAGACTTTCCCGGTCCCATCTGGACAAGAGAACTTCCGTTTAGGCGGACCTCTGCAAACCCAATTCATTCCGCTTAAGCGGAGTGAAGGGAACCCACATGTAAATGAGACAAAAAAGAAAAGGGAGGTAAGGAAAGATGAACAAGAAACTCGCTTTCGGTCTGCTTTTTCTTCTGATTGGCTTTGAAGCTGTGGCCGCCCACGCACAAACGCAACACATAATTATAATCGTCCAAGAGAACAGAACCCCGGATAATTTGTTTGCCGGGAACTCAACTTTGCAGGGCGAGCACGCCGAAGTCTCCACCAGCGCTCAGTGCAATGGTTCCTCGACCACTCTTCAGTCCTATGCGCGGCTCGACGCTTGTTTTAACCCTAATCATGACCATGGCCCCGCGCCTATCCCAGGCGTGAGTCCAGGCGGCGGATTCGAGGGGGCATGGGACCCCACCAATTCGTCCTGGGACAACGGCTGCCAGGTTCCAGCGATGCGCGCTTCGTGTTATCTCGGAAGCGCCGTCGCTCCCAATTACACGTATATTGATGATAGCCCGCTGCTTCCGTCCATTTTGAAGCCTTACAACGAGATTGCCGAACAATACGGATTTTCAAACTGGATGTTTCAAACAAATCAAGGGCCAAGCTATCTTGCCCACCAGTTTTTGTTCTCCGGCACGTCGGCTCCCGTCAACTATAATACAACGTATTATGATTATTTCGCCGCCGAAAATCCCACCGGCAATTCCACGCATTCCGGCGGATGCGGGGCTCCATCAGGAACCACAGTGACTGATTTGTGGTCGGGCTTTACGCCGACCCTGCTACAGTTGTGGCCGACGGAGTATACCTACTTCACGCCTTCGCTGCCTTCCGGCTCCCCTGCGGGATTTCCCTGCTACGACCATCACAGCATGGCCGATCTGCTTGATGCGGGTAGTGTCTCCTGGAAATATTACATTCAGGATAACAGCGTCAATTATGCTAACAGCATCTGGACGGCACCGAACTCCCTTCAGGCCATCTGCCTGCCGCTCAGCAGCGGAGTCTGCAACGGCACCGAGTATACGAGTCACGTCGTTAACAGCACCGGCCAGATCCTGAATGATATTAATGGTTCGTGCGGCGGCACTTGCACCAACTCAACGTGCATCCTGCCGGAAGTAAGCTGGGTGATTCCCGATGGAGCTTGGTCCGATCATCCCGGCGATGTCGGCTCGGACGGAGGTCCCTCTTGGGTGGCTGCCATTGTGAATGCCATTGGCGCTCAAAGTAAAGGCTACTCCGGCACCCCCTCGGACTGCGGATACTGGGGCAAGGAAAATAACACCACCATTCTTATCGTCTGGGACGATTGGGGCGGCTGGTACGACCACATAGCCCCATATCTTCCCGGCAACGGGACCTATTCCGGGGGGTATCCCAGTCCACCACTCGCCGGCCCTACCAACGGAGACTGGTACGTTTACGGTTTCCGGGTACCTCTGCTGGTTGTTTCCGCATTCGTCAATGCAACGGACTCAACGGGCGGATACATTTCCGGCACAACATCACAAGGCGGGGAAGTCCCCCCGTATGTCCACGATTTCGGCAGCATCCTGGGCTTCATTGAGCACACGTACAGCCTTCCTCCATATACGAGCGGCTTGAACACCTGCGGCATCGGATATCTCGCGAACAACTCCTGCGACTTTCCATACGCCGACTACTTCGCTCCAGACACTTACGTTAATGGGGGTTGCACCTCCGGCACATGCCCCTACCCGCTGTCGGACTTTTTCACGGTAGGAGGAACAGCGCGCACATTCACAACGATAACCGGGGCGAAATATCTGCCATCCTGCTTCACGAGCGCATCTAACGCGTCAACCTGTTTCGGTTCCAATTTTGGCACCGACGCCGATGATGAATAACGCTTCCGAACATGTGAGAAGGATGTAAGATTGCAGACGCAGGAGCGGGCTATCAGAACGTGCAACAATGACCCGCTCCACTATTCTGAGCTGTCGGCCATAGAAGGTAAGGGGTATAAATTATGAGTCACTTGAGACGGCATGGTTTTTTAATAACGGCGATATTTATCGCAGTGATGGTGTGGGCTTTCGCCACGGCAGTCCATGCGCAGATACAGTATCAGTTCAAACTCCTACACGGATTCAACGAATCCCTGACTGATGGAAACGGGCCGGAGGGCCCAGTGGTCTTCGACCAAGAGGGTAATTTATACGGTGCGACCTTCAGCGGCGGCGCCTACACAGACGGCACGGTATACGAACTAACGCCGGGAAGTGACGGCCAGTGGACCGAGACCATCCTGCATAACTTTATTAATAGCCTGACCGATGGAGCCAATCCCGTGGGAGTTGTGATAGACAGTGCCGGAAATCTTTTCGGCGCAACCTCACATGGCGGATCAAAAAGCGAGGGGACGGTTTTCGAGCTATCGCCAGGCGCGAACGGACAATGGACAGAGAGCGTTCTCTGGAACTTTTGTTCGTTACCTAATTGTGCCGATGGTGCTGGCCAATCTGTCCCCCCTATACGGAGCTCATCGGGCGATCTTTTTGGAGCGACTACGGCATATCCGGGCACAGTGTTCGAGTTGACGCCGAGTGCCAAGGGCTGGGCATTGACAACCCTCTATACCTTTTGCAGCCTGCCGAACTGTGCTGACGGTGAAGATCCTATGGGCAGCCTAACCTTGGATTCAAAGGGAGACCTCTACGGCGAGACGACCTCAGGCGGAAGCTGTAGCTACGACCTGGGATGCGGCGTAGTATTTACCCTGCGTCCACAGGCAAACGGTCTATGGCAGGAGACGGTATTGCAGGACTTCGGAACAAGCGAAGAAGGCATCGGCGCGGGCGGGGGCGTAACCTTGCGCGATCATGCCTTGTATGGCACGACCCAAGACGGGGGACAATTTGGCTGTGCTAATCTCGGCTGCGGCACAGTGTTTGAATTGACGCACATCGCCGGTAATGGCATTCATGAACAGCTCCTCCACGATTTCGGCGAGCAATCAGCGCAGGGGATCGCCCCTTACGCTGCCGTGACCTTCGATCCCCACGGCGATTTATTCGGAATCACGCTCGAAGGCGGGTCGCCCACCTGCGAATGCGGCATCGTCTACGGCATGAAGCCGCAGGACAACGGCAAATGGGGGTTCGAGGTCTTACATTCGTTCGTCGGGACGGATGGGTCTACCCCGAACGCCACTCCCACGCTCGACAGCAAGGGCAACCTGTATGGGACGACGGCCACCGGCGGCCCCGGCGAAGGCGGCGTGGTTTTCGAACTCTCGCCGACTGCGGGAGCCTCGAAGTAGCCGCTATAGCTATCTCTCTGCGGACATCTTCGCGCCGTACGGCCTACATGAATGCGGTTTGACCAGCAATAATTGCAACGAGACGACTGCGTATCCATTTGAGGATTGTTTGTCCTACGGCAACGTCCCCACGAGGCATGAAAAGGAATGGTACTTCACCAAGCGCCAGGCCTCTAGCCGTGACATTGCGCGTGGCCCCGTCATAATGTGACGTAATACTTTAAAGATGGCGCCAAGCCAGAGGGGAATTGTGGACCGGTCAACACGCTCGTCGCATCGGATGTTGCCGATATACCGCCCCATGTCATGCTGCAATATCCATACTTCCTGCTAATGGCGGGATCTGATATACGCAAAGCAACCCGTTTTCGTCCAGAGAAGCGCTGACGGAACAGCACAGCGGGAGGCCCCATGGGCTTCCCGGTGTTTTTGTTTTTACTCCACCGGATTTTTCAGCATGCATGGCGGTCGCGAGGAGAGAACTGATTTCAACGTTCCAGCAAGAACGGCTTTATTCGTTTTGGTATTGATCAGGCCGTAGGCCGTCCAGACGTATGGCGATGGGTCCTCTATCGTGGCTCCTCCGCCGACGATATAAACCCATTTCAGGTGTGCTCGCCTGTAGGCAATCCAGCGAGTCACGATTGGCGGCCTCGGATCGTTGTATGCCGCACTGTCGTCGACGTCCGGCATCCCGCATCGGTAAACTAAAAGATCGGCGTCATCTTTCACCATGGACGGCACAGGCCTCCCAATAGAATCCTTGGCTCCCTCAATCACCGGCGCGGACGAACTGCTCGACGATGTGTCGAACATTTGTCCAATCGCCATCAGGCCAAATACCGCGACGCCGGTCCACCCAAGGATGCGAAGTCCAGGATGGAATCGCCGCCCGCACTGCGGACAGAACTTCGCGCTCGAATGAACCGCGCGCCCGCAACCGCACGTCATTGCCAGGCGACCTGCTTCACCGAGCTATCCGCGTGGATCGCCTGGCACGCGTCCTTCACCGAATCCCCAAGAGAAATCGTCGAGCCGCTGAAGATGGCGTCTCCCTGCCTGTTGAACACTGCGACCTTGTTGTGATGAGACAGCAAGTTTTTTCCACCCTCGTGGTCCAACGTGACCACGTAGTTGGCATTGTCGGGTTTGTTCGTCACCGTCAGATCGGGGCAACGCTGTCCCAGCGTTTTCACGATCTCCATGGTTTGCGGTCGCGCGCCGCCGCTGGAATATGCTCCCGAGCTAAAGCTCGATTTCGCCGAGCCTCCGGATGAGTTCCACACCGCCGATCCGCTTCCCGCGCCGAACGCGCCACCGCGCATCTCCCATGACTGGCTGTCGGTGACGAAAACTCGGATACGCCCATCGTCCGTGGTTTTTTCCGTATGGGGAGCTTCGACCATTGCGGTGAGGACCTGCTCCGGCCCTCCCTGCGCGTGCATCACCGTCAGGGTGTCGCTTGATGTATCGAAGTCGCAACTTCGCCGCCACGACCCCGGCTGGAAGACCGGCCTTTAGCATGGAGAGCACTTTGGAATTGGTGAGTGCGCCTGGCTTCGATGGCGCCGGTTGAGGCACGTTTATGAGGAGCGGCTTCGGAGCGGGTTTCGGAGCCGGCTGCCCCGCCGCAGATGGCTGATTTGCTGGATTTGCCAGGTTCCAGTCCGCAAGCGTCTGCGCGTTGGCTGCGCAGCAGGCCAGGAGAATTCCCGCACCAAACCCGCAAGCGATACGTTTCATGGAATCCTCCGGCTAGGTAAGGTCACGCGGCGTGCCGTGAGCCGAGACGGATCTGCGAGAGTTACCCGGATCGTCGTCGCCGATCGGAGACGGCTCAGCCGAAATCCGTCATCAGAAAAAGACACCGCTTAGAGGCCAGCGGCGCGCACGCGGGTCTTGGCGGCCCTACCAAATAATTGCGCCTGCGCATAAGTGTGCTCAGGAGTGCAGGGACCAACAAAGAATCCCTACAGCCAACCACGCCGGGGGCGAGAAAATCGAGTGGTGCCTAGAACCCTAGAACACAAATCGCGCTGAAAACTGCAGCACGCGTGGAAGGCCCTGTGGGCTAATTTCCTGCAAGGATCCGAAATTCCCCGGGCCCGTGTTGGGCACCAGATAGCAGGTTTGGTTCAGTGTTGCACCATCGCCACAGTTGGTTCCAATCGGATTGTATTGCAGCGGGTTGATGCCGTCGCCGTTCTGCACGTAGAAGTTGGGATGATTGAACAAATTGAACGCTTGCACTTCAAATTGCAGTGTCTTGCCTTCCTTGATCTGAAAGCTGCGGGCCAGCCCAACGTCGATCCTCTCCAGCCACGGGCCGTAAAAGGAATTCAGGCCGATCCCCGGCGTGGGACCGCCGCCATTGATGCCGTCCGCGGTGTTCGCGGTGTCTTCGTTAAAGGCGGTATCGTTCAGGTTTCCGTTGGCGCCGTCGCAATTGTTGAACGACATCGTCGAACTTGTACACGCGGGGCTCAGCAACGCCGCATAAGGACGGCCGGAGGTGAATGCCATGACGCTGCTCAGCCTCCAGTTCGAAAGGATTGCACGACCGGTATCTGAACTGGTGAATCTTTCCAACTTCGGCAGGTACACCGCCGCAAAGCTGATGTTATTGCGTTGGTCCAGCAGCGAGGGAGCATGGGTGTTGCTGAAGTCAAATTGATTGTTAAAATCCATTCCGTTGAGCTGGATGCTTTTGGCCAGCGTATAAGAAAACTGCATGGAGAGGCCATCTGACATCCGATGTTGCAACTGCACGTACATGGAGTTGTAGTAGTTTTGCCCGGTGCTGATCAGCTCGTTAATCTGGCCCAGGTTGGGATTGATGCAGCCTTCCGTCAGCAGGCCACTGTCCATGTTCGGCAGGACGACCGTCTGCCCATTGCAGGGCGCCGTGGTCGAGCCGGGAGGACACACCACGTACGTCGTCGTGCCCTGCAACGGCTGCAGGTTCAGGTCATTGGCGCTGCCGTTAAGCAGATGCACACCGTGATTCCACATGGTCCCGATACTTACAGTTGTGTTCCGGGAGATCTCTCGCTCGATCTGCAGGCTTCCCTGTAACACGTAGGGCGCCTTGAATCTTGGAGAAACCAGGGAAATATCCGGAGAAGCTTGGAACAGGGGAGAGTTGCCGGGGACGATCCCCGGGAACTCCGGTCCGAAGACATTCCCGCCAATTACCGACGGCATTTGTTGGTTCGACGCAAGAGCCGGGTTGTAAGCGGCGGTCAGCGAAGACTGCTAGGAGGGTAGGCCGTTTGAGATCACCGCATTCCGATAGTTCAGGCCGTTCATATTGGTATAGAACTGCCCGAATCCACCGCGCACTACCGTCTTCGACATGGGCTGCCACGCGAATCCCAGGCGAGGCGCCGGACGCAGGAGCTGATTCGGATACTGTCCGGTGAGCGGAAAGGCCGGATTTTCGGCGGGCTGGGGGTAGACCTGGAAATCCTCGCGCAAGCCCATTTGCAGAGTCAATTGCGGCAGAACCCGGTAGGAATCCTGGACGTAGAATCCGTAATACGGCACGGAAAAAGAGAATCTCGGGTTTCCTGAAGCTTGAGTGAATGTGTTGTATTCACCCAGCGCAAAACCGTCCAAACTCGTAAAAACATAGCTGCCGAGGGGCGAGCCGAATTCCACGTCGGCATTCGGGTCCGCGCCGCCATCGTTGCTGTCCGCATCGTAGGCGTAATTCATATCGAAGCCGAATTGCAGAGTGTGCTTGCCGACCACCCAATCAATGCGGTCGCCCACGGACCACTGCCTTTCAAAAACCCTGCCCACGGAGAAAGGGGCGTTGCCCAACGTGAAAAAGCTGGGGCTTTCCAGGAGAATGGTGGGTAAATTTGCCGCCGAGGCGGTCGGCGTCGAAATCTGATTATCATCCGAAGCGCCAAAATGGAATTCGTTCAGCAGCGTGGAGGAAAATGTGTGCGTCCACCCCACGGTGGCCTGGAAGTCATGCACGTTGGCATCGGCCAGTGTTTGAGCGCCATAGACCGCCACCGGGCTGACGGTGATCACCCCTCCGGGCGAGTCGAACCAGTTCACGTTGAAGCTGGCAAACAAGCTGTCGCGGGAGGTGGCTTGGTAATCCAAACGCGGCGTAATCACGAAATCGTTTTTCTGCCGTGCTTTAATTCCGAGATTGGAATTCAGCATGTTCAAGGCGTTCGACACTTGCTGGAGGTAAACCGGATTGCTGGGATTCGGTACGCTGTCGCTGCCCGGTACCGGGTAAGGCGCGTTCGGCGGAGGCAGCGTCGTACCGGTCGGAATTCCAAAAGCAGTTTCGTTCACCTGCGCTGTCGCCGGGTTAATGACGGAAATCGGGCTGTTCTCCAGTTGCTGCTCATAATCCACGAAGAACCATAAACGGTCCCGCCGGATCGGGCCGCCCACGCCGCCGCCGAATTGCTGCAAAGCATCCTCCGGCTTCGGGTAACCGCTGGCAACGGAAAGGGCGTCGTTGGCTCCCATCGCGGAGTTTCGGTTGTAATAGAACGCATCACCATGGAACGAATTGCTTCCCGACCGAGTCACCGCGTTGATGAAGCCCGCTCCACCTCCATAAACTGACGAGTACGGGCTGACCGCAACCTGAAACTCCTGGATTCCGTTCTCGCCGTAAAGATACGGAATGCGGTAACGGCCCAGAATGTCGGCGAAGTAGTTGCTGGTTGCGTTGGTTCCGTTCACGGTGAAAGTAGTGGAACCGTTTCCATTGGCGTATCCGGAGTCCTCGCCACCCTGCTGCCCGGCAATGCTCACCAGGCCGGTGTCGCCGTCCGGACTGGTGTTTGGTGTGATCAACGTGAAGTCGGTGTAACGGCGTCCGTTGAGCGGTAATGCCTCAAGAAAACTCCGGTCAATCACCGTGCTGGCCGAGGACTCTGCGGGTCGCAGCAGCAGCGGAGTAGTCGTCCCGCTCACGATAACGGTGGCCCCGCTGGTTCCAACCTGCAACTGGATGTCCTGCGACGTGGTATTTCCAACCACCACTCGCACCGTGGCCTGGACGTCTCGAAAGCCTTTGTTACTTGCCGTGACCGTATACTCGCCCGGCATGACCGCAAGAAAGCAGTAAATTCCCGAGGTATTGGTCTCGGTGGATTGTTTCACACCTGTTGCGAGATTCTGAAGAACAAGGGATGCCCCCGGCACCACCGCTCCGCTCTGATCCGTCACTCGGCCCCTCAGCGAGCCCGTCAAAACGACATTTTGTGCGGTCGTCGGGACGCCGCCCATCAATACGGCCAAAATGCCGCACACCACCAGGCGATTGACCACGGGAAGCGTTCTCCCGCTGGACCGCATTTCAGGTTTTCTTTTCATTTTCCCCGGCCTCCTCTTGCATATTCCTCAGCCCGGAACTTATGAAATCGAAAAACCCAACTTGCATGTGCCGCATACTGGCCGCGACAACGACCACCGCATCGGCCCGCTGGCTCGACGACTCGATTATCGGCATGAGTATACACACTTTCATTTATTTTTCATCTGGAAACTTCATACCTCGGAATATTTCGTCGTTCCAGGTGAGCGCGGCGTACTGTGGAGCTTTGCCGGGCGTTGTACGCGGCAAGCTGGACCCCGCCAAAGCCCTCCGCTACGAATAGCCCTCCGCGCGCATGCCAAGTCAAACGAATAACCGCAGATCGACGCCGGACTGAAACCTGCAAAGTACCAGCACTTGCAATGAAGATTTTACAAAATAGTTGTTGACATGATTATTAAGAGAGCGTATCGTCGCGGTGTTCACCTAGCCCCGAGACGGCCCTGCAGACTTTCCCGGCACGATCTGAACAGCACTAACTTCCGCTTAGGCGGGCCTCGAAAAACAGAAATACTTCCCGCTTGAGCGGAATGAGCAGAGGGAAAAAGCCCGGAATGTAGAAAGAAAAACGAAAAACCAGGAGGAAGGAAACATGAACAAGAAACTCGCTTTTGGCCTGCTGTTTCTTCTGATTTCACTCGTAGGCTTGCCTGCCTTTGCGCAAACGCCGTTAATGCCATTTAAGAATATTATCATTGTCGTCCAGGAAAACAGGACTCCCGATAACCTATTCCAAGACCAACACTTAATTGACAATGGAGCCGACATTTTGCCTGGCAATGACTTGAGTTCGCCGGGCAGCGCGGCATGCGAGTACGGAGCCGTCCCCCTGTATGCATGGCCCAGTTTGGACGCATGCTTTGATCCGGACCATCTGCACTACACCGCGTTCACTACAACTTGGAACAGCGGGGATTGGAATGGCGCGTGTTCCACGTACTTCAAAATCATCAATCCGCCAGACTGCTTTACGGCCGGCGACGGGTACGGCAATTATGCCAACTACACCTATGTGCAAAATTATTCCGCGGGCAACGGCTATAATATTCTTGATCCGTACTTTGAGATCGCCGAGAACTACGGTTTCGCGAACTACATGTTTCAGACCAATCAAGGGCCAAGCTATCCCGCCCATCAATTTCCCTTCTCGGGAACTTCGGCACCTGTGGGATATGATGCAGACGGCGACTACAACTACGAGATGTTCGCTTCCGAAATTCCATTCACCGGGAACACTGAGGGAGAAGATGCTTTAGATAATCTGATGAACTATGCCGGGTGCGGCTCGTATTTTCACAGCTGGGAGTATGTTAACCATGCCCACGAATATGAGTATATTTGGACCCAGGAGTACGACGTCGAATCCTTCAATGGCGGATCGGGCACCGGGCTCGAGGGCTTTGAGTTCACCAGCAATGGAGATTTGGGATTCCCGTGCTACAGCCATCCTAGCATGGCGGACCTGATCACTACAGCAGGCTACTCGTGGAAATACTACGTTCAATCAACGGCCGAGGACAACGAGATCTGGGCCGCTCCGAATTCGCTGAGCGCAATTTGTCCATTTGATCCCGGGGTTGCCTGCAGCGGTACTCCCTGGACCTCGCACGTCGACGATACGATGGGAGACATCCTGAACGACATTCACAACTGCAATCTGCAGAATGTAAGTTGGGTGATTCCGGATGGAACATGGTCGGATCACCCCGGCTACGCCGCAATTTCGGCCGATGGCGGCCCATCCTGGGTGGCCGCGATAGTGAATGCGATTGGCGGCAGCGGCTCGTATGCGCCCGCAAGTGGCTGTTCGAGTAGTAACCCGCAAATGTACTGGAGCGGATCGCAACCCACATTGATTCTTGTCACCTGGGACGATTGGGGCGGCTGGTTCGACCACGTAACTCCGTGGCTTCCCGGGAACGGCATGGTTTCGGGCGGGTACGGAACCCCAGACACGGACTATGACGCCAATGACGGAGCCTATTACGTCTACGGTTTCCGAGTGCCGCTGCTGGTCGTTTCCGCATACAACAACAAGTGCGCGTACCCCGCGACTTGCTACGATAGTTTTACCGGTTACATTTCCGGTACATCTTCACAGGGAGGCGAGGTGCAACCGTATGTCCACGATTTCGGGAGCATCCTCGGCTTTATCGAATGGAATTTCGGCCTATCGCCATACGATGGGGGCTCGAGCTGTGGCATCGCCGGTGGAGACTCTACAAATTTTCCGGATGGCTGCAATTATGAGTTTGCCGACTGGTTCGCGCCGGACGGCTCCTACGAATGCGGCCTGACAACGGATCCCAGCAACTGCGGTGAAGGCGAAACAACGGCCTACCCGCTCGAGGATTTCTTCAATTTCACTGACCTCAGTTCTCCAAATGGATTTACGGCGATCGCAGGGGCGAAGTACCCTCCCAATTGCTTCGTCGCGGACTATGCGACGACACCCTGCTTTGGCGTGGGCTTCGCGGCGTCCGATCCGGATGATGACGTCATCGAAGCGGAGCAGTAGACTGTCGGAGAGATGCAGCCGCCGCTGATTTGATAGCTGACGGCAATTAACATCCCGGCCCATTGAGAATCAGTCACTGGGCCGGGAGGAGGATTCGTTTATGATTCGCCGAAGAATACATTGGTGTTTGAGAATAATGTTGATTCTTGCGATGGGGTGGGGTCTATTACCGCCAGCTGGCGCACAGGCACCGAAGGTGCCTGATGGGCCTCCGATACAGGTTCAGTTCCAGATTCTCCATTCGTTTGGCGCGCCGGGCGACGGCGACGGCCCGGGCGGCATGGTAATGGACAGCAAGGGGAATCTGTATGGCACGACCGGGAACGGCGGCGACAGTCAGTACTGCAACCTTCTTGAGGGCTGTGGGACAGTCTTCGAGCTCACTCCAAGCGGCAACGGGCAGTGGACGGAAACCATCCTCCATAGTTTCGCTGGCGGCTCCCCGGATGGGCGGGATCCCCTCGGACGACTGGTAATAGACGGGGCCGGGAACCTGTATGGAACAACCGTATTCGGCGGCGATGGCCAGTACTGCCCCGGCTTCGATGGCGATTGCGGGACAGTCTACGAGGTGTCGCCTGGCGCCAATGGGGTGTGGACAGAGAGTATTCTGTGGGACTTCTGCTCGCAGCCGAGTTGCGCCGACGGGATCGAGCCCACCGTCGGGCCGACGCTGGGGCCGGGAGGCAGCCTGTACGGCGTCGCGGCATACGCCGCCTACCAGTTGACGCCCGGTTCGGGCGAGTGGACGATCAGCTTGCTCTACACGTTTTGCAACATTGGACCGAACTGCCCTACTGGTTCGCAACCATCGAGCAGCTTGACGCTGGATGCCGGAGGAAACTTGTATGGCGAAACTTCAACGGGTGGAGATTGCAGCGACAATCTCGGCTGCGGAGTGGTGTACGTCCTGCAGCAGACGAACGGCCAGTGGGAGGAGACCGTTCTGCACGATTTTGGGAAGAACAGCAATGAAGATGGAGGTGGTCCCAAAGGAGGTCTGACGTTCCACGATGGCGGGCTGTACGGCGTCACAGACGGGGGAGGCGACGGCTGTGTGCCCGGCTGCGGCACAGCCTTTGAATTGACGCGCGGCTCCGGCAATAATATCAACGAACAAATCGTGTGGAATTTCGGGGGGGGACGGCGGGGCGCAGGGCATCTCTCCGGTCGGAGGGGTGGCGTTCAACAAGCAGGGAGACTTGTTCGGCGTGACGGGGCTCGGCGGGGATGGCGAGGCTGGAGTGGTGTACGGCATGAAGCCGCAGCAGAATGGAAAATGGGAATATGCCGTGCTGCACGCGTTCGATGGCTCAGATGGTTTTGATCCGGATGGCGGTCTGGCGATAGACGGCAATGGTGACTTGTTTGGGACAACGGCCAGCGGCGGGCAGTACGGCAACGGCGTCGTCTTCGAACTCTCGCCGCTAAAGCCAGCGAATTAGGCTGGCTCTTGCGGTGCTCCGTGGCCGTATTTGATGTTCACGTCAAGTGGCGCTGTAAGTGGCCCCAAGCTCGGAGTTGGAGATTCCGCCGGGCCGCCAGGAGTGATTTTCGCAACGCTCGTCGGCGTGGGTGCGTATTCTGACAACAAGGGCATGAGAGCTTGACTTAACTGAATGGGTTCAGAAATGAACAGGATCTGAGGCACAACCAAGGCTGGCGAAGTCATACAAGCATACATTGAAGAACGAGGAAGGGTCTAAGGATGAACACCACATTACACTACATGCGATTGGGTGGATTGATACTCTTGGCAACCGCGCTGCCGCTCGGGGCGCAGCAGGCGAAGCCACCCGCGCCAGCCACCCCACCGGCAACGCCCGATGCATCCGCCAAGGCAGATGCGCAAACCAAGCCGCCGGTCCCGCCCGACACAGTAGTGTTGAAAGTCGGCGACGAAAAGATAACCGCCGCAGATATGCAAACCGTGATCAAGAACATGCCGCCGCAAGTCCAGCACATGGTGGCAACGCAGGTGCCGCGCAGCGTGGGCGAAAAGTACGCCCTGACGCTGGCGCTCTCGCGGAAGGCAGTCACTGATCACCTCGACCAGGACCTCGAAATCATCCAGCGCCTAAACATTCAGAAACAGCAGATCCTTGCCCAGGCCGAGTTCAAGAAGCTCGCCGAGGATATTAAAGTCACTCCCGACGACATCAGCGAGTATTTCAACGCCCACAAAGCCGATTTCGAGCAGGTCGAGATCCGCCAGATCAGCGTCCGCAAGAAACCCGCCGACGCCAAGCTGGACGTGCCGGGCTTGTCGGAAGCCGAGGCGCGCGCAAAGGCCGGGGAAATTCGCACTGCTCTGGCTGGCGGGACGGATCCCGCGAAGCTGGCCGACAAATACAAAACGCCGCCCGGCGCCGTGAATATTGAACTGACGCCGAAGACCGTCAGCCGCGATAGCCAGCAAGGGGATAGGGAAAAGGACATTTTTGCGCTGAAGGACGGAGAGGTTTCCGAAATCGTGGAGAACCCGCAGAGCTTCTCCTTCACCCAGGTGGTGAAGCACCGTGATGCGCAGTTGGCCGAGGCGACCACGAAAATCGAATCCATGCTCCGAAGAGGAAAGATCGAGGCCGCCGTGGACGGGCTGAAGAGTGCGAGCAACATCTGGCTCGATCCCGACTTCTTCGCTGCACCTGCCGCTCCGCCAGCCGCAGCCCCTGCCGCCAAACCGGCCGCCGCTTCACCCACAGCTGAGCCGTCTGCTACGCGACCGGCTGCACCACCGTCAAACTAACCACGAGCGCACGGGTCTTCCTCGTAGGTTCAATTTCCGTCGCAGCTGCGCAAATGGCGGCTGTGACTGCCAACGATTCCAAAATAAGTTTGTGACCAAGAAACTCCATCTAAATGCGAAAGGTTGCTTCCGAGGACACGGGGAATGGAAAAACTGGCGTGGTTCGGGTCACAGAAATGTTTAGCGGTCGGTGTTTGTGGCTTTTTCCTGTTATTCCCTGTTATGGCCCTGATAATTCCCTGATACGCTCCTGATAATTCCCTGTTCCGTTTGAGACTGAAATCGGCGCTCAAGATCAGAAGTGCCCCGGAATGATGCGCTTACGGCTCCGATCCACTAAATCAGGCCTTCAAAACTCGCCAAATTCCCTGTTCTTTTCCCTGTTAGCAGGGAATTTTGGCGGAGAAGGGTTTGCACCAGCCTGTGCCCACCGCCACCAAGTCTTCGACGTTTTCTCCGTCCCCCGATTTGCGGCGAAATCTTGAAATTTCGCGCCAAAACAGCGATGATCCACCTGCGCGGGCATCCTGTCCGCGCCAGGATTTCAAGAAATGAATTGCAACTCCGACGAATTTCTCCCACGCCAGCGACGAGGTCCCTTTACCCAGGCCAAAGGAAAACGAAGTTCGCATTGACTCCATTGCGCCATTCAGTCTCAGCTTTTTCTTTGTTCTCCGAATATTCCTGAAACACTCGGCGGGATCGAATTTCAGATAGGCGGACAAGCGGTCAAAGGGCACGTTCTCGACGATATGAAAGCGCGCTCTCCACACATCGACACATTGTTGAGTCTCAAGCGACTCGTAGTTGGAGACGCACGCATAGAGCAGGATCACGAGTGAGGGTTCCGATTTGTGTAAGTTTAACTGAACCGGGGGGGATATAATCTAATGGCGAATATCGGCTTGACAACGTATGGAGAGGGCGGTAGCATGTGACCGGACCGAGTTTTTGTACCAAGCTGAGTGAGAGAGTTTACATCAAAGCTCCAGGCTGCAAAATCGAATTCGGTGGGACCAAGGGGCTACAGGCCGCCGGCGCCGGCGGCCTGTAGCCCAGTGCCGAGTGCGGTCGCCTGGTGTTGTACTCCACCCGCCACCGTTCGATCACGATCTGCGCCTCCTTCAAGGAATAGAAAATTTCTCCGTTCAAGCACTCATCCCGCAGCTTCCCGTTGAAGCTTTCACAGTAGCCGTTCTCCCAGGGACTCCCCGGTTCGATGTAGAGCGGTCCTGTGCCCAGATTCGTCAGCCACTTTCGCAGTTCTTTGGCCACGAACTCCGGGCCGTTGTCGGAACGGATGTGTTCCGGGATGCCTCGAAACAGCATCACGTCCGCCAGTGCTTCGATCACTTCATAGCTCCCCAGCCTCCTGGCCACGCGAATCGCCAGGCACTCCCGCGTGTATTCATCAATCAGCGTCAGCATCCGCAGCGTTCGCCCATCATGGGTCATGGCGCTCACGAAGTCGTAGCTCCATATGTGATTCGCTCGCTCCGGCCGCAGCCGCACGCAGGAGCCGTCGTTCAGCCACAATCGTGCTCGCGCCCGCTGTTTTCGCGGCACTTTCAGCCCTTCCCGTCGCCAGATCCGTTGCACTCGATCCTTGCCCACTTCCCAGCACGCTTGGCGCAAGAGCGCCGTGATCCTCCGGTACCCGTAGCGCCCGTATTTCGTGGCCAGGGCGATGATCGCTCGCGTCAGGGCATCCTCATCGATGCGCACCAGCGGCTCGTAGCGTTGTGTCCCTCGTCCCTGCCCCAGTAGCCGGCAAGCCTGCCGCTCGCTCACTTCGTATTTCGCGCGCGCCTGCTCCACCGCACAACGCCGCCGCTCGGGGCTTAGAAGTTTCCCTCTGCCACGTCCTTCAAGATTTGCTTCTCCAGCGACAGCTCCGCCACCAGGCGTTTCAGTTTGGTGTTTTCCTTCTCCAGGTCCTTGAGCCGCTTGGCTTGGTCCAGCTTCAGCCCGCCGTACTCTTTTCGCCAGCGGTAGTAGGTCTGCTCGGTAATCTCAACTTCCCGGCAGGCTTGCGGAGTGGTCTTCCCGTTGGCAATCCCCACTTTCAACCTGCCGCAGCAACGCCACGATCTGTTCCGGCTTATGCTTCTTCATTCCCATACCAGCTTCCCTCCAGAGTGAATTCTCTCTCACTCCAGCTGGTACAAAAAAAACCGGTCACGTCAAAGCAGGCCCTCGCCTAAGCGCTCTTCGCGAAGCTCAGGGCGGTGGCTCGCGATGACCCGGCGTGGAGTTTAGGTGAGCGAAGTGCAACTGCTGCACGGCCACGCGCCATGACCTGGAATGGAATCTGGGCCCGCGAAGGCGCAACCGATACCGCTGAGAAAACTCGAGGGAGTGCTTTAGTGCGCGATCGGCGCGGTTGTGGCGTTTAGGAGCATGCTGATTGTGCCGCTTCCCGTGTTCGTAGCCGCCACATCGGCGGCGCCATTCCCGGTGAAGTCTCCCACGGCAACGGCGTGAGTGCCGGCACCCGTCTGATACTCCACGTGCGGCGCGAACGTGCCGTCGCCGTTGCCCAGAAGAATGCTCACCGAGCCGCTCCCCCAAATGGGCGCGCAGTTCTGGCTTTCGCAGTTGGCGGTGGCCAGGTCCGGCTTGCCGTCGCCGTTAAAATCACCAATGACCACGGAGGTAGGCGCGAATCCAGTCAGGTATTGCGTCTGAGGCTGGAACGTACCGTCACCATTCCCCAGCAAGACGGAGACCGTGCTGTTCACGCACTTCATGGTGAGACCGCACTGATCGGCCACCGCCAGGTCCAGCTTGCCGTCACCGTTGAAATCCCCCACGACGATCGAATCCGACCGATATCCCGTGCTGTAATTTGTCGGGAGCTGAAACGTGCCGTCGCCGTTCCCCAGGAGGATGGAAACAGATCCCGGAGACTGGCACTTGGGATCGCTGCCGCAAGAGTTAGCCACGGCAAGGTCCAACTTGCCGTCTCCATTGAAGTCACCCACAGCCACCGACTCCGGGCCGATCTGCGCGGGGTAGGACACCGCGGGTTGGAAGGTTCCGTCGCCGTTGCCCAGCAGCACGCTCACTGAGTTGGTATTATTGGCGGTCACCAGATCAAGCTTGCCGTCGCCGTTGAAATCGCCCACCGCTACCCAGAAGGGAGCGCCTCCAACAGGATAATCCTGGTGCGGCTGGAAGGTTCCGTTGCCGTTGCCCAGCAGCACGCTTACCGAATTTCCCTGTTCGTTTGCCGTGACCAGGTCCGCAATGCCGTCGCCGTTGAAATCCCCCACGGCTACCGAAAAGGGAGAAGATCCGGTTACATATTCCGTGTATGGCCCGAAAGTGCCATCCCCGCGACGCAGGACGATGCTTACCGAACTAAGGGGAGTGGTGGTTGTCGCGACATCCAGCTTGCCGTCGCCGTTGAAATCTCCCACGGCCAGGCCCATCGGGACAAACGACGCCCCCCCCGTTACAGTGTCCTTCCGCGCCACGAAGGTTCCATCGCCGTTGCCCTTCAGAAAGCTCACTGTTCCGCCTCCGGTATCGGCCACCACCGCGTCCAGGTGGCCGCTTCCTGTGAAATTCCCCATCACCACGGCGGAAGGGCTGGTGCCCACGCCGTAATCCTGGTGAGGCTGGAAAGCCAGGGGGGCCGTGTGTGCTCCCAGCAATACACTCACCGAGAATCCGGACATGTTGTTTGCGGTGATTAAATCCGGCTTGCCGTCCCCGTTGAAATCCCCCACGGCCACCCATCGCGGGCCGGCTCCCGTCGGATAAACAACGGCCGGCCCAAACGAGCCTTTGCCGTCTCCAAGCAGCACGCTGACCGCTCCGCCCTGGATTCCGTTGCCGCCGTTTTGGTCCGCAACGGCCAGGTCCAACCTGCCGTCGCCGTTGAAATCGCCCACGGCCACTGCATAGGCATCGGCTCCCGCGGCATATCCCTGGGAATTCCGAAACGTGCCGTTTCCGTTACCCAAAAGGATGCTTACGGCGCCTAAGCCATAACGATCAATAGTGTCGGCCACCGCCAGATCCAAATTCCCGTCACCTTTGAAATCGCCCACCGCCGCACCCATGGGGAACCCCCCCACCGTATATTTCGCCGACGCTTTGAATGTGCCGTCGCCCCCGCCCAGAAGGATCACCACCGTTCCAGGCCCCTGGTCGCAAGAACTGTCATTCCCACAGGTGTTGACCACCGCCAAATCGAGGTTTCCGTCCTTGTTGAAATCCCCCGCCACCACTGCTACCGCGGACCAACCCTCCGATGAATACACCACCTGTGGGCGGAAGGTGCCGTCGCCGTTCCCCAGAAAAATGGAGACGCTGCCCTTGGTTTTGCCGTCCGGTTGACTCCCCCACGCGTTTGACACGGCCAAATCCAAAATGCCGTCGCCGTTGAAGTCGCCCACGGCCACCGAGTCGGGTTCGTATTGAGCGGCAAAGTTTTTGGGCGCAAGGAATGTGCCGTTGCCGTTACCCAGCAATACGCTGATGTTGCCGTTGTAAGCGTTGGCCGTAACCACGTCCAGGTTGCCGTCACCGTTGAAGTCACCCGCCGCCAACGAAATCGGGGAGGAGCCCGCCGGAAACGACGGAGCTTCAATGAAAAGGCCCGGTGTGGCGTCCACTTGTGGCCTTGCGCCGGGACCGGTGACGCTTCGCGGAAATAATAGAGAAGGGAGTCCACGAAACCCGCTCGCGTTCTGTTGCCCTCCGCTCGTCGCCGGAGGATGGTATTCACCTATCAGGCCCATGCCCGGCGCTCCCGGAATCCCAAAAACTAAAAGAACAACAGGCAGAAGCACGGCAGGCAAAATGCGGTTCATGGTCATACCTCCAAATCGGCCAATCTCGACTATCGAAATCCCGTCAAAAAGAAAAAGGGAGGACAGACAAACCGAACGTCCTCCCTCCCCCATATTCAGAACTCGGCGTTTGCGTACGAAATGATTTCGCAGCTCAGATTGACTTCTTTAAAACCTGGATTCGTCCAGATCATTACGACGCCTTTTCTCCAAAGAATCAGTGATAGATAACCAACATCCCACAGTTTGTTGGATAATCTGTTGGCGAGGTCGGCGCCTTACAGTAAGTTGTTAGTCCTGTAAGCATATCGAGATAATTCATGCCTGGCCAATACAGTGGATTGTTGTTGCCTCCCGCGATAAACACCTTCCCATCCACGATCGTCGGAACAGCAAATTTCACGGCGCCTGGAGCGGACTCGGTTGTGCAGTTTGCGCTGGGGCCGTCGCACCATAGTGCGCAAAGCTTATTGACGCTACAAGTGCCGCCCAAGCCGCTTCCGGTATATGATGGATCTCCGCTGTAGGCGTATACCTGGGCTTGGCTGGCCTCTCCATCCGTTCCTTCTGGGCCAAAATATCGAAAGCAATACTGGGCTCAAAAAATGTTCCCACAACAGTTCTCTTATCCGGATCCGTGTCAGGCACGAATAGTGTGAGATAAGCAAAGAATGGAGCCACCGCAGTACGGACTGGCTCCATAACCGTCACAAGAGTGGCGTTAGATGTCTTAATAGCTTCGCTTTCTGAAACAGGTGACCCGAAGAACAGCCCCACATCATTGGAGATATTGGCTATAGATAGATTCAAAAGGCTTGAGCAGATATCGTAATCCCTCCAGTGTGTTGCAAAGTAAGCTTGCATGGACCCATAGTCCTTAAACTGTCCATCCGCTGACACAAAGCTGTCTTCAGGATAGCGCTCGCCAATAAACTTATTGCACGCGTTCAGATCGACGGCCTTGATTTGAATAACGGCATCAAGCGTATTCGCCTGAAGAAAGAAAATGCTGTCAAGTACGCCACGCAATTCGTTTTGATTCTGGATGATGAGAGTTTCGATATTGCGTAGTTCAATCACAATTGCCTTTTGAGTGTCAATGATCTTTTTCTGGGTCTCTACGATTTCATCTAGTCTCCCCATGATTGCGGCATAGTGTGCTGATTCAGCGTCCATACCGCCGCCCCCGAATAGTCCAAGGATAGCGTTAACTGCACCAAAGTAATTTCCGCTTAAAGCCGCATTAATGGCGCTATATGTAGTATCGGCAGCCGAGAGTCCCGTTTTAACATTCGTCACGATGTCTTTATCTACACCAAGCTTGTCTATAATTCCAATTAAATCGTTTCCAGTATGTACGAATGTATTCCACTTCTCCGCCTCGTCTAGCAACACTTTGCGTTTGGTGAGGTTATCTACCATCGATTGCCGCTCGTCGTCCGTTAGTGGCAATGACTTGCTGTTTCGGATGAGATTCAACTGTTCGTCGACGGTCAGATGACTAAACATTGCTTGTTGCATAAGACCAAGATCCTGATGTTGACTATCGAGTGTCTTGGTTATCTCTGCAAGTTGGGTAGTATTGGCCTCTGTTTCTGTCATCAGGCTGCTCATTTTAGAGGTAAGTGTCTTTTGGCAGTTCTCTATGTTGCCGATCCGAATTCTGAGTCTTTGGAATTCAGCGTTGTTTGCGCTATTAGCGGCGGCAAAGTCCTCCCCCTGTAGTGCGACTGTGGTCAACGTAAACTCTCCCAAACGGACCAAAGCGGGTACTTGTTGAGGCGTCGGTAGGTCATTGAATGCCTCCGGCAGCCCTGATTGCGATTCGACTTCCTCTGCAAATTTGCGGAGGCCCAAAGCTTGGGCCTTGCGAAGGCTTTGGCTGTCGATTGTTCTCCCCGCAAAAAATTGTTCGGCCAGATCGCGCTGTGAATTCTCCATCTCCGAGCGGAGCTTGTTATTGAATCGGTCTAGGTATGTGTCGCCCACTGTGAAGGCAAATGTCCCAACCGGACCTCCTAAGTCCGCAAAAGCACCAACGAACTTCTTGCCGGCATTGAACATATCCAGCTGTCCTTGCATACTATCGTTCGATGCTTTTTGTTCTCGAACGATCTGGTAAAACTGGTCCCGACTGATATTGAGAGATGGCCCGTCATTTTTCGATTTATACAGGATCGAATCTATGGCAATCGAGCGATTAGCCCGGTCTGTGTGAAAGGCGTCGCTGGCCAGAAGGTCCAAGTTTGTAATTGTGACTACCGGAGCATCATTGAGAAATCTCTGAGACTGGCTCGATTTCGGTGAATTCGGTGGTTGTGGAGCAGGATAAACGATGCCATGGCAAAGCAGTCCGATGGCGAGGCAGATCGCTGCAGTTCGGCGAGCGATGAGGTGTGTCATTCGAGTGATTGTCGAGAATGATGACTTAGGCAGCATTCTGCTTTACCTTTGAGAATAGGGGGCATCATAACACCACTTACCCACTATTGAAACGCGATATTCAACCCAAGACTATTTGGAGTGCTTTCCCGCTGGTGGGGTTGCTTCAGTCTTGCTCTCATGCACTCGGCGGTACACGAGGATTGGCGAGAGGTTAAGCCGCTCAACTCCGACAACGGTCTGTCCCCTGACGTTTTACCATCACCTAAGCCCCCCAAAATGACTATCCCAGCGGTTCCAAAGGCTCCCATAGCCTTTTGAGACAGGGGGTCGGAGTATTCCGCCATGCGCTTCATTTGAATCATCCTGGGCCGACGGGGCGTAATTTGGGAATGCACCGCGATGCGGTAACGGCGAGCGCAAGGATCAAGAATCACGAGGCGGCAGCTCATGGCTACTGCTCCCTCGCGTCCGCGTAGTAGTGTAGTTTGAAATCAGGGCTTCGGCTGAGCCGCCCCAAAGAATTAGACACTGTACGAGAGGCAAGAATCACGCTCGTTAATTCAAAAGGCTCATTGATCAATCAAGATGAAGTCGGTGAAAGGAATGCGTGGTGGACGGCTCCTCCCGAACGATCGGGTAGTCACACCTGGGCCGATTGCCGCTCGCTCCCTACTAATATGTTTCACCACAGCACAGGCGTCTCCCCGACCGGTGGATGCCAGTTCTCGAAGCTTTTTTGATTTCCTCAGGTTCGCAGTCAACAGATCGCGAAAATCCTTTGCTAGGAACTTGGTTTTGCATTCCCGTCGAAGTTCTCCGGAGTGTTTACCGCCGAAAAGCAGAATGCGTAATCACTTATGTCCTGCTTCGTCCACTTTTCGGCATCGCGCTCAAGACCGCTCACGCAACCCTTGACCTCATCAGCCAATTTCTTGGTCCCATCGACACTCCAAAGCTTCAATTCAACGACCCAGTCGCATCGATCCTTCCCAGGCTGGCGGTAATAATGGTCGGGCCATTTTCCACGAACTCGGTTGTCTGATTGTATTTCCTGTTCCCGCTCCCTGGGCGTTGTCCATCCGGTTGCCCTGAAGTAATTGTTCGTCCCTAGCCTCCGAAACTTGATCGGCTGCGGCCACGATTTCAAGAAAGAGGGAGGTCTTTCGAGTTCGACAAGCTTTTCATGGGGCTGCTTAGCGAACGCAGTCATCAGCACCTGCCCAATATCAAACGACAAATCGGCCTCCCACCAAGGCCCTGCTGGGTCGGTTCCCCACTGATCAATAAAGGTCCACATCGCGCTGTGCAACGTCTGGATCGGCTGGGTGAACTCCATATTTGTGCCTCCTTGAGTATTGCTCTATCCGTTGACAATGGTTGCAGCCAATTTCTGCCACATTTAAGATGGGGCAGACCTGTCGCGCATGGCCGTTGCAGCAATCACAGGTTTCTAGCAGCGCCTCTCTCAATCTTTCGACAAGCCTTACCATCACCAACGTGTCCTGACCGCAGTAGGCAAGAAGTGCATCTCTCAAACGCGTTTTGTCAGCGCCTTCGAGGCTGCCATGCAAAATGGATTCCCAGACACGACCTGCCGTAGTGCCATCGGCCACTTCCATTCCTTCGTAGCTCAATTCTGGCAGGAGCGCGGGTATGACAGCCTTCAACGAAAAGGAGCCCTCGAATTCCGGATGATAAACACTGCTTCGCACAACAGGCAGAAGGTCCCATAACCGGCGTTGAATTTGGTCAATGCGCGGAGCAAATTCGGGGATCCACCCTGCAAGATCTGCGAGGCGTTCCGACTCAAATGTCTTGTGGTACACCACGATGCTTCCGGACTCCCTCAACAGTGGGCAAAGCTGCTCAACAAAATTACGTCGTGGATCAGCATCGGTCGCGGCTAGAAATTCAAAATGTCGAAGGTTTGCACCCCGGCTTTCCTGGATATGCAAAGGCCATTGAAATGGAAGCACATCGAACGGGCGCATTTCCGCGAATCGTGGAATTGCCGGATTCACCGTCTCGAAATCCATGAAATAAACTGGGTAGCGCAGTTCTTCCAACTTGTGTGCCAATTCAGAGCTGAACCACGGGGTTGCCCGCTGAACACAAGTACAGGCTCTACGCATCCGGTCACTGAACGGAAAATCGGGCGGAATTTCGTAGATTGATTCGATCCCCAGCGAAAGCAATTTCTGAATTGCTCGGTCACGTATCCCGGGCAGATTTGAGATGTGGTCCATCGGTTTTGGTGCATTGCAGCGGTCGAAGAATTCACAAACCACAGGCTTCGCACATTGACGGCCGGGAACAATTTCGGGAGGTTCCTCCTGGTCGAGCATTTGAAACTCGGTGCGGATTTGGGCTTCAATCTCCGTATCAAGTTCGTCGATCAGGTGGTCCACGGTTTCGATGGAGAAAAGTTGGCTCAGGACGTAGGCCCGACCGTCGTAAACGTACTCGCGGTTCAAATGCATCAGGCACGAGTGATCCAGCGGAACCCGCAGGCAGACACGACACGCTTCTGAATGCCAACGTCGAAAAGGTGCTCGTCCTTAACACCAGCGGTGGATTTCACCTCGATCAGACGCCACGAGTTTCCTGGCTGGCGCTGAAGTACATCGACTCGGACGAGCACATTGTCATGCTCGAAAGTGGCTTCGAAAATGGCAGGAATTTCGCCATTGGACAATTAGCCGTCATTTGGCCTACTTGCGCGGAGCGGGGCTGGTTCTGACTCGGAGAGATGGGAAGTGGATTCACTACCGAATCACAACCTTACCAGACAAACTGACGCAGGAAATTCTGAGGGAAATCCTGAAACGATTGCCGCGCATGTCTGATTTGAAGAAGGGAGCACTGTGAAGCGTCATCGCACTTCGCGAAAAAGCTGAGCAATTGAAATTCGAGATGTCTTGCGCGACAGGAGCGGTTATCAATCGAAGGTGAAAAGTGCCGCCACCCTCATCCGGAGTTTTCTTGCCATCCTCTCCAAGGTTTCGAACGATGGCGCACTGACGCCGCGCTCGATCAGACTCAAAAAGTCGACCGACATCTCCAGGATTTCCGCGAATTGTTCCTGCGTCATCCGGCGCTCAGCGCGAATCTGACGCAAATGCCGGCCGAATTGCTGCCGTAACCCAAGCACAAAATATTCCCTTGTCGCGTGGAAGTGTGTCGTAGTATGGTTACGGGCACCACCGAATGAGGTTACGGGTCATGTTTATGGCTCTTAACGTTTGGGAGTCCTCACAGCGGTGAAACTGCCGTGAAAGAATGCTAATGGTGGATAAAGACTCACAGCACGGAACGCAGCACATGAAAAAGCTGCTCATTTATGGCGCAATGTTCTTTGTGCTTCTGGTCTTGATCCTATACAAAGCACTCTCGCCAGATGCAATACGGCTGGGAAATGTTCCAGAGAAGAACCTTCGAGATCACAACACAATGCGAACACCAAGGCTCGATCAGCTTCAATCAGACAATCCCACCGACCCTCGGCGTCAGTTCTTACAGACGTATTTGTAGTCTGTATATTATGGAGCGACAATGACTCTCCGCGAGAAAGTACTAATCACTATCGGAGTATGTTTGCTGAGTGTGATATTTGTTGCGATTGTATTTTGGCCGAAGTCACCCAGTCAGACCAATGTTCCAGAGGCAAGTTCTCAAGAGCAAACCACAACTCAATCAACAACTCTCACTCAGCCCGCCGCCCAACAAGCATCTTCGCCCATTCCCGTAACACCGACACTCTTGACGAAAGATTCTGAATACATGCATCTCATTAACGCTCCCACAGGGGACGATCTGCTTGCGAACAGTCAGGGCTACCTGCAAAAGAAGAAAGAGATTGATGATAAACTTGCTTCTATTAACGATGAGGGCTTGCGAAATCAAGTAGCCGACCAGGAGTGGGCAAAGGTGGATAAAGTCGCTTTCGAGCAGGAAGAAACAGCAAATCGTGAAACTGCATTTCCCGCCGCTATTCAAGCCTGTTTATTAAAGCATCGAAGTGACTGGTTTGAGTTGGGGCATATAGACGTTTCCAACACCGATAGATTATTCATACAGTCCGTGGATGCATCTCCAGTGGGTTTACCTAACGGTTTGTCGATCCCAGTGACTATAGCTATGATTGACGAAGTGTACTCCAAGTTTCACCAATTGGCTGCACAACGAATTCAGAAGGATACAAACGATTGGCTGAATTCCGAACAGATGTCCATGTGCCGAGACCTTGCGGGATGCAATCCTCCTACTAATGAGGAGGCCTTAAAGAAAGTTGAAACGGATATGCGACAACAGCGCATTACTCTCGTTGGACAAGGCGACCTCGTAGCACACCGCATCGATAAGCTAATGGTGGTGGATTATGACACTGAGACCATTTTGCTGGAGGTTGACCCTAAGGTTCTTGCGGGTCAAAGTATGAATTGGAAGTATTGCAGCTCGTCAAACCCCTGTCCAGAATCTTCTCGATCGCCTACTTCAGCGGGTCCGTGATCTCTTCAATGAAGGGAGGGACGCACCAGCAGAGAGCGGCTATGCGGCGACACAGCGCAGGGTCAAAATGTTTACCGAATTCGTTCTTCTGGAGACTCGACGTGACGACCAGCTGGCCATTTCCTTCGTATAGGGCGTCAACGATCCCCTGCAGGACGCCGCGCTCAAGGCCTGTCTGATTTTCGTTTTCTTCGATGAAGAATGCAGGACACCCATCGAAAGCTCCGTCGGCGATAGTGAGCACCCAGGGTGACGCACAATCAGCCGATGGCGTCTATCCTTATCAGTTGGCGAACTCGTCGCCCAGGGACAGCGGGATTGGCGGGATTGGCCACCCTGGCGGCCAGTCTAACCACAATTGTCGGCATGACGTGCCGTTTTTCCGATACAAGTCCATATTACGGGCCCTACCTCCTACGCGGCTTCCGCCGCCTGTTCAACATCTAACACCGCATAGGTGCAGGGCCAGTGGTACAATTTGTATTGCTTAACGCAGTCGCAATTCACAATCATTTGAGAAAACGTGCCTCTTTGTTCCTCAGGCATGTCCCTCACACTTTTATAATAAATCTCGGGATTATCTGAGTGATGGTAATATTGCTCTACCCTACAAGTTGGAATGCCATCCTCAACGCATAGCATACAATTAGGATCGCCGGGTAAAACAATATGCTCCCAAATCGGAACGGTATTGTTGCCAGCTAATTCAGCTATCTTCGCAAAGTCTTTCTTAAGCATAACCAACGAATTGATTCGTCTAAACCAAAAGTCATCATGGATCAGATCGCCATCCTTATCTTTCTTTCTAGCAACCTTAGCCCAATAATGCAACACACGAAATACCTCTTCTTCGCTGTAATCTCCCAGGCTTCCGCGATAATTGGACCATTTCCAGTCAAGCTTAGAGTGTCGCGGCGGAGGCGGAACGCCTTCGCGATCATAAATGTGAATATCATCCAGTGACGCATAGGGTCATTAAGGCGTCCGGCATGGATAGCAGTGATAATTCTATGCTTCGTCTTTTCCGCTGTTGGCGGCGCGGCGGGTCCCTTAATGGGCTGTAAAACAGAGACAGGATTATCAGAATACATACCCACAGGAACTGAATTGCCAGACAATGGGTCGATATGAGATTGCAAGACGGATTCTATACTTTCACCGATAGATACATTCTCTGAATTTAATGAATCTAAAACTAACACGTGGGGTTGGTTGTTGGAAGTGGGGACTGGCCGCTGGCCTTTTTGGCAATTCCTGCTGCTTCCCTGTGGCTTCAATGCAAATTCAAAGGCGGTTAGTTCACCACCAGTGTCCTCATGTCCCCGCCCAGGATCACCATGTCCCCGCATAATGTCCTCACGTGGTGATCCTATGTCCCCACATGGGGACTGTATGTCCTCACGGTCGTCAATGTCCGCATGGGGGGTGGGGACACTGGGCGGGGACATGAGGACATTATGTCCACTAGCGGCGACGATCGTCATATCTTCCAGCTTCCGAAAATCAACCGCATAGTGATTTGACCTGTTCATCTGCCGCTTCACGTCGAGGACGCCAGCGGCCTTCAATTCCTTAACTGATCTGCTTACCGTCTTGGGATTAAGTTCACAATCGCTTGCCAGAGTCTTTATGGACGGCCAACAATACGGTTTATCTCTCTGGTAGTCTGCGAGCCTGTAAAGCACGAACTTGGTGGACGAGGCGAAACAGTGGGTATGTGTGATTGCATCAGTTCGCCTTTGGAGGCTGAGTTGAGGCGGCTTTTCAGCCGTCTCGTTTGGTTTATCATTCATTTTAGACCCCTTCCGACTCATATGGATCTTCGTCAGGGTTGGCTGGTTCATCGTTTTGTGAGGTCCATCGAGCACGAGAAATCAGTTCGTCGTCCTGTTCCATTTCCGCGTTTCTGTGGATGTTTCGCATGGTTGCGCCAAGATATTTCTTACAACTGGCTATGTTCATGGGCCACGTTTCGAGTTTGTTGGAAAGGGCGCATATGGCAGCTGAGACGGTGCCTTCGCTATAAAGGCGTAGCCAATATTCGACCTCGGCTTCCGTACAACCCTTGTCCACAACCTCGGCCTTCCACTGGTAAAGAAGGCGGCTGACTGCCCCGTTTCTGCTGTTTGTTAACATTAGCGAATCTCCTTCTCTACGCGTATCAGTTCGGCTAAGACTTCTTCTACCTTAAAACGGTAGCGGTGACCTACCCGTATATGGGGAATACGCTTGTGCTTTGCCCAGTAAATAAGGGTCTTTGGCGACAACCCTAGTATCTTGGCGGCTGTCTTTGCACCGACAAACGATGGCGTAGGGTTGCTTTCTAGACTTTCTTTATTAGACTTCATGGTTTATTTCTCCTTTTGGGGACTCTGGATCCTTATCGTTCATACCGTGGGCCCTGTGTCCCTATACCCAGGGGTGGAAAGACCGAAAAGTGTTTCATTATCGATATTTGCCATTCTTTTGTACCGTGAGCACAACGTCGCACCTGGCGGAGCCTGTTGGTCGATAGGACTAGAGGTCACATGTTGGCCACTGCACGAGTTGCCAGCCTCGGTCTACTTAACAATGCGGTGCCACAGGGATGCCAACAGAGGCAGCATCACTGTTTATTCGCAGTCCCGGTAGGCTCCTATATACATCGATAGATGTATATATAGGCGGACTGGCATCACCCGATACAAGTCACAACGAAAGTTGGCTCGTAGGTCGGCGCGCCCCTTGCTCGCGTCGCCTAGCGGTCTCGGCGTTTTACACCGTTCGCCATAGCCCTGAATCACGGAGGGCAATGCGTTATAGCAGTCACCCTCAGGGATGTGTTTTCGCTAATGAAACAGTTTTCTGACTACCGATATCAAGGTAGAGATGGACAGTGTTAACAGAGTGATAAATGGTCGGGCTTGGGTTGGGACTGCCAAGCAGGGCTGTTGTGGACAGAAAGGAGCGGCACAATGAGAGAGTTCGCAATCGACCCAAATCGCATGAGGGTGTGTTGTCGCTAATGAAACAGTTGTCTGACTACCGATATCAAAGTAGAGATGGACAGTTCTAACAGAGTGACAAATTGCCGGGCTTCGCCTAGGCGAGTCACCAAAGGCTGTCGTGAATAAGGAGAATAGAGTAATGGAACATACGACTATAGATTGGACAGACCACACATTTAACCCGTGGTGGGGATGCGTCGAGGTATCTGAGGAATGCGACAACTGCTACGCAAAGCTCATGGCACTCAGATATGGCTTTGACGTATGGGGGAAAGATGCACCGCGCAGGCTAGATTTCAGGGCTGGGCATTGGAGAGAGCCATTGAAATGGAACAAGGACGCGAGAAAAGCTGGTGAACGCCATCGAGTATTCTGCGGCTCGATGATGGACTTCTTTGAACGCAATGAGGCTCTTGAGCAGGCGCGGCGGCGCGTTTGGAATCTGATTGCGGAGACGCCATATCTTGACTGGCTGATCCTGACAAAGCGGCAAGACAATGCAAAACTCCCGTGGCGCGACGGTGAGCCCTGGCATAACGTGTGGATTGGCATGAGCGCGGGTTCTCAACAGTATGTTGACCAACGCCTACCTTATTTGGAAAAAGTGAATGCGGTTGTCCGATTTATTTCTGCGGAACCGCTAATTGGCGAGGTTGACATATCGAGGTATGCGTCTCGAATTGACTGGATTATCGGTGGCGGCGAATCAGGCCAACACGCGCGTGCAATGGATTTGAACTGGGCACGTTCTCTGAGAGATCAATGCGTAGAGCACAAGATTGCGTTTCACTTTAAGCAATGGGGAAATAATGTGCCCTTGAGTCAATTGATACAGATTGACGGACTGACCATGCCGAAGACCACGACAATTGTTCACGATGAAGAAACAGTGAAATTCAGGAGCAAGCACGATGCTGGGGATTGGCTAGACGGCAAGACCTGGAAAGAATCGCCAACCCCGCGCGTGGGAATTATTCCTGCGTGTTCTGAAAAGGCGGCGTAGGACAAATTAGTGAGGGGGAACGAATACGTTCCCCTGAAATAAGACAAGAGGAGAAGAGAGTATGGCTATAGGTAGAGGTTGTGACACGCGCGACGTATATATAGATGCGCTTATCCGGGGCATCGAAAGAGAAGCTGAAATCACGCTTGGCGGGCGGTTGTGGAGTATTGGTAGGGGACGCCTGACTACGAAAGCGCTATTGGACCGGAGTAAATCTCCAATGTCTACAGTTCGGGTATGTATGAAGAGAGTGGCGGCTGAAGCAGCGAGGTGGCTTGCGGAGGACAAAGCCCGGGGAATACACACGGCTTGCCATTATGCGATATGGGCTGATCTGGATAAGGCAACAAAGTGGGTAGCGATGGACGACGAGCGATGTGCCAACGAGGCTGAGAATGTACAAGTACGCTTACGTCTACAGGCAGAGTCCGTTCAAAGACATTTGACCAAGTCACCAACTGTGACGAGTGTGGAGGCTCCAACCACGGAAGTGAAAAGAGACGAACTTGCGACGGAGACATTTGAATTAGAAAAAATGTAAAACCACATGGACGGCATCCTCAAATTCGAGTCGTGTGTTGAATCCGGGCCCGATACCGGTTTGCGCTTGCTTTCGAACGCAAAGCGGGTAGAAGATGTCATCCCGACACAGAGCGAAAGGCCAAAAAGGAGAGGTAAGAACATGGCCCGTCGCTCAGGACAGAATGGATATATTGAACACCCAAAAAACAGCAATTGGTTCTACGTCCGATTTTGGGAGGACGTTCGCGGCCAAGAAAAGCGGAAGCTACGCTGCGTCAAGCTGTGCCCCGCATTCGGCCCGGGAAAGCTCACCAAATCTGAACGAGTCAGGAAGTCAAGAGACGTGATCCAGCAGAGCGGAGTTAACAGTCCGGAACGATTCGAGAACGTCCAAGCCGTCAACCGCGCCACGGTGGAAGAAACGAAACAGGCGGTGAGCGAGAAGGACACTTTCGAACATCAGGCTTCGGTCTGGTTGGATCGTGTCGAAAAGCGGAAGCGGAAGCCCGTCAAACCGTCCACACTTCAAAACTGGCAATACCTTTTGGACAAGTGGATTATCCCGGAGCTTGGTGATCTCCATCTTGCGGACGTGAACAATCTTGCGTTGAAGGGGCTCGTGGAGAAACTTGTCCAGGCCGGACTCAGCGCGAAGTCCGTTCACAACCTGATTCAAATTCCGAAGATGGTCATGGCGTCTGCCGTCAACGACGAAGGCGAGGAGCTTTATCCACGGAAGTGGAACGTGGAATTTCTCGATTTGCCGAGCGTTGATGAACAGCACCAGCCAACGTTTGCTTCTGATGTTGTCTCTCAGATTGTGACGACAGCCAAGGGCCAGTGCCGGATGCTCTACGCATTAGTGGCCGGAACGGGAATGAGAGCGGGCGAAGCCTTCGGGCTAATGGTTGAACACGTCTCCGCTGATTGCAGCGTCATCGCAATCAAGCAGAGCGTGTGGGGAAATCAGGTGCAATCCCCTAAAACCAAGAATGCAATTCGAGAGATCGACTTGCATTCCTCACTGGCCAAAATGCTCCGGCAGTTCATCGGGGATCGGAAGTCCGGTTTCCTGTTCCAGAATCGGGCAGGGAAGGTCCTGTGCCAGACGAATACGCTCCGGCGCAGCCTCCATCCGATTCTGAGGGAGATCGGGGCAGTGAAAGCCGGGTTCCATGCGTTCCGCCGGTTTCGTACCACACACTTGCGGAAGAGCCGTGCCCCAGAGGATTTAATTCGCTTCTGGCTCGGTCACTCCAATACATCCATCACGGATGCGTACAGCAAGGTAAGTCAGGACGTAGATTACCGTGGGGAATCTGCCGAGAAAGCGGGCTTGGGATTCGAAATTCCGAGCTCAATTTCGGTCGTTGATACGAAGTCGTCGATTGATACGAAGTCGGCGGAGAAAATGGCCGCGTAACGCAATGCAGATAAAAGAGATGGTTGCGGGGGTCGGATTTGAACCGACGACCTCCGGGTTATGAGCCCGACGAGCTACCAGACTGCTCCACCCCGCGAACTGATAATAAGCGAAACGTGCGGGGCCGTCAAACACCGAACTGTGGCAAAGCAGCCGTCAATTACATCGCCTGGACCGGCGGTCAAAGCGCAAATATGCGTCGACGACTCCGATCTACCACGAGTTGTAGGCAGTGCCTTCGGTAGGAGAGTTGGTTTGCGAGGCCGAGTGGACGTCAATAATTCCGGTGGCGGTCTGATTGGGATCCAGGAGCAGGTCGGAAGTCTCGGTGGTCCAGTCTTTCGCGCGGGTCATGGGATCAGTGGGAATTTCGCGCAAATAGCCGGCGGTCACCAGATCATCAAGCGATTGGGGAGCAGTCGTTTTATCGAGGGTGTATTGCTCGATGGCCTGTCGCATGACGAATAAATCCTGTTTTAGCGCAGCTTCCTTGGCACGCTGCACGGATTGTTCGTAACGCCCCGCTCCCATCGTAGCCAAAATTAGAATGATCGTCATCACGATCATTAATTCCAGCAGAGTGAATCCACGATGAGTCCGCCCCGCGCGAAAGGCGTGCAGCCGGCCGAGAAACGTGGTGTTGTTTTCCCGCTTCATGCGATTAATCTATCCCGCAGCCTTTGAAAACAATTTTTCCGCGCTTCAGAAATCACCAATCCTTGTACTTTGTGCCATCCAGCGCCGTGCCGTCGGATTTCGACGACACATCGTAGACATTTTGTCCGCCCCAGGAGTCGGAATCCGGATCGTCCTGGGCGGAACGCAGGTTCCAATCAGCTTTTCCCGTCATGGGGTCAACCGGAACCTGGCGCAGAAAGCGCACCTTCTTGTCCGGTGCTCCAGAGAGCTGCACGCCCTTCACCAGAGTATCAAGATCAGGAGGATAGCCGTTCGAGTCCACCTCCGTGCGGATCAGGTTCTGATCCGCCGCGTCCTTATAACGATCGATGGCATTGCGCATTTGTCGCAAGTCTTCGTGTAGAAGCTGCTCTTTCTGCCGTTTCACCACTACCCGCGCCATGGGCAGTGCAGCGGAAGTAAGAATCAGCAGGATGCCGGTGGCGATGATCAACTCGATCAGCGTCATGCCCGCATCTGCGGCACGGCGAATGTAATCGTTGGCGTGCGATGCGCGACTTCCGAGCGGCAGTGTGGTCCCAAACGCCCGTCTGGAAAATTGAGGGCGGCACAACATGGCTTATTTCACCACAACGGTGCCCGTCCCGGCGCTTAGCGGCAGATTGCGTTGCTGCGAATCCCGCGCGTTCACCTGAACAATCTGCAGGGACGAATCGCCGGGGGCCACGGCGCGGATCACCAGGCCCAGCAATGTACCGCTGCCGCTGACGCCGGGCGTTCCCGGTTGCCGCGTGGCCGAAATAATGGCTTGCCCGTGCTGCTGATCCACGTTGTGAACGATGGCAATTTCCTGCGTGCCGCCCGAAAGGAAGCCGCCGTTGCGCACGTCATCAATTTGGATGACCGCGGGATTGTATTGCACCAGCAGTGGAATCGAGTAGAGATCCTGGACGTTCTGCACTTCCAAGCCCATCGTCGCCGTGTCGCCCGGATGCATGTTCATGGTGCCTGGTTGAAATTGCAAAGTCATGTTCGAGACATGGGAGCCGGGGGCCGCGGATGGCGGCGCTGCCCCAGGGTGTCCCGGCAGTGGATTCGCTCCGGGCCGCGTTGGCGGCAATGTTGGCAATGGTGCTGGACCAGCGGAGCCGCCCGGCGCAGGAGCCGCTGGTGGCATTCCCGCCGCGCCTGCTGGTGTTGTGGGCGGCGTGGGATCTTCAAACTGCTCGTGGTAAATGCGGACGTTGGTGTCCGTGCCGGTTGCAATAGATGCCAGATTTTCCGCCGTTATACTGGGCATGCGAATAATGCGCGGGGTGATTACAATTAACACATCATCGTTTTGAACTTCGTTTTGGTCCTGAGAGAACAAATACTTGATGCCCGGAATGCTCGCAAGCCCCGGCCAGCCGTTCACTGATTTGTTGACTGTATGGCTCATCAAGCCGCCGAGGATGCTCGCTTCGCCCTCGCGCAGCCGCACTTCCTGCTCCACGGTGCGCTGGCTAATGATGGGTTGTTCGATGCCGCCCAGGTTGCTTTGTCCCGTAACCGAGGAAACCTCGATTTTGAGTTTCAAGCTGATTTCATTATTGGGGTGGACGCGCGGCGTGACGTCGATGTTTACGCCGACATCCTGATACTGAAATTGTGTATTGACCAGCGGATTCACTCCGGTCGTGGCCACGCCGACTCCTGCCTGGAAGCTGCCGGTAGCAATGGGGACCTTATCGCCGATGCGCAACTTGGCTTGCTGTCCGTCGGAGATGCGAACTTCGGGGTCCTGAATAATTTTCGTTCCGGTGTCGGTCAGCAAGGCGGAGAGCGACGCGCCCGGAAGCGTGGCGCTGAAATCCGCCGAAGACAGATGTGCCAAATTGTTCAGAGTAATCTGTCCGGGAGCCGTCGAGGTCGTTGTCGTGGCAGTCGAGGACGTAGTCGACGATGTGCCGCCATTGGGTTGTACGGAAGTGCGCGGAGTGAATTGCACCGTAACGCTCTGGCCGGGAAGAACTCCGAGGTTGGTCAAGTTGTCCAGGGTCGCTTCCAGTACGTCCACCTGGAGAAGAATTTCAGGCCGCGCTTTGTCGATATTGTCTATGATGCGGCCGGCCAGCATGAGTTTATCCGGCGTATCGCGAATCACGATTGCATTCTGCGCATTCACCTGCTGGAGCCGCTTCAGGTCCAACAACTGGCGGAGTCCGGTGACAATTTCCGTAATATCCTGCGACGTGAGCGTGTTCGAAAGATAGTACGTGCGCACAACTTCATCGTCCAGATCGCGCCGCTTCTGTGGCTGGTCCGGGGCTACCAGAATAATTCCGCTGGTAACCGGCTTCCAGAAGGCCTTAGATTCCAGGGAAACGGCGTCCAATGCCTGCTCCAGCGTCACGTTGGGCAATTCCACCGTGATTTTTTTCGAGTTCTGCGCGAAATCGGGATCGAAAATCACCGAAAGTCCTGCCAGCTTGCCGATGGTCTCAAAGACCACGCGCGCGTCATTGGTCATTTTCAGATTAATGGGCTCGCGCGATAGGGGTTTTAACTGCGGCGGCAGGTCCAGCAGATCGGCATCGGGGCCCGGCGGCGTCGCCGAGGTGTCCGGTGTGCCCTGTTGAATGGCGATCATGTTCAGGGTGCGCTTAATCTGCTGGTCGGCGGCTTCGTTCGAGGGATCAATGGACTTAGTCTTCTGGAATTCCGCCAATGCCATAGTGATCTGCCCATTGGCAAGAAATTCGTTCCCTTGCTCCAAATGGTACTGGGCAGCCTCGAACCGCAATTGGCCGGCGCGAATCTGGTACTCTGCATCGGTCGGATGGAGGGCTAGAGCCTTCTGGTAGTAGGCGTAGGCGGTGTCATAGTCGTGCATCTGCTCGGCCTTGAGGCCCTTGTTATAATCCTCATCGGACTTGGATTTGGGGCATCCGGCCATAAAGACAACAACGGCTGCCAGGAAAAGAGGGGCGAAAATACGGCGCAACGTGGCCTCCACAAATGGAATATTCAGTTTAACACCCGCGCGGCGGTGGAGAAAAGCCGTCCCGCTTGCTTGTCTTTCGTTTTGACGGTTATCATAAGCAACGGTGAGAAAAAAAGACGCTTCATCCGAGGGCATCCACCTGATTGCCCAGAACCGATCCGCTTCCTATCATTACCACATTCTCGAGAAGTATGAGGCAGGTTTGGTGCTCCAAGGGACGGAAGTCAAAACACTCCGCGAAGGGAAGGTGACTCTGCGCGAGGCCTTCGCCGAGGCCCGCGGCGGCGAAATTTGGCTCCAGAACTCTCACGTTCCCGAATATCAGCCGGGTGGACCTTATAACCATGCCGCGCTGCGGGCCCGCAAGCTGCTGCTCCACCGCCGGGAAATCGAAAAGCTTTCCGCGCTGGTTCAGCAGAAGGGACTCACTCTGGTCCCGCTCCGTCTTTATTTTAAGGACGGAATCGTCAAATGTGAAATCGGTGTCGCTCGCGGAAAGAAACAGCACGACCGGCGGCAGGCCGAACGCGACCGGGAAGCCCGCCGCGAGGCCAACGACGCCATGTACCGCCATCGGCGGCGCTAAATTATTAACAAAAGGAACGCTATGCATATTGAATGGGAGTCTCAGTCCTGCGCCTCGGTCTCCGCCGATGCCCTGGTGACTTATCTCTTTGACTCGGATGACCGCCTGGAAGGAATGGTTGCCGAACTGGACGGCGCTACCGGCGGGAAATTGAAACTGCTCGCGGAAAGCGGCGAATTAACCGGCAAGCCCATGGAAATGACGCTGTTGCATTTTCCCCCTGGATTGCAGGTGCGGCGATTGCTGCTGATTGGCGCGGGCAAGCCGAAGAAATTTACGCGCTCCGATTTGCGGCGACTTGCCGGCGCGGCGGTGCGCAACCTGAAAAGCCGTGGCGCGCGCAATTTCGTTTTTCTTGCGCGCGAAGGCCAGCGCACTCCCGCCGATGCCCAGGCTGTCGCCGAAGGATTGGTCACTGCCGAATTCGAATCCGACAAATACCGCAGCGAAAAGAAAAACGGCAAGGCCGTTGAAAAAGTGTCACTCGCGGGATGGCACGCAGCCGATCGCGCCGAAGTGGAAGCGGCGATTACGCGCGGGCGCATCATTGGTGAAGCCCAAAACTTTGGACGCGACTTGATCAACGAACCCTCTAACTATCTTTCTCCGCGCATACTCGCTGACCGCGCCGAATCCATGGCTGAGGAATGCGGATTACGATCCGAAATTCTCGATGAAAATAGAATTGCCGATTTGAAAATGGGCGCGCTCCTGGGTGTTGCGCAAGGCAGCGCTGAGCCGCCGCGCGTGATTGTTCTCACCTACACGCCGGAACACGAACGCCCCGGCGCGCCCGTCCTGGGCCTGATCGGCAAAGCCATCACGTTTGATACCGGTGGAATTTCCATTAAGCCCGCCAACGGCATGGAAAAAATGAAGTACGACATGGGCGGCGGCGGCACCATGCTCAGCGTAATGCGTGCGCTTGCCGCTCTGAAGCCCGCCGTGAAAGTGATTGCCGTGATTCCATCCTCGGAAAACATGCCCGGCAGCCGCGCACAAAAACCCGGAGACGTAAAAATCGCCATGAGCGGCAAGTCCATCGAAGTGATTAACACCGACGCGGAAGGCCGCATGGTCCTTGCCGACGGCATCACTTACGCTCGCCGTCTCGGCGCCACGCACTTGATTGACGCCGCCACGCTCACCGGCGCCATCGAAGTCGCGCTGGCCAACGTGAACGTCGGCGTCTTCGGCCAGCCGCGCGAATATCTCGACAAGTTCCTCGAAAGCACGCGTACTGCCGGCGAAAAAATGTGGCCCATGCCCCTCGACGACGAATATCAGGAAATGATTCAGAGCACCATCGCCGATATCCGTAACACCGGCAGCGGTAAAGGCGGCGGAGCCATCACCGCGGCATGGTTCCTGAAGGAATTCGCCGAGGAGATGCCCTGGATTCACCTGGATATCGCGTCTACCTGCTGGAACGATGACGCCAAGCCCTGGTTGGCGAAGGGTCCCACCGGCATCGCCGTGCGCAGCATCGTCGATTTCGCCATGAATCTATAACCGACGCCGGCAATATGCCGGCGAGGGAAGCGTCACATCATTTGTGGAGCTTCCATACCCAGCAGGTCCAGCGCGGCAATCAACTGGCGCAGCACCAGGTCCACCAGGAGCAGCAAAAACGCCCGCCGCTGCGGATCTTCTTCGGACAGAATCCTATGGCGGTGGTAGAGAAGATTGAACGCCTGCGCCAGTTGAAACGCATATTTCGCCACAAATGCCGGCTCCTGCGATTTCAGCGCCGATTCCACATGCACGCCGAGTGAGCCGGCCAGCAGCGCCACGCTCCACAAATCGTTTCCCGCAGGAGCGGCAAGAATTGCGGCCAGGGATTCATCGGTTAACTCACGCGCCAGAGCGTCTATGCCGGTGTCCGCGTTGTTTTCGGTTTTTTGCTCCGCCAGCTTGCGGAAAATTCCGCGCGCGCGGACCGCGGCGTATTGCACGTAGGGTCCCGTCTCGCCTTCAAATGCCAGCGCATCACGCAGGTCAAACGCAATGATCGTGTTGCGGGAAAAGCGCAGCAGAAAATAACGCAGCGAGCCCGCCGCGATGGCGTGGCCGATGGCGGCGCGTTCCGATTCCGGCAAATCCGGGTGGCGCGAATCCACTTCAGCGCGGGCGTGCGATTCCAATTGATCCAGCAGGTCGTCCGCTTTCACGCCCTGGCCCTTGCGTCCGCTCACTTCCACGACCGCTCGCCTGGCATCCTCCTCGGAAATCGCATAACCCAAATCCAGCGCGCACCGCGGCGTCAGCGCCACCACGTCGTAGGCAAAATGCGTCAACGAATCGGCCTGCTCATTAAAATTCAGCGCGCGCAGGCCATGCTTCACCACCATCTGCGGATAAATCTGCCGGGAATCGATCACGTTGTAGACACGCTGCGCGCGTCCAAACTGGGGCGCATCCATGTCGCTGCCGGATTCGGCCGTCACCCAGGCCATGTGTCCGTCGGGATGCGAATGAAAACGCTGATAAGCGAAGTCGCGGCCCAGCAGTCCGAATTTCCAAAGATGATAAGCGATGTCTTTGCCCACGTACGTCACGGTGCCGTTTGAGCGCACGATAATTTTCGCTTCGGCTTCCTCGGCATTCGCATCAGCGACAGTTTCCGGGTCCGGCGTGGAGCCTTCCGCGGCTCGTGCATTTTCCGGCTGCGTCTGCATCACCCAACAACCGGCGTTCTTTCCCGTGGTAGCCAACGAAATCGCGCCGCGTTCGCGCAGCAACGCGAAAGCCGTGTCCCAGAATTTCATGCGCAGAATTTCGCTTTCCTGCGGCAGCAAATCGTAATCAATGCCCAGCCGGTCAAGCGTCCGCAAATGGCAATGCACAATGGCGGTGGAAATAATTTCGGCCATCTCGGCGACGGGCGCGATTCCTTCCTCGATGTCCTTCAGAATTTGCAGCCGCACGTCCATCCACGTTTTATCCAGCTCGAGGAATTGCGTCGCGCGCGCGTAAAGATCCCAGCAGTAATAATCGAAGCGCGGCTGGGCGGCCAGATGGCGTACTTCGTCCACAAATTTATGCTCGATGTGCAGAAAGCCGAAAACCACGTCCGCCACCTGCACGCCTGTGTTGTCGATATAGTTTTGCACTTCAACGCGATGGCCGGCGTGGCGCAGCAGGCGGGAAAACGTGTCGCCCAGCACCGCGTTCCGCAGATGGCCGATGTGTGCGGCCTTGTTTGGATTGATGCAGGTATGCTCGACGATTGTCTTGGGGTCCTGATGCGTGGCGGCAATCCTTTCGAGGCCCGCTTGCGCAAGAGCTGTGCGAAAGAAAACGGCACGATCCAGGAAAATGTTCAAATATCCGCCGCCGGCCACTTCAATGCGGTCAGCGCCTGCATCCGCAATCAGTGCTGGAGCAAGTTGCGCGGCAATCTCCTGAGCCAATTGGCGAGGCGGGCGCTTCAGTTTCTTGGCCAGCTCGAAACAGACGGGCGAAGCCAGTTCGCCCATCTCAATTTTCGGCGGGCGTTCCATCGTGACGTTTGCGTCCACGCCATACTTTTCGCGGATGAAGCCCGCAAGCGCTGCTCGTATTTTCTGTTCCAATGGTTGAAGCATGGTTACGCGCGGCACGCCGCGAGTCTCGCGATTATAGGGGACGCGGCGCGGAGCGTCAAAATCATCACCGCGCCATACGAAATTTGCAGTGTAATTGGGCCTTGACCATCATCGCCCGAAGAACGACAATCGCCGTGTTCGCCCGCAGCTTCCTCGCAGACTTAAAGACCAAGCCCCGGACGGCGCAGGAAATAAATTATTTTTATTGGGAGGCAGCAATGAAGGCCATGCGTAATGTAATTTGTGCCGCTGTTTTCAGCGCGGCGTTGATCTTGGTGGTGACCCATGTGGCAAGTTCCAGTGATGCGGCGTCGCCCGGCCGCAATGCGCTGGTGCGTCAAGTTTCGCAGCGAAATCCCACGATCGGGGAGAGCCGCGAAATGGCGGCGGAACGGCCGCTGGCAGCAGGTCCGCGCGCGTTTATTCCCGCGAATCCGAATCCCAACCCGTGGCAATTGCTGGCGAACATTCCCGGCGCGGTAATCCATGACATTGCATTCTCCAGCGCAACCACCGGCTATGTGGCGGCGGAACTGGGGCAGGTCTGGAAAACGACCAACGGCGGGAACACCTGGACGGAAGTCCTTAATCTCGGATTTCCTTATTACTGGTATGGCGTTCAGGCGGCCGGATCGCACGTGGTAATTTCCGGATTTAACGACAGCAACTTCGAAGGCATCATTCGCTGGAGTGACGATGGAGGCACGACGTGGTCTTCCGACGTGATATTGACGACGTCCGGATGGAGCGACCGCATTCATTTTCCCAACAAGCACGACGGCCTCGTGATGGATCAGTTGAATCTAAATGCCGCGAATGCGGCGCACTACACAACTGACGGCGGCCAGGCAGCCACGGATTGGACCGAAGTGGTGCCCGATGCGGATGGCGGCTGGTTCGGCGACCAATTCACCATGCTGAAGAGCCTGCAAACGTACGCCTCCGGCATCAACTATTGCACCAGTACGAATGGCGGCCAGGCGTGGAATTGCGGGCCGTCCATCGATTCCGTGTTCGATGGCCCCACGTTTTTCGTGAATGATCAGTCCGGATGGGTGGGCGGCGGCGAGATTTCGCCGAACGTTGAGGGTTGGGTGCACACAACCACCGATGGCGGCAACACATGGAGCGGCCGGACGCTCGACGGTCCGTGGCCCATTCGCGAAATTTATTTTCTGACGCCGAAAATCGGCTGGGCTGCCGGCGGCAACATCTATACGGAAGTCGGCGGAATGGATTTCAGCACGGACGGCGGCCAGACCTGGACGACGGACATCAGCACCGGCGCGGAAATGAAGTCCTGCACCAGCGAGCGCGTAACGGGGGGCGGCACGGTATGGTGCGCGGGGAGTTCGTTCAATGGCTCCTCCTTCACCGGAGTCATCTATGCTCTGCCGATAACGAGAATCCCATAGCAGCACGTCACCGGCTTCATCGCTCGGTTTAACGACTGCGCCTGGTCTCGGCGGAATACCACACCCCCAGACTAGGCGCGGTCTCCCTCTGCGAGCACCGCCAAATTCCTGTACACTTTAGAATGCGCGGCAGGGCACGCCGCGCAATCACAGCGGTGCAAAGCCGCTTCTCCCTATGCGAATCGCTTACTTGGACTGCTTTTCCGGCGTCAGCGGAGATATGCTGCTCGGCGCGCTGGTTGACGCCGGCGTGAGCTTCGAACGCCTCGAGCAGGAATTGCGCCGCCTGCCCGTCAGCGGCTGGGCAATTCGCGCGGATACTGTAAAGAAGCGCGGAATTCGCGCCACGAAAGTAACGGTGGAATCCGGCGAGCACCATCCGCACCGCGGTTTGCAGGAAATTCTAGGCATGATCTCCGGCGCGGGATTCTCGTCAAGCGTGGCCGATCGCTCTTCGCGAATTTTCACCCGCCTGGGCGAAGCTGAAGCCGCCATCCACGATGTCCCCATCGAGCGTATCCATTTTCACGAAGTGGGCGCGGTGGACGCGATTGTGGACATCGTCGGCGCATCGATCGCATTCGAAATGTTGGGCATCGAGGAACTCACTTGCTCGCCGCTGAATGTAGGCGGAGGACAAGTGAACGCTGCGCATGGGATTTTGCCTGTGCCTGCGCCAGCCACTGCGACGCTGCTGCGTGGAGTTCCCACGTATTCCAGCGGATTGGACTTGGAGCTTGTAACGCCCACGGGCGCGGCGGTTGTTACCACGCTCGCGCATGCGTTCGGCGCACAACCGCCGATGCGGACGCATGCCATCGGTTACGGAGCGGGCACCGCCGACCCCAGAGAGCAAGCCAATGTGTTGCGTATTCTTGTCGGGGAAAGCATTGGGTTGGTTGAAGGCGAGGCAGGTGACGGCTGGGATGCTCCAGTGTGCGTGCTGGAAACCAATATTGACGACATGAATCCGCAAATCTACGGTTACGTCGCCGAACTCGCGCTGAAAGCGGGCGCGCTGGATGTTTTCGCCACGCCGGTGCAGATGAAGAAGAACCGGCCGGGCCTGCTGCTGACGCTTCTGTGCGAACGTGAAGCGCGCGAACGGCTTTGCGAGTTGCTGCTGCGCGAAACGACCACGATTGGCGTGCGCATGCACGAAGTCCGGCGCAAAACCCTGCAACGGGAAACGGTCACGATGGAAACACCGCATGGCAGCGTGCGCATCAAGGTGTCGCATTCAAATGGAAGCGTCCTGAATGCCGCACCCGAATACGACGATTGCCGTCGAATCGCCGAGGAAAAGAATTTGCCGCTGAAGGACGTGCTGGCCGAAGCGCTTTCCTGTTTTCAGCAGCGGCGAGGAACAAGAGATTGACGATGCATCAGGACCCACGCCCGAAATTTTATCTGACCACGCCGATTTACTACGTCAATGCGCGGCCGCACTTGGGCCACACGTATACGACGGTGGTGGCGGATACCATTGCGCGTTACAAGCGCATGTGCGGCTACGATGTTGTGCTGCTGACGGGAACCGACGAGCATGGGCAGAAAGTCGAACGAGCGGCCAAGGCGCGGGGCATCTCCCCGCTAGCCTATGCCGACGAAATTTCTGGCGAATATCGGCGCTTGTGGAATTCGCTGGGATTGCAGATTGACCGCTTCGTGCGTACCACGGAAACGCGCCACGAATTGGCCGTGCGCCGTCTCCTCGAGCAGGCCCGCGACAAGGGCTTCGTCTATAAGGGATTTTATGAGGGGCTGTACTGCGTCTACGACGAAATGTATGTGGACGAGCCGCTCGAAGGCGGCCTCTGCCCGGAATGCAAGCGACCCACGGAGAAAGTCCGCGAGGAAAATTATTATTTTAAGCTTTCCGCTTTCCAGCAGCGCCTTCTCGATCTCTACGAAAGTCAGCCTGATTTTATCCAGCCGGAAGCGCGCCGCAACGAAGTGCTGGCGTTCGTCCGCGGAGGCCTGCGCGATTTATCCGTCAGCCGCACCTCGGTGAAGTGGGGAATCCCGTGGCCGGACGACGAAAAGCACGTTTTCTACGTCTGGTACGACGCCCTCACCAGTTACATGACCGGCGTCGGGTACGGCGACGATGAATTGCAATGGGAACGTTACTGGCCCGCCGACCTGCATCTCATCGGCAAGGAAATTCTGCGCTTCCACGCCGTCTATTGGCCCGCGTTTTTGATGGCTGCCGAGGAGCCGCTACCCAAAAAGATTTTCGCGCATGGCTGGTGGCTCTTTCAGGAAGAGAAGATGTCCAAATCGCGCGGCAACATGCAGCATCCGCAGCCCGCCGCAAGCGTCCTGGGCACGGATGCGCTGCGGTATTTTCTGCTGCGCGACATGGTCTTTGGACAAGATGGAAATTACACGCGCGATGCGCTGCTGACGCGCTACAACAGCGATCTCGCCAACGGCCTCGGCAATCTTGCCAGCCGCACCCTGAAGATGATCGAGCTTTATTTCGGCGGAGAAATTCCGGCGAGAATCGGCGATGGTGGTGTGCTGGGGATGGCGGGCCGCTCGGAGCGGGACATTGCCTGTGAGGCGTACGAATCCTACAACTTTTCCACGGCTTTGCAGCGCGTCTGGCAGTTGATTGCGCTGACGGACAACTACCTCACCACGGAAAAGCCCTGGAAACTGGCGGAAGTGGCGGAGGAGCGTCCGCATCTCGGCGAAGTTCTCTACAATGCGGCGGAAGCTTTACGGTTTATCGCTGTTCTGGCGCATCCTGCAATGCCGCAGTCAACGCAGAGAATTTGGAATCAACTTGGACTGACGGGGAACGTGGAATCGCATTCACCGAAATCGCTGGTTTGGGGCGGGCTGCGGCCCGGCGACAGAATTGGCGAAATCGCAGCTGTCTTTCCGCGTGTCGATCATAAAGAAGCATTTGAAAGGATGGAGATCATGGAACAGGAAATTAATAATGCAGGAAAATCGGCGGCACAGCCTGCCGATACCACAAGTATGCCGGCGAAACCGGTGGTTGCCGGCGGCGCACCCGCAGGAGAAGCTCCGCCTACACCGGCGGCTACTCCGGCAGCGCCCTCGGGACCCGTCAAGATTGGAATTGACGACTTCACCAAAGTGGAGTTGCGCGTGGGCATCGTGCAGTCCGCTGAGCGCGTCGCCGGCACGGATAAATTGCTGCGCGTGATGGTGGACATGGGCGGCGAAGTCCGGCAGGTCGTGGCTGGCATTGCCGAAGCCTATAAGCCGGAAGACCTCGCCGGAAAGCGCGTCGTGGTGGTAATGAACCTCGCTCCGCGGAAGCTCCGCGGCGTGGAGTCAAACGGAATGATTCTGGCGGCGTCGGTGGAACCCAACGGCCGCCCGGTGCTGTGTACGTTCGCGGAAGAAATTCCCGCCGGCGCAAAAGTGAAATAGACGCAAGGCCAATGGCCAAGTTGGCTTCCCTCAACCGCACGCGCATTTCTGGAGCTTGATTCGTGGATCTGATTGATTCGCACGCGCATCTCGATTTTCTGCAATTCGACGAAGACCGCGACGCCATGCTTGACCGCGCTCGCCAGGCAGGCGTCGGAACGCTGCTCGCCGTTGGAATCGGCAACGGCCCGGACCAAATGCGCGCCGCAATTCCTTATGCCGAAGCCCACGACTGGATTTTTGCCACTGCCGGCATTCATCCCTGCGAAGCGCGGCTGGCCACTGCTGATCATTTCGCGGAACTGGAGCGTCTCGCGCATCATCCGCGCGTGATTGCCATTGGGGAAATCGGCCTGGACTATTTTCACAAGGATTCCCCCGCCGACGTGCAGGAACGGGTTTTTCGCAAGCAACTGGAAATCGCGCGCGCGGCGAACCTGCCGATTGTCATTCATTGCCGGAATGCCTGGGAGGATTGCCTTCGCATCCTCGATCAGGATTGGAAAAGCTCCGGACTCGGCGGAATTCTTCACTGTTTTTCGGGCACCGCCGAGGACGCGCGTCGCGGCCTGGACATGAATTTTCTGGTTTCCTTCGCCGGTAACGTCACTTATCCGAAGAGTCAGGCGTTGCGCGATGTTGCGGCACAGGTGCCGCTCGACCGCATGCTGATTGAGACCGATTCACCGTTCCTTGCGCCCGAGGGCAGGCGCGGCAAGCGAAACGAGCCCGCATTCGTGGCGGAAGTGGCGCGTACGCTGGGGAATGTGAGAAACTTACCCGCGGACGCAATCGCGGAAGCTACCAGCGGCAATTTCCGGCGGTTCTTCCCCCAGGCAGCGCCAAAAATGGCGGGAAAAGCATAAACGAGGCCGGCTATCTCCCTTCTGACAGTTAAAGAGATTTTTGAGTTGGTGCGCGAAGACCTGATTCGCGTCGAGCAGGAGATTGCCGCGCAGGCCGGCTCCGGCATTCAGCCCGTTGCGGAAATCGGCGCATACCTCCGCGAAGGCGGCGGCAAACGCCTCCGTCCGGCGCTGCTGCTGCTGGCGGCGCGCAGTTGCGGGCATGCGGGGGATTCCGCTGTGCGCCTGGGCGCGGTCGTCGAGCTGATCCACAGCGCCACGCTGATCCACGATGACGTGATTGACGGCGCCAATACGCGTCGCGGACGCCCGAGCGCCAATGCGCGTTGGGGAAATCAGATGAGCGTGCTGGCTGGCGACTGGCTCTACATGCAGGCCTTCGAAATGGCACTTCAGGAGCGCAATTTCGCCGTCCTCGATATTTTGATCGAGCTGACGCAAAAAATGGTGGAAGGCGAGCTGCTCGAGCTTGCCGCGCTGGGTCGCATTGACCTCTCGGAGGCCGAAGCTACCGATCTTTCCTACCGCAAGACGGCCTGCCTCTTCAGCGGATGCGCGCGCCTGGGCGCGGTGCTCGGCGGCGTGTCCCGCGACGAGGAAGAATCGCTGGCCGAATACGGATTGTACGCAGGCCTCGCGTTTCAATTGGTGGACGACCTGCTCGATTTCACGGCCTCGCCCGAAAAACTCGGGAAGCCCGTCCTCAGCGACTTGAAAGAAGGGAAAGTGACCCTGCCGCTGATCTATGCGATGCAGAACGGCAATGCCCATGGGCGCAAGCTGGTGGCCAAGGTGCTGGAAGAAAAGGGATTTCACAGTGTGCGGCATGACGAGATTACCGCGCTGGTCGCTGAAACGGGAGCGCTTGATCGCGCTCGGGCATTGGCCTTGCAGTATGCGGGGAAATCCAAATTGTCGCTCGATGGATGGCGGCCGTCGGAATTCAGCCGTGCCCTGGCGGCTCTCCCAGATTTCATCCTGGATCGCGAGAGTTGACGCGCTACTGGCGTGACGCCCCGCCGCTGCCGGCAAACTGCTGTCGAATGACTTGCGCGGCAGCCTGATGTTTCGGTTTGCAGCCCGCTTGAAGATTATTTGATCCTGTTGCCAACCAAATAGTGGAGGCGAGAAAATATGGGGAAATTACTGCGTTCAGTCGTAATGTCCGAAGGACGTCGCCGGACGTCAGCCGCTCTTGCTCTCGCCGCAATGATAATGGCGGTGCTGGTGTTTACACCTGTCGGCCGGAGCGCGGTCAGCCCGTATTCGCGCACCAAGGATTATCAGCTTAAGAATGTAAAGACGCGCTTGAAGTTTGACACCGGCCACCGTGAAGTTATGGGAGACGTCACGCATTCGCTCTCCGTGATACGCGAGGGGATTACCGCGCTGAATTTCGATTGCTCCGATTTGACCGTGGACCAGGTAACGCTCGACGGAAAAGTGGCGGAGTATGCCAATGCCGGCGATAAGCTCAGCGTCACATTGGCGCGGCCCGCCAAACGCGGGGACGAACATACCGTGGAAATTCGCTACCACGGATCTCCCAAGAAGGGTTTGTATTTCATCCTCCCGGATAAGGATTATCCCGACCAGCCTATCGAAGTGTGGTCCCAGGGCGAAGACGAAGACACCCATTACTACATTCCCATCTACGACTATCCGAATAATCGCACCACGTCCGAAATGATCCTCACCGTGCCCGCCGGCTGGGTGACGATTTCCAACGGCAAACTGGCCAGCGTGAAATCCGAAAGCGATGGGATGAAAACATGGGACTGGCGGCAGTCCGAGCCGATTGCCACATACCTGATTTCCGTTGTCGCCGGACAATTTGACCAGAAAGATGCAGCCTGGCGCGACATACCGCTGAATTATCTTGTCCCCAAAGGGCAAGCCGACAAGACGCAGCCCACCTTCGTGCGCACGCCCGATATGCTGAGCGCATTTTCCGACCGCCTCGGTGTCCTATATCCGTGGACGAAATATGCGCAGTCGGCGGTGAACGATTTCGTCGTGGGCGGAATGGAGAACGCCAGCGCCACCACGCTGACGACGCGCGGCCTGGTGAATCCAGCGATGGCGGGAGAGACGCCGGAGGATTCCGACGGTCTGGTTTCACACGAGATGGCGCATCAATGGTTCGGCGATTTGGTTACGTGCAAGGATTGGGCCGATCTGTGGTTGAACGAAGGATTTGCCACCTACTTCGAACATTACTGGAACGAATCGCACTACGGGCAAGATGCCGTGGATTACGAATTCTGGCGCGATTCGCGAAGCTGGTTCCGGCAGGAGCGGCTCTTTCCCGCGCCTATCGTCAATTACGCTCAGGATAATTCGCTGCAGTTCGGCGGCAATATCTATACCAAGGGCGGACTCGTGCTGCGCATGTTGCGCGAAAAATTGGGCGACACCGATTTCTTCGGCAGCCTGAAGGTTTATCTGGATACCCATCGCTACAAGAACGTCGCTACGGCGGACCTTGTGAAATCCATCGAGGAAACCAGCGGCGTCAGCGTGGATGAATTCTTTCACCAATGGGTATTCGGCGCGGGCGCGCCGAAATTCAACGTGAGCTATGAATATGATGCCGGCTCGCATCAGTTGAAGCTCACTGTGAAGCAGACTCAGAAAGTGGAAGGCCGAGTTGGCCTTTTCCATGTGCCCATCCAGGTGGAAGTGGGAACCGATGGGGGGCAGACCACCTATCCCATTGATGTGCAAAAGGCCGAGGAAACTTTCACGTTCACGATTGACGGCCAGCCGCGCATGGTGATCTTCGATAAGGGCAATCAAATCCTCAAGTCGATGGAGTTTAAGAAAACGCCGGCGGAATTGATGTATCAACTTCAGCATGCCGAGACGGTTCCTGATCGCGCTGATGCGGCAACAGCGCTCGGCGAAGTGAAAGACAACCTTGATGTGACCGCCGCGCTGGGCCATGCGGCCGTGATCGACGCGTTCTGGGGCGTTCGTCAGGAATCTCTGAATGCGCTTGGAGCTATAGGCGGCGCGGATGCGGAAAAGCAAATGCTCGCGGCCCTGGGGAATCCCTGGGCCTGGGTCCGCCAGACTGACGTTGAACAACTGGGCCATTTCCCCAGTGACGATGCGCTGGCGCAAAAACTTGAAGACGTCGCGCAGCACGATAAGGCATGGCGCGTGCGTGGTGCGGCGCTCGAATCGCTGGGAGAAATGAAGGCGCCGGGCGCCTACGCGATTCTGGAAACAGCAGCGGGATCGGATTCGCCGGACGGCGTGTTGCGAAATGCAGCGATGCGCGGTTTCGGTTCGCTGGCCGACGATAAAGCCGTCCCGCTATTGCAAACATGGGCGGCGCCGGGGAAGCCGATTGAAACACGTACCGTGGCCATCAGCAGCTTGAGCAAGCTCGACAAGAAAAATAAGCAAATCACGCGGGAACTCGCCGGCTATCTTCAGGACGCGCACCTGGACGTGCAGCGCGCGACGTTTCTTGCATTGGCCCTTCGCGGTGACAAGGACGCGATTCCGGCCATGGAAGCCTACGTGAAAAGCGATTCCCTCTCTATCGGAATGCGGCCCATGGTTGAACGCATGCTCGGCCAAATGAAAGAGGGCAAGCCCGTGGATGTCGGCTTTGGCGGCGGCGGTCAAAACGCGGCGGCGGGAAACAAGCCGTCCGAAACCACGAACGCCGATCTGATGGATGCGATTCAGGCGTTGCAAAAGCAGGTGACCGACCTCAACCAAGAGGTCAGGAAGATGCAGGCCAACGGCGGCGCACAGCGGCCATAAGAACTGAAGATTTATTCTGACAGCATAATGCGGAGATCACGCAGATTGTTGCCGGTGGCTCCGGTTACGACCGCATCGTCGAGGCGAAGGAAGAAATTGTAGGCGTCGCTGCGCGCCAAAAATTCCCGGGGTGATAAACCAACGTTCCGCGCCCGCGCCAAAGTTTCGCCGTCGGCCACTGCTCCCGCCGCGGGACTATTGCCGTCCACTCCGTCCGTGCCGCAGCTCAGCACGGTAACCGACGATTCCGCAATTTTCTCCACGCAGGTCAGCACAAACGCGGAATTTCGCCCGCCGACTCCGTTGCCTGTCACCGGACTGCTCACTTCGCCATTGGCAATCACGCAAACGCGTCGCCCGGCGTTCGCCGCGTGGCTAGTTCTCACCATAGTCAACAAATATTCCGCGGCTTTTTCGAGCGGCCAGCCGTCTGTGTCGTTCACGCAGACAGAAGCATAACCCAGGCTTTCGGCCGCGTGATGCGCTGCATGCGTCAGTTGGTGATGGCCCAGGATTAATTGGAAGTACGCACGCGAGAGCGCCGCATCCCCGGGCTTGGGCGTTTCCTGGAGCTCTCGAGCGCTAAAAAGTTTTCGTACCGACGATGGAAGTTTGTCCTCCAGCGAAAGCCGGCGAATCACGCGCTCTGCGTCCTCAATGGTGGTCGGATCCGGCAACGTGGGACCCGAAGCGAGCGCGCTTTCATGGCCCGGTGGAACATCGGAAACGGCATAGGTCAGCTTGGTAGCCAAGGGCGCGCACGCCGCCAACCGTCCGCCTTTCAGCGCCGAAAGATGCTTGCGGACAATGTTGATTTCCTCAATCGGCGCGCCGCAGGTCACCAGCGCATGGTTCAAAGCCTGCGCGTCGCCCAGCGTGATGCTGTCGTGGAGAGGAAATTCCGCCAGCGCCGAGCCCCCGCCGGAAAGCAGAAAGACAATTAGCGTGCGTTCGTCGGCGCGCGCAACGCAATCCAGAATGGCGCGGCCCGCGCGAAAGCTTTCTTCCGTGGGTACGGGATGCCCGCCCACAAATACGCGCCAGTTGGAGGATGGGTTCTCGGGAGCCACCGGAGCGGCAAGAATTCCCTCAGCGTGAAAATCCGGCTCCAGGACAGCGTTAAAAGCCTCAGCCATCAGCGCGGCTGCTTTTCCGACGGCAACGGCAATGATTTTATCGAACGATGCGAGATCGGTGGAAAAATTACCGCAATGAATCCGGCTGCCGGTTCTTGCCAGCGAGCCGATGAGCGCCTCCCGAATATCAAGGTTCGCCAGTGTCTGCTGAAAAATATACCGCGCGGCAAGTTTCCCGGAAATTTGCGGTGAACGCGTCAAACTTTTTCCAGGGTCGCCGCGCCGGCGGTCGCCACGTCCAAATCCTGATCTTCAGAACCCGCGCTCACGCCAATCGCGCCGACCACTTGACCATCCACAACGAGCGGCACTCCGCCGCGAATGGGCGTTTGCTGTGTGGGACTGGCATTGGCAAGCCCCAGCGAAAGTATCGAACCTGCCTCCCCGCCGGCCTGCGCGGGCTTGGTCGGCGACCGGCGAAGGGCCGCACTGCGCGCCTTCACCAGCGCAATCTCAATGGACGCGGGCTTCGCATCATCCATGCGCGCGAACGTCAGCAAATGCCCGCCGTCATCCACCACGGCGATATTCATGGGGCAGTGAATTTCGGCGGCGCGACGTTCAGCGGCGGCCAGCACGGCGCGCGCCCCTTCGAGAGTCAGCTTGGGATGATTGCGTGTGACCAAAGGCATGGCGAAGTCCTCGGCGAATCAGCGGCGAGCGTCTGAAACTTGCGGATTCAGCGCGTTAGGCGGACGTTTGCCGTCAAAGAGCGCGATGACGTTTTCCGCGGCCATCACCGCCATTTTTGTGCGCGTCTCGATCGAAGCGCTGGCGATGTGCGGCGTCAGCACCACATTCTTGCGATTCAGCAGCCCGGGATGCACCTTCGGCTCGTTTTCGAAAACGTCCAGCGCCACGCCGGCAATCTTTCCGGCATCGAGCGCGACGGCCAGCGCCGCTTCATCCACCACCGGACCGCGCGAAGTGTTAATTAGGTAAGCCGTCGGCTTCATTTGCGATAGCGTGGCTTCCGAAATCAGGTGGCGCGTTTCGGGAAGCAGGGGAACGTGCAGCGTGACGAAATCCGCTTCCGCCAGCAGTCGCTCGCGCGAAACGAATTCGGCGTGCAGCTCGCGCTCCACTTCTTCGCCAGGACGAAACGCGTCGTGATACAGAATTCGCATGCTGAATCCGCTCGCGCGTTTGGCCACTTCGCGTCCAATGCGCCCAAAGCCCAAAACCCCCAGCGTTTTTCCGTGTACGTCCGCGCCCAGAAGCTGATCGAGGTCCCAACCGTGCCACGTGCCCGCGCGCATCCACGCTTCGCCTTCCACCACCCGGCGCGCGATGGCCATCAGCAACGTCCAGGCAAAATCGGCGGTGGTATTGTCCAGGACGCCGGGAGTATTGGTGGCCACCACGCCATGCCGGGTGCACGCGGCCACGTCAATGTGATCGAAGCCCACCGAAACCGTGGCGGCAATTCGCAGCTTCGGCGCGGCGGTCAGGAGCTCTTCGTTCACCTTCGACGTCAGCAGGCAGACCAGGCCGTCCTTATCCGCCACGCGGCGCAGCAACTCGTCGCGCCCGATATTTTCGGGTGCGGTCCAGTAGTCCACATCAAAGTGCTGATTGAGCAATTGGCGCGCCGCTTCAAAAAGCGGTCGCGTGGACAGAATGCGTGGACGGCTCACAATTCACCTCGATCTAAAAGTTTGTCGCGCGAGAAATAGCATACACCAGCCGCCTATTGAAGCGATTGCCTCGGGACAGCGCACGCAAATTTCCGCGCGCGGCGCGCAATAGCGAAGCCTGTGGCTTGCCCTACGGAGTTACTTACGGCCTGAATTGACGCGCTTCGGCGCCGGTGACTATAGTGGCGCGTGGCGTGAAACTCGCAATATGAATCTCGCAGGTGAGTTTTGCGCGCACTCCTATCCATGCAAACCGCGCTGCACCGCGAGCTCGAAAAGCTGCTGGGAGCGGAGAACGTTCTCACCCAGTCCGAAGAGCTGCGGCTATACGAATACGATGGCTCGGTCGAGCACGCGCATCCGGATTGCATTGTGTTTCCCGGCGGCCGCGACGATGTGGTTCGCGTGATGGAATTCGCAAACGATCACGGCGTGCCGTTGGTGGGACGCGGCGCAGGCACGGGACTTTCCGGCGGCGCGTTGGCGCGCGAAGGCGGCATCGTCGTCGTGTTTTCGCGGATGAATCGCATCCTCGAAATTGACGCGGAAAATCAGCGCGCGGTGGTGCAGCCGGGCGTCGTAAATTGGGACGTCAGCCAGGCCGCAAAATCCTGCGGGTTGCATTTCGCGCCGGACCCTTCCAGCCAGCGCGCGTGCACGATTGGCGGAAACATCCTGGAAAACGCGGGTGGTCCGCATACGCTGGCTTACGGCGTCACCGCGAATCACGTGCTGGGATTGGAACTTGTTCTGCCGGATGGCAGCGTCGCGCGCATCGGCGGAAAAGCCGCGGAAACGCCAGGCTATGATTTAACGAGCCTGCTGGTGGGATCGGAAGGCACCTTGGCGCTGGTGACTGAAGCCACGTTGCGCCTGCTGCGTCTGCCCGAGGCAATAGCCACATTGCTCGCGGTTTTCGACGCGGTAGACGATGCAACGCGCACCGTCGCGGACATCACCGCGCGAGGCATCACGCCTGCGGCCTGCGAAATGCTTGACGGCTGGACGTTGCGCGCCGTCGAAGAGTGGATTCACGCCGGGTATCCGATGGATTCCGCGGCGGTGCTGCTGCTGGAAGTGGACGGTCTGCGCGAAGCTGTGGGTCCGCACGCGGACGAGATCGCCGAGGTTTGTTTCGCCAATCATGCGCGCGAAGTGCGGCGCGCTCGCGATGAGGCCGAGCGCAACCTGCTGTGGAAAGGCAGAAAAAACGCGTTCGGCGCGGTGGGCCGCCTTTCGCCCACATATTACGTTCAGGACGGCGTGATTCCGCGGAGCAAGCTGCCCGAAACGCTGCGGCGCATTGCCGAAATCGGCCGCGAGATGGGATTCGAAATCGGCAATATTTTTCACGCCGGCGACGGTAATTTGCATCCCATTATTCTTTTTGACGGACGCGATCCGCTGCAATTTCAGCGCGCCGTGGCCACCGCCGATAAAATTATCGAGCATTGCGTTGCCGTCGGTGGCGCAATCACCGGCGAACACGGCGTGGGAATGGAAAAGGATCGCCTGATGCCTCTGCTTTTTAATAATGCGGATTTGGCGCTGATGACCGGGATGCGAGATGCATTTAATCCGCGCCATCTGTTGAATCCCGGTAAGATTTTTCCGTCCGGAAAAGGCTGCGGCGAAATTCATGTGCGGCCATTGCCGTCGACGGCCGCAAAAAACGCATGAGTGGTTCGCCGAAAATTTCACAATCGCGTTTGGCCTACGTGGTGGGCGATGTAAATTGTTCCGCCGAGTCGGAAGACCTTGCGGACTATGCAGTCGACGGTATGCGGCCCGCGGCGGTGGCCAAGCCCGTGTCGGAAGAGGAAGCGGCAGAGCTGGTCCGCTACGCAGTTGCAGAAAAGCTGGCCGTAATTCCGCGGGGCGCGGGGACAAAGGTGGCGATGGGGATACCACCGCGTCAATATGATCTGGCGATTGATGTGTCACGGATGAATGGATTGGTTGCGTACGATCCGGGGGATCTAACCGTGTCAGTAAAAGCCGGAATGCGGCTGCGCGATTTACAGGCCATCCTTGCGCCTCACCGGCAACAGCTGCCGCTGGCCGTGTCGTTCGCGAGCAGCGCCACGGTGGGCGGCACATTGGCGTCGGGCGTGGATTCGCCGCTGCGCCAGCTTTATGGAACGGCAAAAGATTTCGTGCTGGGGATGGAATTCATCACGGGCGAAGGCGTGATTACGAAAAGCGGTGGACGTGTGGTGAAGAATGTAACCGGCTACGACCTGCACAAGTTGTTGATCGGCTCGATGGGAACGTTGGGCATTATCACGCGCGTAAATTTCAAAACGTTTCCAATGCCGGCGGAGCAGCGCGGATTCGTTGCATCATTTTCATCGCTGACGCGGGCATTGACAATGCTGCGGCGAATTGCGGAGTCGCCGCTTGCGCTGGACACGCTCGAGATTGTCGATGCGCGGCTTGCGAAGATTATTTCGCGCGACATGCCGGCTGGAAGCGAAAGATTCTTTCCCGCTGAGTGGACATTGCTCGCCGGATTCAGCGGACGCGGTGAAGTGCTGGAACGCTACGCAAGGGATTTGACTCGCTTTGCCGAAGAGGGGCGAGCCGACGCGTGCCATGTGCTGGAAGAAAGCGAGAGAGCGATTGTCTGGGCTCGGCTTAGCGAAGCGATGTCGCTGTTGCTGGAGGCGTCGCCGGCCGTGACAATTGTGAAGATCGCCACCGTGCCGTCGGAATCCGGAAAAATACTGGAGAATCTCCGCGAGATTGCGGAGCGGCACGCACTTCCGACGGCAATGCTCGTTCGCGCCGCGGGAGTGATTTACTTCGCACTCCTTCCAGCGACAAACGATGCGCTTTGCATCGAGCACTCGGCCCGCGCCTGTCGGGAAATGTTTGAGGGCGCCGAGTGCGGAAAGTATCACGCCGTGATCCAGTGGTGTCCGCTGCAATTGAAATCTCGACTCAACATCTGGGGATCGGTGAACCAGGATTTTGCGCTGATGCAAAAAGTGAAATCCGTTTTCGATCCGCATGGGGTTTTCAGTCCCGGACGGTTTGTGGGAGGTCTATAGAGTGGCGTTGCGGATTTTGGACACCGACGCATGGAGCGCGCAGGATCGGGCGCCGCAGGAAGATTTTCTGCGTTGCATTCATTGCGGGCTATGCCTGAACGAATGCCCCACGTACCGGCTGTGGGGACGCGAAGCGGATTCGCCGCGCGGACGTATTCGCCAGATGATGTTGGTGGCGGAAGGCGCGATGCCGCTGGCGGAAACTTTTGTCACGCACATTGACCGCTGCCTGGATTGCCGCGCGTGCGAGACGGCGTGTCCTTCGGGCGTCGAATATGGCCGGCTGGTGGAGCGTGCGCGCGCTGAAATTGAAGTGAAGTACAAGCGGCCGTCGGCGGCGCGATTTTTTCGCGGTATGGCATTGCGGCAGATATTGCCGTACCCGAAACGGATTGCCGCGCTGGGACGGGCGATTCGCGTTTATCAGCGTAGCGGCGCGCAATGGCTGGCGCGGAGTTCCGGCGCGCTGCGGTTGCTGGGGCTGAAAGAGCGCGAACAATTTTTGCCGCCGGTGGATGGTGAATTCTTTTTTCCCCGGCTGGGAAAAACTTTTCCGGCGGCGGGGAAACGGCGGGCACGCGTGGCGCTGTTCGCGGGCTGCATCGCGCAGGTAGCGTTCGCAAAGTTGAACGACGCCACGGTGCGCGTGTTGCAGGCCAACGGCTGCGAAGTGTGGGTCCCCGCCGAACAGCTTTGTTGCGGCGCATTGGCCGCGCATGCGGGAATGCGCGACGTGGCGCGGGCGCTGGCACGAGCGAATCTGGCGGCGCTGGCGGCGGAGCCCGTTGACGCCATCGTGACGAATGCGGCGGGGTGCGGGTCAACACTGAAGGAATACTCACAGCTATTTCGCGAGGGCGAGCCGGAATTGGCCGCGGCACGCGAATTCGAAAAACGCGTACGGGATGTTTCGCAATTTCTTGACGAACTGGGAATGACAGCGCGGCTGAATGAAGTGAGGATGCGCGTCACGATGCAGGATTCGTGCCATTTGCTTCACGGACAGCGGATACGCGAAGCGCCGCGGCGGGTGCTGCGGCAAATTCCCGGCATTGAGTTGACGGAAATGGCGCGCGCGGATCAATGTTGCGGTTCCGCCGGAATTTACAATGTGCTGCAACCGGCGGCATCGCTGGAATTGCTGGCGGAGAAAATGACGGCGGCGCGGGACACGGGCGCGGAGTGCATCGCGACATCAAATCCGGGATGCATGCTGCAGTTGCGGGCGGGCGCGGAGATGTTTTCGCCGGGGACGAAAGTGGCGCACGTGGTCGAGTTGCTGGATCGCGCCGTCATCGGCGGCGAGGCGACGTAAGCCGATGGGCAGCACACATGCCGGTTGCATTTGTGAAAGTAGTGTTTCGTGCCGATTAGGAAAGTGTGATGTGATTGCATGCTGCCGCGCTGGGAATCCGGGAAAAGGCCGCGCCCTTCGCCAAGTCACTCCGGACAGGCCGCCGGCGCGATATAGAAAAACGTTTTATGCGCAAGCTGAATGTCGCGGCTGAAGCCGCGACCCCCTGGGCACCTCAAGAATGAGGATGTTAAAGTAATACTTTAAGTATTGGATGCACCAAGATAGGGCATTTTGAGAACATGCGATTTTGTCCCACCTTGGAGAGTGTGATGTGATTGATTTCATGCAAGTTGCACGAATTTCTACTCGTTCGCGTGTCCCGGCTAAAAACTCTTTTGTCCCGGCTGGAGTTCGTGAAATTCGGGCTTCTCTTTGACCCTTCAAATATTGCTTCAAGTTTCTCCGCGCTGGGCTGAAATGCCGTCATATTTTCGGAGATTGTAGCGGCTCGTTCGCAGAATTGGACGCCTGCCCGGGTGGATTTGCTAGATGCGGCAAGCCGCGCCGACTGCTCCATGCGAAGTTCTCCTGTTTGCGGGCGGACCGGCCTTTTGTAGTCGCAGTTGGAACCCATAGCCACAACTTATCCTAGCCCGCAAAATAAAAATTGCAACCGCTGCTGCTGTGAATTTTAATTGCGAGTCGCGAAATGTTATTCGCAGTCAGAAGGGGCGGGGGGGCCAGGCGGCCACCGAACTCAAGGCACTCTGCAGACTGTTGATAGGAAAGGGGGACTGAGGAGCTTCCTCCAAGCATCCTGTGGTCGGATTGATCGCAAGCAGACCAATGGCCGCAGACGCTGTATTTGATGCTGATTCAGCGACATACAGGCCACCACCGGAACCGTTGGGAAGAACAGTAGCCAAGCCACCGATCGTAGCTGGCGGCCCAACACCCCGGACTGTGACAATGCAGCCGTAAGATAAGGTCAGAGGGCTTTCGCTGAAATAAAGCGTTGTTATCTGCTGGTGGGTCTGAACGCCAGCGTTGGAAGCAAAGAGGAATTTTTGATCGGGACTCAGCCGGATTGCCGTCAAGTGCATCCCAAGTCGCTTGCGGAACTTTACCGGCAAAGCCGATGTCCACGCCCGGGGAAGACGACGGGGGCCACCACGGTTCCCATATCCCGGAGGTATAGCACGGGCTGCCGGAATTAGTTGGGTTGCAGATGCTAGTGTCAGAACCGAAAAAGGTCGGCGCGATAGAGGTTTGCGATTGAGCGGAAGCTGCCCCGCCCCACGTTAGAATCGAACAAAGAAGCAGAAGCACTGAAGTACCTGTCTAGTCATTGGTGATTCTCCTTGAGAGGCGAATTCTTGCGAAAACTATAGCGTGAACTCGTCGTCTCAACGGAGGAATTTATACCATTCTATTACTTATATGTCAATACATATTATAATTATAAAAAAATAGCGGCGCTCAAAAGCTCCGCGGCGGCCAAGACACCAATGACCAGGGGTCGGCGGCAGCATCCGGGAGCGAGAAAGGCGAAGAAGTTTCCTCTTGGGTGCATCCGGTGGTGGAATTAACAGCGAGTAACGCTACGCGACCACCGGGACCAATTCCATTGGATTCGCTTACAAAGATTCCGCCCCCAGATGCTGAGGTCCCGACCGTGGCAATGGTTCCCGCATAGCCCCCGCCCGGCATATTCAGCGTCGTGAGGCACCCAGACCAAGTAACCTGCAAAGGACTCTCTTGGAAATTCAATGTGGTGACCTCGGTCGCGTCGTCGGTCACGTAAAGAAACTTCTCATCGGGACTCAGCCGAATCCATCCCGCACTCTCTGCGGTTCCGAGGCTGCCATCTGCACCGAAGTTACCGTTGGCTACCAGCGAGCCGTCCGAGCTAATGGCAAAAGTATTGATCTCTGTCTCGTCGTCATCGAACGGGGGTCCGTACCCTTGCATATCGAACAATGCAACTTTGCTGTCAGCGGTTATGTCCACACCCCAGGCCAGCAATGCGTTAAACACAAGATAGGGGCCACGCTCCGTTAGCACGCCGTTATTGCCAATGGCAAATGAGTCCACATCAGAATCAGACCCGTACGAAACCACTAGGGCATTGCCGCTGGGAGTTGCGGCCATGCTGAAAACCGTATAGGGAATTTCGTAAGTTTCCAGGAGTGATAGCGTGCAGCCCGCGCCGATCTTCCACGTCGCCAGATAGCTTGCGGCTTTGTAGCCGTTATATGCGGCGAAGAGATAAGGAGCATGCGCCACGATTGCAATCCCTAGCTCGGAGCTCGACACTTCATTGTCGCTATAGCTCCCGACCGGGGCGAGGCCGGCATATTTGAATGACGTGATTTCATTTGGAGTTGTTGATTGTGGCCCTGCGGAGTCCGCCAGGAAAACGCATACGTCCGAGCCCTGACGAACAACTTGAACCGTCGGCGTGTATGATCCCTGAATCACGCCCGGCTCGCCGGTGGCAAGCAATGCCGCTTGTTTGAGTATGGGATTCTGCTTTGTGCCTTCCAGCTTCAGCACCGTGCCGTAATTGTTGCCCTGATAGTCGGCGTAATAATCGTTATTATTGACGATGACGAAATGCGCGTCGCTGGCATCCGGCGCGGGCGCGAGCGCCGCTACCCCCGTCAGAATTATCGCTGCCGCCACGATTAGCTTCCCGTATGGTCTCATTTGGTTGGCTCCCTTGGTGAAAAGTATATCAGCGATTTCGCGGGAAGCTCACCGTTTGCGAAGGCGCGCGCGTAGAACGTCTGGAGAGATCAATCGGAAGGGAAAAAATCGAAGCAGGGCGGGCGGGGAGGAGGTCCCACCGGCCCTGCTTCGAGCCTGGGATTACTGCTGTGGAGGAGGCGCGTCCGCTCCCGGAGCGCCAGCTCCCGAGGGAGGCGGCGGAGCGCCTGCTCCTGGTGCACCCATGCCCGGGCCACCTGTACCCGGGAAATGGCGCATCCAGGCGCCGGGACGGCCCGGCGTCACTGTGTAATCCGAGGGAACCGTGAACAGCGACTCGGAAGGCGCCGAGCGGCTGATATCGGAAAGCTGGAAGACGTAGTTGCCCATGCGCGGGTCAGAGCGCTTGGTCATGACGTCAACGTGCAGGTCGGGCGAATACCAGCGTTCATCTGTGATTTGGATAGGCTGCGTATTGCCAATCTGTCCCGCCGGGATGGTCCGCGTGCTGCGATTGCCCTGGGCCTGCACTTCGGCAATAGTCTGCGTGCCCAGCGGCTCTTCCTTCACTTCGCTCTGGAACTGCTGCCTCAACTGAGCCTGAGCCGCGGTGGGCGCGACGGCAGTGTTCCTGGGATGGATGGGAAACTTTTCCGCCGTCTTGCGGTCCGGGTGAAGAACGTACTGGAAGCCGGCCACGGGATCATTGATAAAGATTACCTGCTTGGTTCCACCCGAAGTAGCCATGGGACCAATAGCCGGCATGGTGGTCTCGCGGCGAGTGCGGCCTTGCGCGTCGCGATACATTGTACCCGTCACAGTACGATTGATCTGGTTGCCGTCGCTGAGCGTCTGATTGGACTGAATCTGGAACTGAGCGGAGTAAGGCGCGCCGGTGACAACTTTAGAATGCAGTTCGCCCTCGAAGCCCATGATCTGGGCTTCCGGAGGCGGCGGAGGGCCTCCCATTTCCGGCCGAGGGCCCGCAGCGTCGGGCGGCGCATCGGGCGCTCCCGTTTGTGCATGAGAATTGGCTGGAACGAGCAGGCAGAATAGCCCGCCCGCCAGAAACAACATTGACAGTTTTGATGTTTTCATACTGTAAGTCTCCTTGGATTCAAACTTCAGTTACTAAACTTCATTACAAACCCCAGACGAAGCAGAAACTCTGGTAATGCGAGCGCGTCACTTAGTCCGCATTGCGCACAAAATGGACGGCGCGCGGCGTGCCGTCTTCTCCAACGACGAGATCCGCCGTGGCTACGTCGTCGGATACGGCATCGGCTGGAGCGGAAACTCCCCAGGATGCCAGCGCCGGGACGGACAGCGTTACCCGGACGACCGAAGCGGTTTCCTCGGGCGATAATCCTCCGGCGTAAGGCAGCAGGATGAACGAATCGTCAGCAGAATCCGCCGACTGTGCCGAAGCGGACGATTGGTCCGCCGCCGGCGCGGAGTTTGCGATCCCGGAAGTTGAAGCGTCCCGGATCGCGGGCGTCAGATTGCCGGAAGGCTGAACGTTTCCAGCAAGAGGCTCGGAAACAGGGCCAGCCGACAGCGCGGAAGCCGACCCGGAACTCGGAGCGGAAATCCGCGCCGAAACTGGCGGGGTAGCGGGCGTATGCCATGCGTGGTTGATCATAAAAAACACGGCAAGGACTGCCACGCCCCCCACATATAGAGGCCCGAGCCAAAACGCAGTCCGCCATGTACGGCGAACGGAGTATTTTTGGCGAAACGCGGCCCGTAAATTCAATTCCGCTTGTGCCGGAGGATTCAAATGCAAATCAGATTGAGAAAGCGCGCTGAGCGCGGAATTGAGATGCTGTTCCTCGGCCAGCCGGGCAGCGCACGGTCTGCACATTCGTGCGTGAGCCGCGCCGCCGGCGGAGACTAAGCCGATGCGCGCGCCGTTATTTAGATTAACTTCCCGGCGGCTGAGGTCGCGAATCATTGTTTCAAATTCACTGCACTTCACGGTTGCACCTCTTCAATCTCCGTTTGCGCGGCTCCGGTGACGGCTACTGGACGCTTGGCCGTTGCATGGCCGCGAATCCGCCCGGCTAGCACTTGGCGCGCGCGATGCAGCCGAGAGCGGACGGTCCCAATGGGACAGTCGAGAATCTTGGCGGCTTCGTCGTAATTCATTTCCTGCAACTCGCACAGCACAATGACTTCGCGATAATTCGGCGGCAGCGCGAGGATGGCCTGGCGCACGTCGGAAATTAACGCGCGACGCGCGATTTGTTGCTCGATGCCTTCGGCGGCGACTCCCCAGGCCGGCTGGGCTGAGGAGCCGGCCTGAAAATCATGATCCGAATCCGGAAGAGCGGTAAACCGGCTGCCGGAACGCAGCGCCTTCAGCGTCATATTGCGAGCCATGCCGATGATGAAGGCGGAAAACGGACCGCGCGATACGTCGTATTGAGCGGGAGTGCGAAGTACTTGCATAAAAACTTCCTGCATCACGTCCTCGGCGACGGGCGGCGCGCCGCACATGTGCAGAGCGAAGCGGTAAACGTTTCCGCTCCAACGGCGATACAACTCGGCAAATGCGTCTTCATCACCATTGCTGACTTTGCGCAAGAGAGCGTCATCGGTAATTCCGGTGCTTCGGCTCATGTAATTCTTAGATGACGGCTTTGCGGCTCACGTACTGTATTTCCAGGGGAAAGACAAAAGGTTCCAAAATTTGGGGCAGAAGCTAACCTAAGGCAAGGAAATCGTTTAGATAATTGGCGGGGTTGGTGTATTCTTCCGGTCAAGTCGGCGGTCGGCGAAAGCCCACCTCGGAACAGGTGGCGATACGCTCGGCCCGGCGGATAGCCCACAAGGAGGGCAAACATGAAGAGGACTACCCTATGTGCTGCGTTTTTTGTGGCTGTGGTTTTGAGCATTGCCCCGGCTCCAGCTCACGGCCAAAGTAAATCGTCGGAAACGGGAAGCGACCAGCCGGCGGGCACGGCGAACTACATTCCCGTTTGGACTGGCGCCAAGAGTGCAGGCGATTCCATCATGTATCAGGCCGGTCGAAAAGCCATCGGCATCGGGACAACGAGTCCCAGTGCCATGCTGGATGTCGAAAACTCAAGCACAACCGGGGCTTCTGTGCTGGGTGACAGCTTTGCGACAACAGGCAATACGACCGGCGTTCTCGGTAGCGTCGTCAGTCCTACTGGGGTTGCAGTGCAGGGATACGCTGGTTCCACCACCGGGAACACAACCGGGGGTCTTTTTCAGGTTGTCTCTGGCACGGGAATAGGCGTTTATGGCCTCAACACAGGCACGAGCGGATATGCGATTGGCGTTTATGGACAAGTCTCGAGTTCAAGCGGCTCGGGCGTGACCGGCAGCAGTATCGGAGCCACGGGCAACGGTAGCGGTGTGTTGGGTCAGAGCAATGCTGATGACGGTGTCGGCGTGGTTGCCCACGCGACGGCTACCAGCGGCTATCCCCAGGCTTTTTATGGTGACACTGACAGCCCAAGCGGTAGCGGCGTGGTCGCCCTCTTAAGATCGCAGGCCGGAAGCGACATCATTATTGGGCAATTTGGGGTGGGTCTTGCGGCAATGAACGTCTTCCGCGTAGACAGCACTGGCAAGGGCTTCTTCGACGGTGGCGAGCAAACCGGCGGAGCAGATTTTGCGGAGTCAGTCGCGGTCGCCAAAGGAATCAACGTATACCAGCCTGGAGACTTGCTTATCGTGGATGCGAGTGCCGACAGGCAATTGACTCTCGCCTCTGAACCGTACTCGACTCTGGTGGCAGGTATCTACTCGACCAAGCCCGGCGTGCTGGGCACTACGCACAAAATGGCTGAAAAAGTAACCAATGAAATTCCGATGGCCATTGTTGGCATCGTGCCCTGCAAGGTCACTACCGAGAATGGCCCCATCGCGCGAGGTGACCTGCTGGTGACCTCTTCGGCCCCCGGTTATGCGATGCGAGGCACGGACCGCAGCCGCATGCTGGGTGCGGTAGTCGGCAAGGCGCTAGAGCCGTTGAGCGAAGGCAAAGGTGTCATCCAGGTGCTCCTGACGCTTCAATAGCTTCTGGGGCACTCTCAAAAGAAAAGCCGCTCAGTTGTTCGGGCGGCTTTTCTTTTGGGCCCCCCTGCGTCATGCGAGAGTCTGACGATTTGCTTGGCATCCTCTTTCTGCGACCGGAAAGGCTAGCTCCTATTCAGCCGAAATCGGGGGAATTACCGCGGCGTCGCGGATGGCGAGGATGGTGTTGACGTGAATGCGGACGGTATCGGCAACGCGGCGGGCATAGCCTCCGGCCAGTGTGACGGCGAGCGGGGCGGAATGACGGCGCGCGTAGTCCAGCACCAGGGAATCGCGCTGTACTAGTCCTTCCATGGTCAGCGCGAGGCCGCCCAACTGGTCTTCGCGGTAGGGGTCCGCGCCGGCAACGTAGAAAATTAGATCGGGCGCGGACTGCTCGGATGCCGCCCGAAGATTCTTCTGCAAAAGGGATAGGTAATCCGCGTCGCCAGTTCCTTCGGGCAAGTTCACGTCTATATCGGAGACGGATTTCGGTTCGGGGTAGATATTTTCCTGGTGCAGCGAGAGCGTGAAGACGCTTTTGTCGCCCGCAAAAATTTCGGCGGTTCCGTTGCCCTGATGCACGTCGGTGTCGACGACCATGGCGGTGCGAATGGCTCCGCTTGTCTGAAGATGCCGGATGGCGATGGCCACGTCGTGCAGGACGCAAAATCCTTCGCCATGGTCCGGGCAGGCATGATGAAAGCCACCGCCGAGGTTGGCGGCGAAGCCATCCGCCAAGGCCCGCTCGCCCGCCAGAATCGAGCCGCCGGCGGCGAGCCGAAAAGCCTCCAATGTTTGCGCCGTGAAGGGGATTTCCATGCGCATGCGTTCGTGAGAACTCAATTGGTTGGTGCGAAGTTTTTCAAAATATTCGCGCGTGTGGACGCGGAGTATATCTTCGTCCGAGGCGGCTGGCGGTTGCAAAAAGTCGGAAGGCTCGGCAATTTTTTCGGCGAGCAGCGATTCGTGCACCAAGCGGTATTTTTCGGAAGGGAAGACGTGCGCGAAAAGACGAAGATCGTAGCTGGGGTGGTAAATCAGCTTGAAAGGCAGCATACAGCGCAGTGTAACGAAGATGGCGGCTGTGCGAAAGTAAACGAAACATTGCTGCGGCTCCAGCCTGGTGGGGTTATGCGGCCAAAAAATACTGTGATATGGTTTTTGCAATGCGCCGTGTGCAAGCCATTCTCGTGATCCTAGCCCTGCTGGCGACGCCGTTGGCGCTGGTGGCTCGCGCCGATGATTCCGGTATGGCAGGGTGCGCAGCGATGTGCTGCTTGCCGCATGGCCCGCAACATACTTTGGCGCAGATTGCTCCCGCATCCCATAGCGGACAAATGTCGTGCCACCGCGGCGCGCTGGGGCACATGATGGAATGCACGATGAAATCCGGCCCGCATCGGGTGCAGTACGGCTTGGTGTCGCCATTTCCGCCGGCCAGCCCGTCCGTGATTGCGTCCATCGAAATTCCCGATGTATCGCGCATCGCCAAGTTCAGAATTCCCGCAGGCAGTTTGTCTTCCGGTTTCCTCGCTAATCCTTTTCAGCCGCCGCGCAGCTAGCTTCGTCCATACCAAATTCAAAAAATTGAAATTGAGGACGGAGGATTTGTGCGTAAGCTCATATTCTGTTTGTGTGCAGCGGCATTTTTGCTCTGCGGATCGTTGGCGCTGGCGACCATTTTTGGAAGGATACAAGGAATTGTTCATGACGAGCAGCACCGGCCGGTCGCCGGAGTTTCAGTCGTGTTGAAGGCCACGACCTCGGGGTTGTCGCAGACAACTCAGACGGATCAGAACGGTGAATTCAGTTTCTCCGCCGTGGCCGTGGGTGACTACACGGTGACGGCGACGAAGGATGGCTTTGCGAGAGAGCAGCAGGCGGTTGTAGTGGTTGCGAACTCCTCACCGATTCTGCATTTTCAGCTTGAAGTGGCATCGGTGAATCAAACCGTAACAGTTTCCGCGGCGGCGCAAGAACCGGTAGCCAACGTTGATTCCGTGACGCCGACAACACTCATTGCACGGCAGGACATTGCGCAGACCCCCGGCGCTGACCGCTCAAACAGTTTAGCAATGATCACTGACTACACGCCGGGAGCTTACGTGACCCATGACATGCTGCATATGCGAGGAGGCCACCAGGTGCAATGGCTGATCGACGGCGTTCCCATTCCTAACACGAACATCGCCACCAATCTGGGGCCTCAGATTGATCCCAAGGACATCGACTACCTCGATATTCAAAGGGGCAGCTATGAAGCCGATTATGGAGACCGCACGTACGGAGTTTTCAACGTTGTGCCCCGTTCCGGCTTCGACTGGAATAACGATGGCGAGCTGGTCATCAGTTTCGGAAACTGGTATCAGACAAACGATCAGGTAAATGTTGGAGGGCATACCGACCGATTTGCGTATTACGCGAGCTTAAATGGAAACCGCAGCAATTACGGATTGCAGACTCCCATTGGGCAAGTTTACGGCGATGCGGAAAACGGCTATGGAGGATTTGCGTCTGTGATGTATAACGTGAATCCCACGAATCAATTTCGGGTGGTGACATCGCTGCGGCAGGATTATTACCAGATTCCCTACGATCCGAATCCCAACTCGGCCGACAATCAAGTTTATGACACCAGCGGGCTTCGGGATGGGCAGCATGAGACGGATGGCTACGTGGCGTTTTCCTGGGTGCGCACGTTCAATGCAAATGTGCTGATGACGGTTTCGCCCTTTTATCACTACAGCACGGCGGACTACGCCGCTTCGCCCAACGACACGCCGACGGTGACGAACGCGGACCAAACCGCCAATTACGGCGGGTTGCAGGCGTCCGTCAACGCAAACGTGTGGAAGAATGACATTCAAGCCGGAGTGTATGGATTCGCGCAGAACCAGAACAACTATTTCGACAATTTCTTCAAGAGCTGTCCGCCGCTTTCGCCGTCGCAATGCCCGAACTTCGGTCCGTCCTCGGCTGCGGTGACGGGAGGATTGGAAGAAACATTTATCAGCGACAAATTCAAGGCGACTTCATGGCTGACGTTGATTGCGGGCGTCCGCCAATCGCATTTTACCGCGGACATTGTGGAGAACGCGGTGGACCCTCGCTTTGGCGTGGCGGTAAAAATTCCGCGCGTGAACTGGGTCTTTCGGGCGTTTTACGGCGACTATTATCAGGCTCCGCCGCTTTTGACGGCTACGGGGCCGCTGCTTAGCTTGGCGAACAGCCAAAATCTGAGTTTTGCTCCGCTCCATGGGGAGCGCGACAAAGAGTATCAGTTTGGCGTCACGGTTCCCGTTCGCGGCTGGGCTTTGGACGCGGATACATTTCAAACCAAGGCGACGAATTGGCTGGATCACAGCAATATCGGGGAATCAAACCTCTTCTGGCCGCTGACGTGGAATCAAGCGTTGATTCAAGGATGGGAGCTTACGGTGCGGTCGCCTCGGCTGTGGCACCGCGGCCAGTTTCACCTCGCCTATTCGAATCAAATCGCGCAGGCGGAAGGACCGTTTACCGGAGGATTGGTATGCGCCACGCCTCCGCCACCGGGATGCGAACCGCCGACGGTATATCAACCGGTGGATCACGATCAACGCAACACATTGAATGTGGGCTTCAATGCCATGCTGCCGTGGCAGTCGTTTGCTTCGACGAATGTTTACTACGGTTCGGGATTTACGAATGGAATGCCGGACGCGCAATATCCGAACGAGTATCTGCCGCAGCACACGACATTCGATATTTCTGCCGGCAAGACATTTGGAGAAAATTTTACCGCTTCCATCACTGCGCTGAATGTGGCGAATCGTCGCGTGCTGCTGGATAACAGCTTGACGTTTGGCGGATTTCACTACAACGACCCGCGAGAAATTTATGCGGAATTTCGTTGGAGATTTCACTACTGACGAAAATTC